>Ga0183100_1000223_pt1 | contig 64471 bp, 57 predicted proteins | sample Biomet2_FD_127789 | JGI IMG/M metagenome (GOLD analysis project Ga0183100, IMG submission 127789) | Microbial communities from bioreactor (seeded with anoxic lake sediment) at LBNL, California, USA - Biofuel metagenome 2 | ecosystem: Engineered > Bioreactor > Anaerobic > Unclassified ...
CGCATTTATTAAGAGCCGTAGGGGGGTTCGCAAGTCATGATTTACTGGAAACTTCTTTGGAGCTTTTTGCAGGTTGGTCTTTTTAGTTTTGGCGGCGGTTATGGAGTTCTACCGGTGATTCAACAACAAGTAGTGACTGAAAATCATTGGCTGACACTCAAAGAATTTACAGATGTGATCACGATATCCCAAATGACACCGGGACCAATTGCTTTAAATGCCGCAACTTTTGTCGGAATAAAATTAGCGGGACCTTTGGGTGCAGTTGTTGCCACCATCGGCTGTTCATTGCCAACGGCTATTCTGGCTTTGATTGTAGGTCACTATTATTTCAAATACCGAGATATGGAGCTTGTAAAAGGCGTGTTTGAAGGGCTGCGACCAGCCATCGTTTCCCTGATTGCAACTGCAGGGCTGTCAATTATGTCTTTATCCTTATTTAATACTGAAACGCTCAGTGCGAATGCATTTGCACATGTTGATGTGAAGGCTATCTTGATTTTTGCGGTAAGCTTTTTTATTTTGCGCAAATGGAAGTCCAATCCGATATACATCATGCTTGGCTCGGGTGCGGTCGGAGCAGTAGTATATCTGCTGATGTAATGAAAAATCCGGGTAATAGTTCTTTGTACAAGTGAATCGTGTTGTGCATACGAATGACATGTTTTTTACCATGATAAACCAAAAAAGGCAGCTTAAACATTTCGTTTAAGCTGCCTTTTTATGGTTGTGATGGCCACACACAATGTGGTGGTTAAGGTACTGTTTGTATTTATGCGGCTCCGTAACCAAAGGGGAGTCCAAATGTAAGTCAGAGCTAAATTCCCGTGGCAATCCTTTCATGGATGATATGTTTTGATACAACCGGCAGCTATGGAACAATTGTAATCAATCCTTTTCGGTCAAACTTTCCATCTCCTTCTTGATTCGCAGGACGCTTTCGTTCATTTTTTGAATCTCCTCGGACTGTGTATGTGCGACGACAGTATTTTCGCTGACTTTTTCTGCAATTTGTGAAAGGGACAATTTTATTTCACCCAGAATAAGATTGACTTCCTTTAAAGATTCCGTTGAATTCGTTGTAAGCTTTCTGATTTCTTGTGCAACGATACCGAAACCTTTACCATATTCACCGGCGCGTGCGGATTCAATGGATGCATTGAACCCAAGAAGCGTTGTTTGGTCGGCAATTCCCTTAACAGTCTTAAGAACCTGATTGATATCATAAATAAATTTATTGCTCTGGTCGGTAATGCTTTGAATTTGCTTTGAATGGTCGAAAACATCTTCACTTCCATCGGAAATTTGCTTCATGGAAGCAGATATTTCTTCAACTTCTTCTACTACCCTTTCCAGGATTTCCTGCTTGCGTCTCATTGACTGAAATTTTTCAAACTCTTCTCTGACAATAATGGTCGCAAGATTCTGTAACGGACGCATTTTCTGAGGATCGCCCGACATTCCGATGCAGCCAATCCTCCTGCCTTTGTATTTGACCACGCCATTATAGCCGGGCAGTGTCCCTTGCATTTTTTGGGCATCCTCTACACTGATGGCAAGCTCATCCATCTGGCCTGACATGATTTTTTTGGCTCCTTCATGTATCTGTCCCAGACGTTCCGGTTGCATGGTGGCGATAATAACGCCGGATTCATCCATAAAATTTACATTCCCATTTGTAACCTGATGAAGCATTTTAACAATTTTTTCTGCAATTTCAACTGGAAACTTGTCTTGTCCCAACATGATAAATTCTCCTTGTTTCTTGTATTCAATCATTCATCCATGTAATGTTTTGGCTTATTTTGGCCACTCACAATCATTGCGGCTATACGCAAACTTACAGCTGGGTAAAACAAACCCAGCTGTAATTAAATCTTTATGCAAAGCACCGGGAATCAGAGGTTGCAGTAGCGGTGTCTTAATTTACAAATTAACAACGAATGTTATGATGCTGAATCAGTCGGTCAGCGACATGAACCGCAGCAGGTTATCCATAGTAAGGCTCAAATCGGTTTTGCAGCGCAGCTTGGCCTGCTCAAAAGGAACCGCAATACGATTTATACTGAAAATAGCACTGACACCTTCGTTATACACAGCTTCAATATGATCACCAATGTCACCCACAATGGCAATCAGAGGGATTTTCTTTTCCTTTGTACGGCGGGCGACTCCAATGACTACTTTACCGCGCAGTGACTGAAAGTCGATTTTTCCTTCTCCGGTTAGTACCATGTCGGCGCCGTCAAGCAGGGAATCAAAATGCACGGTATCCAAAACCGTATCAATCCCCATTTGCAGTTTACTTCCCAAAAATGCTACCATTCCGCCACCCATTCCGCCGGCAGCACCGGAACCCGCAAGATCAAGAATATCTTTACCTAAGTCTTTTTTAACTACAGTTGCCAAATGATTCAGGTTTTGATCAAGTATTTTAACCATGGCTTCTCCCGCGCCCTTTTGAGGACCAAACACAGCCGAAGCCCCCTGTGCGCCACACAATGGATTGTCGATGTCGCACATCGTTATGAATTCAACGCCTTTAAGAACGGGTGTCAAGCCACTGATATCAATAGATGCAATATCGCATAAAGTTTCTCCAACGGGAACAAACGTCTTTTCAGCATAATTTTTAAAACAAATTCCTAATGCCGCTGCGGCGCCGACGCCTCCATCATTGGTTGCGCTACCACCAAGACCCACAATGATTTTTTTGCACCCTGATTTTGCCGCATGTTCAATTAATTGACCAACGCCATAAGTTGTTGCTTTTTCGACGTGTCTGTCATCACCAACCAAGGGGAGACCAGCCGCTGCCGCCATTTCTACGACAGCCGTATTGTCGGGCAAAACGCCATAAAAACTCTGTACATCCTGAAAATACGGACCTTTTACAGAAATCCATACCTTCTTTCCCCCGACAGCACTTAAAAAGGAGTCCACGCTGCCTTCTCCGCCGTCCGCGACAGGAATGCTGATCACATTGGCTTTGGGGTAATAGGCGTGAATTGATTTCTCCATAATCGCACAGATTTCACTGGACGACATTGTTCCTTTAAAAGAATCTGGAATAAGCAAAACTTTATTCATCGTGATCTCTCCTTATACTACTCTCCAATTAACATGTATATTTAAATTGGAGAACGCCCGGTTACGCCGTGCTTGTTTTGCGCTAATTTTAAGCGCAAAACTCGTCTCATGCAAAAATCCAACGCGCTTCGCGCTATAAAAACGTGATTTCACGTTTTTAATGGATTTTAGTATTAATACACAGCAACTGATTTTAAAGCAGAGGGACGGTAATTGCTTACCGCCCCAGTATTGAAAGCTTAATGCAAAATCAGTGAAAGAATAAAGACGCCTGCCATGGACGCAAGGCCTTCTATCAATGTGACCATTGTTTGAGTTTTATACCCCTGATCCGGCTTCAGTGCTCCGAAGTTAGTAACCACCCAGAAATAGGAGTCATTTGCGTGTGAAACTGTCATTGCACCCGCACCAATCGCCATAACGGTAAGTGCACTCATCACTGGAGACGCCAATCCCAAAATGCTCATGAGCGGAGCCATGATACCGGCGGTGGTGGTTATGGCAACCGTTGAGGAGCCCTGTGCGGACTTTAAGATAGCAGCTAAAAGGAATGGGAAGAAAATGCCCACAGTTTCCAATAAAGACGCGTTGGATGTAATAAACTGAACCATACCGGATACTGCAATGACTTTACCAAGAACACCCCCCGCCGCGGTTACGAAAAGGATAGGTCCGACTGTCTTTAGTGTTTCATTGGTAATCTCATAGAATTTACCCATTCTTTTGGTGTCAACCAACAACCAGATGCCAAACAGAGTACCAACGGCTAAAGCAATAATGGGAGTACCAAGAAATACGCAAATCGTGCGCGCAAATCCGGTCCATTTTGCCATGGAAGCAATAGAACCGAGTCCCATTAAAATAATTGGAGCAATTATAGGACTAAGTGAAAGCATATTGCTGGGAAGGTGACCGTACTCGGCAACAATTTGCTCATAGGTTTTAACAGTTTCTCCGTCATCCGACACGGCATCGGCTTCATCTGCTGCTTTTACCCTTTTGCCTATGTATCCAGCATAAAAATATGCTGCAATCAATGCTGGAATGGAGACGAGGGCTCCAAGTCCCATGACTAACAGTAGATTATCCCCAATTCCAAGGGTATTTGCAGCAGCAATTGGTCCCGGGGTAGGGGGGATAAACACATGCGAAGCATACAGACCGGCAGCCAAACATACCGTCATTGCAACACTGCTGGAACGGGTACGCCGTACCAATGCCTTACGGATTGGGTTCAAAATAACAAACCCACTGTCGCAGAATACAGGGATTGAAACAACCCAGCCCATAATCAGCATAGCAAGATCAGGATGCTTAGGGCCAACCAGTTTGATTACCATATCTGCTAGTTTAAAAGCCGCACCGGTGGCTTCCAAAATAGTACCGACCAAAGCACCTAAAATAATCACGATTCCGATACTTGTGAAAGTGCTGCTGAAACCTGTTCCGATTACATTGGCAATGCCCAAAATAACCGTGCCGTCGGCTTTTTTGACATCAACTAAAGGGATTCCCGCAACCAGACCCAAAATGAGGGACACACTCATAATGGAAAGGAATGGATGGATTTTCAACTTTGAAATCGCCAATATCATAACAATGATGGCAATCACAAATGCAATAATAAGACCGATACCAGACATAATACTACCTCCATACAATTATTTACCCATAAAGCTTCAATTTGGTTTCAGCAATTTGCCTAAAATGTTTGCACGAAACCTCTTTATATGGTATATGTTATAACTTTATTAGGAGGCTGTCTATGTTCCTTCGAACATAATAATTGATCAATTTATATTACACATAACATCATTGTCAATAAAATTATCATTTTATTATGCTAATTGTTAAAAATCAGCATGTCATGTTCTACGTCGTGAAAAAAAAGGATGGCAATATAAAAGACAGCACTGTTGCTGGGAAGACGTACATCATACCCCGTGCATTCCTCTAACTTTTTCAGTTTATATTGCAGGGTGTTTTTATGCATATATAATTTTTCTGCCGCCAGACAAATAGAACCCTCTGCGAAAAAGTATGCTTCCAGAATTCCAATCCAACTTCGCATTTTTTCATAGTTGCAACCTGCAAATATTTTGCGAAGGTACTCTTCTTTCAGCACTTTTGGGACTTCCTCCATGAAAATCTCCATATTGATTTGTTCATACAACATGATACGGTGGGTAGGCGTGCGACAGGCTTTCGCTGCTTTATTGGCCTTAACGTATGCGCTTTTGACGTCGATGGTTCCATCGGCAACATTGTCAATTCCAACCAAAAGCTCCATGTTGAATAAACCGCGGATATACTCTGTCAGATTTTGTGCCAATGCGAGCATCTGCTTGTCGCCACGAGGCGTTACTAAAGCAATTTGCTTGGTTGTTAGACGCAAGTACAAGTTGCCTTGTTCCTCACAGATAAAGCGGCGCACAGCGTTTTCAATTTTTTCAATCAGCTTTTGCCCTTCGCCAGTACTCGAAAGTTCATTGAATTTGTCAATTCGCACCACCATAACCCGTCTGGGACGTGTAATATCAATGTGCAGCAAAACTCCTCTTTCGATTAGGGCATTGCCGAACTCCTCACTTGTACCTAAAATCCATTCCTCTAAAAATCGGCTTTCTATTTTTTTATCAAACCGTTCCTGTTCTCTTGTATAGCTTTCTCTTACTAAAATTTCTGTCATTTTTTTTACAATTTGACCATAATTGAACACCTGATCATATTCTCCGGTAATTCCCACCACACCAATGGTTTCTCCATTTATCATAATAGGTAAATTCAGTCCCGCACGGGTCGAGAGGGTCTCTGCTTGAGAGGTGACATAATACTCTTTCAAATTCTCTTCGATGATTTTTTTGGCTCCCGCATGAAAATTACCGACCCGACTGGCATCGGTACTGGCGATAATATAGCCCTGATCATCCATCATGTTAACATGTTGTTTTACAATTGTGCTTATTTCATTTACAATTTGCTGCGCACTTTTGACCGAGATATGCATTTTCTCCCACCCTCCGTTCAATTCGTTGAACAACTTGCTTTTCCTACCATAATAAATTCCGATTTGCCAGTAAGGTTCGGGAATAGACCCAATAGCCAAAAAAATACAAAAGATATAAGCCCCCAAAGGAGGCGCTACGAATGGAAATAAAAAGCGCTATATAGATCTTTTAATTTAGCTTGGCAAAAGAAACGGTCTGTTCTTTTAGAGAGATTTTTCCCACCTTGTATCCATACTGAACCAATTCCTTTTTATACGTCAGAAAGGAATGATCGATTTCGATCCCCACAATAGTATGTATTTCGGCGAAAGAAAGTTTAATGGTTGGACTCCCGTCTTTTTGAACATATTCCCATAGAGCGTTATATTTACTCATAATATCTTTTCCCTCCAAAATTCTGTTTATCAGCGCTGTCTATAGATGATCAGACCTTGCTTTTTTCATGAGTGTAAACATGCTTGTGCTTTTATTGTACCAATACAAAATTCAAAACATATCAGGAAATATGAATGTTTACCCCATTTACTTCGACGCCTGCGTCGACTCGTATGAGAATATACTTTGAACCGTTAATCATGCGTGTTTCTAATAAGTCGCTGCATTCTGGATTTACGTGGATTGTCACCTCGGGAGCGCGAACTTCAAATTTCTTAGTATCAATGATATTCTGTGGGCTGATTTTGACATCGGCACCAAACTCGGCATCATATTTTTCATCAAATGAGGACACATTGGAATCGGAGACTCCGCAAGATTTCAGAACGGATTTGACCGTACTTTTGGAAATTGCCAGAGGGTCAACTTCTTTACTGGCCTTGTGTTCTTCAATCATTCCGCACAATTTTTCGTGAACGGATTGCATGACTTCGTAGCTACAGTCATTGGCAAGCGTATCCCCAAGCATGGATTGGAATGCCTCTTTCTGTGCGGCGGCCGGCATGGGAATGTCGGTTTTGAACACAGCGTCAATGAATTCAGCATGACTCTCCTTAGTATCCCGTGTGTAGTAAAGCGTGTTATAGATGTTTGCACTGCGATCATCAAAGGCCGGGAACATGAAGCCAAGCTCCGGTGCCGATATAATCCAGTCAGTTTTACGATCATGAAACTCATTTTCGACAACATAATAGCTTAATGCAGGTTGTGTTGGCTTAATCGGGCAAATGCTGCACAGAATGTACGAGAACACTTCAGAAGATGCATCGTCTTGTTTTCCTCCATCTTTCGAACGGTAGGGGACATCATAAGTATCGTGTGCTAATAGGATCAGATAATTGCCTTCCAAGTTGATTGCCTGAATGACACGCTGGAAAAAGGCCTGTACGGAAGTCTCGTCCTTTAGAGACGAATCCCTAAGTCCCATAAGCAATTTATGTTCTTCACCATCAACTACCTGCTGAGTAGCAAATGCAATATCAATCAGATTTTTTCCGAGAGTTCCGGACAGTGTGCGTTTGATAATGGCCAAGAACTTTTCGGATTCTTCCTGTGACATCAAAGCAAGGGACTGGTCAAACTCAGAAACAATTTCTCGCTTCTCGTTGACGAAGCATCCGCGTATGTGAGTGATATTGCTTTTATCTTGCCTGAAACGGCGGCGAATTTCTGCAACTTCTTTTTCGTTCATAATAACCTCTTTGTAATTAATATGTAGTTTCTTGATTATATTGTATTTGTGCCCAGGGGGGGTTGGAAGCGGTCAAACAGGAATCGCCTTCGCCAACTCCTCCGATGGATTTTTCTGTTATTTTTCTGAACTTTTCTTCTCGAGTTACAATAAAAAGCGCTTTACGATAAGCATTGCCCATTTCTTTAAGCTGCTTATATTATCGCACACAAACTTTTATTCTTCAAGATTATCGTAAAAAATACAGATTTAATAAGTAAAATCATTTTTCGTCACAAATTGAACTCCATATTCGGGCAGAGCGGTGACACCAAACCAATGATCAGCATTCGCATTCCAATATGCTTTATTAACTTAAAGTATAGAATTGTTATCCATATATCTATCCTTTCATACGCCAGAACTTCTGGACTTTTTCAATCCATCTTGGTAAGTTTATTCTGTTGACTTCAATTTTTATAATATTGTAATAATAGCTATGTTACTGGTTTTATGCTTAGGAAGAAAAAACCTTATATCTACTCGAAGAGTGGATATAAGGGGCTAAATTCGCAAGGACAGCTAGTATTTAGGAGAACAGACTACGACTTATGGATTATTATGATTTGTTTTAGGAAGTATGTGACAATATAAATATTAAGGATACTACGGAAGATGATTGTAAGATAACTTTGATGGTTAACTTAACATGTTGGAAAAAGAAACCTGAAAAGGATGAATTCGCTGGAATGGTACCCTACTTTAAAACAATAGCAATAACATTTACTCGGTTGGAAGAATATTTGACATAAGGTTGTACTATTCGCCCGACAATTTTGGATAAAGGAAAAACAAAAAGTGAATATTTTGTTGGGTAGCAATGCTTTTTTGCCGATATAGACGGAACTCACACAGTTCAAAAAAGTTTAGGTATTTCCAAAGGATATGGTATTAAACCAAATATAATCTATCCATCGTTTCATTTAAAGTCGAGTGATCCGCGTTCACCGAAATTGTCTTAATTATTAATGGCAATCATGTAAAAATTACATGGTGTTTTAAAGTTTTATTTAATCACATAAAAAGGAGTGTAGTTGTTTAAACGTTAAAAATTACAAAAATTCATTTAAAGTGTTGACAATATTGTTTAAATATCGTAATATGTAAATGTAAGAGACGGATTGTAATAGCACTTAGCTTGCTACACAAAACCTATCTACAGATATTATTGTTATATCTGTAGATGGGTTTTATTTTTTGTAGGGGGAGGGATTCCAGTGTTAATAAGAAAGATTCTGAATAATAATGTCGTTATAACATATGATGCTAATGGAAAAGAATTAGTTGTGATGGGAAAGGGAATTGCCTATGGCAAAAAAGATGGTGATGACATTGACTCAAAAAAAATTACCAAAAAGTTTATCTTAAGCTCCATGGAATATCCGGATCGTCTTATTGACATCTTTAGCAGCATTTCTCCCGAATGCATTGAACTTTGTGCTGATATTATCCAATATGCAAAACAGAAATTATCATCAGAATTAGATGATTCTCTGTATATCTCCTTGTTAGATCATATCAGTACTAGTATTGAACGATATAACGACGGGGTTACATTAAAGAATAAGCTATTGTGGGAAATTAAACATTTTTATAAAAATGAATATGAGATTGGCTTATATGGAATTGTTATGATCGAAAAAAAGTATGGTTTGTCAATGTTGGAAGATGAGGCGGGGTTTATTGCATTACATATTATAAGTGCTGAACTCAGCAATGATATTCAGGATATATATGAGATAACGGGATTTATCCAAGCAATAGTGAACATTGCCAAATATCATTTTATGTGTGATTTTGACACGGATTCATTTCAATATTATCGCTTTATTACTCATTTAAAATTCTTTGCTCATAGGCTTTTTTCCAAGAAGGTCAACAATTCCGAATGCTATAAAAGCTAAAAAATGCGAAAATAAGGTGGAATCTCTTTATCGCCATTCAGTGGCTGCGCTTCTGATGGGTGATGACATTAAATATATTATCAAGATGCGAGAATTATATCGGCACCTTAGTAATAGTGCAGATCGAATCGATCAAGCTTCTGATTTGATATGCCATATTCTGATGAAAGAAATTTCATGAAAACTATAGAAAAATATAAATGCCTAATGGCTAAAAGTTCGGCAAATCAATGATTGCGATATTTCGCAATTGGCCAAGCATCTTAAACAGATAGGAGAAACAAAGCGTGGTTATGGATAGTATAATTTTTGATCTAGATGGGACTCTCTGGGATTTTTCAGAAGGATTTTGCAGTTCCTGGAATAGTGTTATATCCAAGTATCCTGAAATTAAGAAGGTATTAACAGTTGAAGATGTGCAAGGAGTTATGGGACTTGAAATGAGCGATATCATTCAAAAATTGTTTCCGGAAATAGAAGAAAAAGTACAAGCTCAAGTTTTGACAGAATGCAGCCAGGCAGTAGAGTTGTACTTGCTAGAACATGGTGGAAAGTTATTTCCTAAGTTAGAGGAAACACTTAAAAAATTGTCTGAAAAATATAAGTTGCTCATAAATAGTAACTGTGAGGACGGTTATATACAATGCTTTTTTAAGGCACATAAATTAAAAAAGTATTTTACTGATTTTGAATGCTGGGGCGTGACAGGATTATCAAAAGGAGAAAATAATAAGATATTAATAGAAAGAAACCAACTTAGAAGCCCTGTTTTTGTAGGAGATACTAAAATGGATGCAGAATCAGCAAGAGTAGCAGGAATTCCATTTGTATATGCAAGATATGGTTTTGGGAATGTAGAGAAATATGATTATGTTATTGATGGTTTTGAAGAAATTCTAACTTTAGAGACATACTGATTTAATTGTTTGCTTATCACAACGAGGCAGAAGCAACAAGTTGATTCCGTACCAGAGCGCAAATTTCCTTATTTGTTTCAATTGTTATGACATTGGAAACAACAATAAATCTTCATAAAGAGAGGCTTATATATGATTAATCAAAAAGTTACGATAAAATTAAAATTTGGACTTCATGCCCGCCCTGCTGGAACCTTTGCAAAGTTGGCACAGAAATATCAGTGTGATGTGAAAGTCAATTGCGATAATAAAGAATTTAATGCTAAATCGGTCATGGGCATGATTGCAGTGGGAGCAAAATATGGGTCTCAGATCGAAATAATTTGTAATGGATCAGATGAAACGATCGCGCTAAAAGAACTGATTGATGCGGTTAATTCGGGGCTTGGTGAGTAATATACGTAGTATCACCTTTAGAAAATAAGTGGGTGGGTGCATCATGGTGTGCCTGCCTTTTTTAATCAATTATTTGTTAGGAGAAAACAAGATATGGAAACTTTAATCGGCAAAGGTGTTTTTAACGGTATTGCAATGGGAAAAATTCAATTTCGCAACCGCAATGAGCATCAAGTTGTAAAAAGCCATGTAGAAAATACGCAAGCTGAAATTATACGCTTTCAAGAGGCAAAACGAATGCAAACGATCGAGCTCCAGATGTTGTATGAAAAAGCGCTTGACAATGTCGGAGAAAAGGATGCGCGCATATTCGAAATCCATAAAATGATTTTAGAAGATGTCGATTTTTGCGGAGCAATCACGAAGATGATAGAATTGCAGAAAGTAAATGCCGAATATGCCATTAAAATCATTTCGGAAACTTATATGCAACAACTATCTTCCATAGATGATTCTTATTTAAAGGAACGGATCACCGATGTTAAAGATATTTTTCGAAAACTGATTGATATCCTCTCGGATGTATGTACAGAGAATATAGAATTCGACAAACCCGTTATTCTCGCTGCGGATGATTTTTCTCCAAGTGAAACCATGCAGATGGATAAGTCAAAAGTACTTGCTTTTGTTACAATTCATGGATCTACCAATTCCCATACGGCGATTCTTGCGCGAAGCATGAATATTCCTGCAGTTATTTCTGTCGGAGAACCTCTTAATTTCCAATGTAATGGCAAAACAAGCATTGTGGATGGGATATCAGGAAAGGTATATATTGATCCAGACGAGGAGACTATAAAAGCATTTGTTACTAAGAAAAAAAAGAATGACGAGGAACAGGCACTATTACAAAATTTAAGAAGTGAAAAAAGTGTAACACTTGACGGAAAGGAAATAAAGATTAATGCGAACATTGGAAGTCCCGCAGATATGGAAGCAGTTTTAATCGATAACGCAGATGGAGTGGGGCTCTACCGCAGCAAGTTTCTTTATCTCGGTAGAAAAACCTATCCAAGCGAGGAAGAACAATTTGGGGCTTATAAATTGGTAGCGGAAAGCATGAAAGGAAAATTAGTAATCATCCGTACGATGGATATTGGCGCAGATAAACGCGCGGACTATCTTGAATTGCCCAATGAAGAAAATCCCGCAATGGGTTACCGCGCTATACGTATTTGTCTGACACGACAGGACATTTTCAAAACACAGCTCCGGGCTTTATATCGTGCTTCAGCGTTTGGAAATATCGCAATTATGTTTCCCATGATTATTTCTGTAGAAGAGGTAAAAATGATTAAGCGAATTGTGCAGGAAGTTCAGTCTGAGCTTTCCAGAGAAGGGGTAGATTATAACCCACAAACCGAACTGGGTATTATGATTGAAACCCCAGCAGCTGCGCTGATCAGTGATGATCTTGCGAAGGAAGTTGATTTTTTCAGTATTGGGACAAATGACTTAACCCAATACACTCTGGCTATCGATCGCCAAAATCCCAAACTGGAGCATTTTTATAATGCACATCATAAAGCAGTACTTAGTCTTATTCAAATGGCGGTGGAAGGTGCGCATAAAAATGGAATTTGGGTAGGAATATGCGGTGAGCTTGGTGCGGATATTTCCATGACAGAGACGTTTTTAAGGATGGGGATTGATGAACTTTCTGTATCGCCACCCTATGTTTTGAAATTGAGGAAAGAGGTTAGGAAAAGTAAAACCGGGCATTCAAATCATTAACAGCGGAAGTTATCATGAAAGTAAGATGGCATGATATCAGCCGAGAGAGGTTTATTAGGTACAAGTGTCGTACTAGGTATTAAAGACTGCATTAAGCCTCAACTTTATCTTGACTTCTAATCAAGGTGTCCGGAGTTCGAATCCCCAGCGGTTCACCAAAATAAACCCCAAAAGTCCGCATGATTACTGGATTATTCAGTGAATTGTGCGGACTCTTCTATAGCAGCATAATTCTATTTGTTGAGTTAAATTCACCCGAATGTCATATAAAATCACAAGCCGAACTGTTGTAATTCTTACAGTAGGTGACTGCTTGCGTTACTCATGACGCTGTGCAAACTGGATTCAGTCGGAGAAATCCCCCAGCAAGCCATCTTGCTCCGCAGAGAGCACGGACAATCGTCTTTGCAGTAATCTTGGCATAACGCTCTGCACGTGCTTTGTCCGACAAGCTCCCGCTCTTTTTATACAGGTCAATGTACTCTTAACCAAATGGAGTAAATTGAACCCGTGGCTCCGGTGGGGTGCAAAGGTCGATGACATAGGGGGTATATCCGTAATATTTCTGAACAATTCCCGCATAGTTACGGAACACGTCTCCTTTGTATCTGTTGCAAGAAAACTGAAACCGCAGGTACAGGTCATTTCAAGGTTTGATAAAGGAAAACGTTGTCTTGCTGCTGCCGGTGGTGCTGATCTGCATCGTGTGATTATCCGACGTGTCAATGCGGGAACTAACATGACACGGGCGGCCGAGGTAGCCTAAAACGGTTGCACCTTCAAGTTGTGGTAAGTTTACGTCCTCGTATCAGCATTACCTGTATAAGCTAAACTTGCCAGAATGAATCAGCTTCAGTTACAGGTTCTGACGCTGTGCTGGGAAGCGGTGCCTCCGTAACGTTGCTAGCCGCTTCACCTGTGACTATAAATCCGCTCGCGGTTCTATGCTTAAACCATTCCAGCATATTATATGCTTTTGCTGTATTGCCTGAATATGATTGATAGACACTATCCCATATTGTCATCTGCGGCCATGATGGAGATGCCTCTGACGCCTCGTTGCCGCAGGGACTCCATTGTGAAGTAAATAGAAAGTATCGCCTGAATATCTTGGAAATCCATAGGTATCCTTCGAAAGATCTGTCTCTAATTTAGAGATATGGCTGTTTGCTCTTGATGATTTCAGATCAATCACACCCAATGCAAACAGGATATTTGTGGAGGTATCCTCCAATTTATTCACGCTACCGTCGGTGTTTACACACCGGTCATAGTAGCCATTTGCCGTGTTCCAAAGTCCTTTATGGGTATCATCACGATTGATTGCAGTCACTATTGTACTACCTGAGCCGTTATAGCTGTCGACAAGTGTGGCATCAATTTTTAGTTCCCCCCTTTACAATAATATATAAATATCAGCCTCATAAGGACTGAGGTTTATCCTTTCCAATATGTACTCATTTTGTTTATCCTGAAGATTGGAGAGAATTCGTTTGCAGGGTACGCATAGTACCTCGGGTGGTGATTCCACTGTTACGCTATTTTCACTGAAGTTAAGAATCACAAACAGTGTTTGCTCTTCCAGACACCGCAAATAACAAAAAACGGAATTTGAATCTTGCAGAAGAGGAACGTAACGTCCGTATACAACAGTAGGATATTCATGGCGCAGTTTAATGAGGGCCTTATAATAATTCAGGATGGAATTCGGGTCTGACAGTGATTTTTCAACATTGATTTCCATATAATTTGGATTTACTTGTATCCAAGGGGTACCCGAAGTAAATCCTGCTTTTTTATCTGCACTCCATTGCATGGGTGTTCTTGCGTTATCACGTCCTTTCGCGTAAATAAACCGCATAATTTTTTCTTTGTCCATCGGGTTACGATCCACAAACTCCCTGTAAATGTTCAGAGTTTCAATATCCTTGTATTGATCAATAGAGTCAAACTTTACATTTGTCATGCCAATTTCTTCGCCTTGATAAATAAATGGTGTACCTTGCATTGTATGCAGCAGCGTAGCCAGCAATTTAGCAGACTGTTCGCGGTATTTCCCATCATTTCCAAAACGGGACACCTGTCTTGGCTGATCATGGTTACTTAAAAACAGACTATTCCAACCTTTACCGTCTAATTCTACCTGCCACTTCTCCATTATACTTTTAAACTCTTGAAACGGAATGGGATTGTCGTTCCATTTTCCGTTCTCGTCCATACCAAGCCCAACATGTTCAAACTGAAACAGCATATTCAACTCATTACGGTCTTCACCGACATAGTTTATCGCTTCTTGCGGCGAAACATCTGGCGTTTCGCCCACAGTCACGATATTGTAGTTGCACAGAACCTTATCATTCATTTCACGAATATATTCGTGTATTCTGGGACCATTGCACGTATATGGATCACCGGAAGCATACTTTTGTGAGGCGGATGTCACACCGTCTGGGAAACGTTGATCCTTTGAAATGTAATTAATCACATCCATTCGGAAACCATCAATTCCCTTATCAAGCCAGAAGGTCAACATATCGTATATCTCTTTACGTACTTCTTTGTTTTCCCAGTTTAAATCCGGCTGTTTTTCGGCGAATAGATGCAGATAATACTGCCCAACCGATTCATCATATTTCCACGCGGACCCGCTGAAAACAGAACCCCAGTTATTAGGCGGCCCGCCTTGTTTTCCATCCCGCCAGATATAATAATCGCGGTATTTGTTCTTTTCTTTCATTCTGCTTTTAACAAACCATTCGTGTTCATCCGATGTGTGATTTACAACCAGATCCATAATAATTCTGATTCCCTTTTGATGAGCTTGGACGAGCAATTCATCAAAATCATGCATTGTACCAAATTCGTTCAAAATTGCTCGATAATTCCGGATGTCATACCCATTATCGGTATTGGGAGAATCATAAATCGGGCATATCCAAAGCACATCGACTCCTAAATCTTTCAGGTAATTTAATTTTTGAATTATTCCTTGTAAATCTCCGATTCCGTCCCCGTTGCTATCCATAAAGCTGCGCGGATAGATCTGGTAAACTACGCTTTCCTTCCACCACTGCCTTGTTATCATTTTTTTATTTCCTCATATCCATAAAATTAATAAACGATTGCGATCGTTTTATCATAAATGTTTTATTGCTTTATAGCTCCATTTGTCACTCCACTTATAATCCACTTTTGTCCGAACAAGTAAACTGCCAAAATTGGCAGCAATACCATGATATAGGAGGCAAATGCTAAATTATAGTCCGTCGAGAATTGGCTTTGAAAAACGTATTGAGAGAGTTGTAATGTCTGTTGCTCGGGTTTGCTGAGTAAAATCAAAGGCATCAAAAAATCGTTCCATGTCCACATGAAAGTTAATATTGCAACAGTCGCGCTGATTGGGGTAAGCATCGGGAAAACTATTTTGAAAAATACCTGCCATGGGTTTGCTCCATCCATAATAGCTGCCTCATCCAAAGCAACCGGAATCGTTTTTATGTAGCCTGTGTAGAGAAACGTATTCATTGGAAGCCCAAATACAATGTAAAGAAAAGTGATACCCACGACATTATCAATATGGAACAGACTCGCTTGCTTGACGAGAGGCAGCATAATCACGTTAAATGGGATAAACATTGCGCTGATAAAGTAGTAATACAAGATGTTAAAAAACCTGTTCTTCTTTCGATTACGGGAAATCGCATAGGCAACAAGTGAATTTGTTAATAGTGTAAAAATCAGTGTAACAATCGTTATAAAAAACGTATTAATAAACTTCACGGGGTAATCTGTCATTTTCCAAGCGTCTGAAAAATTCTCCCATCGAATAGATTTTGGAAAGGCAAGAACATTTACCATGTCGCTGGGGTCCTTTAGTGCAATCACTACAGTGAGATAAAGAGGAAGAAAGATTAATAATATCGATAGCAAAATCAAAACACCAGTAATCTTCCATGAAAATTTTTCTTTGCTTTTTAACTTTGTCATTCGAATTTTGCCTCCCTCTTTTCAAGAACAAACAGTTGGAACATTGAAATAGAAACAATAACAATAAAGAGCAGCACTGCGTCGGCAGACTGGTAGGCAAACTGAGCCCCCTGAAATCCCTTCTTGTAAATAAGAACTGAGATAGTCGTGGTGGCGGAACCCGGCCCACCGTTGGTCATCGCCATAATCTGGTCAAACGCCATTAAGAATCCTTTTACACAAAGGACCATATTGATGGTAAAAAACGGCGCAATCAGTGGGAATGTTATATGTTTAAAACGTTTCCAGCCAATGGCGCCATCTAAATTTGCCGCTTCATAAAGGTCCTGGTCTACTGACTGTAACCCTGAAAGGTAAATCAAAGTATTAAATGCAAGCGACTGCCATACAGTCACAAGCAAAACTCCAATCCATGCATTGTCCGTACCCAGAATATTGACACTTAGAGCTCCTATTCCCAACGCCTGCCCTAACATCGGAAGTAGGTTCGCAAAAACAAAGTTAAAAATAAAACCGACAATTAAATTTCCAAGCATATAGGGCAAAAAATAAATAGCTTTTAGTGCGTTTTTAAACTTGATTTTTGAATTTAACCCTAAAGCCAGAAGCAGGCTGAATAGATTTACAAAAATTGTCGCAAGTAATGCAAAGAAAAAAGTGAACGCATATGCGTTACCAACATCTTTATCTGAGAAAATATGCAAATAGTTTCTCAGCCCAACAAAACTCCATTTTCCGTACCCCTTCCAATTTGTAAAACTGTAAAAGATGCCTTGCAGGAAGGGATATGTATGGAAAACAAAAAACAGCAAAACCATTGGAACTGTCATCAAATAGAAAGCAAAATTAATCCGTTCTTTACTTTTTAGCATAAAATACCTCATTTCCCCAAATTCAAATACTGCCGGAGCCCACAGGTTCCGGCAGTACTTAACTCTGTTTGACTCAGCCTACATTTGCGGTGTCATATTTCTCGTCGCACTGTTTTAGAAAATCGGAAATGTTCTTAGTGGCATCCATATTTGCTGCTGCGTTTTTCGCAAAATTCTGAGCAAGGGATGCAAGGTCAAATCCGGAAGGATAATAATGATCAGGGAAGTTGGCAACTTTGCCGTTAGCAATATCTGCCTTAACACTGGCAACTGTGCTGTCTTCCTGTTCCACACCCTTAATTGCTGAGAAAGCGAACTGATCTTTTATGTATTTCTGCGCGGTTGTCTTTTCCATCATGAAGGAAACAAATTTCTTTGCCGCATCTTTTGCTTTTGAATCCTTGTTGATAGCAAACAGAACATCCACACCGGAGGTCACATAGTTTTTGGAGATATCATTGGATGCTGGGAATGCAAACAGGTCAACCTTAAAGTCTTTATTCGTCTTTTTGAATTCGCTGATTGCCCAGTTGCCGTTAATCATCATGGCGGCTTTTCCTTCTGCGAAGGCTTTATTTCCATCGGCATAAGTCGTTCCCATGTAATCTTTCTGTGCATATTTCAGCAGTTCAAGATATTTTTGTGCCACTTCCTGATGTGTTGCCGCAAAGGTGGTTTTCTTTGCCATTCTGTCATCTGTAAAGCTGCTCAGTTGCAGATCTGGAGCCATGCTGTTCCATGGCGGCAGGCAGCACCAACTATCCTTAAAAGTCAATTCAAATGGAGTTTTACCTGCGCTCTGAAATTTTTTGCAGACTGCCAGAAACTCATCCCATGTCTTTGGCACTTCTACACCAGCCGCTTTAAACATATCAACATTATACAGTACTCCAGAAGCATTGGTTGCGTATGGCACGCCGTATAATTTTTGTTCTTTATCCTTCTGTACATCATAGACCATCTTTTTGTATGAATCCTGAACGCTTGCCGCATAAGGCTCATTGCTTAGATCCTCCAAAACATCGGCACCCTGCAATTCTTTAAATGTTGCATCGCCGCCCATGGCAATGATATCGGGAATATCATTCTTGGTAAGGCGGGTCTTCAATACGGTTCCAGCATCCTGTGGACATGTGATCGTGATCGTGATATTGGGATTCTGCACATGAAAATCATCAATGATGGATTGAAGAATATTCTTATTTTCCGATTTAGTAGAGAATAGTTCGAGTGTAGCCGGTTGAGCAACAGCTGTTTCCGATGCCGTTGATGCGGCGGCGGATGTAACTGGCTGCGCTGTTGACGCGGAACTGGTTCCGGAACAACCAGCGAAAGACGAACCGATTATTGCAAGACAAAGTGCGGAAGCCGTGATGGACTTAATGGTTTTCCTCATGAATTATCCCTCTTTCTCATATTAGTCCTACGCATTACGTAATAATTGCTAAAATACTTTGCGTAAAACTTGATTTCGTTGTTATTATCATAGCACCAATTCTATTCATTCGCAATAGGTTTTGCGCAAAACGTTTAATATTGTTAAAATTTTGTGTAGATATTGGTCATAATAAATAAAACCTGCTTAACAAAATCGATTTCGTCAAGCAGGTCATATCCAATGCCTATTCCGGCAAAATATTACGAACAGAATCGCGAACTATCAGTTCAATTGGCAGTCGAATATTCTTCATCTCGACAGTTTCGTCACATATTAAATGAATTAAAAGTTCCACCGAACAAATGCCTTTTCGCTCCACGCTTTGGCGAACCGTAGTCAATTTCGGCCTTACCGTTCTTGCAAAATAATTGTCATCAAATCCGACAACCGATAGGTCACGGGGAACAAATATACCATTGTCATAGCAAAAATTGACAGCATCCGCTGCATAATAATCCGATGCAAAAAAGAGTGCAGTAAAATCATGAATATGTGTTAGAAGTTTTTCAAAGTCTTTCTGACGATTGAAATAACTGCGGGAAAAGCCAATGTAATTTTCACCGCTGAACGGAACTCCCGCTTCGCTGAACGCCTTTTTACAACCTTGGAGCCTCCACCAATCAACTCCTACAGGTTGTTGTGCATCTGCCAGAAAAGCTACTTTTTTATGTCCGTTTTCCAAAAGATATTTTGCCATCTGATAACCGCCTTCTTCATCATCCAAACCAACGTTTTCATATTCCAGTTCGTCGTTGTCAAAATAGTTATCAATAAAAACAATTGGTTTATCCGTGCTCTGCTTGATTGGGCGGCATTGATCGGCATCTATGCCCAGAATAATTAATCCGTCAATATTCCATGTGGCTGAGAGATTCAGGACCTCATCCGCGCTTGATGCGGCATAAAGCATCATAAAATATCCGTGGGTGCGAATTGCATCTTCTAATGAACCAATTAATGCCGAATTAAATGGATCCTGTACCGCATTCTTTTCTTCTCGCTTCGGATAATTGAAAATTACGCCTATAATTTTAGAACCGTTTTTGGCCAGCATCCTTGCGCCCATATTCGGAATGTAGTTTAGATTTTTAATGATTTGGTTGATTTCAGCCACGGTTTTGGGAGAAACATGTTTTGTGTTTCCATGAATAACATTGGATACCGTAGTTGGGCTGACACCTACTTTTTCCGCAATGTCTTTGATGCGTATCATTTTTTTCGCTCCTCACTATATATTGAGTGCAAACAGATATTTGTGAATTGTCTTTTCCTTGGAATTTCGATTATCTTACCGAGCTCCTATGTTTGTCCCTTTTGTACATTCGTTATGATAACAATTCAAAAATGATTATATATGATTCATGTCTAAGAAGTAACCCAATTCCCTGTATCTTCAAAATTTCGCACCATGGCTTCTGCGTCCTGAATAATCTCTACATCATAGTTTGTATAAGCAAGTAGTTTCACAGCATTGGTGGTCTTGGAAGGTCCAAGTTTAATCAGATAATCAAAAATGATCTCGTTATTGGTGATTTGTTCACTGAAATGATAGTTTTCAAATTCATTTTTTAATATTTGTGTAAGCTCGCTATCGTGCGAAGCAACCAAACAAATGCTGTTTTGCTGATGTAAATACCGCAGAACTGCCGTAGAAGCCGCAATTCGTTCTATTGTGTTGGTGCCTTTTAAAATTTCATCAATAAAACATAAGCAAGTCGTAACCTTAACACGGTCCAATACGCGTTTCAGCGACTTAATCTCTGCAACGAAATAGCTGTCACCGGCAAGTAAATTATCTCGCATCGCCATTGAAGTAAGGACTAACCCCTTAGGAGCCTGATAAACCCGCGCTGTGCAGGTGTTCAATGCCATTGCTAAAATACCGTTCACCGCAACCGCTTTAATAAAAGTGGATTTTCCGGAAGCATTGGAACCGGTTATGAGGCTATCTCCTGCGAACAGTACACTGTTTGCAACCGCATTATGCAATAATGGATGATATAATTCTTGTAAATTAAGCTGCATATTCTGTATATAATGCGGTTTGCTGTAAAATGGCAGGCTTTTTCGGAAAGAGAGAACGGCAATCGCAACATCCAGTTCAGCGACCTCCTCGCATATTTCACGGCATGATTGCTTGTTTGCAGAAATAAGGCGAATCAATTTATTGTAATTGAGGATGTCATGAAGTGTTACCATGCGTACGTATTCTGCAAAAACATCCATATCACTCACAGCAGACCGATTTTGCATAGATCCTGAAACAGCGCCTTTTAAGCCGTGCAAAACGGATAGCCGCTTTGATATGTTTTGCTGTAATTCTGAAAGACCTTCGCCTTTCATTTTACAAATTTTTTGGCAACACCAAAGTACTCCGGAAAAATAGCGCACAGCAGGAAGTTGTTGCGTTATTTTACGTTTCGTGAAATAGCTGATTAAAATATTAAAGCAAATAGAACCTATGATGCAAACTGTTCCCAGCGCATAGCTAAGAGGAAACAGTAAGAGGGAAACAATGGGCAACAAAGCAAATATTTTGTAAATCCAATCATGGTCTAATCTGTATACTTCTGGACTGCTAATGAACTCAATTAAGCCATTGTAATTGCTTTTACCAACTTTTTGTAAATAAATCTGTATTTGTTGGCGAAGCACAGGCTCATGGTCAAGGTATTCCATCAAAGCTTCCCGGGTACTTAATTTCTCATCATTTGAGTGCATATGCAAACTGATATACAGGTATTCCTCACCAAGGGAAGATTGACAGCTATTGATACGGGCAAACACTTCATTCATATCGAGGTCATTCCATGTAATATCGTCAATCGTTCGATATACATCTTTGTCCGTACAGTATTTCCAGGGTCTTGAAATACTGTCAAATTCCAAATCACTGTTATCCGGCACTTGACCAAACTGTTCTGAAATTTTCCTTTGCAGCTTTTTTTGTTGGGAATGTATGGATCGAACCAGCATGACAACGGCAATAACCGTGAAAGTGGCTACAATTGCTCCGATGATATAGCCATCCAAAACGTTCAACTTCCTTTTCAATTGCAAATATATCACAGCTTGTTTGGCTGATATATCCGAATTTATAAATAGATACTCGTTTCTTCTTACAATTTAGATCATGTGGGGAAGGGGAAGATAGGGACTTTAGTCGATGATAATTGATTTTTTACTGGGCATCTTGATTTATATCTTTCCAGAAAACTTTAAAGCTGGAATGCCACGGAATGATTGCAACCATCAGCAATATTCCTGAATTCATTACTGCGCCAAAAGGGACGAACCCTAATATATAGTGCATTTCCAACATGATCCTGCATAATTCCATGACCCGATCATGCTAATACAAACCAAACATTTTGATTTCTTGAACAATACCAACTTCCCATTTTGGCTATAATCACACGTTGATTGAGCCTGTGGTATAGCCGTATCCTTGGCTGAGTAGAATGGATTTTTCAATTCAACCCTAATTTTTCATATCAATAATTACATTATATTCTTGCATACCATTTTTTTCAATGAATAATGTCGTAATAAGACTAATAATGTGAAATTTTATTCCATCTGTTGCAATTCTGCACACTTATGCGGTTCTTTATAATTACTCAACCACGGTACGCGGTGATAGTAATTATCAGTAGCTGCTCTATCAATTTGTTGTAGAAATCCATTTTCAGAGACGAAAAAAATAAAAAAGCGAGGGTGGTGATGCTTTTGTAAATGAGGAACAGCCAAACAGTTTTCTGCTTCTTTAACCACTTCCAAAGAATCGAGTTTCACCACATAGGAAGTACAGAACCTTACCGGCTCTATTTTATCTGATCAAGCATTCTTGCAGCCGCAAGAAATAAGTGAAACTGTGGTTAGCATAAACTCGCCGTTCACAGTAAAAATGTAAGGCTTTTACTATGCGCCCGCTCAAGTGGCAGTTTCCTAAAAAGATTCTCTGTGATTTCTTTACTCTTGGTGTAACATATCATTGACAAACGTAAAAATAGGAGTGTAAATCCAATTTTCCCTATTTACATAATTTATTTACAATGTATAATAATACCAATTACTATGGTTAAATATGAGGAGGGGCATAATGAATAACAATAATATTTGCCCATATTGTGGAAATAGCATGAAGTTAGGTTATTTAGGCGGAGTCCGTTATCAACTTGAATGGATCCCAGAAGGTGAAAAACAAAGGCTAACAATGTTATCTAAAGATAATGGAATACCCCTTAATAAAACAAGCGTCTTAAAATTTAATAAAGTATATGCTTATCATTGCGATAAATGTAATATATTTATTATTCATAAATATATATAAGCATTTACAATTAAGGCAGAACTTTAGTGCAAAAAACAACAGTATGGCTTAATGAAGCGACCATAGCAAAGTACATTCGGGAACAAAATAACATTACCCTTATACATTTTACTTGTTTTGTTTTTATTAATATCAATGATTTTCTTAGCAATTACCCAGCATAGAGTTTGATCATAATTTTAAAGCGTCCTGTGAGTTTCGCTTTTGAAAATCCATCAATATTTTCGACACAATAAAAATTATTCTTGATCTCACAATTTTCCTGCATAAGAGAACAGCTATTGGTCACGGTTAATCATAACATTCTTGCGAGCAAAAACGAAACCGCACTGCAAGGCCAACAAATGGCGTTGCAATGCGGTTAATGTTTGGTGGACGTTATAGAACTCGAATCTATGACCTTTCGCACGTCAAGGCTATCAGGCAAAGTGGAAATTTTGGGTTTATTTAGGAAAAAGTCTTTCTGAAATATACACATCTAATTTATCGACAGATTTTACAACCATCATCTCGTCAAGGTGTGTATAAATGGCAAGTGTTGTTTTAATCTTAGAATGGCCAATCAAATGAGATGCAGTCACGACATCGGCACCATATTCTTACAGAACCAATAAGTTGGTTCTTTTTTTGTCCCAATATAAAATTCAAAAATATATCAGGAAATATGAATATTTACCCCATTTACTTCGACGCCTGCGTCGACTCGTATGAGAATATACTTTGAACCGTTAATTATGCGTGTAGTTATTGGCACGAGTATCCCCCTGCATAGATTGGAAGCGGTCGTAAGAGATATCCGCTTCGAACAATATGCTTTTCCCGAAGGACATTAATTGATAGGCAATTAGCTGCTGTATTTCGTTTTATTCCGCAATATCGTCCTGTATGTAATTGGCTGGAAAATAGTCATTCATCAATTTTCGTGCATAAGTGGAAACCTCTTCCTCCATCACATGAAACTGGTAAACAAGGTAGTGACCAAATTCGGTCAAGCGGGAACCGCCTCCGCCAACTCCTCCGATAGACTTCTCCAGTATTTTTTTCCCAAACTCTTCTTCCGCCCGAGTCACAATAAAAAGCGCCTTACGATAAGGCATTCCCAATTCTTTGGCAGCTGCATTCAGCGATTTCAACTGATCTGTCTTTAGTAATAACTCTGAAATTCCAGTCCCATAAACCACTGTATCATCTTTTCTAATACGGACGCGAACATCGACAGAATACTGCGATGTGATTTCAGTATCTTTATCCATATGTATTTCCCCATTCCATTAAGCTGCTTTTATTATCGCACACTAACTTTTATTCTTCAAGATTATCGTAAAAAAGTGTACATTCAATAGTATGATCTTTAGTGATAAACAACAAAATTATTTTTGAGTATTGACATTTTTTCTGCATATGTTATTATTTGGATAGTCGTTATGCATAAATGGAACAACGAATGATTATCTTGTTTGGAGGAAAATAAATGTATACCCTTATCATCAATGGAAACCGGGTTGAGACGGAGTACGACAAAAAACTGCTTCCCTTTTTGAGGGATGATCTGCGGCTTACTTCCGTAAAAGACGGATGCAGCGAGGGCGCTTGCGGTACTTGTACTGTTTTGATTGACGGAAAGGCTGTAAAAGCCTGTACGCGCAAACTCTCTCAGTTGGACGGGAAAACGATTCTTACTGTAGAAGGGCTCAGTGAACGTGAAAAAGAAGTCTATACCCATTGCTTTTCCGAAGCGGGTGCGGTGCAGTGTGGCTTCTGTATTCCCGGCATGGTGATTGCAGCAAAAAGCCTTTTGGACGTCAACCTTGCTCCTACGTCCGAAGATGTTAAAAAGGCAATCAGAGGCAACATCTGCCGCTGTACGGGTTACGTAAAAATTGAGCAGGCAATCTTAATGGCAGCTGATTTTTTTCGCAAAGATTTGCCAATTCCTCCGCGCGAAACAGAAGCTCCCCTATCAAAACGATTCAAACGGGTTGATGCGAAGGAAAAAATTCTTGGCACCGGCGAGTACGTTGATGATGTTATCGTGCCCGGCATGATTTACGCCAAAGCGCTGCGTTCAAAATATCCCCGCGCAATCGTCAACAAAATTGACCTTACCAAAGCGCTTGCACACCCTGACTGTGTGCGAATCCTCACCGAAAAGGACGTGCCGAACAAAAAAGTAGGACATCTGGTGACCGACTGGGACGTTATGATTGCCGAAGGCGGCACCACCCGCTACATAGGTGACGCGCTCGCACTGGTTGCTACCAACCACAAAGAAACGCTTGACGAAGTGCTGAACTTAATTGAGGTGGACTATACCGAGCTCACCCCGGTTACCTGCCCCACCGACGCGCTGAAAGCTGATGCACCGCTGATTCATGAACGTGGAAATATCATGCGCAAAGAGATATTAAAGCGCGGAGACGCGGATGAGGCAATTAAAAATTCCAAATATGTTGTCACCCGTAAATATAGAACTCCGTTTAACGACCATGCTTTTATGGAACCGGAATGCGCCATCGCAATGCCGGACGGTGAGGATGGACTGTTTTTGTACACCGGCTCACAATCCGTTTATGATGAGCGCCATGAAATATCCCATATGCTGAATATTCCAGAGGAAAAAGTGCATTGCCAGTCAAAACTGGTTGGCGGCGGCTTCGGCGGTAAGGAAGATATGAGCGTACAGCACCATGCAGCCTTAATGGCGTGGTATACCAAAAAGCCGGTCAAGGTGAAGTTCTCCCGCCAGGAAAGCCTCGACTACCACACCAAGCGCCACGCGATGGATATGGAGTTTACAACCGCATGTGACGAAAATGGAATTCTCACCGGAATGAAGGCGGTTTTGATTGCCGACACCGGTGCGTATGCGTCGTTAGGCGGTCCTGTACTGCAAAGAGCCTGTACCCACGCAGCGGGTCCGTACAACTATCAAAATATTGATATTCTGGGAATGTCGGTCTACACCAACAATGTGGTCGCCGGCGCCTACCGTGGCTTTGGTGTAACACAAAGCTGCTTTGCAACAGAGAACAATATCAATTTACTTGCGGAGATGGCGGGCATTTCCCCATGGGAATTCCGTTACAAAAACGCAATCCGCCCCGGTCAGGTACTGCCGAACGGTCAGCTTGCGGATGAAGACTGCGCGATGGCGGAATGTCTGAAAGCAGTCAAAGAAGTCTATGAATCCCACCCCTATGCGGGAATTGCCTGTGCATTTAAAAACAGCGGCACCGGCGTGGGTCTGAAAGACATCGGGCGCTGTATCCTTGAAGTAAAAGACGGAATCGTACATATTCGTACCTCGGCGTCCTGTATGGGACAGGGGATTGCTACAATGTGTACACAAATGGTCTGCCAGACAACGGGGCTCGACCCCGCCCTGACCTATCATGAACGCCCGGATACCGTTCGCACCCCAAATTCCGGAACCAGCACCGCATCCCGGCAGACGGTTTTGACAGGAGAAGCGACCCGGCGAGCCGCATCAAAGCTGAACGATGAACTACAAGGCGGAAAAACTCTTCAAGAGCTTGAAGGCCGTGAATTTTATGGCGAATTTTCCGCAGTAACCGACCCCATGGGCTCCCCAAAGGAATTCCCTGTCAGTCATGTCAGCTACAGTTATGGCGCACAGGTTGTTATTTTGGACGAACAGGGCAAACTTGAAAAGGTAGTTGCTGCTTATGATGTGGGTACAGTGGTCAATCCCCAATCGGTTGAAGGGCAGATTGAAGGAGGCATCGTGATGGGCCTCGGTTTTGCACTTACGGAGGACTTCCCGGTTGAGGGAGGCTATCCAAAGGTGAAGTTCGGCACGATTGGTTTGATGCGTGCGACCGATGCACCGCCGGTAGAGGTGATTTTGGTGCAGTCCGACCGTAAGCGTGCCCCCAATGCCTATGGCGCCAAGGGGGTGGGGGAGCTTTGCCTGATACCCACCTCGCCCGCCGTTTCTCATGCGTATTACAGGCTGGACGGAAAATTCCGTACTTCGCTGCCGTTAAGGGAAACCTACTATAAAAAATAAGCTGGTGATTTTTTGGATCGAACACTGCTCCGCATTGCGGGTGTTGTTGCAGCCGCAGGACTATCGAAACGAATGGGGGATTTCAAACCCCTGTTACCCTGTGGGAACAGCACCATGATACAAACCACAATAGAGAGCCTCCAACAGGCGAACGCCACTCAGATTATTGTTGTTGTCGGACATCGCGGCGATGAAATTGAAAAAGTAGTGTCAAAGATGGATGGCGTGCAGGTTATTTATAATCCGAATTATCGAAACGGCGAAATGCTTGAGTCAATTCAATTAGGACTTAAGCATATCAGCAGCTGTGATGCGGCTTTTGTTCTTCCGGGGGATATGCCTGCCATTGCGCAAAAGACCTTTCGCCAAGTGAAAAAACGTATGAGGGTTACCAATGCCGCGGTCGTTTTTCCTACGTTGGAGGGACGGCAGAAACATCCTCCATTGATTGCCGAGAGGTGTTTTGAGCGCATCTGCAGCTTTTCGGGGAACGGCGGTTTGCGCACGGCACTGCGGCAGTTTTGTGAAGAAACAGCTTTTGTGGCAGTGGACGATTTCGGCTGTACGATTGACGCGGATACGCCAGCCGATTATCACCAGCTTTTAAACTATTGTCATTTACCAATTCGTCCCACTTCTTAACACGGGATTATTAAATTATTTATCCTTTCACGCAAATTAATATTTATATATTTTAGGAGGCATCGTATGGAACCCATTAGTAAGTCTGTAAAGAAAAAAGATCATGAGCCCAAGATGAGCGGACGCTCACTGTACGTTGATGACCTTGCAATGGACGGTATGCTTTATGGCAGACAGCTCCATTCTGCAAAGGCAAAGGCACGGATCAAAGACATCCGATTGCCGGAACTGCCAGAAGGATATTACGTTGTCGACAAGCATGATGTGACCGGTATAAACCGCGTTGCTATTGTTCTTAACGATACGCCTGTGTACGCGGAAGATACAGTAGAGTATGTCGGCGAACCTATCCTTATGGTTGTCGGCCCCGACCGCAAAAAAGTTGACCAAATTCTGAACGAGATCGTTGTGGTTTACGAGGAAGAAATTCCAGTTCTGGATATGCAGAAGTCCGATACCGTGTTTTTTAACTATAATTATGAAAAGGGCGACATTGAAAAAGCGATGGCGGAAGCCGATCGTGTTTTCGAAGAAACTTTCCAGACCGGCTATCAGGAGCAGGCTTACCTTGAAACACAGGGTTTGATTGCGTATCCTCATGACGGCCGCATGACTGTTCGCGGCTCCATGCAATGCCCCTATTACATACATGGCGCAGTATCCAAGGCACTCGGATACGATACCGGCGATGTACAAATTATTCAGGATGTAACAGGCGGCGGTTTTGGAGGAAAGGAAGACTATCCCTCGATTCTCGCGTGCCAGGTGGCAGTCGCTGCGGCGAAAGTAGGCAAGCCGGTTAAAGTTGTTTTCGACCGCAGAGAAGATATGGAATTCACATCCAAGCGTCATCCATCAATTTGCACTTATAAGGTAGCTATCAAAAATGGTGAAATCACAGGAATGGATGTCGACGTGCTGTTTAACGGCGGCGCATATACCACTCTGTCCGCGGTCGTTCTTCAGCGCGGCATTATCTGTGCCAACGGTGTTTACCGCGTCGACAATCTGCGTGTACATGGCCGCGCGGTCAAGACCAACACAGTTCCCTGCGGCGCATACCGCGGCTTCGGTGCACCTCAGACCTTCTTCGCCGTCGAGATGATCATGGATCACATTGCGAGAGATATAGGAATGGAGCCCCTCGAACTGAAGGAGAAGTATATCGTAAAACAGGGCGACAGCACTTCCACCAGCGGCGAGTATCATTTCCATGTGCCTTTGCCTGAAATGATAGAGCGAATGGACCAGCTTTCCGATTATCGCGTAAAATCCAAACGGTATCAGAACCAAACCGGAAGATACCGCAGGGGAATCGGTTTGTCATTGGTTTACCACGGCTGCGGTTTTACCGGCAGCGGTGAACGCGATATTATAAAAGCAGTCGTCAGGATGAAAAAAAACGCAGATGACACCGTTGAGGTGCTTGCGAGCAACGCTGATATCGGTCAGGGTTTGAAAACTACTTTCTGCAAAATTGTAGCGGATACCCTTGGTATTCCTTTAGAGCGGGTTCTTATTGAAAATCCGGATACCGACCTTGTGCCCGATTCCGGCCCGACCGTCGCCAGCCGTTCCCTGATGACCGTAGGGGGGATGCTCCAGCGCCTTTCCGAAAAACTCAAGAAAGAGTGGAAAAACGGCGAAGAGCAAATTGTGGAGGAGCGTTACATAGAACCCGATTTTATAATTCCGTTCGATATTGGGAAATTTCAGGGAGATGCATATCCTACCTACTCCTGGTCCGTAAGCGCTATAGAGGTAGAGGTAGATACGCTGACCGCATCCAACAAGGTACTGGGAGCATGGGGCATCTTTGATGTCGGTGTACCGATTGATATGAATATCATACAGGGTCAGATGCAGGGTGGGTTCCTACAGGGAATCGGCTACTCATCGATGGAACAGATGGACTACAACGATAAAGGGGTCATCCGCAACAACAGTTTCAGCGACTATATTATTCCCACCTCGGTTGACGTACCCAATCTCGTTACTGAAATCATCAACAATCCTTATACACATGGTCCGTATGGCGCAAAGGGTGCAGGTGAGCTTCCCCTGGTCGGCGCAGCTCCTGCATATGTAGAGGCTATGGAGAACGCATTAGGCGTATCCCTGTACAATGCTCCGTTCACTCCCGAAAATACGATGAAAGTTTTGCAGGAGGTGTCTAAATAATGAAGGAGACTATCAAATTCATCTTAAACAATATAGAGGTTGTTTCGACCGCAAAAGCGAATGAACGCCTGCTGGACGTACTGCGCAATGAGTTTAGGCTTACCGGTGTTAAGTGTGGCTGCAAGGAAGGAGAATGCGGGGCTTGCTCCGTGATACTCGATGGAAAACTCGCGAATTCCTGTATGGTGGCCATGGGAAGCATTCAGGACAGTACAGTCATGACCATAGAGGGCTATCGCGATACCGAGCGTTTCACAGTCCTGGATAAGGCATACGCTGCTGTCAGCGCTGTACAGTGCGGTTTCTGTATTCCGGGCATGGTATTGGCGTCCGAATGCATTCTTGCGAAGAATCCGCATCCGACCGAAGCAGAGATTCGTGAAGGTATTTCCGGAAATTTGTGCAGATGCACCGGCTATAACGCCATCGTCGAAGCTATCGGCATTGCCGCTAAGGAGGGTAACGGATTATGGTAAACGGATATCAAGTAAACTCCCTGAAAGAAGCCTTGGATATACGCAGCAGGAAAGCAGTGGTCCCTTATGCCGGCGGCACGGACCTTATGATCAAGTCGAAGGAGGACGCGGCTTATCTGTTCCTCAACAAGGTGCCTGAACTGAAGAATATCGTCGAGGACGCTGAATATATCCGTATCGGTGCATCCTGCACTTTTACAGAGATTATAAACAGTGCACTAACACCAGCAATTCTAAAAGAAGCGGTAATCCAGATTGCTGCTCCCGCTATTCGAAACTTTGGTACCATCGGCGGAAATCTTTGCAATGGTTCCCCAAAAGCGGACAGCGCGCTGATCCTTTTTGTTGCAGACGCAAAACTGCGCCTGATGAGAGCGGGTGCCGAACGCGTTCTGCCCATCACCGAGTTTTATCTTGGCAGGAACAAAACAGCTTTGCACACTGACGAACTGCTCGTTGAAATACTGATTCCCAAGACAGGCCTTGACAATTACTACTATCAGAAGGTCGGTGCAAGGAATGCACTCGCTATTTCCCGCGTTTCTTTTGCCGCACTTCTCAATGTGGTTGATGGAAAAATTGAAAACTGCTCCACAGCATTTGGTGCGGTAAGCGATGTAGTTATTCGGCGTAAAGATATCGATGCGATGCTCATTGGGAAGACTATTGCACAGGCAAAAGCTGTGAAAGCAGACTATCTTGCGAAATATGATGAGGAAATTGTGCCTATCAGGGGAAGGGTATCTACAGAGTACCGTAAAAGCACTTGTATGAATCTCCTCAAAGATTTCCTCGAAAGCAACAAAATTTAGTGTTTCGTTTCTAAAAATTGCTTTAATGGTTTCGTGGAATTATAAAAGAACCGGTTTTGAGTCATACTCAAAACCGGTTCTTTTAATAATATCATACTCGGCGACTGACTCTGCATAGTAACAGAAGTTACCTTTGATTTTCTAAACTTTGTATTTGCTTACTCTTATAGAAACAATAATTGGATACAAAGCCTATTATGCCAGTACATAGAAACATCACAGCCATACTACTGCTTTTACCAGAACTAAATTTTGCGTTATCTGAATCAAATATGGTAATCATCTATGTCAAACTCATGATTCTTGTAATAGAATTTACGATCAATTTCAGTGATTTCTCGAATGATCTTGCAAGGATTCCCAATTGCGATAACGTTATCGGGAATATCTTTCGTTACAATGCTTCCTGAACCTATAACGACGTTATTTCCAATATGAACCCCGGGATTTACAACAACGTTTCCTCCAAGCCAAACATTGTTGCCTATTGTTATGCTAATGCCATATTCATATCCGGAATTTCGAGAATCCGGATGTATAGGATGTCCTGCTGTATAGAGCGAAACATTTGGAGCAAATTGTACATTGTTACCGATGATGACTTTCCCAACATCTAAAATAATACAATTATAATTTGCAAAAAAGCAATCTCCAACTTCAATATTCTTTCCATAATCGCAGTGGAATGGTGCCTCAATATGTACTTCTGCACCTGCTTTCCCAAGAATACTTCTGATTAGCTGCTCAATCCTTGCTTCATCATCTGGCTGGCATTGATTGTATGCGTATATTTTTTTCTTGTTTTCTAATCTTTCTTCGGATAACCCATCTAACCATGCCTTGTAGGGGAGACCTGCCAACATTCTGTCTTTCTGATTCGTGATAATACCTTCTTTTCACTATATATAATTTCTGTCCTGTCAACTTAGTTTTGGCTTTATGCGAAGTCGAAATATTAATCTATATGTTGTTTTTCATCCACGCTTCAACAAGCGCTTTGTCGCCATCATCCATAAACGGATGGCTGCTGTTTTTGGAAACCGTAAGTTGACATTTGAAATTTCGGACAAAATTATCGATGACTTCACGGCTTTGAAGATTATCCTTTGCTCCGTATAAAATGTGTGTGGGAGCAGTCCATTGATCGATTGGATGATCTTTTACATATTGATAATATGACCATGACAATGTATCGATGGGAGTCGAAATAACCCCTTTTTTTCTAAGCTGTTCTTCTGTTATGTTAAACCAAATAAACATTTGCCGGATCAGATATTCCATATTTACAATTGGCGACTGAAAAAGGCAATTGTCAAAATGCTTGCCGAGGTAAGCGTGAAGGCTAAAAAAAGCGCCGATGCTGCATCCGTACAGTGATACCGCGTTCCACCTGTCGAAAACATAATCACCGACTTGTGTTAAGTCCGCAATCCCATTCGTAATGTTGCATTTGTATTCTTGATCGGTGCTTCTTTCTCCATGTTCGGGAAGGTCGAAACTGATTGTCTGGTATTCTTTGTCTGCGGCAATTTCTGCAAAGGCTTCGGCGCTTTCCTTGTTCGACATTTTTCCATCGACAAAGATGTACGCTTTATTCGACTGCTTTCCCCATAGGAGGGCAGGAATATTTGCAAGATAAATTTTTTCTCTAATCATTTTTACCTCTCATGCATTTTCAAAAAATAAATTAAGCCGTAGTTTCGGTCTACTCCGAAGCGCAGGAAACTTCATGAACTACGCAATTTCTGGAATTCTGATACCGAATGTCCGACTGGCCTTACCCATTTCATGAACAAAATTTCATAGCGACTGCGACTTTTAATGCGGTCATGGGGTCATGGCTGCTGACTTGATACACCATTTGGTTATACTGCCATTCGACGGTTGCCCCATGGGATTGATTCCAAATATTGATATTAATGACGCCGATTTTTTGGGGCGCGGGTAGCATATGATCATCCAAGTACTCAACAACGTTTTTGGCCAGCTGTTTGTTGTCCGGATATTCTTTGTTTTGATAGGTTGGGTCAGTCGGGCTATCCACACGGAGGCACCAGCGCCCTTCGTTCCAGATCAGCTGTTGATGCCCCAAGCCTGCGTCTCCCACAGCTTTGATATTATGGCCTAAATCCAGAAGCTCTCCATAGTTGGAAGTATCTGCTTGCTCATAGCCGAAAATGTTTTCTTGGGCGGCTGCCGCATCCTTATATTCAGTTCCTTCAACCGTCGCAATAAGCGTCCCCTTCAAAGCGGCTTTTGAATTGAGGTCTGCGGGCTGATCGGTTTCGTAAAAATCCACTTTATAGTCCGTTGCCTGAGAATTTGTGCTGGACGTTAAGTGACGGCCTTTGTCTACCGGTACAGTTGTCGGCAACATCAAAGGAACCTTTGTGCTCAACGCCGCGTTGACTTGGCTCAGCACTTCCTGTTGAGCCAGAGGAGATGTATCGACAGCCGAGTTTGAACGTGCAGATTGGCTTTCTTGAACTGACGAAGTCTGTGCAGAAGATGCAATAGCCCCATTTTGTGACGATACATCCGCCTTTTCAATTTTGTTGCTCTGCGCTTGACTGCTGTCATTTTTAAAAGACAGTTTGTCGCACCCGACCGTGCCGGACAGTAAAATCAATATGACCAAAAGAAAAATCAATTTTTTCATCAGTTTTTATTACCTCCATTATACTGCAGAAAATTTCAGCAGTTTGATTCTGGTTTATTGACTGCCCTTAATGGTATGATTAAAATTAATGTTCATGATAACAAAATCAAATAAACTGTATTTTTACGGAGTGTAGTAATCATCTACAGATGCTTGATCAATTTATTCATGGATGTTATTCTTAGAGAAAATAAAAAAGCGAAGGTGTTCCAAAATTCCGCAAAGGATAAATAAGGAAGACCATCGCGATTGAAATAGAGCAATACATGGGGTACGACGCCGCCATTTGCTGCGTTTATTTGCTGTACCATAAAAAAGATTTGTTGGAAACAGCAACTTAAACCATCAAGCAGCACTCCTTCTGGGGGTAAGCCGGGACAAATATATGTACCTGGATTTGGCTGGCAGTATCCAACCGGTAGAAAGTAACTACAGTGGCTGGTGATGGTGATATCAATAAGCAGGTTGGTATAATGGATTAACTCTAAGCTTAAATATCTTTTTGAGAACACAGTTTATGGTAAGAACTGTGTTTTTATTTTATTTGTAGGTAAAGATGAAACGTATCATAGCACTCATCATGTGCATCGCTCTCTTTGTGGCAGCTATGCCAATAGATGCGGCTGCTGACGGGGATGGAAACATGAACGGCGGCGGTGGTGGAATGGGAGGTGGTACTGGAGCAAATTATTGGCATGAAGGAGAAGATGGTGTTCGAGTTACTGTTGTTCGTGCCAGCGACAACGCTCCGGTAAGCATATCAATTGATTTAACGAATTTCAGTGAGAATAACATTGATATGCATTTTGGCAAGAAATGCATATTGCAATATCGTAATGGCTCCATATTATCGTTTTCTCAAAGTCAATATAGTTATTCCAAACCAGAGAAGCCCCTACCCAGAGTCATCAGTAATGGTGGCAATGCAAATATTGCAGCGATAAAAAGTTATTTTTGTTCTGAATGGATTCTGAAAAGGGTTGCAGAGTTAATCGGTGCATCTTATAACACTCTGATTAATGGAAACTACAAGCTTCTCATTGAGCCTATCGCCTATTTTACTTTTCAAGGTTACAAGATGGCCATGACAGCGACCGAAGCTGCTCTATATGACCAAAAATAGAGCGGTGGACTGCGGTCGAAGATGGTTAGCCTTTCTCATCAAAACCTACCGTTATCAATTTTTTTAGAAAAGTCAGATTTAGGCTATCCGGCCTATAGCGGTTCAACCACTCGCCCACAGTCGGATTCTACAATAATTTCTTCTTTGGGGTTAGGTATCGTCAAGTTTAAAGACGACGGTTCCGATGATAATGGTAATGGTCCCAGCGGTGGAACGGGTAAAACTCCCCCAAAGGTAAATCGCTATCGTAACAGATTACCTTTGAGGAGTTTCAATTTTAACACACTATTTTAAAACATACTCTTTGCTCGAACCGCCTCACCGCGTGTTGCTGCAAGACTGCTCAATTTGCTTAGTTTCAGAAGTTCCTCACTCAGTCGCAAGTTGTTTATCTTATGACATAAATCGCATGCTGAATAGCATGAAGAAGCATCAACAATAAACCCTTTTCTTATTGACAATTCCAGCAGCTCACGGGCTCCCCCATGTAAAATAGCATTCATCCATTCATCCCCATATGGATTATAGTGATAAATGATGTCTTGAATGTTTTGTTCATAGATATTTCCGATGACAAAGCCACAGACCATGACATCACCATTTGGTACAATGGACAAAGAAGTAATATTGTTTAACGATGTAGTATAAGGTGCTGTACCACATATTTCTGATAAATCTATATGTGGCTTGTCATAATACTCTGCCAAATTTTTTACGGCGTTTCCCGCCAGAAAAATATTGTTTCCATTGGAAACTTGAATGTGCAAATTGTTGAATCTGGATATAATTTTCTTCGTTTCTTCATTATACGGATTGTTGTGTTTTTGATTTACCACCCAAGCAGGATGCAACCTCATTTTTGGTATGCCAGATTCTTTCGTGTGTTTTGCAAATTTGTAGACAGCTTGAAATGGTATTGTTTCCTGATGAAATGCATCGACTGAAAGTAAGAGGTTGTTTATGCCAGCATCCTTTAATGCTGTTGCTACTTTCCGGCAAAGCTCATCATCCTTTGTGAAATAACCGTTTGTTATAAGTTGTTTTGTTCTAATTCCAACCGAGCTTGCGGTTTCATGAATAGCGCAAACAACATCCGGGTATAGCAGTGGTTCTCCTCCAAAAGTCATGACAGATGAAACAGGAAATATTTCTGCAACCTGCTTAATGGATTCAACTACTTCATGTATTTTAATATGCTTGAAACCGTCAGAATGATTGAGCTTATCACCAAAGGAGCAATGTTTGCATTTTCCACTGCACTGATAGGTTACAATAAATTCAATGCGGTTTATGTTTATATAGGGAGATATTTTCATAGCTGACCTCTTTCATAAATTATGGTATTTAGGAAAATGAGGGTGCAGCCGACTGACAACATACATATTATCTCGTTACAACCTGTCGCCAATTTAGCTGCACCGAGTATCTACCTCGCAGATTTCTTCTCAAAGACTTCACATCCTCTCATGCATGAAATATAAAATAATCAGATTGTGTTTTCAATAAATGTGATAAACATAATGGGAAACACTGGCCTCCACATGAAACGCAAATTATATGGATAATGGGCAACTCGCATTTACTTCCGAACTGCCAAGCTGCTCAGTCGGTGTAACGGTGGTCTTTTCTTCCTTTAATCCAGTGCAGAATAATTACCCCGGCCAAAAGTATAGAAATTGCCAAACCACAAACAGAGTAATTCTTGACACCTAATAGCAGCGGCATAAGGGACGTCAGTAAAGCAAGAATGGACAAGATGCGGGATGAGTTTTGCAGCACATTCTTCTCCATGAAAATAGAAATTACGATTACGCACAATAATGCACAGGACAAAACTGCAGTCAGAAGAGGTCCGAAATTTGCATATCCCATAGGTGTCAAGCTGAAGTAGGAATAGGTTTTACGAATGAATCCTATGCTTCCGTCTGCATTAGGCTCTCCAAAATTCAACACTGCTCCATATGGAAGACTTTCTAAAACGATAATCATGAGAGTGACGATGGCACTTGCAATGTTTGTTTTTTTCATCTCTATTCCTCCTATTAATAAAATAATCAGATTCTACTTCTGTTGTACCGTTTAAACATTAATGAGCATTTGAGCTGCTAAGTTTGCTCTAAATTCAATCTACAATGAAAAGTTTTGCGCCCTTTTCCGTATGTGAGCGATGCGGGTTAATGTCCTCTGCAACTTGATAACTCATTCCAGGCGTTAGTTTAAATTCTCTGCCATCTTCGAGTTCGGTTATTAATTCACCTGCTAAAACAAAAAGAACATGCCCACGTTTACACCAATGATCCGCAAGATACCCAGGTGAATATTCGACCATTCGTACTCTTATATTTCCCATTTCAAAGGTACGCCAATATGCTTCTCCTGCTACGCCCGGATGGGTTGTTGGCTTTATTGCGTTCCAATTGACTGTACAAAATGGAACATCCTGAATTTTCATGTTTATCACTCCTTGCCAGTTATTGATTATCATAAACATAATGTGCAGCTCAAAGTGTAGGGGAGAGGACCCATTGTGCTCATTATTGGAATTCAGTGTGTTTGCCAAAGTGGTTCTATCTACCCAGTATATTCTCCGGTGAATCAACGTCATCTAATTGTTTGGAAAATTTAAAATGAAAGTTTTGCATACCTTCTCGCAAATAAAAATGGTGTGTATCTTTGCGTAGCTGATTACATGCAACCTCGATTTGAGAGCAACTATTGTCTGTTGCAATCTGACAACTTTGGGCAAACATTTCTTTTCCTATGCCTTTGTTTCTGTATGCTGAGACAACTGCAAATTCAAGAATCTCCGCAATCCGCTTTGAATGGTGCAGCTGTTCTTCAAAACGTATATTTAACATTCCAATCACAAAACCATCCTGTTCACAGACAAGGCAGTAATAATGGCAATCATTTATCTGATTATGATAAATAACTTCAAAGCTGTCATATGGAAGCTCTTTATTTTCCATGTCGCAAATTAATGAGTAGATAGTTTTGCAATCGGCTAAATTACTTTTTCGGTACAATATCATAACACCTCCCACAAATTTATGTTTAACTGCCAATTATATGTGCTTTGTAAGAATATCATAAACATTATGCGAAGCTAAAAATATCCGCAAAGTTGCTCCTTATGCTCATGATATCCGCTGATAAACGAAGATTTATTAATCGAGCACTAACCGCATGAGAACGATTTCCTGCCAGCCAACCGTACGAGAACAAAATCCTTTAGGATTTCTCCCATATTCCACAAAACCCACTTTGTTATAGAGTGAAATTGCGGAGGCATTGTCCGCCACAACATTCAGCTCCGCTTGAACATAACCTGCTTTTTTGGCACATTCAATGCATGCTTCCAACAATGCACGGCCAATGCCCAAGCCCCAGTAGTCTTTCTCAATGCTGATACCGAATTCCGTTCGATGCTTTACCTTGTATTTCTGTCCAACCGCCTCTATTCCGGCAGTTCCAACAATTTTACCATCAATAAACGCACAAATTTCAATTTCTTTTTCGTTGTTTTCCTTTTCTATTAAAAACTGTCGTTCTTGTTCGATATTATAGCTGTTTTCATCAGGATAAGATAGCAAAAAATCTGTTTGCCCATGCGTTAAATTAAAATTGTCATATACAGCCTTTGCATCACCCGCTTCGCAATTTCGAAGCAGGCATTGTTTTCTGTTCTTTAAAATTACCGTTTGATTGTATCTCATTTTTTCCACCTACAAATTCCGATTTTGTGCTCTGTTAAGATTTTATAAATAATCAGTCCTGGTCTCCCTCGCAGAGTTTAAACAAACTGCGAAACTCAGTATTATGCTTGACGTAGATATGACATTAACGAAAGGATGTACCCGAAAAAAATATTTCGACATTTTCGTAGCCATGTTGAGCTAAGTATAATTTCATATCTTGACTGGCTATTTGGCTTTTCGGCCCTATCCAAATTGATTTAACAATGTTTTCACCGAGTTCAGAGAAGGGTAACGGAACATATGGGGATATATTATTATCGGTGATATTAAAAGATATACGATTTCTCAGAAATGATAGGGTTTCAGAAAAGCCATTGGGTCCCTTCATTTCGCAAGATTGTCCTAATACCCACTCAGGATTTTTGTATGCCTGATTGTTTAAAAAAAGCCGCCATTCTTTTTCTTCCTTAAATCCAACTTGCTTATACTTTAAAGAGTCTGTTAAGAGGCTTTCGACCCAGCCGTGGAAATTAAATCCCAATAGATCATCTGTATCTGATGAAGTATCATCATTAGTCATTTTCGCCACAATCCATTTGCGAAGATCTCGGAGCATTTCGAGCGCCTTAGTAGCATAGTTTTTGATTATCTGTTGACGCTCTTTTTCAGTTATGTATTCGACTCTCTCAAGCCTAAATATGCTATGCTCATCATCACATTTTTTCTGGAGAAGCTCTTTTGAAAAGCCGATAGAAATGCCTTGTCCATTATTTGCATATCCACGCCATTGGCTCAGCAAGTCAGCTTTCTCGCTAAAACACACAACAAAGTTGGAAAAATCTCCACACTCAATACTATCATCAATCATACAATCCGTGATATCTATGAGGCTTCTCAATGCAACCTCTCCGGTTTGGCCTTCGTATCTAAACTCAAATGGAGATTTCCTAAACATAATTAATATTTGCTCGTAAATATCAGGATACAGAAGAACCAGCTCTTCGGAATCGTTGCTCTTACGAATGTCACTCATCCTAATTGACTTATCATTCAAAATACCAAAGCATCCTTGATTACTTCCATAATGATAAAGTAAATCCATATCGTCATCCTTCGTCTACTAATTTCTAACAATTACTACAGCTGGATCGCCAATCATAAACATTATGCGAAGTCGGCTTTTCGTGCAGCTCTTTACGAACAATGCCTATGTTTATTCTTATTAGCTGTGATATTTTCCGTCTTTGACTCTGCTGTCGAATAAGAATGGTGAGTACTCGTGTTATATCACTTTTGGCTAATCGGCAAGCCAGCCTTTATCCATTCTTTAATACTTTGTTGATTCTTTAGCAGTTTGCGCTGTTTTGAATTTAAACCATAGTATCTTTTTATGTACTTAATTAAATAAAAAAATAAAAAAATCTGAGATGCCGTGAGATATACATCTTTAGTATCAAAAGTATCCCAGTCAAACAGGCGTACAAAATCTAGGCTGCCGCCCCAAAATACAACATCGATAAATGAGCAGCATATTCCAACGATGAAAGAAAGAACAAATAGCTTCATCAAAAGTCGTTCTAATTGGTTGCTATATGAGCAATAGGCCATATATCTATAGAACAGCAAGACGATGATCACAAATACTAATTGTAGAATAACCATTTGGATGACAGTAGTTTTATAATCAACAATACTGGCTATCCAATTAAGATTTATATTTTGGACTGGGTGAAACCGCAGCACTTGTGGAATAAGTACTACATTGATTCCCATTAAAAATTTAAAAATCCATAACTTAATTAGTTGGTCAATTGAAATTAAAATAGCCCCGATTATAATTTTTTTCAATAGTTATTACCCCTCTCCAAAGCAGAAAATGATCGCAGCTATCATATAGCTTATCTTCATGGTTTTTTCTCTCTAAAGACATCCTGCTAATCTTCATGCCATATAAATAATCGGAATTACCTGCTGAAGCATGGTTATAAACCAGGCTGTGTGAAAACGAAATGCTCATTTAGCGAAGATGCCTTGCAAATAAAGTCTTGTCTCTTTAGCAACATATTCGGATTTGAAATACTGTATCATGTGGCTGCAATCAAGCTGGATCAATCTGATTTTACTCGATTGGTTGGCAAAGTTGCGTTCACATTGTACCCATTTATCTCCAAGGCCTGTACCATTTGAAGAAAACATAAGCATTGGTATGTTGGGCATGCCGCCTTTCTGAACTGTCTGGGCGTTGCTTTCAACAGCATCTGATTCCGCCAATACATCCTTGTTCAACAGCATTTTGTATGTTAAGTATTGGTTTTGGGCAAGTTCCGCTTTCGTCAATCCTCTATCGCTTACCAAACCGGTACCCGGAATCCTGTCCAAGCCCATGAAAACCAATGCTTTAAGAAATTGGGGAGAACCGAAAAAGTTAGTAAAAGGGTTATTGCCATTATACCGATAATACTCTGGTACAGACATATCGAGTCCCACAATCGCCGAAACTTCGTTTGGATATTGCTGAGCCCAATATAATGCCTCCAGACCGGACATTGAGTGAGGCATTAGTACAGACGGGCCATTTTCACCAGAGAGCTTTAGTGCTTCGCGGTATTCTTTTACAATAGTGCCGACATCTCGCGTCAGGCCGCTTATGCCCGAATAACCATAACCGAACTTTTCAACCACAACGATATGATATTCACTCGACAGTTTTGAATATAGCACCTTATAGTCGTATACGGGCGCGGCAGTCCCATAGGCCGACATAATTAGTATAGTCGGTCTATTTTCCTTTGGTCCATCGGTGTAAACATGCATTTTATAGCCATCAACCGTTACGAATGTTCCATTAGGCTTTATTAACTTGTCTTCTTTTGTCAACATGATATGATTGTAAATTGTCATGCTAAGCAAAAACAAGACGACGAGGCCAATAGCAGACACAAGTATCTTTGTTATAATTTTCTTTATCTTTCTCATGTATTACTCCAGAAGTTGTCGCTAACTGCTTAAAATATAAATAATCTAATTGTGTTCTCAACGAAGGTCATAAACATTATGCGCATCTCAAAACTCTGCCTCTTGGTTAGATTATTGGATAATGTGACATCCACTCAGTTTACCAAAATTCCTAGTTTGCATACAATGAATTATTTGATTTCCTTGATTTTTGCAAGATCACCCCTGCATAGAATGTCGAGATGATCAAAAATTTTGCGGGCAGGCCGATCCCACCATTTTAGGGTGAGAAGATAATCAATAAGCTCACCATCAAATCTTTTCTTTATAATATTGCACGGATTTCCGCCCGCAGTATGGTAAGGAGGGACATCTCTTACCACGACAGAATTAGCGGCAATTATTGCGCCGTCTCCAATATGGACACCAGGCATTACGGTGACATTCTGTCCGATCCACACATCGTTGCCAATCACAGTGTCCCCTTTCAGGGGTAAATCAGCCAATGTTGGAGTTGCTTTTTCCCAACCATGCCCCATAATATTAAATGGATAGGTAGTTACGCTGCACATCCTGTGATTTGCACCATTCATTACAAATTCAATACCTTTTGCTATGGCGCAGAATTTGCCGATAATCAGTTTGTCTCCAATAAATTCATAATGGTGCGTGACATGTTCCTCAAACTTCTTGGCACCGTTTACATCGTCATAATAGGTGTAGTTCCCAATTGAAATATTGGGGCGTGTGATAACGTTTTTTATATAGCATATACTCTTAATTTCCTTGTTAGGGTAGATTTCATTGGGATTAGGTCCATATTGCATATATAATCCATCCTTTATGATATATAAATAATTGAATTACGCTCCCACTGTATGTCATAAACATAATGGGAAGCTCGAATTTGTCTCAAGGCTGCTCAACCTGCTCAAAACGCGAATCCAAGAACACTAAGTAGTGTGGCTAATGCAAAAATTATAATCTCAGACTTTGTTAAAAGTATTCGATTAACGTTCTTCACATAGAGTCTATATTCTTCCCCGAAAATCGGTATCAGCTGCTTCTTTTCCTCAATGACCGCATTTTCATACTGAAAGATTAAAACAATCAGCGCAATGATTATCCCCACAAAGGAACGAAGAGAAAGCATAAAACCTGCCTGCAATATGATAAATGTCCCATACATGGGATGCCGTACTTTCGCGTAGTATCCATTTACCAATAATTCTTTTGGAGCGCTGTCTTTTTCATTTCTCACGCTGTGATTTTGAACCGTTATTTTCGAGAGTCTTATCGTACCGTAACAGGTAAGAATAATGCCGCAAATAAAATAAACCAAATCAGATTTTATATATCTTACTCCGCCCAGTGTAAACCACATTTTAAAGTTACTCCAGGGCTGAAAATCCGGGATGAAGGTGAGAATATACTTCACAAAATAAAAAAGAAGAGCATACCCGATGATACTCCATGCCGAGTTGATTACTTTGTGTGGGAAACTGTTTGATTTCAATTCATTATAGTATTTATCAAAGTGAAGTTTTTCCTCATATTTCAGCATAACAATCTCCTTGTAAGTGACCAACATGGCAATAAATAAATTAACAAATTAACAAATTTTACGAAGCATGTCATAAATGCAATGACATGCTACACTATGTCGCCGCTTTTTTATTGTTTTCCAGTTCCAAATCTCATTGGGCAAACCGTTCTGCATTTATTGCAGTTGACGACATTAAAACCTCTGACATTGGTTCCATATGTATTTGGCCTGCATTTTGCCTGATTTGCGCAGTAACCGTTCAAGGCTTGCGATGGACAATTCTGAATGCACAGACTGCATTCATCAATACAGATGCTCTCGGCCAGTGGGTCGGATTCAAGATCGAGATCTGTAAGGACTGCTCCCAGGGTTAGTAAATTACCGTACTCCTCGTTTAGAAGCAATGTGTTTTTGCCCAATGTTCCAAGCCCGGCGAGAACAGCGGCATGCTTCATAGATATCAAGCCACGTCCCTCCACTTTTTCTGAATTCCAATATTCATAAGGATCGTCTGAAGGAAGCGGTATAGCGTACCCGCCATAGAGCCTTTCAATTTCTTTTGCTGTTCTAAACGCAATTTCGTCAACTTTCGAACAGCTACTATTGTTGAAATAACCATATATCAGCCTCGGGTCGACCTTTGTCAATCCCCTTGGAAGAGCGATTCCAAATACAATGACCGATTTACAATCCTGAAAAATATCTTTTGGATGAAACCCTGCCGGTGCTTCAGAAAAGCGGTCAATATTAGCAACGCCGCACGCATCTGCGCCTAAGTTCATAATAAATTCTTTAATTTGTTTATTCACTCCACGAACTCCTTATATGCCAGTTGTATAAAATACATATAGCTCCATGCGCTTACAAAATGTGCAGCTCAAACGGCGATCCAAGTTGCAAAGGTTTCTCCTGTAATTTCGCTTCCAAATAAACAAGGGGAAAGGCTGCTTTTAGCACCTTCCATGATTGCACAGAAAAACCGTTTTGATTGATGAAGTCAACATACTCTTCCGGTTTCCATTTGGAATAGGTTTCAAACCCAATCATCTTCAGTAAAAAGGCATTCAACTTCCATGTTGAATCTCTCAAGTGACCATGTGAAAAGGTAGGCGCTATCAATAGACCGTTTGGTTTTAGGACTCTTTTGATATTTTTTAGTACCAATCTCGGATCTGGCATGATGTGAAGAGCGTTTGATATGATTACAGCGTCGAAAGTCTGATCTAAAAAAGAGAGCTCGGTAGCATCTTCAACTGAGAATTTCACGTTGTCAGGTGCTTTTTTTTTCATTGCAGTCTCTATCATTTTGGGCGAAAAATCAGTAGCCACAATCGATTGAACGGAATCGGCAATATTAATTGCAATTAATCCGGTGCCTGTTGCAATTTCAAGCACTTTCATCTCTGTAGTAAGTGCTCCCGATATAAGTCTGTACATTTCTGAATAGGCTGAACGGCTAAACCTGTTAATTTCAATATCATATATCTTTGCGTAGTGATTCCAAAAACTTTTATTATTTCGATCTTGTTTCAAATTATACCCCCCAGATTATGCGAAATTCGTTCTCACACACTATACACACAATGCTGGTCTATTCAGCTCATTATTGCAGTGCTTACGACATCATATTCTCAAATGCTGAATGAGCTTTATCTGCTCACTGATTGCCTCCGGTTAAATCAGGATTCCGTTGCAGTGATCAATTTCATGCTGAATGATCTGTGCCGGAAAGTCTGTGAAGGTCTGCTTTTGCTTCTCAAAATTTTGATCTAAGAACTCCACATCGATGGATTGGTAACGCTTCGTTTTTCGCACACTGTTCAGAGACAGACAGCCTTCCTCGGTTTCATACGGATCAACACGCTTTACGATAACCGGGTTAATCATTGGAATGTTCATCGTCCCTACACTAAACGCGATAATGCACTTATTGACACCGATCATATTCGCTGCCATGCCGACACACCGATCCGCATTCGCTTTCAGCGTATTCAGAAGGTCTTCTACCACCGACATATCTGCCTTGGTAGCCGGAACAGACTTTTTACTTAAAATAATCGTATCTTTACAAATTGGTTTAATCATACAGCTCTCCGTTTTTTGTTCTGATAATTAATAATATATTGGGTGTATTTCAACATTTGCTCTATCCGTAACGGTAATAGTCTATTTCGGTACGACCAGCATCAACAGCGTAATCATAGTAACTGGTTATTGCAACGGTTTAAACATTATGCAAGTTTAGGAACTGGTGCCTACAAGTTTGAAGCAAATGCTCTTTGGTTTAACATGCGGCTGTTTCGTATCTCTGCTATTTTCTTACATTAAATCCGCGCAGATATTGCTCCGGCCACTGATATTTGACGTCAAAATTACGGGCTGTGTGCAGCACCCAATAGGGGTCGCGCAGAAGTTCACGGCCCAGCGCAACTAGATCCGCGCGCCCTTCACCCAGAATTCCTTCCACTTGAAGTGGGTCGGTGATCAGACCCACTGTAATTGTAGGAAGGCCTGATGCCTGTTTTAGCTCTTCAGCGGCTTTTACCTGATAGCCGGGATAAAGGGCCGGCGGTGGTGTTGATACAACTCCACCCGTGCTTACGTCCAGCACATCAATATATGGCTTCACCAACTCGATGATTTTGGCCATTTCCACTGGATGCAGGCCTTCTGGTTCGTAATCCTCGGCGGATACACGCAGCAAAACAGGTTTATCGTCAGGCCAAACCTCATGTACCGCCTGCAGCGTTTCAATCAGTATACGGCAGCGGTTTTCAGTTGAGCCGCCATAACTGTCTGTGCGGTGATTGGTGAGCGGTGAAAGGAACTCGCTGATCAGATAACCATGGGCTCCATGGAGTTCAATGGCGTCAAATCCGATTTCAGCTGCCCTTGCAGCCGAGCTCCGAAATGCAAGGATAGTATCACGGATATCCTCTTCCGTCATTTCATGAGGCATGGGGGAACCCTCCTCGAATGGAATGGAGCTGGGTGCGAAAATTGTTTTTTCCCGCGCTGTGCATTTACGGCCCGCGTGATTGAGCTGAATCGCCATTTTGGCCCCCTGCTTCTGACAAGCAGTGACGATTGGTGCAAGCGCTTTTGCCTGCTCATCATTCCAAAGGCCCAGGCAATGGTCGGAAATGCGGCCCCATGGAAGGACGCCGGTGGCCTCCATAATAATCAGTCCCACTCCTCCAACGGCACGGGAAGTATAGTGAGTAAAGTGAAAATCATTTGGCATACCATCTGTTTCGGAACTGTACATACACATGGGAGGCATAACGATCCGGTTGCGCAGAGTCATGTTTTTTACTGTAAGTGCTTTGAACAAATACATAAGACATTCTCCCTTCTATCATAGCTTTTGCCAAAACGGCCAGCTTCGTATCGTTTAATTATATCACGGACATGTATGCGTTTAAACCAGGCTGTGTGAAAACAAAACCTGCATTTTTCAGTTTACCACTGGAACGTTATTTCTTCGCAAAAATCGGAGATATATCTCCATCTTGACGTACATATGCATAAAATTGGGGGATGATGCACCACCATTTCAAAATTTTTTGCATTTTCACACAGCCTCAAACATAATGTGCAGCTCAAAAGAAAGGGTAGACGACACATTGTGCTCACATGTACGGAACTCACATTATAATTTTCTTGCCTTTATGCAAAAAGAAATCGGAAGCATCTTGGCTTTTTTGGTTTTGTCGCTAACATCTCCAACTGCTTCCATCGTTTCTTTATCAGTCTGCTCTACCATTTGTTCAACAACAAATCCTGCCTGTGCTAAAGCATTGATATATGTTGATATTTTTCGATTGCATAATATTATTTCACTTCCATCAACCGGCATGCTAAAGTATGATTCATCAAAATAGCTTTTATTAAAAATCAAGGTATCCTTTTCTATAATATCTTTGCGTTGGTTGCATGACCAAGCCACGCAGTAATTCAATGTATGATGCCAACTGAATATAAATATGCCGTCTTTTTTTAGATAAGATGCTATCTTTTTGAATGTACCTTGCAAATCTGTTGTCCAACCTATTCCGTATATTGAATAAACGAAGTCAAAATAATTTGTCGGGATATCCAGTTCTGCTTCCATAGGTGAACAAATAAATTTTGCTGTATATCCATGCTCTTTTAAATAAACATTGGCATTATGTATTTGCTTGTGGGAAATATCCACACCCCACAATTCAGAGGCATTTCTATCAGCGTGGTATTTTAAGGAGTGACCACTACCACAACAGATTTCCAACAATTTTTTACCTGAAACATCGCCAAACAAATGTAGATCATCTTCTGTTACAAATTTCACTCCATATGTTGGAAGTGCCGTAGTCCCAAACCATAAATCTGCATTTAAGTCCCAATATGTTTTATTGGTTTTTAGTATTTCATCCCTGTCCATAAAATGTGCACTTCCTAATAATCTGATCATAGATTAAGTTTGCAACGAATATCATAAACATTAAGCGAAGTTCAATAAGTGAAAACCTAAGAAATTTATGCTATCTAAAGAATTCTGCATTCGATTCTACTATTGATTTTTCAATTCGTCGCGGATTCTTCGGTACTGTATAATTGGTCCGTCGCCGGGAAGAAGCTTTTCCTGTGATTTGTACGCAGATGCTTTTGGTTTTTGCGTGATTACTACACGCTTATCCTGACGCTCAATAATTCGATTTCCAAATTTCCCAAAGTAAGCAATGAGTCGATCCAGTGGTTTGAACCCGGTAGCCTTGCTATAAAATCTTATGTACAAGATCGTGTTCTCATCGTCTACAGGTGCAAAGTAAATAATGACTTTTATTTTATCGCTGATGTGGTTCATCCAAATATTTGGAAAGAGAAATTTTAAATATGTGGGTTTTATGACACATTCGGCAGCCGTTTTTGGATTTTGTCCTACATCTGCTTCATTGTTAGCGCTTGTGACAAGACCGCCGGGCACAAACTCAATCTTTGGGCCGTTGACAAGGGTTTTGTTTCCTCTTCCAATGGTATTATGATGCACAAAAGGCAGATGGACAACATCCAGTTGGTTTTCGATGCAGCGGGAATAGTGGGAATTCCAATGATCTTCAATTTCACTATAAGCGTAGGAAGCGTCCACGTCCTCATAAAAGGCAGTTCGTCTGTGACTCTTTCCGGCTGTCCGTACCAGAAGAATATAATGTCATTATTTTCCCGGACCGGATAGTGCTTGACATTATAGCGGCTGATATCTAAAGTAGATGATTTGCCGTTTGCCGGAATGAAGGCACAACGGCCTGTCTGGTCAAACTCCAGTCCGTGGAAGGGACACTGGATACAGTCTCCCTTAACCTTGCCCTTGCTGAGCGCTGCACCTCGGTGTGTGCATTGATCGACAACACAGCCGATCTCACCTTTATTGTTTCGGAACAGCGAAAGCTCCAGATTCAATCTTTTTACGCCGACTATCTGATTTGTTTTAACAGCTTTGGAAGGCAAGATGGCGTACCATTGATTCGGTATCATTGAGAATACCCCTTTCGTAAACCGTATGCGGCCATTTGGGATGTAGTTCTTTATTCAAAGTAACTTCATAAACATTATGCGAAGCTCAAACTATGGCAACAGCCTCTGCTAATATTGCTAATATATGAAATTAACCTAAGTTCTTACTTTATAATGTTTTCTTCCATTATATGATTAATTTCTTTCAAGTTCAACCAGATTATTTGCATTTATATCATTATTCAACTCCTTTAATTTGTGTATCAGATTCTATGTCTGGTACCCCTTATAGATGTAGTTGTGTTCAGAATGCTCTGTAGCCGTCTGCCTGAGATTGGTGAGACCTATCTTAACTTTTGGCGCGTAATCGTTGTCCAGGCAGAGCGCTAACTGCCTAATATTTGGATGATACAAAAAAACCGGGCTAATGCTCAATTGCTAACCTACCTTTGTATAACAATTTCTTTTCTGGACCATCGGTCATATTTTCTTCTTGTTCCAGTAATCATAGCAGATATTATATAGTATTAACCCTTACATTTTTATGAATTATTGTGTTTTCATATTGCACATCGATTATCTAACGAAATTAAAAAAGCACCCCGCTTTTGGGGTGCCAGTTGACTGATTATTTCGTTTTTCGCTTGCTTAGTATTAGAATCCTACTGTGAATACTTTAATCCATATCCCACCGGAAACATTACATTATCCGTCCTGATATCTTTAACTTTTGAGTAGTACGGCATCGGTAAGGTCCCTTTAAAACTGCTCTTTCCAGTAAGCACATTCGCTACGCCGTCACCTTCACTTCCAGGCAGGTAGCACATAACAATACCGTCCCACTGCTTCATATAATCGCTGATGATTACATTTCTTCCTGCTATAATACAAGCTATTGTCGGATGTCCCAAGCTTTTGGCGAGGCTGATTGCTTTGGAATTTCCATCGAGACCAAGCTCTTTGGTAATACTGATATCTGCGCTGTCACCTTTCCATTCGGCATATGTCTTTTCTCCCAGACACAATAATGTTATATCGGCATCCGCTGCTTTCTTCGGGTCAGTGATAATCGTCAGATCATATTTGTCCGCAAGTTCATTGAGTCCGTCAAGTATCGTTTTTCCTTCCGGTATCCACTTACGACCGTTGTTATCTGCATCTGAACTGCCAAGCCAGGTGATCGTCCAGCCGCCGCACTGCACTCCGACATCATTTGCAGCGGGCCCTGTCACGAATATCTTCGTTCCTTTCTTAATCGGCAGTATCGAATTATCATTCTTTAATAATACAAGACTTTCTTCTACCAACGTTTTTGCCAAATCCCGGTATTCCTGTGAACCTACACTGCTCTGCTTAAATGTTACCTTCTCCATCATCGGGTCATCCAGAATTCCCATCTCTTTCTTTACCGTGAGGATTCGTCTGGTCGCATCATTCACACGGTCTATAGAGATTTTGCCTTCATTTACCGCTTCAACGATATATTTCCGGCATTCCTCATATTTGGAATCCTCCATCAGCATATCAATACCGGCGTTAATTGCAGTAACCGTTTGCGCTTTCAGATTGTCACCCGGTATATTATGAATGGAGTCCCAATCGCTTACAATAAAGCCCTTAAATCCCATATCGTTTTTTAACATTGATATATATTTCTCATTCGCATGCATCTTCGTTCCGTTTAAACTGCTGTGGCTGATCATGATGGTCTTAACACCGGTATCAATTTCGGCCTGATAAACCTTTAATAATTCCTGAATTTTTGCATCGGACAGTTGAGCATCCCCACGGTCAATCAACCTGTTTTCTCCATCCAGTGTTTCACCTGTTCCATACAAAACATTGCCATCCGCAAAAAAGTGTTTTGCACAAGGAAGGATGCCGCCATCGATCAAACCCTTCGCAAACGATGTACCGAGCTCCGTAACGATACCTGTTTCCGAGGAATAGCTTTCATAGGTGCGCCCCCATCTTGGATCCTGCGCTGCAGATAAGCATGGGGAAAAGCTCCACAGCATGCCCGTTAACTTTGCTTCATTCGCTACCGCCAACCCCATCTGATAAGTTAAATCCTTATCGTTCGCGGCACCGATTCCTATATTATGTGGAAATATAACCGTATCTTCACAGGTATTAACCCCGTGAACCGCATCATTTCCATAGATGTAAGGAATACCTGCCGTTGAACTCATGGCAGCTTTCTGATATTTAAGAATCAGTTTCTTCCATTCCGACGCATTCAAGGAACTCTCCCCATATGTAGAAAGAATACTGCCATAGCAGTTTTTCTTCATGCTATCTTCCGATACGTTGTATACTGCCCCCTGCACCATCTGAGCAGCTTTTTGGTCCAGAGTTAATCTGGCAAGAACACCCTCCACCGAGGTGCTGCTTTCCTTACTATCTGATGCAGCAGCCGTATTCTCATTTGTTTTATCCGTGTTATCAGGCTGTCTTCCGCTGCAGCCTGATAGAACCAGAACAAATGCCAAAAGTATCCCTGTTAGTCTTCGTTTCATCACTAAACACTCCCTCATTAATGATATATCTCAGAAAACCTGCCCTTTTGTAAACTGTGAAAACAACAGAAATCTTGACAGGAATTGTAATTTTTGCTTCGATTTAACCACTATTCGTCATCATTATTATTATTGTTTCAACGTACATGCACTTGCCATCATAAACAAACTGCGAAGCTTGTTTTTCTTTTTAGAGACACATCTGGAATACGTATCATATGGATGATGAGCAACTTACGAAAAGCCCAAGTTTCCCAGTTTGCTCATAATACGAAACACTAAATAAAATGTACTATATTGTTCTCTTATTAATCATATACATATATTCTTTTATCATCATACTGGGTCCTGGCTTCAACTTTTTCATTAGGATAGCCAAGATGGATTAACGCCATAGGAATTATGTGTTTTTCAAGTTTCAATAGTTCTCGTACTTTCTTTACAGGAGTTACCATTGGGAATAATCCACACCAGCAAGAACCAATTCCAAGCTCCACAGCAGTCAGCAAGATATTTTCAACGGCAGCTGAACAGTCCTGAATCCAAAAATCATTCACCCGGTGATTTAACGATCGCTTGTCATTTCCTGCAACAATAATGATCAAAGATGAATTCATATCAGAATATCTGCTTACATGTCGCAGTTGTTCTTGCAAATCTTTGTTTTTAATAACATAAAACTCCCATGGTCGCTTGTTGCAAGCGCTTGGAGCTGCCATTGCACTTCTAAGCAGTTTATCGATTATATCATTATCAATTACTGCATCTGAAAAAGATCGAATACTTCTCCTCTCCAAAATCGTTTCATATGTTCCCATATGTACCCCCACTTGAAAATTTACAATATAGTGTAAATATTTTAAATTTTAGCTTCTCTCCGAACAAGATTATATAAGTAATAGCGTTTAGAGCCCCTCTCCAAGGTCTATATGCTCTTTAGAATCCTGATAATCTGTTCTTACTGACCCGTTTCTTTATGTGAACGCTCTATCTGTATTTTATCATATTGTAGCTAACTTTTCTATTGTTCTGCCGGCACATTAGAAAAATTGGCAGATATAACCGGTGCAACTTAACTTGACAATTTATTTTCAAAATATTAAGCTTAGTGTAAAATAGAGAGATTTTTTGCAAGGATGTGAAAATATATGTATACATTAGCAATTGTTGATGATGATGAATTAATTAGATTAGGACTTAAAAGTGTCGTCAATTGGGAAAGGCTGGGATTTGAAGTGATTGGCGTTTATCCTAACGCGTTGGAGGCGTTAGAGGTTTTAAGAAAGACAACTGTTGATGTAGTTTTAACTGATATTAAAATGCCACAAATGAGTGGTCTGGAACTAATTGAGCAAGCAAAAAAATACAATCCACAGATCAGATCCATCGTAATTAGTGGATACAGTGAGTTTGAACTGGCACAAAAAGCATTGCAACTGGGGGTTGACGATTACCTTTTAAAGCCGCTTGGGCAGGAAAGAATCAATACTACTTTTAGTAATTTAAAATTATCCTTAGATAATAGTGATTTGGTGAGTTCAGATGACGGAAAATATTTAAAAGCAGAATATAAATTGATGAAGCTTTTAAGTCAAAAAATCTATGTGGAGCCTCTTTTTGAAAATGAAAATATTTTGGAATTGGTGGCAATCAAATTTATGCCCCATTTTGAAACCGCGGGAGTGAGGGAACAACTGGGCATATGCATGGAATATGTTGCGAAAAACATGCTCCCTTATGTTCATCTCCTCCACCAGGATATCCTAGTTGTTCTACTTCCTCAAGAATTGCTGAATTCTTACCTTGTTGAAATCAAAAAAGAATTGTTCCACTATTCAAACATTTCCTATTGCCTTGCCGTAGGTAAAGAAGCCTATAGTAAGGAGGAAATTATATCATCCTATTGGACCGCAATGGAACTGATCAAAGAACATCAGGAACCTCAAAAAAACTGCATTATATATTATGAAACAAAAGATAGTATGAATAGAAAGGACTGGGAATTCATTCAATCCATGCAGGAAGAACTGATCAAAGATATTGAAAACCGAACGAGTGGAAATGTTGAAGTGACTTTGAAAGCATTGAATGATAAGATGTTGACGTTTAAAACTGAGGATGTCTATTACTACTACAGCAATATTGTTGCAAGGCTAATTAAGTATTTTAAAATCCAGGGTGAACACAATTTTATTTACGGGGGTCGTCAATTCTATTGTGTAGAAGAAGAGAAAAAACTGGAGATTCTACAACGTGATTTTAACCAAGATATTGCGAACATCTTACGAATTTTGCATGAAAATTCTGACACCATGCAAAATTTTATAGTTAATAATTCAAAAAAGATTATTTATGAAGAATATAGTAACAGCGAATTGACTCTGGCGAGTATAGCCAATAAGCTGAATGTAAGCTATGGGTATTTGTCCACTATTTTTACAAAGTCAATGGGAAAAAGCTTTAAATCGTTTTTAGTGGACGTTAGAATGGAAAACGCAAGGCAGCTTTTATTGTCACGCCAGTACAAGGTATATGAAATTTCGGAATTGGTAGGCTACAGCAATCCCAGATATTTTACAGATTCCTTTAAAAAATATTATCATTGTTCTCCGACAGATTACATTTCAAAATTTAGGGGGGAGTCTGAGTGGACAAGCAGCGACGAGCAACCAGAAAAACCTCTCTGAAGCTTTACCTGAACATTGTTTTTATTGCCTCTATCATTATCTCTGTACTATTTACTGCGATATTTATGGTACAGGACAATATTATAAAATCTACGGAAAGAATTAGGACAGAGGATTATTGGCGTATATCTCAGCTTTGCAAAAATGCAAGTTATTTGAGCCAACAAGCAAACAATCTTGCTTCGAATGTTGCGTTTTCCAGCCAAATCCAGTCTGCCCTTATTCAATATGAATACGGTGAAAAGCCATCATTAGAGCAACTGCGTATGCAAATCAATCAAAGCTTGGTTTATAATGGTCAATTCGGTTCTGTACTATATGACTGTGTTAATTTTGTTATATTTTCTAATGACGGGGAGTATATCGGAAGCAAAGAGCAGTACAACTCAAATGTAAACCTTAGTACATTTCAATGGTTTTCTCAGCTGAAAAGTTCCAAGGGGCAAAGTATGTGGTTGCCTTTAGGGTATGACGTGAATGGCAGCCAGACAAGACACACCCTTACCATCCCAATTGTTAAAAAAATATTTTCCACTCAGAGTTCTTCCAGCAATACTACTGATGAAACTGTTACGCTTGGGAAAGAACTGGGCTACACAATGACGTTTATTAGTTTAGATATGTTTTCAAATTTGATGGTTGACGATATAGATACATCCACGAAAGAATTTTTTTTGGTCGATAATAATGACACAGTAATCAATTGTAAAGATCAGAAAAAAATTGGGGAAAAACTAATTCTGGTAGATAAAAAAAACGGATATGTAGATTATAGTGGCTCTGACTATATAAAAACTACTAAAGAAATAAAAGATCGCAACTGGAAATATATCTGTCTAACAAATAAAACAGAAGTCAACCGAGAGGGCATGATTGCACTAAGAACCTGTATTATCATTTGCGTTATTTTAATATTTATCTTTTCAGCGGTAGGAGTGCATATTACTCATTATATTGGAACGCCTGTTAATATTTTAGAAAAATATTTTAAACGTGCAAAAGAGGAAAACGTGTCCATTTGTGAAGGATCTTCCATCTTGGAATTTGACAATCTCTTTCAATCGTTTAACAACACGATGAACCAAATTCACGACCTTACCAATGAAATTTATAAAAACAAATTAGCTCATCAAGAACTGATAACTGCTGCTAAAGAAAGCCAGATTCAGGCCTTGCAGATGCAAATTAATCCACACTTCCTGTATAATACTTTGGACTGCATCAATTGGCGTGCCCAAATGGATGGAAGTAATGATGTATCCATTATGATTCAAAAATTAGGTGAATTTTTTCGTTCCAATACGGAGATTACGGGTGAGACCACCACTGTAAAGGATGAGATACAGAATATAGAGCTCTACATCTCTTTATCTTCGCTAAGGTTTGGTACCAGATTACGCTGTTTTATTGATGTTGATGAGCAGCTATATTCTTACAGTATCATCAAGCTCCTTTTGCAGCCTTTTGTAGAAAACTCCATCAAATATGGGTTGGAAATGGAAAATTCATGCGAGAGCATTTGGATTTGGATTGGTGAAGATGATGGTGAACTGGTTGTTTCTATAAATGACGACGGGGTTGGAATTGATTCTGCTACACTGGAAAATATTCGCAATTTGTGGAATGGTATGGAGCGAGGATATGTGAAAACAAAATCGATTGGTATGTATAATGCAATGCGAAGATTATACTTGTGCTATAAAAACGAGTGTAATTTTGAAATATTTAGCGAATCTGGCAAAGGAACTCAGATTGTGATTACATTTCCCGCAGTAAAAATCTGAACAAATCTGAATAAATTAGAACATGATTTAAAAAATAATTTGTATACTATTAAAAAAACAGAACTAATATGAAAGAGGGTGCATTGTTTCAAATGCATCCTCTTCTTATAATATCAATAAGGGGTCAAAGGCATACTAAAACATTATTTGAGGAGGAAAAAAATTATGACAAAAAAATGGCTGGCACTTTTTATGGCAGCGACCATGACACTGGGAATGCTGGGTGGATGTGCAACAAGCACGCAAAAGGCAGTTGATGGAACGTCCGGAGCACCGAAAACCGACAGTGCTCCCAACACAGAAAAAGTGCAAATTAACTATTATGACTGGGCCAAGATGGATATGTCGATCATTGATGATTTCAACAAAGAGAATAAAGACATTCAAGTTGTATATCATGCAATTCCGGATAATGGGTCTGATAAACTCACTCAATTAGATGTATTGGCAATGGGCGGCGGCGAAATTGATGTTATGCCTGGATCTGACGGTGAGCAGATGCTCCGAATGAAAAACAATATGTATGCACCCATCGATGACTATATTAAAAAAGATGGGATTAATATGGAAACCAACTTTGGAAATATTTTGGATTATACAAGATACGACGGTGTCTACTACGGGTATCCAATCCGCTCTACGATTGAAGGTATTTGGTATAACAAAGACATGTTCGATGCAGCAAACATTGCATATCCCGACGGTTCATGGACTTGGGATGAGTACATGCAAATCGCAAGCAAGCTGACAAAAGGAAGCGGAACGAGCAAGGTGTATGGAACGTACACCCATACATTTAATGGGCAATGGGCTCCTATCGGAAATCAGGTTTCTCCTTGGTATACAGCTGACGGCAAGTGCAATATAAAAGCCGCAGGATTTATTAAAGCACTTGAAAACAGAAAAAAATTAGATGATGAAGGTATTCAATTGTCTTTTAATCAAATTAAAGCGACCAAAGCCAGCCAAGCCTCAAATTTTTTGGGCGGAAAATGCGCAATGGTTCAGGCTGGTTCGTGGATTGTATCAAACATTAAAGATACAAAGAATTATCCCCATGACTTTAGAATTGGTGTGGCACCGCTACCAAGATTTGATGAAACAGTAAAAGCAAAAAATAATTTCTGCGTCGCAGCCACTATTCTTGCTATTCCTGCTTCCTCTACAAAGAAAGACCAAGCATGGAGATTTATCCGTTACTTCGTTGAAAAAGGTGCTGAAAGAGTAGCTGCAACCGGGAACTATCCTTCCTATCGTCCCGCGTACAATGATGCATTAATTAAAACTTTTATCGAGGGTTCCAAGCTTGAGTTGAGTGATGCAAAGGTTTTATTTAATGATATTAATGTTTCTACACAAAAGCCAACGGGAATTGGATCGGCCGCTTATCAATTGGCAATGCAAGAACAAACGCAGTTGTATTTTAATGGCGAAAAAACAATAAAAGAAGTCACCGATAATATAGAAAAAGCTACAAATGTGGCAATTGAAAAAGAAAAATCAGAAAAAAAATAATCGGTAAATAAACTGCTAAAGACCCTGTATTGTGTGTGACCATTTAATTAGCTCGAAGGAGATAAACAAGTGGTTACACACAAGGTCTATGCAGCTTTTTATTATCAAGACAAAAGAGGGTTCGAATGGAAAATATAATTGTAAAACACCTTCCCAAAAAAATATCAAGCAGAGCACGTCGGGAAGAAAGAGCGGGGTATTTTTTTGTTATTCCTAATTTCATCGGAATTCTAATTTTCGTTGCCCTGCCAATAGTTTTTTCACTTGCTTTAGGATTTACAAAATGGAACCCAATGCTGGGGCTCAAGGGAGTCGATTTTGTAGGGCTTGATAATTTTACCAGAATGCTTAGTGATGACAGGTTGCAAGCAGCCTTAATCAATAACTTGATTTATATGTTGACATATGTTCCTATCTCAATTTGCATAGCAATTGTTATGTCCTCTTTGCTAAATCGATTTGTATTTTTTAAAAAGTCACTTAGAATGATGTGCTTTATGCCTTATATTTCTGCTATGGTTTCTGTCGCGTATGTATGGCTGATTTTACTAAATCCAGATGGAGGACCAATTAATTCAATTTTATCTGCCGTTGGAATCAAAAATCCCCCCGGCTGGTTTACAACGAGTGATTCCTCGCTGGCAGGAATTATCATTATGTCTATTTGGCATGATGTAGGATATTATATGATTATTTTTCTTGCGGCTATGCAAAGTTTATCCAAAGAAGTATATGAGGCGGCAAAGGTGGATGGAGCCAATTTTATCCAAACCTTTTTTAGGGTGACAATTCCCATGCTGTCTTCCACTATTTTTTTTGTTTCTATATTAGCCACCATAAATTCGTTTAAAGTTTTTGACCAGATCAATATTTTAACAGAAGGTGGTCCGGGTTATTCCACTAATCTACTTGTGTATTGTATTTACCATTATGCATTTAAAGAACAAGATTTTGGCTATGCATCTTCTGTGGCAGTATTATTGTTTGTTATTATACTGATCATATCTATGGTGCAGGTAAAAGTTAAAAATAAAGTTGCACTATAGAAAGGGGATTTTATAGATGAAAACTAAGGATAAAACACTCTTTCTTAAGGTTCTCATAACCTTTACAGTAGGTGCTTTTGCAATTATTTGTATATTTCCATTTGTGTGGATGGTATCAGCTTCTTTTAAAAATGAAATTGATGTGATGGAATTTCCAATAAGAATAATACCTAAAATTGTCAACTGGACTAACTATATATCAGTTTGGACGAAGAGCGATTTTCCCCTCTACTACGTAAACAGCTTGTTTGTTACCGGAGTCACCCTGTTGGGTACCATAGTCCTCTCAACCCTTGCTGCCTATGGATTTGCAAGATTAAAGTTTCGAGGAAAAAACTGGATATTTGCTATTTATATTGCAACTTTAATGGTTCCTGTACAGGTAACTTTGCTGCCAAAGTATATTTATTTCGCGCAGCTCCATTTAAATAATACATTCTGGGCTTTGATACTGCCTGGCATTTTTTCAGCATTCAATACTTTTCTAATGCGTCAATACTTTGAAGAAATTCCCTATGAATTGACTGAGGCGGCTGAAATCGATGGAGCGGGGTTCTTCAGAACCTTCTATCAAATTATTTTACCTCTTGCAAAACCCGGATTTGTTACACTTATACTTTTTTCTTTTACATGGACATGGAATGATTATATCAACCCGCTCATTTACTGCAACAAAGATAATTTGTTAACTTTAACCGTTGGTCTTCAAAGGCTGCAACAGGCGGAAAGTACTCACTATGCTTTAATTATGGCGGGCTGTACCATGGCCCTTGCACCGATCATCGTATTATTCCTGTTTACACAGAAGTACTTTATAGAAAGTTTTGCGTCTAGCGGCGTAAAAGGATAAGCTGGAGGATGAAACAAATGGACACAATGATTGAGAATATTTTAAAAACTCTAACTTTGGAAGAAAAGGCAAAACTATGCTCCGGAGAAGGCCTATGGCAAACTAAGCCATTAGAAGAAAAAGGCATCCCAACGATCTGGATGGCGGACGGATCTAATGGAATCAGAATTATGAAACCAGTAAAAAACAGTCGAAAGCAGGATACTTCGGATTTCTTAAATGTTACCGACTTGACACAGGGCTCCCCCTCAATTACTAATCAGCATGAAGCAGTTTGCTACCCCTGCGGCGCAGCGCTTGCATCCACTTGGGATGCGGATTTAATTGAGAAAATGGGGAAAATGCTTGGAGATGAATGTCGTTACAGAAAAATCAACCTTCTTTTGGCACCCGGTATTAACATAAAGAGGAGCCCTTTGGGTGGACGGGGATATGAATATTATTCTGAAGATCCTTATCTGACCGGAAAAATAGCAGAATCTTTTATTAAGGGAGTTCAAAAAACAGGTGTTGGAACCAGTGTCAAACACTTTGCCGCAAATAATGCAGAAACACTTAGAATTAATATGAGTTCAGAGGTAAGCGAGCGAGCTCTGCGTGAAATATATCTGGCTCCCTTTGAAATGGCTGTAAAAAATGCGAATCCATGGACTGTCATGTCCAGTTATAATAAGGTCAATGGAGTGCAGATGGCTGAAAACAAGTATCTTCTAACCGATATTCTGCGCGATGAATGGGGATTCGACGGGGCAGTTATTTCTGATTGGGGCGGCGTAAAAGACCGTGTTAAAGCTCTAATTGCAGGCAATGATTTAGATATGCCCGAAAACCAAAGAAATGATAAATCTATTATAGAAGCGGTTGAAAACGGTTCACTTTCTGAAGAAGTTTTGAATAAAAGTGTTAAACGTATCTTGGAACTAATCTTCAAAGCAAAGAAAAACGAAAACTTTACAGATACAATCAACTGGGAGGCACACCGCAATATCTCTCGTGAGGTTGCATCCGATTCAATCATCCTGTTAAAAAACGAAAACAATATACTTCCTATTACAAAAGAAAAATACAAAAAAGTTGCAGTTGTCGGCTCTTTTGCAGAATCTCCAAGGTACCAGGGCGGAGGGTGCACACTGGTAAATCCAACTCACATCAGTAGTCCATATGAAGAAATCTGTCGTTTAGCAGACAATGAGATGGAAATTTCCTATGCGCAAGGTTATGAGCTAAAAAATACCACTTCAGCGGAAATGTTAGCACAGGCAGTAAATATTGCAAAAAATGCAGATGTAGCGATTGTCTTTGCAGGACTATGGGTAGCCTATGACAGGGAAGGGTTTGACCGAAAGCATCTGCACATTGATTCTTCACATACCCAATTAATCAATGAAATTATAAAGGTGCAAAAAAACGTAGTTGTTGTTTTAAGCAACGGGGATGCCGTAACAATGGATCCATGGCTACCCAAGGTAGATGGAGTTATTGAGCAGTTTTTAATTGGGGAAACTATCGGAGAATCTGTAGCAGATGTTTTATTTGGCATTGTAAACCCATCCGGTAAGTTACCAGTCACGTTTCCCAGACGGTTGGAAGATACTTCCGCTTACCCCTATTTTCCGGGAGAATGCGGACAGCATATGTATGGTGAGGGAATCTATGTGGGATACCGTTACTATGAAAAGAAAAAAATTGAACCCTTGTTCCCCTTTGGATACGGACTTAGCTATACGAGTTTTGAATATTCAAATCTTATTTTGGAAAAAAAATCAATGGATGCCAGTGATTCTTTAAATGTGCAATGTACAATTAAAAACACCGGTTTTGTTAAGGGAAAAGAAATTGTTCAGCTTTATGTAACAGATGAAGTTTCACGATTGCAGCGTCCTGAAAAAGAATTGAAAGCATTCTGTAAGGTTGAACTGCTGCCTTCAGAAAGTAAAACAATTCGTTTTCAACTTGATCCACGTGCCTTTTCCTACTATGATCCGGAAGTGGGTGACTGGGTTATTGAAAATGGCGTTTTTACAATACAGATTGCCAAATCCTCTCAAAATGTTGTTTTAAAGGATAATATTACTGTTGTAAATGCGCCGCAGAGGTACCGTAAACTGTACTTGGACAGCCAGCACACCCAAGTCTTAGAGCACCCTCTTGCTCGCAAAATGTATGAGCAATTTTTGATTGAAAAAGGAATCACTACTCCAGAAAAAGTGGATACATTGATACCTTTGTTAAAATCAAACTATATGGGAATTTATAATGTCTTGACATCATTACTGGGGGCAAATATATCCAAAGAAGAGCTACAGAAATTTATAGACGACATCAATGAGAGATGTTCCTAAATAGCATCATTCATGGATTTTCTTATAGGTGAGAGTTCCCGAGTGGCCAACGGGGGGGCAGACTGTAAAGCTGTTGCTTTATAGTTTCGATGGTGCGAATTCATCCTCTCCCACCAAAACATAATAGCAGGAGAAAGGATTTATTCCTTTCTCCTGCTATTATTTATATATATATTTAGACAAAATAAGTACATAAATATTTGAGATATAAGGGACAGGTCAATCATAAGTAAACGAGGAAGTTCGATCCACCACAGCAAGTCTGCTTTGGAATATGGATAATTGGAATGATTAGCGTTTAGATGATTGCATTAAAAGATCATAGCTGCAACAACGCGAAAACAATTTGCTGCTTATAAAAAAACTATTTCACTGCTCAAGCTTCTGATTTGTCAAAAAGGCCATTGCGACCTCAATGTGGGAATAAATATTCTCAGTCCCTATCAAATCTATAATCCCGTAAGCGGTGAGCAGATCCATAACGTGTTGCTCAACACGTACGAAACATAAATTTACATTTTGAGCAGCAAGCTTTTTTATTAACTCTGTAATTACCTCCCCACCGGTAAAATCCACATCAGCTATTGCGGAAAAATCAATTAATATATTTTTTAAACCCAAAATATTCTTGGCAAGACTCGACACTTCTTCAGCAAAGCAATCAACATTTGCATAATAAATAGAAGCTGCAAAATGGTAAACAACCAAACCAGGCATAGCTTGTGCTTTTGAAGCCAGCGGCTGCCATGTCCAGATTGTATAGTCGTCTTTCTTAACGTTTACCATAAGCGAGTTATGCGGCTTGTAACCTCTGTATATATGCTCAATCATCGCAAAAACCATTGCAAAAATAATTCCTTGTGCTGCGCCTATAACAACAACAATAGCAGCAGTTAATAAAGCAACCCAAAATTCATTTCTTTTTTGATTGTAAATCTGCTTCATACCTTGAATATTAATTAAGCGTAATCCAATACAAAACACAAGCCCGCAAAGTGTTGCTGTCGGCAAATATTTAAGCGGATCAGTCAGGAATAAAAGTACTGCCGCAACAACGACAATAGCGCTGATGTTTGCTATTTGGCTCCGCCCGCCGGCAGAATCAGCAATTTCAGTTTTCGTAGGGCTTCCGTTTACTACAAAAGTACCGCTGAAACCAGCAACGACATTTGCAAAACCTAAGCCCAGCATATCGGCGTTTTCATCAAAGACCTCATTGTAACGATTGGCGTAAGCAGAAGATGTCGCGGCACTTTGGGTGATAATAACGATCACAATTGTTACAGCCGCAGTTACAAGTTTTGTTATTCTGCTATAAGATATGATTGGAAAAACAAAATGCGGGAACCCGGGTGGTATTGTACCGACTGACGATATGAATATACCTGACGAGCAAAGCCGATAACTAATGTAAGAGGTGATAATAATTGCCAATAGTGCCCATGGTATTTTACGCAGCAATGGCGCTTTTTTCTCGAAAAATTGGGGAATTAGTATTATTACGACAGTGAAGGTTGCTATAGCAATTGAATTTATATTTGTCTTGTTAATATTCAAGAACACGCTTGCAGCTTGCTCAACCACATGGCTGCCGGTCGTGTTAATCCCAAGCATGCCTCCAAACTGCCCTAATGCCACTTGAATCCCAACTCCGGTTAAAAACCCGACAAGCACGGTATGAGAAAGAAATTTTGATATAAATCCAAGCCGTAATAACCAGCATACCAGCAAAATAACACCAACCATTATGGCGAGCAGGCATGCGTACGACAAATACTCTGCAGAACCCACCGCAGCGAACGGAATAAGCGCCTGTGCCATTATTGCAGCTGTAGCAGAATCAGCCGCGACCACCAAATGCCTCGAAGCTCCCAAAACAGCAAAAATTAGCATCGGAAACAAAAGTGAATAAATGCCGGTTATGATGGGAGTCCCTGAAATCTTTGTATAACCCATTACTTCAGGAATTGATATGACCGCCAATGTTAAACCTGCAAAAAGCTCTTTATATAATTCATTTGTTTTTATAGGAAGCAAACCTTTGAAAAATGGGAAGTTGTTTTTAAATTTCTGCTCGAGTTTTTTCATCTTAAAATTACCTTTTCATTATTTGTTCTCATTATCTGTGTTCGTCAAGCAGAAATGATAGCAAACTTTAGCATGATTTCTATTTTGCTGAAACCACATCATCGTTGCATTCAGTAATTTGCTCAGATTCTTATTATTCCGCTTACCTGTACTATTTGTAGTTTGGAAATTAAGTAAACATAATGGGAAACATAAAGATCGCCTTTACATTTAACAAGGATGGACGCATATCAACACAATACAAAATAGCATTTGATACAGAAAAATTCTACAGAATACAATTTGTCACAAGGCGCTAATTAGCCTGCAATCCATGTTGGCTTTAAGTCTAAATTTCCATGCTTAAATCCAACCGAAAGTTGATTCTTATAGTGCAGAAACCACTGATGGTTTAATTTTCATCTGATTCACTTTATCATTTAGGCTTTCTACTATTTTAAGCAATTCATTTATCTCTACTCGTGAAAATTCCGGTAAAGTATCATCTACATGGGTGCCTTTGTTTAAAAGACTCCAAGACCGCGTTTTTTGCAATGTTTCTAATAATGTATGAAAAGGTAAGACCGATAAACTGGATGCAATAAAGCTCGCTCAATACGGCATCGAAAAATGGCTCATATTAAGGCCGTATGAGCATCGTGAAGCAGTTTATGAGGAACTCAAGTTGCTTGGACGTCAAT
>Ga0183100_1000224_pt1 | contig 64432 bp, 55 predicted proteins | sample Biomet2_FD_127789 | JGI IMG/M metagenome (GOLD analysis project Ga0183100, IMG submission 127789) | Microbial communities from bioreactor (seeded with anoxic lake sediment) at LBNL, California, USA - Biofuel metagenome 2 | ecosystem: Engineered > Bioreactor > Anaerobic > Unclassified ...
GGTACAGGTAAAACTGCAGCCTTTGGTATTCCCATTATTCAAAATCTGACGGATCATAAACATATTCAAGCTTTAATTATGACTCCGACACGTGAGCTAGCAATTCAGGTTTCCGAAGAAGTTGGCAAAATCGGACGTACTAATCATGTTAAGGCATTACCGGTTTATGGTGGACAACCAATAGATCGTCAAATCAGGGCTTTGCGCTCTGGTGTAAACATTGTTATTGGAACACCTGGTAGATTGCTTGATCATTTACGCAGAGGCACAATCAAATTAGACCATATTAAATTCTTGGTTGTTGATGAAGCAGATGAAATGTTAGACATGGGTTTTGTGGATGATATGGAAGAGATTATGAAAAATCTTCCTGCAGATCGCCAAACTATGTTGTTTTCTGCAACTATGCCAAGACCAATTTTGAGCTTGACTAAAAAATACATGAAAGCTCCAAAATTGATTGCTATTCACAAAGAGATTGTTACAGCTCCTTTAATTGATCAATTTTATTATGAGACAAAAGATAAAGTTGACGGATTGAGCCGTATCCTTGATGTAGAAACCAATTGCAAGATGATTGTTTTCTGTCGTACTAAAAAAGGTGTCGATGAATTAGTAATAGCTTTGGGAACCCGTGGCTATTTAGCCGAAGGTTTACATGGAGATTTAAGCCAAAATCAACGTGACCGCGTAATGAAGAAATTCCGTGCAGGTCGTGCTGATATTTTGATAGCAACTGATGTAGCAGCTCGTGGGTTGGATATAGAAAACATTTCACATGTAGTAAATTTTGATATTCCACAAGATCCTGAAAGCTATGTTCATCGTATTGGTAGAACAGGCCGTGCCGGTAATAGTGGTATTGCTATTACTTTTATAACGCCTAGAGAGTTCCGTCAACTAAAATTGATTGAGCGCACCGTAAAAACAAAAATCGTCCGTAGTCAATTGCCTACAGATGCCAATGTTTTAGAGCGTCAAAGAGAGCAAATTGTATCTAAAATGCAAAGTGTTTTAGATCAAGCTAACTACAAAGACTATATGAGTATTGTAGAAACCTTGCAAAAAGATTACAATGCGGAAGAAATTGCTGCCGCTGCGTTAAAACTAATGCAAGAGGGAGTTAAAGCTTTAGAAGCACCGGCTGAAAGTAGATCAGCATCTGCTGATTTAGATAATACAGGCGGCAGACCGGGTATGGTTCGCATGTTTATTAATATTGGCCGCAGCCAGAAAATCACTGTAAAGGATATCGCGCAAGCAATTGCTATTGAGGCAGATATTCCAGGCAAAGATATTGGCTTAATCAATATTTATGATAAATTTAGCTTTGTAGAAATACCTGCAGATTCAGCTGAAAAAGTTTTGGCTGTAATGCATCGTAACACTATTAAAGGCTACAAGGTTAATATCGAACCGGCTAAAGCTAAATAATCAGGAAACATACATTTTTAAGGGCATTGCATTTAGCAATGCCCTTTTTTATGGTATAATTAGCGGAACGGAACACATAGAATAACTTAAAAGGAGGACATGATGGCTGAGATTTTTGGTAATATAAAAGGAATTAAAGACGTTGTTTTACAAGAATTAAAACAAATATATGAAATGCCAATTCTGTCAGGGCAACTAGTTTCAGCAGATATTGCGAGTAAACTCGCTAATGTCTCTGAGTATATCAATAAAGAAATATCTCTTTATATCGCCCGTGATGGCACGATAACCAGCATTACAATAGGTAATACTGATAGTGTCGAACTGCCTAGTTTTGAAGGAAAGCGAGGCCAATCACGTTTAAGCGGTATTCGTTGCGTACATACTCATTTAGGTGGCAATAGTGCTTTGAGTGGTGTTGATTATTCAGCACTTAAGAATAGTCGTTTTGATGCTATGATAACCATAGGCGTTGTTGGTCCTGATTTTTCTAAATCCTTAGTATCCTTTGGCATGATTACAGGCATTGATGAGAATAAACAATTAATTTGTGAAGAATATGGACCACTTTCTTTGGAAGATGCTGAAGAGTTCTATTTTCAAAATATCATTAATACTTTGGAACGCATTTTAGCTAAAGAAACAGAAGGCACCGCTTTAAAAGAGGCACAAGAAAGGGCTATGCTTGTTTCCTTGGAATGGGGTAATACAAAAGGAGCTTGGACACCTGAAAACTCCCTAGAGGAATTAAAACAGCTAACAGATACTGCTGGGGCATTAGTTGTAGGCAAGTTTTTTCAAAAAAGGCCAAAACCTGATCCTGCCTACTTCATTGGCAAAGGTAAAGTGGGGGAATTAGCTCTTTTTGCCCAACAAGAAAATATTGATTTATGTATTTTTGATGATGAGTTATCACCTGCCCAGCAACGCAATCTAGAGCGTGCAACAGGCGTTAGAGTACTTGATAGAACAGGTTTAATCCTCGATATTTTTGCACAAAGAGCTTATACTAACGAAGGTAAGATGCAAGTGGAACTTGCCCAATTAAAATACACGCTGCCACGTATCACAGGTCAAGGACTCAGTCTTTCCAGACTTGGTGGAGGTATTGGTACCAGAGGACCAGGTGAAACAAAGTTAGAGGTTGATCGTAGACGTATTCGTGATCGCATTACTTTTATCAACGATAATATAGACAAAATAAAAACAGTACGTAATTTGCACAGAAGCCAAAGAAACAAAAATCAAATTGCAACAATTAGTTTAGTGGGCTATACAAATGCCGGAAAATCTACTCTTCTCAATACCTTAACTGATTCTGATATCTACGCTAAGGATCAATTGTTTGCAACCCTTGACCCCACAACCAGAAAATTAGCACTCCCAGATAAACAAGAAGCTGTTTTAACAGATACGGTAGGCTTTATTCAAAGATTGCCTCATCAGTTAGTAGCTGCCTTTCGGTCAACTTTAGAAGAAGTTACGGAATCAGATCTTTTGTTACATGTTATTGATGTTAGTCATGAACTGTACCAAGAACAAAGTGACGCTGTTTATGAGGTGTTAAAAAATATTGGTGCAATTGATAAAACCATCATTACTGTTTACAATAAAGTTGATAAGTTATCTGCTGATAGTGAATTGGTTCAGCGACTAGCCCAAAAAGAAAATAGTGTTTGTATTTCTGCAAAGAAAGGACTTGGGTTAGATAAACTTTTAGCCCTTATTGTAGAAAACTTGCAAATGCAATCAGTAGAACTTGATTTAGTATTTCCTTATACCGAAACGGCCAAAGCCGCTCAATTACATGAAATTGCGACAGTATTAGAAGAAAAATATACTGAAAATGGAGTTAATATAAAAGTTCGCCTGCCATTTGAACTCGCTGAAAAATACGAACAATACATAAAAACTGGAGACATTGATTAATGCTTAATTATGAACAATTAGAACTTAATGCTTTAAAAACAGTAAATGCTTGTACTTGGCAATATGAAGAAGCCGCACTCTTTAATACCAAAAAAGTAATGTCTGCTTTCCGCAAAAATAAAGTTTCGGATTATTATCTGAAACCAACCACCGGTTATGCTTATTCTGACGTGGGGCGCGATAATTTAGATTTAATTTACGCTGATATTTTTAAAGCCGAGGCCGCATTGGTACGTTCACAATTCGTTTCAGGAACCCATGCCTTGGCTGTAGCCCTTTTGGGTAATCTGAAGCCTGGAGATGAAATGATTGCTGCTACAGGGGCACCCTATGATACTATGCAGACAATTATTGGCGCACCGGTAAAAACAGCAGGTTCTTTAGTAGATATTGGAATTATTTATAAAGAAATACCTATGTTTGGACATACCGTTGACTTGTCGGCTCTTAAGGAAGCTATTACCTCTAAGACAAAACTGGTTCATATTCAACGCTCATGTGGATACAGCAGTGTGCGAAAGACTTTGAATGTGGCAGAAATAGGTGAAATCTGTGCGGTAGTAAAAGCTGTCAATCCTAATTGTATTTGTTTTGTAGATAACTGTTATGGAGAATTTATGGAAAAACAAGAACCAATCGAAGTTGGTGCCGATTTAATTGCCGGTTCCTTAATTAAAAATCTTGGTGGGGGACTTGCACCTACCGGTGGGTATATTGCAGGAAGAGCAGATTTAGTGGAAGCTGCCTCCTATCGTCTTACTGCTCCGGGGTTAGGCGCTGAAATGGGTGCAACTTTAGGCGATACAGCCAGGGAATTTTATCAAGGTTTATTTTTAGCCCCTCATGTTGTTTTGCAGGCAGTAAAAACAGCCATCTTTGCAGCAGCTGTTTTTTCTAATCTGGGCTATAAAGTAAGCCCAGAGCCTAATGATAGTCGTAGTGATATTATTCAAGCTATAACGTTAGGGAGCAGGGAAAAACTCTGTGATTTTTGTGTAGCAATTCAAGCTAATTCTCCTGTAGATGCCCATGTCTCCCCTGTGCCGGCAATGATTCCAGGTTATCAAGACGAAATCATCATGGCCGCCGGTACTTTTGTGCAAGGTGCTTCTATTGAACTTAGTTGTGATGGTCCGCTACGTGCTCCTTACAATGTTTACTTTCAAGGCGGACTCACATTTGAACACGGACGTTTAGCTATAATGGAAGCCGCTAAAATGGTTAATGCTAAAAAATAATATTAGGCGATGTTAGTGAGGCTGATAAGTTCTATAGTTTAAAAGATTATAAAATTGATATTTAAGAAACATACCATATTCCTTGAAAATAATAATTAAGTTCATTATAGTAGAATATATCATTGGGAAGAAAAATTCACTATAGCAAGTTTAGATAATGTTTTCTCTTAAATGAGCATAAAAGCAAATACAAGTAGGTCAACTAATTGACCTACTTGTATTTTTTTGAAAATTTGCTCGTTATTTTTATGATTTGAACTAATAAACCATGAAACCCGCATTTTTACAGGGGTTCCAGGACGGGACCTCCAAATTTGCGTTCTGAGCGTTTTTATTTAAGGTGCCCTAGTGTTTGTACCTGTAAAAAAGAGGCTTTGGAAGCATTTGGAAGAAAATAGTATATTTTTGTTGAATTTCAGTTAAATCATAATTTCAATTAGGTCAAGTTCTTGACCACAAAAAGGCACCGGTAAATTAAACTGTATTAGGTCAAGTTCTTGACCATAAAAAGATGCTAATAAATCAAACAATTATTTGTTAAAAAAGAGTATGTTACAATATGGGTGAGAAGTCACCCATAAGAATAAAACGTAGAGGGTAAATAACCAAAAAAAATAGCCATGGTATGGGAGAAAGCTTACCCGTATCATGGCTATTTTTATTTTAACTACACTATAACATTCTAAATACAGCGATTACTTTCCCCATAACATGAATATTATCTGTGCCTAAAATTGGCGGATAAGCATCATTTTCCGGTTGTAGGCGTATTTGCTTAAGCTCACGGAAATAACGCTTTATGGTTGTCTCTTCGTCGTCTATAAGGGCAACTACAATATCACCATTGTTAGCATAGTTCTGTTTTCTGGCAACAATATAATCATGGTCTAAAATTCCTGCACCAACCATACTGTCGCCAATTACCGCTAGCATGAAAACATCTTCTTTGCAGCCTAACAAATCAAAAGGAATAGGGTATGTTTCCTCAATATTTTCCACGGCCAGGATAGGTTGTCCTGCGTGAACGTTACCTACAAGAGGGACGGGGACTAAGGTCTTTTGGCGCCAGGACGCTTCTTGAGTGAGCTCTAAGGCTCTTGGTTTAGAAGGATCACGAGATAAAAAACCTGCGACTTCAAGTTTATGCAGATGGGCATGAACGCTGGCACTAGAGGACAATCCAACAGCTTTACCGATTTCCCGTACAGCAGGAGGATAACCTTTAGAATATATGTATTCGCGAACGAAAGTTAAAATTTGTTTTTGCCGCTCTGTGAGCATAGCTTCAGCATCAGTAGAAGTATTATTTTTCATATCCATAAATTTTTAAACCTCCGGAAATTTTCTTTACTCTAAAGATAGTATAGCAGTGTTGTTCGTAACTGTCAAACATCAGTTCGTATTTAACGTCCGATAATATATATTATGTAAAATGAAGAGAGCGAATTAAGCAGGATACTAAAACGTATGTTCTGGTATCCTGCTTTTGTACTTCAAATAAAACTTAAGAAACAACACTAAATATTATAGGCTATTGCCTTTGTACTAAAGTTAGTTTATCTATATGCCTTATTAACGCTGAATTTGAGTTATGAGCGTTTTTTTCGTTACTATGCTTAATGTAACTTATGTTGCCAAGAAAATTATTATTTATATAGGTTTTAGAATTAAAAATTATAGGAAAATTCTTATCATACATTAATCCGGATTTTAAATTAATAACCAAATTATTGTCTACGTCATAACTTGATGCTGCAGCAATATAATTTGTAGAAATATTATGTCTGCTTAATTCATTTTCCAGGTTGTTTTTGAATTTTTCTACAAAAAAATGGTTGGATGCTGTGTCATTATCTCTTATATTATTTAACAACTGATATGGCAGGCTCTTTTTATCAAGTGGTTTCCTGCTACTAACTGCAACAATTCCCTCATTGAATGCTTCCAGCACCTTTTTAACGGTGGCTGCGTCCTCTTCCTGCCCTTTACCTATGGTTTCCCCTATGTTTTCCACGATTTCTTCCATGGCAAAGATATTTTTTATGGGCATGGCAACGGTAAAGTTGCTTAATTTCCCAAGTTTACCCTGAACATAGAACCAATCGCTGGGTAGCGGTAGATAATAGCCTGATATAGCATCATTATAACCAAAACCATTATTTATATTGCTAGGTTTAATCGTTTTGAAGCTTTGAAGGAATTTACTAAAAGCTTTTTTTGTATCTTTACTAGGTAAATTTTGGGTAGAAATATTTCCGAGAATATAAATAATATTATTTTCTGAAATCAAATAACCTTCATTGAACCCCAAAGGCAACTTCTTGCCCAATTGTGAGCTATTTAACCTAGCTATTTCAAAATGTATAGCCGGGAGGTTATTTACAGTACTAGTAGTACAAGTTAATTCGACATTTTTTAACTTGGCTAAAAGGTTATTATTATGCCTATTGATTGATAAGTCATCTATCAATTTATAGGTTTTAGCATTAATAATTATAGGTCCCCCGCCCTGCAACTTTTCCATATTAGAAAATAATGCATACAAATCATTAAATTTAACTGTAGCAGAATTTTCCAAGAGGTCATTAATTCCTCCCACAAAATAAACTGTTTGAGTTTTTGAATCCATTGTCAAGGCAAAGTCACTGCTCATGGCAGAAATATCGCCATCAACTAATTTTATCTCATAACCGTTTTTTTTATTAATATGTTTTTGCCCAGCAAAAACAGGAGCGGTAATAAGCAAAGAACAGCTAATTACTAAGGCTAACGTCTTTAAAAACTTCATAAAATCTCCTACTTTAAATTAGTTTTTTTAAAGGATTTAACAGCATTTTTAAATGCACTAATTTTTAAATCATAGTTAATTGTGTCATCGGTAGTGAACATTATTTGATATGCAGAATTATCTTTAGCAAAAAAATATGCATTTACCACAAAAATTTGTTTTAAATTAACATTATCAGTGGATTCAATAATAACTCCATTAATACCATTAATAACAATAGGCTCCTGTTTGGTGACGGTGACATTAGGTGTAAATTTGGTTATCTTTTCTACAAAGGATGTTGATTCAGTAGGCAAATCATCTGCCGTAGCATTAGCAAAACTAGAATATTCTTGAGTCTTAAAGGAACGAATCAATACTTCATCATGATGTACGCTACTTAACGATTTAGCCATAATAATATTATCGGCTTGCAATGTGAACGCGTGCCATCCACTGGGTAAGGTTATTTCATAGTTCATTTGTTTTGCTACTATTACATTGTCCTCAGCATACTTTGACGTAGAAACTTTAAGATTATGAGTCAAAGTGTTCAGTGTTTGTTGGGCAATAATTTTATCTCTTATTGGTGCACTAACACGAACTACAACAAGTTTATCATTTTTTAGTTGATATGCTCTACCTGTAATAAAATCACGAGTTATTGTTGAATTAGCCGGTGGTTTTAAAGTGAACGCGTAATAATTCTCATTCAAAATTAATTTCGGTGTTAATTTGGTGGTATCTGTTTTATTACTGCCCAAGTTCTTTTTCTCTGTTGTTTCTTGGTCTAAGGCACTTTGTTCCAAAGTAAATCCAGGAAAGTCTTCAATATCAGAAATAAATTTTTCAAAATCTGCTATCTGTTGAACAGAATAGTTTTTCATAGGAACAGCAAGGAAATTAGGTAAAGAATATACATCAGCATTAATCAGTTGAGTTCCTAATATATAGCGAATTCCTTTAGTAGTACGGTAAATTTCTGTTCTATCTGACGGTAATGCTAAGCTATATCCCCCACTTACAGGTTGAAATACTGTTGGTTCTGCAGCATTAGCGTGAAAAGTAAAACTCGCAATGGCTAGTAACGCAAGTGCTGTTAGTCTTAATGTTTTTTTCATGGTTTTACGTCCTTTACTTGTAATGATTTCAACCATCATGTCAGTTGTTACTCCAGATGCCTTGGCCTCATATGTATCAATATGACACTCATCAGCATTTTTTCTCCTGAATGCACTAATATGTTATGTATAATTAAGTCTCTAAAATCACCATTTATTTATTTTTCAAATATTCATCAATAGCTAAGGCTGCTTTTTTTCCTGCACCCATGGCTGAAATAACCGTTGCTGCACCTGTAACGATATCGCCACCGGCAAAAACTCCCGGAATAGAAGTTGCTTCATTTTTTTCTACAGTAATGTTTCCACGCTTATTTGTAACTAAATCAGGTGTTGTTGATTTGATTAATGGATTTGGTCCCTGTCCTATAGCCATGACTACCATATCTATATTAAGTACATATTCAGATCCTTTAATAGGAATTGGTGATCTGCGACCTGATTCATCAGGGTCGCCTAATTTCATTTTAATACATTCTATACCTTTTACCCATCCCTTATCATCGCCTAATATCTCAGTAGGGTTGTTTAATAGATGCATTTCTATACCCTCTTCACGAGCATGTTGAATCTCCTCTTTACGAGCAGGACATTCTTCTTCACTACGGCGGTATACTATATAAACATGTTCGGCCCCCAAACGTTTAGCTGTACGAGCAGAATCCATCGCTACATTGCCGGCACCAACTACTGCCACGTTTTTGCCTACATATACTGGAGTTGCAACCTTAGGGAATTTATAGGCACCCATAAGGTTTACTCTTGTTAAAAATTCATTGGCCGAATATACACCATTTAAGTTTTCACCGGCAATATCCATAAAATGAGGAAGTCCAGCCCCTGTGCCAATATAAATTGCACTAAAACCTTCTTCTGTTAGTAAGTCATGAATAGTAAAGGTTCGCCCAATAACAACATTAGGTTGTATTTTCACACCTAAATCTTTTAGTTGATTAATTTCGTGCATGACAATCTCTTTAGGAAGCCTAAATTGTGGGATACCATACATAAGTACACCACCTGGTGCATGCAGGGCCTCAAATAAAGTAACATCATAACCCATTTTTGCCAAATCACCGGCCGCAGTTAAACCTGAAGGACCACTGCCTACCACAGCGACCTTTTTGTTTTTGGGCTGAACTTTTTCCGCAGTGACTACGTCAATTCCTTTTTCACGAGCATAATCAGCTACGAAACGTTCTAACCGCCCAATTGCTACAGGTTCGCCTTTAATACCTAAGATACATTTTTCTTCACACTGAGTTTCCTGTGGACAAACACGTCCACAAATTGCCGGCAAACTGTTTTTATTTTTTAAAATCTTAATTGCGTCAGAAAAATTATTTTCAGCAACAGCATGAATAAACTGAGGAATATCAACATTTACCGGACAACCGGCAACACATCTTGGTGACTTACAATTGAGACAGCGCTCAGCCTCATCTACAGCCATAGCCGCAGTGTAGCCTAAGGTAACTTCTTCAAAATTTTTATTTCTAATATTTGCTGCCTGTTCAGGCATTGGGTTTCTTAGTCCTCCACGCATTTGCAATGCCCCCCACAACTATATTCTGCTGATTCTTGTGTTTTATACATTTGTTGACGTTGAACCAAATTTGCAAAATCTACTAAATGAGCATCAAACTCAGGCCCATCTACACAAGCAAATTTATTTTCATCACCAATTCTTACCCGGCAGCCACCGCACATACCTGTTCCATCTACCATTATAGAATTGAGACTAGCAGTTGTATGGACGTTGTAAGGCCTTGTAGTCGCAGCTACATTTTTCATCATAATTACGGGTCCGATAGCCAAGACTAAATCCGGCAATTCGCCCTTTTCCAACATAGCTTTTAACGGATCCGTAACGAAACCCTTGTGTCCTTCAGAACCATCATCAGTCGTAATAATTAACTCATCGCTAATTGCCATCATTTTTTCTTTCCACATAACCAAATCTTTGTTACGACCGCCTATAATAGAAATTATCTTGTTGCCTAGAGCTTTGTAGGCACGTGCTATAGGATAAATAGGTGCTACACCAATTCCACCACCAATGCATACTACTGTCCCAAAGTTCTTCATTTCTGACGGATGACCTAAGGGGCCTACACTATCTAAAATATCATCCCCAACAACAAAATCATTGCAAAGATGTTTTGTTGTATTTCCCACTGCCTGTACTACCAAGGTAATGGTGCCATTTTCTCTATCAAAGTCACCTATAGTTAGTGGTATTCTTTCGCTATTTTCATCCACTCTGATAATTATAAATTGTCCAGGTTGACATTTATGTGCTATTAAAGGCGCTTCTATAAGGAATTCATAAACTTGTGGGGCTAAACATTTTTTATTAAGAATTTTCGCCACTTTTCTCACTCCTAAGTTTTATTTTGTTAGACGCAAAGCGCATTTGTTAGCTTCAGCGTATACTTTTTCCACATCTATAGTCAAAAGTTCTCCCTTTTCCAGCAGAACTTTTCCATCCACCAAAACTGTATCTGCATCACTTGCATTTGCTGCATAAATAAATAAGGAAGTACGATCATGGCGCGGATACCAATATGGTTTATTCATATCATAAAGAACGATATCAGCTTTTTGACCAACTTTGATTTCGCCTAAATTTTCAAATCCTAAAGCCTTAGCTCCATTTACAGTTGCCATTTGCAAAGCCGTAGCTGCTGGTATAACTGTAGGATCATTAGATTGGTTTTTATGCATAAAGGCAGCAAGTCTCGCTTCTTCTAGCATATCTAAATTATTATTGCTAGAAGTACCATCTGTTCCCAAGGCAACTGTAATACCTTTTTGCAACATGGCAGGAATAGGTGCTATTCCACTTGCCAGTTTCAAATTACTTTGAGGATTATGTGCGACACGAACATGCTTAGCAGCCATAATTTTCATATCATCGTCTGTAACATGTACGCAGTGGGCAGCTAAAGTTCCTAATTCAAACATACCTAATTTATCCATGAGTGCGATTGGAGTTAAGCCATTTTCTTTCAGGCAAGCACTTACTTCCCCCTCTGTTTCTGATAAATGCATGTGAATTTCACACCCTAACTCTCCTGCTGCGGTAATAACTTTTTTTAAATAATCAGGGGGGCATGTATAAGGAGCGTGTGGTCCCATCATAACTTGGATTCGACCATTGTCTTTACCATGCCAGTCTTTAAATAGTTGAATGTTTTCTTGTAATTTTTTTGCTGAATCCGGGACTACGCCAATAAGGCCACGACTTAGCGAAGCTCGCATACCTGTCTCCTCTACAGCTTCGGCAACTTTATCCATATCTGCATACATATCAGCAAAGGTTGTAGTGCCACTTTTTAACATTTCTACTGTTGCTAGCATTGTTCCCCAATAAATATCATCTTTAGTCATCAAGGCTTCAACAGGCCATATTTTATTTTCCAACCAATCCATGAGCAACATATCGTCTGCATAACTGCGCAACAAGGTCATACCCGCATGGGTATGCGCATTAACCATACCAGGTACCGCAATGTGTTTTGCACCATTAATAGTTTTTGTACCGATAATTTCTTCTTGTCCTATATAAGCAATTTTGTTGCCCTTAACACCTATATTGTAAACTTCATTGTTTTTTTCTGTAATTATTTCTACACCTTTTATGACTACACTATAACTCAAAGTTCTTCACCCGCTTGTCGTTTGCTGTAATGCTCTTTATAAAAGGCTCGAAGAATTTTGGCGTTTTTGGCATCAATATCTATGGCGCCACCCATTTGTTCTGTTATGCAAAAAATTTGAGCTGATTTTTCCACAATACTAGCAACATTTAATGCTTCGCGCATATTCTTTCCACAGCAAACTGCACCATGATTGGCCAATAATGCCGCATTATTATTTCCTATGGCAATAACAGCGTTTTTGGCTAATTCTTCTGTTCCCGCTATAGCATATTCGGCACATTTGATAGGCCCGCCTATAACTTGTATCATATCCTCAATAAAAGGTGGTATGGTTTTTCGCATAGAAGCTACAGCACAAGCATATATACTATGTGTATGTACTATAACATTGAATTCAGAATGAGCTTTATATAGAGCCATATGCATTTTCAGTTCAGTAGAAGGGGTCCTAATACCCGCCATTTTAACACCTTCAGCATTAACTATAACTATATCATCAGGCTTTAATTGATCATAGCTACGGCCGGATGGTGTTATGGCAAAACAATCTTTTTCGATTTTCATACTAATGTTTCCCCAAGAACCCAAAATTAGTTTTCTTTCTGCAAGCGCTAGACCTGTCTCGATAATTAATTTACGGGCATCACTAATTTGTAAATGTAACATGGCTGTCATCTCCTTAATTATTCATGGTGTAAATATTCAACCTGTTCTTGACTTAAAGTATCAATGCTTACTCCTAAAGCTTGCAGTTTAATTCCAGCAACTGTATTGTCTAATTCTTCAGGCAACACATAAAGCTTATTTTCCAACTTACCCTTGTTATCCAGCAAATATTTCATTGCTAAGAACTGTATGGCAAAAGACATATCCATAATTTCTATAGGATGTCCGTCACCACAAGCTAAATTAACTAATCTTCCTGCCCCTAAGAGATTAATTTTCCGACCATCCTCCATAGTATATGTTGTTATATTCTTGCGCACATCGTAAGGTGGTTTAACAGATAGTGCTGCTAATTCAGGAATATTTATTTCTACGTCAAAGTGGCCTGCATTACAGACTACTGCACCATTTTTCATTGTGTTCATATGAACGCCTCTTATTACGTCCTTACAGCCTGTTACTGTGATAAATATATCTCCAATTTTAGCAGCTTCGCTCATAGTCATAACTTCAAATCCATCACATACTGCTTCGATTGCCTTTATAGGGTTGATTTCAGTAACAACAACCTTAGCGCCTAAACCCTTAGCTCTCATACTGACACCTTTACCGCACCAGCCATAACCGGAAACAACTATTGTTTTACCTGCAATAGTCAAATTGGTAGTCCTAATAATACCATCAAAGCTTGATTGCCCTGTACCATAGCGATTATCAAAAAGATATTTACAATAAGAATCGTTAGCCGCAATCATAGGGAACAATAACTTTCCGTTCGCATCTAAAGCTTTTAATCTATGAACACCTGTAGTTGTCTCTTCTGATCCACCTATAATTTCTTTTGCTTGTTCCGAACGCTCTCCCTGAAGCATATTAACCAGATCACCACCATCATCTACAATGAGGGATGGATGCGTATCCAGAGCTTTGCTCAAATAAAAGCTGTATTCTTCATTTGTGCAACCATGAGTAGCATAAACTTGAATATCATTTTTAACTAAAGCAGCGGCAATATCGTCTTGAGTTGATAATGGATTACTGCCTGTAACGGTTACATTGGCACCTGCATTTTTTAGTACCATAGCTAAATATGCCGTTTTGGCCTCTAAGTGAATTGTTACAACCATATTTATTCCTGCAAATGGTTTGGTTTTACTATATTTGTCGTTAAAATAATTAAGCAAAGGCATGTATTCTTTTACCCAAGCTATCTTTTCTTCACCTAAATATGCAAGATTAATATCTTTTATTATGCTATCAGTCATTAATATTCCTCCTAAGTTTTCTTGCTAATTGTATAATCATATCGTCATAGGGCTCCATCAGTACCCCATATTCGGTAATTATACCTGTAATTAAATCATTTGTTGTTATATCAAATCCAGGATTAAACACCTGTGTATTTTCCGGTGCCGTTATTTTTCCACGAAAATTACGTACCTCATCCCCATTACGTTCTTCAATAGGAATAGAAATACCAGTGCTCATTTTAAAATCGAATGTTGTTGAGGGTGCAGCCACGTAAAAAGGTATATTTAGTGCCTTGGCTGCTAAGGCAACACCATAGGTACCAATTTTATTAGCTACGTCACCATTTAAAGCAATACGATCCGCTCCTACTATTACAGCCTTAATTCTTTTTGTTTTCATGGTCCATGCAGCCATATTATCGGTAATTAAAGTAACAGGAATATTATCTTGTTCCAATTCCCAGGCGGTCAATCGCGCACCTTGTAACAAAGGACGTGTCTCATCGGCATATACCATTTTTATTTTGCCGTCAGCATAACCTTGTCGGACAACACCAAGAGCAGTACCCCATCCACAAGTCGCTAGGGCACCGGCGTTACAGTGTGTAAGTACCGTTGAATTCGCGGATAAAAGATCTGAACCAAAATGCCCTATTTTAATATTATTACTAATGTTATCATCATAAATTTTTACTGCAGCATTTTCTAGTACATCTACTGAATCAATTGTCCTATTTATATTAGCTTTTACAGCCATATCCCATATTTTATTCACTGCCCAAGCCAAGTTTACGGCAGTAGGCCTAGTAGCTATAAGCTCTCTTTTAACCACTTCTAATTCTTTTAAAACATCTGTACCGGATAGGCCGTGCATGCGGATTTCTTTATAACCTAAAACCATTGCAAATGCAGCTGCAACGCCTATTGCTGGCGCACCGCGAACCTCCATAGACCTTATTGCCTGAGCTACACGCCTATAATCGTAGCAAGCAATAAAGTCTATTATGTCAGGCAATTTTGTTTGGTCTAAAAGTACTAAAACATTTCCACGCCAGTCCATTGTTTTAATCATTGGAAAGCCTCACAAATTAGAGTTTAAATCCACCAAATTCTTTTAAAGCCTCACCACAAGTACATTGTATTTCATCAGAATCATTGGCATTAATAAAGGCTAAAATCAGTTTTTCCATATTTCTGATACTCTTACCCATTTCTTCCACAACTTCTTTGTGGCTCAGTGGTGTAGGCGAAATGCCCGCTCCCATGTTAGTAACAATTGAGCAATTAGTATAACAAATTTCAGCTTCTCTAGCTAAAATAGCCTCTGGCATATTTGTCATACCAACAATATCTCCACCCAGCATACGAAACATTTTAATTTCAGCAGCAGTTTCAAAACGCGGTCCCTCAGCCGTCACATAAGTGCCAACTTTATGGAAAGGAATATCAGTTTTAGTTAAACATTTAATAACTTTTTCCCTTAATCTAGAACAGTATGGAAAAGTAAAATCAACATGAGCCACGCCTCGTTTGGGAGAATCAAAAAAAGTGTTTATGCGACTTTTAGTAAAGTCTAATATTTGATCGCAAACAACAAAATGTCCTGCTGTCATTTCAGGATTCAATGAACCCACCGCAGTGGTAGCAAATATTTCATTTATTCGCAAAAATTTAAGAGCCCAAATATTGGCTCTATAATTAACTTTATGAGGTGCAGTTGTATGCCCTACTCCATGCCTAGTAATGAAAGTAACAGCATTTCCGGCCATTTCTCCGCGTAAAACTTTTGCTTGTCCATAAGGAGTTTCAATTATTTCTTCTTTAAAATCTACAAAAGTACCAGGATTATAAATCCCTGTACCTCCAATAATAGCAATATTTCTCATATTTATTGCTCCTTTTCGTTTATTGATTTAATGATTTCTACTATGTCAGACAACTCATCAATAATATAATCAGGTTCAATCAAGGCAGAAAATTCTTGATTGCTAAAAAGTGACCAGTTTACTGCTATGGTTTTACATCCTGCACTACGACCGCTAAGCAAGTCATATGGACTATCACCTACACATAAACATTCTTGTGGTTCTAAAAAAATGGCCTTCGCACCTTTTAACATTGGTTCAGAATGAGGTTTATGTTTGGTGCACTCACCACAGCCAATAATACTTGATATATAGCTATCGATTTTCAGTACTTCTAATCCTCTTTTTGCCATTTCCGAGGTTTTTGATGTAACAACTGCCTTTTTAATGCCCATATTTTCCAAGGCAATTAATCCGTCAGTTACTGAAGGAAAGGGTTTAACTAATTTATCATGCATTTCATTATTGTATAACCTATAGTATTGAACCATTTCATCTGCCTGATCGGCGTCAAAATGCGCTAAACATTCTCGTAATGGTAAGCCAAAATAACGTATAATATCTGCATCGGATACATTTCTATGTATAAAATTATTCAATGTAACTTTAAAAGTTCTTAAAATAAGGTCTGTACTATTAACCAATGTACCGTCTAAATCAAAGAGAACGCCTTTTATAGTCAAAATATAAACTCCTTTTCAGTATATAACTATTCCTGTTTATTTTAGCATAATTCGTCGGTAAATTAAAGCTAAACAAGGTATATGTGGAAACTAAATAGACGTACACAATTTTTTATCATAAAAAAATACGCCTGAATTATTCAGGCGTATTAATATTATTTCATATGTTTTGAAAACACAATTTGCTTAGGTCCAATTTCAGTTGTTTCCGGAACTAAAATATCGTTAAAGCTAATACTACGAGTATGCTCCGTATGACTCCAAACATGCTCATGACGATGTATAAATCCTAGAACGGTAATAGGTACCCAGCTGTATACAAATAACGGGTATAACAGCAAATAAAACCAAGATTTAGGTGACGCATGAATTTTTGCCAAAACAACGACAGGGAAAAAATACTGTCCAACACCAATAAGCGTCCATACTTCTATAGGCAAAATAGCATATAGAACATTGGTATAAAAAGGTACTATAGTGTAAATATAGCTACAAATTACATAGAAAGTTGACAGCAATAAAAAGTAAGGTTGAAACAAGTGCACAATGCCATCTAAAAGCACAATATTGCGCTGTCTGATGCCTTCTTTTAAAAGCTTGCCCATATATCTGCCACATACATCAAAATGTCCCTGAGACCATCTTTTGCGTTGATTCCAAGATTGCATAAAAGTTAAGGGTTTTTCATCATAGACAATGGCGTCATGTGCCCATGTAGTAGGAATACCTTCCAAAAGAGCTTTCATGGTAAATTCCATATCTTCCGTCAAACAGGTAGCACCCCAACCATATTTACGCAATATATCTGTAGAAATACACATTCCTGTACCACCTAGTACACTAGACAAGCCTATATTGTATTTAGCCAAATGCCAAATATGATTGACTATCCAAAAAGAAATAGAAAATACACCTGATACCCAAGTATCAGTAGGATTTTTAGAATCTAGATAACCTTGTATCAAGCGTTCACCTTTGCAATAACGGCTATTCATTTCCAAAAGAAAATCCGGGTGAACTAAATTATCTGCGTCAAAAATAATTGTGGCATCGTATTTTTCTTTCATACTGAATAATTTATTAAACATCCATTCCATAGCAAAGCCTTTACCTACATTTTGGGCATTAAAACGTTCAAAAGCTTTGGCCCCTGCAGCAGTTGCGATCTTAGCTGTATTATCAGTGCAGTTATCGGCAATAACAAAAATATCATACATATCATCAGGATAGTTAAGCAAATGTAGATTTTCAATTAATTGTCCTATAACTTTCTCTTCGTTGTGTGCAGCTATAATTACGGCGAAAGACGTTTTGGGAGTTAGTATCTTCTCCTCTTTTTTGCGACCAAAAATACCAAAGAAAGAGATTGTAAAATAATAAATAGTAAAAAACACAATCATTAGCTGCAATGGTATCATAACTACGTCAAAATAACTGCTCATTGATTTAAGCTCCTTTGCTTAAGCACTAATAGTTTTATTAAAAATTTTAATATACAAAGCATTAAAAATACCACAAATAGTATAGGTAAACATACATATAAACGGCCATGCACTGGCATTTGTGAAAAGCATATAAAAACCTATGAGTACAGCAATTGAAACAGGCAACAAAAAGAGCGGGTTTCCTTTTCCTTTGAAATCAGGATAACGAATTTCACTGTACATAATATAGGCTACAACGAGAGTTCCAAAAGCAACCCACATCGAAGAGTAATTATACCCCGAAAGTACATAAGTTGCAAGTATGCAACCTCCAGCCGGTATAGGCATTCCTTGGAAGTAACCGTGGACATCAGCGGCATTAACATTAAATCTAGCCAAACGCATAGCTCCGCCAAAAGTATAAAGTGCAGCTATTACTTGCCCTACTACACCAAGATCTTGAAGCCCGTATACGTAAATTAAAATAGCCGGCGCTACTCCAAAAGAACAAAGATCGCACAATGAATCCAGTTCTTTGCCAAATTCACCGCTTACACCTAACAATCTCGCAGCTCTGCCATCACAAGAATCAGCTAGAACGGCTAAGATTATAAATATAGCAGCCCAATTGAAATCATGAGCAATAGTTAAAAATATAGAAACAACACCTAATATTAAACTTAGTCCACTTATACTATTGGGCACCATACGTTTGTAATTCATCAGCTTATCTGCCTCCCAATAATTGTTAAGCCACCTTTTACTTTATCGCCCTTTTTTACTAAGACTTCAACCGTTTTAGGCATTACAAGTTCCGTGCTTGAACCGAATTTAATCATGCCATAGCATTCGCCCTGTTTAATGTTTTTTCCTAAAGTTACCCAAGAAACAATACGTCTAGCCAAAAGGCCTGCAATTTGAATGACTAATATCCTATTCTTACCATTATCAAGGCCAATGGCGTGACGCTCATTGACAAAAGAAGCAGAATCTTTGTAGGCAGGCAGATAACCGCCACAAGTATATCTCTGATATTTAATCTCACCGCTCATAGGTGCGCGATTAACATGTACATTAAATACAGACAAAAAAATAGTTACTTTCTTTGCCTCTTCGTTTAGGTATTCATCATCAAAAAATTCTTCAATATTCATAACCGTTCCATCAGCAGGAGAATATAAAATACTGTCATCAGTTGGTAATGGGCGGTTTGGATTGCGGAAAAAATAAATAAAAAAACACGATAAAAGTGCAGGAACTATGGCTGCATCTATGCCCCAAAAATAAAAAACTGCTAAAGTTATAATTAAAAACCCTAAAATAATACGATATCCATCTTTTACTATCTCAATCTTTTCCATGTCCCCCACCTCCAGTTCTGTACTAAAATTTACACTAATAATTATAATATATGCGAGCTTATTTGTCTAACAATTTACCCCAATATTTCTTGTGCAAAACCTTGATAACAAAATGTGGTAATGCTAGCATACGCACAAAGCGACTGGGTTGTTTATAAAGTCTAAAAAACCACTCCAATGAAGCCTCCTGCATCCATTTAGGTGCCCGCTCCATTTTACCGGCCAAAACATCAAAGCTTCCACCTATACCCATACATAAGTCTGCATTAATTTTATCATAATTTTTGTCTAACCAAAACTCCTGCTTGGGAGCTCCTAGGGCAGCAAAGAGAATATTTGCTCCGCTATTATTAATTTCATCAATAATAGTTGCTACTTCGTCTTCTTTAAAATAACCATTACGAGTCCCTACTATTTCTACGCCGGGAGCCATTTTTTCGCACTCTTTTTTTGCAATATCGGCAACGCCTGGAGCGGAACCAAAGAAAAAAATTTTATATTTTTTACTTGCCGATATTTTTATAAGTTCCAAAAACAAATCAAAACCGGCTACTCTCTCCGGCACATCATATCCTAGAGCACGTCCTGCCCAAACAGTACCTGCGCCATCCGGCAATACTAAAGTTGCTTTTTGCAAAATTTTCATATATTCAGAATCTTGCTGTCCCAACATAATTATTTCAGCATTGGCAGTAACCACACATGTTTTTTCCTTTGCGTCTAAACGAGAAGTCAAATAGGTTAAAGTTTGTTGCATGGAAAAAGGAGCAACAGGAACATTTAATATATTAATCGTTTGTAATTTACTCATATAACCCTCTCACTTTAAATAAGATACCGGCAAATAGTACTATTTGCCGGTACTTTATTATTCTACATAAGCATTAATTATGTTAGCATTTCGATTAATGCACTTATACTTATAAACAGGTCTGCCTACACAACCACGGTTAAGTTCTAAATGCAATACATTTACCGATTTAAGGAATTCCAAATATTTGCGAATAGAAACCCGCGAAATTCCTACTAATGCAGAAATTTCTTCAGTAGTAAAAGTGCCCTCAATTTTAATGATTTCTTGCCAAACATTATACAGTGTGGTTTTTTCCAAACCCTTAGGTATCTTACCTGTAGCATTTTTATTGCGGTTCAACAAAGAGCTATCCAAATCATCTTGTTTGATAATAGAATCTTTATTTATTAAATTAAAACGCTGTCTATAATTATTTAGCGATGTGCTAAATCTTTCAAATTCAAAAGGCTTAATAATATAGTCAAAAGCACCCAGACGTAGAGCTGTGAGAATTCGGTCTCTGTCATTAGCGGCAGAAATCATAATTACATCAACATCAATGCGTTTTGCACGAATTTCTTTTAAAAGATCAAGACCATCTTTTCCCGGCATATAAACATCAAGAATAACTAAATCTACCTGTTTTTCTTCTAAATATTTAATTGCCTCATCGCTAGTACGCACTGTATTAGCTAATTTAAATCCTTCAAGTTGGTTTATATAAACTTCATGCAACTTTCCAACCATTGGGTCATCTTCAACAACAAGTATTTTAATCATGTTTTTGCACCTTCCTTAATGGGTATTTCCACAGTAAAAATAGTTCCATCCAATATATCTGACTCCACTGATATTTTTCCACCTATTGTTGCAAGCTTTTCCTTAACTAAGAATAGTCCGACACCATGTCCACTTCCCTTAGTAGTGTACCCTTTTTTAAATATCTTTGCAAGTACATCACTTGAAATAGCAGGACCATTATTCTCTACAGTAATAATCAGTTCATCGTCGTATGTAAGTATGGCAAGATTAACAATGCGTTCTTTATCTAAAAACCGCAAAGCTTCGAAAGCATTTTCAAGTAAATTGCCTATTATAAGTATTATATCATTAATTTCTATAATTTTGCTTAAATCAGCTGGGAAAAAGCTTTCCTCCAACAAGGAAAAATCAAGTTGCAATTCATTAGCACGGCTTTTTTTACCAATCAAAAAGCCTGATAATAAAGGATCCTTAATTCTATTTGTGATATATTCCATATTCACTTCATCGCTTGAAGAAATTTGCTGCACGTATTTTTTTAGCTCCTTAAAGTTATCTGTTGCCAAAAGACCATTAATAACGTGCATTTTATTCATAAATTCATGGGTTTGTGCTCGCAGTGCGTCAGCATAATTGGTAACACCGGTCAATTGCTCTGCCATTTCTTTTATGGCTGTTCTTTCGTTAACACTAACTATTGCGCCCATTAATGTTCCACCGATGGTAATAGGAATAATATCCCCAACAGTTTTAAGTCCATGAATATCAAAGTCAATATTGTTTAACGCTTTTCCTGATTTAAGAACCTTTTTAACTTCAGAATCATCAGAAACAATAGCAAAAGGTTTTTCATACCAGTGTGTTAAATCATCAACGCCAGCCTTTTCCAAAATGCGAATGCCGCTTATATTTATTAAATAGATATTGCAGTTTTTATCAACAGCAAAAACTCCTTCTTTCACTGTGTCCAATAAAGTGTTTCTTTCTTGTAATAAATTTGCAATTTCAATGGGTTCATAACCATACAGTGTTTTCTTAACTGATCTAGCTAATAATAATGCGCCAAGTATACCTAACGCTAATGCTAGAACAGAAGAAATTATAATAATGTCAACAGCATCACGACTTAATTTGGTAACTAAATCTTCAGGGAAACCAACAATCACATAGCCAACAATACTACCATTGTTATCATAGATGTTTTTGACATCATCCTTTTTGAAAATATTATTAGGTAAACCCTGCATTATACCAATCTGCCCTTGACTTTCACTAGCCGTTTCAAGAAGAGACTCATTTGTGGGATTATAAACTGCAGTTAACTTGCCTTTTGCATCAAAAACCACAATGCTAGCATTTGTTGCATTGCTAATTTTACTTACTAATTTTATAATAGCCGATTCATCTACCGGTACTTTTGTTAGTGCTTCTGCTATTTCAGGAGAATTAGCAATGGTAGCTGATATTCGTGTGGCATTCATGCCCAATCGCAAATTAACAATACTGCCCATTTGTTTGCGAATTAAGGTAGCATTCGTAATAAGAGCTATGCCCATAACTATTATGATCAATAGCACAATGGCCTGGTACAGTTTCATACCCTTGAATATATGCTTTTGCATATTTTGGTAAGACATAGCTAAATACTTCCTTTCTAAATGACTATAGCCTCTGCAGGCACCAAAACAAATTTAATACCAGGGTTCCTTTCTAAAATCCAGTTTAAGCTCCACTCATTATTCACTAATATAACAGGGCGATTTTCTTCATCATAAACCAGCATTCCATTATCTAAGCCTTTAATATTTTCAATCAATTTCTTGTTCTCTGTATAAATCCAGCGTGCTACTGTATAACCCAACTGATTCATCAACAGTTTGGCACCATATTCATTAAGCAAACGGTATTCTAAAACCTCTAATTGCAACACTCCAACAACACCAATAACAAAGCTTTCCATACCCATGCCTTTTTCTTTAAATACTTGAATAGCGCCTTCTTGTGCTAGTTGAGTAATCCCCTTTTCAAACTGTTTGCGTTTCATAGAATCTTTTGGTTGCACACGGGCAAAAATTTCCGGTGGGAAAACAGGGAAATCTTCAAACTGTATTTTCATGTTTTCGTCGCAGATGGTGTCACCAATGCTGAAAATACCAGGATCAAAAACACCAATAATATCACCGGGGTACGCTTTTTCCACTATTGTGCGTTCTTGAGCCAAAAATTGTTGGGGTTGAGAAAGTTTTACTACCTTTTTACCTTGTACGTGATAAACAGACATGCCTTTATCAAAGATTCCTGAACATATGCGCATAAAGGAAATGCGATCACGATGAGCTGGGTTCATGTTTGCTTGAATTTTAAAAATAAAGGCAGAAAATCCAGTATTTTCAGGAACCAAGACATCTCCATTCTTTAAAGTACGTGGCTGAGGTTTAGGCGAAAGCTCCAAGAATTTTTCTAAGAATCCTCTAACGCCAAAATTTGTCATAGCACTGCCAAAGAACATGGGGGTCAGTTCCCCGCTATTAACTTTCGCCATATCGAACTTATCGCCGGCCATATCTAATAGTTCAATGTCATTGCATAAGTTAGTGTAATTATCTTCCCCTAAAGCAGCAATAATTGCCGGATCTTCTAGGCTGCCTGTGGTAGATTTTAATATTTTAGAACCATGTGTATTATCACTTTCAAAAAGTTCAATCTGTTTGTTAATACGATCATACACACCCAAATAATGACCATCCAGACCGATTGGCCAATTCATAGGATAAGCATGAATTCCAAGTACTTGTTCCAATTCATCCATAAGCTCAATAGGTGTTTTTCCATACCTATCCAATTTATTAACAAAAGTAAAAATTGGTAACTTCCGTTTATGACAAACCCAAAACAATTTTTTAGTCTGTGGTTCTACACCTTTTGCTGCATCAATAAGCATTACAGCACTATCTGCTGCCATCAAAGTCCTATAAGTGTCTTCACTAAAATCTTGGTGACCTGGAGTATCAAGAATATTAACCCGATAACCATCATAATCAAATTGCAATACACTGGATGTAACAGAAATACCACGTTGTTTTTCAATTTCCATCCAATCGGAAACTGCGTGTTTATTACTCTTGCGTGATTTTACAGAGCCAGCTAAGTGAATAGCGCCACCATAAAGTAATAATTTTTCTGTTAATGTTGTTTTACCGGCATCAGGATGCGAAATAATAGCAAAAGTTCTGCGCTTATCAATCTTATTAAAAAAATCTTGCATTAAATAAAATCCCCCTATTTTAACCTTTTTGTACTTGGTACATTTTAAAAGCAATCATAATTTGTTCAACTATATACTCTGGCAAAGGTTTTTCAGTTTCCAACTGACCTTGCATATTAAACCGAAAAGCAATATTTTCATACTTCTCCCCACCATATGTTTCACAAGAAAAAGTAGTACGCATAAATTCATCCTTAAATTGGCAAGTTTTCAATGTATTCTTCTTGCGTTCAAGATCCCAGGAATTATAAAGAGAAAAAAGCTTTTTTTGCGCTTCTTTAGGTAAATCCTGCCCTGTGACCAGAACAATATCTTCTAAGGCCGTGCAATCTAAGTCTCTAAGAATTTCACCATTTTTTAAAGTAATTGTTACATACTGAGAATAATCTTTTTCCGTAAAAATAGCCTCTTTAATTTGCCACCGTTTTTGCCAAGTATCTATGCAATCCTGACATAAAAGCTTAGCATCGTGCAAACTTTTAGCACCGGAGAAATCTTCCACGTAATAGAGCTTGCTTAAGGGTTTAAATTTTTTTTTGCAATGACTGCATATAAGGTCAATACTTCTAATCACTAAAAATCACCATCTTCTAATTTTTCTGTATACAACTAATTAGTATATAGGATTATATGAGTTATTACAAGAAAATACAGTAAGCAAAAAAAATGTCGCAAAGAATAATCTCTGCGGCATTTATCCTATCTATAATTGGTCGGAGCGACTAGATTTGAACTAGCGACCTCTTCCACCCCAAGGAAGCGCTCTACCAAGCTGAGCCACGCCCCGAACACGAGTATTATTGTAACTTTTTTTGGAAGAACTGTCAATAACTTTAAGTAAAAAGGGCTTAACAGATAGCCTTTTTATTATAGTATTTTTGCACCATCAACATCAATATTTAAAATATGATACATGGCGTCCAGGCCGTTGTTGGCTAGGGCAGCAACCATAGCTCTTCCTATTTCTTCAGTATTGCTGGTAATGGGAGCATAGGCCATAATAGTTGATCCCGCGCCTGAGATAATGGCATTATACGCACCATTTGCTTTTGCAGCGACAAAAGCATCATGCATACCGGGAATAAGGAAAGCTCTATATGGCTGATGTAATTTATCCTCTAAAGCTGTAGGTAAATAGCCATACTCACCGCTCATAAGCGCACCTATTAAAAGTGCAGTCCTACTTGCGTTAAAAACAGCATCACAATGAGGAACTTGCACAGGTATTGCCGCTCTCGCTTTTGCTGTTGACAAGGGCATAGAAGGTACAACAGCTACTAGTTTGAACTTCTTTGCCGGTACAAAGCAAAAAGAATGGGCGAGCTCATCTACCATATAACTAATAGTAAATCCACCTAAAATTGCCGGAGCAACATTGTCAGGATGTCCTTCTATTTCTGTTGCTAGACTTACTAAGTCATCCTTCGTCAAGGTATTGCCCGTCATCTCATTAGCTGCTACAAGACCGGCTACAATTGCGGTTGAGCTGCTGCCCAACCCTCTTGATAAAGGAATATTATTACGCATATGCACTTTTAAACCGATCTCTTGATCAGTCATTTTATTCCAAACCTTGAAAAAAGAAACAAAGGCTAGATTGTCTGAATTGGCGGCCAAAATATCTTGGCCTTCACCGTCTACTCGCAGCTCCAGCCCGCTTGAAATGACTTCATAAGTAAAGGTATTATATAAACTGCATGCAATGCCTAAGCAATCAAAGCCCGGTCCACAGTTAGCAGAGGTGGCCGGGACTTTTACTATAACTGGTTCATCTGTTTTTATCATAATATATCTACTCCAAGGATTCGTCTTCAACACGAATTACGCTGCATATTTTCTCTACTACCGGCAATCCTGCCAATGTTGCTAAAGCCATACGCAGATTATATTCTGAAACGTCATAAGTAATAACGACAAGTTCCGAAAAACCATCTACCTTGCTCTTTTGTACAACATTCTTTAAACTCACATTCTGCGCACCAAAGGCAGAAGCGATGGCAGCTAAAACGCCTGGTTTATCTAATACCAACAGCCTAACATAGCATGGTGAAGTAATATTTTCAATAGAACATAAATGTTTTTCTTCGTAGCAAGTACAATTTATACGCCCTGTGCAACTATGCACTATATTTCTAGCTACATCAACAACATCGCCACAAACAGCACTAGCAGTTGGCATTCGCCCAGCACCACGGCCTAAAAACATAGCGTCTCCTACGACATCACCGTTAACATAAATTGCATTATAAACATCATTAACAGTAGATAAGGGGTGTGTTTTAGGAAGCATTGTAGGATGTACTCTCACGCTAATTCCGTTCTTTACGCTATTGTTGGCAATTGCCAACAATTTAACTACATAACCCAATTCATCGGCATATTCTATATCGCGCAAAGTTAGTTTCTCTATGCCCTCAATGTACACATCATCCAAAGTTATACGAGTATTAAAAGCAATGGAAGCCAAAATTACTAATTTACGCGCCGCGTCTAATCCACCAATGTCGGCAGTAGGATCAGATTCTGCATAGCCTAAATCTTGAGCTTCTTTTAGCACCTCATTAAAATCCACATGGTCTGCAGCCATTTTAGACAACATGTAATTTGTCGTCCCATTTACAATACCCATAATAGAATTTATTTTATTCGCAGCTAGACATGACTTTAAAGGCCGGATAATTGGGATACCACCAGCCACCGCTGCTTCAAACATAAAATCTACATTATTTTCTTCTGCTAAAGCAAATAATTCTTTGCCGTATTTAGCTAGAATATCTTTGTTTGCAGTAACTACATTTTTTTTGGCGGCCAATGCTTGCGCAATATAATCTTTAGCAGGATCTTCTCGACCAATGAGTTCAATTACTATGTCTATTTCAGGATCATTTAAAATATCATCCACATTATCAGTTACTGCTAGACTTCTATCCAATTCGGCTACTTTTTCAGGATTACGGGCAAACACTTTTACAATGCGTACAGGAACTCCAACACGTTTTTCTATTTCGTTAGCATTGTTTTTCAACACTAATATAACACCGCCACCAACTGTTCCTGCCCCTAGCAGGCCTACTTTAACTTCATTATGCATCTTCTATTGCTCCTCGTTTTAATCTACTTGTCCTAAAACTTCTAAGCGTTTCACGCCTTCGATGAGGCGCAATTTATCCAATAAGGCTTCCAAATCAATAGTTAAAGATTTTGTTTCTATGGATATAGTGGTATTTGCTACACCTTGTAGAGGTATCCCTTGATTAATAGTCATAATACTTCCGGAGTCCCCTGCGATAGTGTTAAGAACACGCGACAAAACACCGGGTTTATGCTCTAAGAGCAAGGACAAGGTAATAATTTTTTCCTTGCTAGCTTCATAAAACGGGAACACATAATCTTTATATTTATAGTAAGCACTGCGACTTAAGCCTACTTTTTCTACGGCTTCATTAACTGTTTTTAGTTCGCCTCGTTTTAAAATTTCTTTTACAACAATTGTTTTTTTGATAGCTTCAGGTAAAATTTCTTCTCTTACTAAGTAAAAATTAGATTGCTTTTCTTCATTCATGTAAACAACTCCTTATCCATTCGGTAAACATCTTTATCTATGTGTAGTAGACATTATAGCATAATATTACAAAAAAAACCACTATTCTTTCTTACCTTTTCTGCTCATAAGATAGTCTAGCGCATCATGCACAGATTTCCCTTTAAATAAAACCAAATACAACTGAGTAACAATAGGCATTTCTACATTTTGCTCTTCAGCTAGTGAATATACCACTTTCGTGGTATTTATACCTTCAATGACCATATTTGTGGCAGTATAAATTTCTTTGAGAGTTTTCCCTTGTGCCAAGGCTTCTCCTGCCCTCCTATTCCTGCTTTGCGTGCTAGTACAGGTTGCGACTAAGTCGCCAATACCGGCCAAGCCATAGAAAGTATCTTGATGGGCACCTAACTTCATACCCAGTCTCGTTATTTCAGCCAAACCACGCGTTATTAGCGCTGCCTGACAGTTTTCACCAAATTTCATGCCAAACATCATGCCGCTTACTAATGCCATGGTATTCTTTAAGCAACCACATATTTCAACACCATCAACATCTTCGGAAATATATGGTCTGAAATAATTGTTAATAAACATGTCTTGCAAATATCTTGCTATTGCCAGCTCTCTGCAGGCAATAACAGTAGCTCCCGGTTGTCTATTTGCTAGTTCTCCTGCTAAATTTGGGCCGGATAATACTGCAATGGCGTGGGCTTTAGGCAGGTAGGCAGCAATTATTTGACTCATACGTAGCCCAAGTTTCGTGTCAAAACCCTTAGTACAAGAAAGAATGATTTTTCTGGAACAATCGTCTATATAAGCTACTTGTTCGCAAATATCTTTCATGGATCCCGATGGAACGACAAAAACGAGCACCTCGGCTCGCTTTATGGCAGTCTCTAAATCATTTGTGATTGTAATATCGGGCGCTAATATTAAGCTGGGCAGATAATCAACATTACAACGGCTCAAAGCAATCTTTTCAGCTTTCTTCGTATTTCGTGCCCATAAAGTAACAGCGTGTCCGTTGTCACTAAGTATCTGTGCCAAAACGGTTCCCCAGCTGCCAGCACCAATAACGGAAACTTGCAAAGATAACACCACCTTCTATTTAGCAGAATTCTTTTTTATATTATCCATAGAGCCTTGCTTTATCTTCACCTCAGTACCACTGATTAGCCTCTTTATGTTCTCATAATGTCTGATTATAACGAAAACACAAGCAGCAGTGGCGAAGGCCACCAATTCTGCAGGATATCCCCTGTAGTAGGAAGCTATTGGAGTTAAAAATGCGGCCAGTACTGATGCTAATGAGACATATTTAGTTACAAAAACAATTGCCAACCACACCGTGAAAGCAAAGATAGACACATCGGGCATGAAATACAAAATTAGTCCAAGACCTGTTGCTACTCCCCTTCCACCTTTAAAGCCCAAAAACACAGAATAATTATGTCCCAATAAAACAGCAATAGCAGTAACTAACTCTAAATCTAGATGGATCTTAAAAAAATAGTTAACTAATAATACAGCTAAAATACCCTTAAACATATCCCCTAAAAGCACAAACGATGCCATGCGGGCGCCAACAGTTCTGAAAACGTTAGTGGTACCAATATTTTTACTGCCATAGTTCCTAATATCTATACCACAAACCATTTTTACAAAGACAAACCCACAAGGTATTGATCCTAAAATATATCCAATTATCGCCGCTATAACATAACTCATAATCTGCTCCTACTCGTTTTCGTTTTTGCCACGTATGATTAAATGAATAGGTGTTCCCTCGAAGCCAAAGGATTCACGTAATTTATTTTCCAAATATCTCTCATATGAGAAATGCATAATTTCAGGTTCATTAACAAAAATAACAAATGTCGGCGGCTTGATTTTGACCTGAGTAGCATATAATATTTTCAAACGTTTCCCTTTTTCCGCCGGTGGTGCGCTGATAGCTACCGCATCAGTAATAACTTGATTTAAAACAGAAGTAGAAATACGCATAGCATTTTGTTCAGCAACAAATTTTATTACTTCCGGTAATCTGTGAATACGTTGCTGAGTTAGTGCAGATACATAAACAACAGGTACATATTGCATGAAGATAAGTTCATTACGCAACATTTCTGTAAAACGCAATGTTGAAGTATTATCTTTTTCGTATAAGTCCCATTTATTAACCACTAAGACAATGCCTTTGCCTGCCTCATGAGCATAACCAGCAATTTTTTTGTCCTGCTCTGTAACTCCCTCTACCGCATTTATAACAATGAGTACTACATCAGAACGATCAACTGCACGCAGAGCACGAATAATGCTATATCTTTCAATGGGCTCATCAATTTTGCCCTTTCTGCGCATACCGGCCGTATCGATAAAAAGAAAATTCTGTCCATCTGTAGTTACCGGTGTATCAATTGCATCGCGCGTCGTACCTGCGATATCGCTGACAATAGAACGCGTTTCACCAACTAAAGTATTAAAAATAGATGACTTTCCTACATTGGGGCGACCAATAATGGCAACCTTAATAACATCCTCATCAGCGTCTCCTGCCGAAGAGTCAACAGGAAATTTTGCTACAACGGCGTCTAGCAAATCTCCTAGATTTATGTGATTGGCCGCAGAAATAGGAATCGGCTCACCAATTCCCAAATTATAAAAATCGTAAATTTCAGTTTCTTGCTTTGGTGTATCTGCTTTATTAATAGCCAGTACCACCTGTTTTTTAGATTGACGCAATAATTTTGCAACTTCCGCGTCTTCTGTTGTAATACCGCTGCGAGCATCACAAACGAAAATAATAACATCAGCCTCAGCAATGGCAATCTGCGCTTGCTCTCTAATAGAAACGGCTATTTTATCATTATTCATAAGTTCAATACCACCAGTATCAACCATCATAAACTCATTATCTAACCATTCAGCATCAGCATACAAACGGTCTCTGGTAACCCCTGGTGTATCTTCAACTATAGAGATTCTGCTGTTCACAAATATATTGAATAGGGTGGATTTACCCACATTAGGCCTGCCAACAATAGCAACTATTGGTTTGCTCATTTAAACTTTCCTCGCTCTCAATGATCAATTCCATCGCGGGACCTTACACCCGAGAAGAAGTAATGCTTTTTATTTTCCATATTAGTAGTTAAATCAGCTATTTCCATAAGCTCTGCCGGGGCTCCACGTCCTGTACAGATAACTTCTGTGTGTCCTAAATTGTTCTTAAGAAATTCCACTGTTTCTTTAACATTTAATAAGCCATACGCTAGGGCGACATTTATTTCATCTAAAATTATTAAATCATATTCTTGTGACAAAATAGCTTTTTGAGCTAACAACCAACCATCCTTTAGCATTTGCATATCAATAGGATCAGGATTTTGAAAATTAACAAAAGAAGCTCTTCCAACCTGCTTTAACTCAAAGCCCGGCAAGAATTTTGCAGCCATGACTTCGCCATACTCTGGGTCATCTTTCATATATTGGATTACAAGAGTCTTCGCGCCACGTCCTGCTGCGCGAAAAGCCACTCCTAAAGCAGCTGTAGTTTTCCCTTTCCCTGTTCCTGTATAGACTTGCAATAATCCATAACCATTCAAATATAACACCTACTTACATAATAATTTACTAAGATCAGTAGCAGTTTTTGCTACACTAACCGGCTTTTTACATTGCTTCTTAAAATCTGCTAGGGACATATCATCCAAGAATAAATCATCACTATTTAAAACCGTCTCTGGCAAAATTACCACTTCATGGCTGCAAACACTAGCTTCTAGTGTTTTTAAAATATCGCCGCCTGTTAAAAGGCCAGTGACATTAATAGAATCACCAAAAAAGTTATTAACTACAGGCAATAATTGATGTCTTGTCCTATATTTATTATTAAATTCAGCAATTAATGGTTTTAAAAGTTTCCCCGCCGATTCTCCCACCGGAATAATAGCACTCTTGCCGGTAAAGTCAGATGTTGTTTTAATTTTTGTTCTGTTCCATTCATCAATAAAGTTACTGCTTAAACCTATGCCGTTTTCGATCTGCGGAAACCCATCGTAGTATTCTGCAGAAGGCAATTCTATTTTCGCATTAACGTAAAATTCATCGCCTAAATAAATAAAGGACTTATTTATTTTTTTGCGACACTCTTTCTGCCATTGTTCTACTGTACGAACCACATGAGCAGCTTCCTCTGATGTAAATAACCTAAGCAACGGCAAATGTTGTCTGTTCTTGGTCAACCCAACAGGTACTACTGCAAGGGTTTTAACCATAGGATAAAATTTAAACAGGTCACTAAAGGTTTCCTTTAGAATATTGCCATCATTAAATCCTGGGCAAAGCACAACTTGGGTGTGTATTTCAATACCGGCGTCAGTTAGACGTTTAATATTTTTTAGTATATCACCGGCATGTTTATTCTTCATCATCGATACACGAACAGCCGGATTAGTTGCATGTACAGAGACATACAATGGTGACATATGGTTCCTGATGATTAGTTCATAGTCGCTATCATTCATATTAGTTAGAGTAACAAATCCACCATACAAAAAAGATAATCGATAATCGTCGTCACGTACATAAAGACTTTCACGCAAATTAGGCATCATCTGATCGACAAAACAAAAAGTACATTTATTATGACAGCAGCAAACTTGGTCAAAAACAGCAGAACTGAACTCTAGGCCTAAATCTTCATCAAGTTCCTTGTTAATAACCACTTTGCGCTTTGCGCCCATGGCATCTTCTATGATTAATTCAACTATAGTTTCCGCCAGCAAAAAACTTAATTCGATTATATCTTTTGGCATAATGCCATTTACAGTACAAAGTTTTTCGCCTGTTTGGATACCTGCCAAGTCTCCTAAGCTTTTTGGTTGCACTGCAGAAATAAAACCTTTCATATATATCCCCTATCTGCAAGTTGTACCTAGTATTATAGCACGAAATCCCCTGTTTTGACAAAAAAATAGAGTGCAACGAAAATGCACTCTAGAAAAGCTCTTTAACATTTCAAACTTTTTAAAGCTTGAAATGTATCACCGGTAAAATACACCGGTGTCTTGCTAATATCTTGCACTCTTTCACTGGCAGTTAAAACCATAAGGTCACGCAAATCAGACTGCAGTCTAATTAAGTATGTGCACCCTGCTTCTATACTACCTTCAGTTAAAATTTTTAGTAAATTTCCCGCCATTCCTACGGCACTAGCTCCCAAAGCAAAGGCCTTTAAGCAATCTAGTGCCGAACGTATACCTCCGCTTGCTATTATTCCGTTATTTTTACCTAAAACATGTACGGCTTCAATTAACGAAATCACCGTTGGAATGCCCCATGTGTTTAACTCATGATTAGTTTCTTTATATCTTGCAGCTTCGATAGCCGGGAAATTAGTTCCCCCTGCGCCACCTACATCAACAATCCTCACGCCAACATTAGTCAACGCTTTAACCTGTGCTCTAGCCATACCACAACCTGTCTCTTTTACAATAACTGGAACGGTTAGCTTCGTGCATATAGCCTCAACAGCCTTAAGAAAACCTGAGAAATCACGGTCGCCTTCAGCCATAACCAATTCTTGTGCTACATTTAGATGTATTTGCAGGGCTTGTGCCTCTATCATATCTACGGCAATTTGAGCCTCATCAACAGTAGACAAGGCACTTACGTTAGCAAAAATTACTCCTTGAGGATTTTCTTGGCGAACGATTTTATAACTGTCCCAATTGGTTTTATTTATTATCGCACCATATTGTGAACCAACTGCCATAGCAGAATGGGTTTCTCTAGCTATAATAGCTATTTTGCGATTTATATCTCCAAGAAATGAGCTGCCACCTGTTATAGCATTAATGATGATAGGCCTTTTTAACTGTATGCCCGCTAAATTCGCACTCAAACTAACAGACTCTCGATTTAATTCCGGTAAACAATTGTGCATAACATGAACATCAGCAAACCCTGTAGCAAGTGGACCGTCAGGCAAAGCCAAAGCATATTTTATATGATCATTTTTACGTGCTTCCCTGCTGTCCATTGCTGCCTCCCGAGCCTATTCTTCAGTTGAACTTAATTTAGCGCCAAGATCCTGAGATAATTCAGGCGCATCATTAATATATTGGCTAATCTCGTCTTTTTCCGCATCTTCTTTTGCTTTAATTATGCTTAAGCCAACTTTTTTGTGTTTAGTATCAATGTTAAGAACTTTAACTTTTACTTCTTCATTTATATGTAAAATATCTTCAGGTTTTTCGATGCGTTCAGCAGCTATTTCAGAAATATGCACCATACCTTCTACTTTATCATTAATGTGCACAATCGCACCGAATGGTAAAAATCGAACTACTTTGCCGGTTATAATATCGCCTTCATTAATTGACTCTATAGCTGTTTGCCATGGATCTTTTTGTAAGTGTTTTATAGAAAGACTTACACGAGCATTGTCTTTATCAATACCCTTAACATATACTTCAACTTCTTGACCAGGTTTATATAAATCTGCTGGTTTTACGCCTTTTTCCCAAGATAATTCAGAAACATGCACTAAGCCTTGAAGATATGGCGCAATTTCTACAAACAAGCCAAAATCAACGACGCTTTTAACAACGCCCTTAATTGTTGTGCCTTCCACCAAAGTCGTTAAGGAAGCAGCCTCAGCTTCCTTGCGTTCAGCTATTTTAGCTGCCTTTTCTTCACGATAAGCTTGGTTATTTGCAATTTTTTCGCGTTTCAGGACTTCTCTTCGAGAAAGTACTAATCGTTTTTTCTCAGGATTAAATTCCAAAACTTCAGCTTGCATATCTTTGCCTTCATAGTCACGAATATTCTCAACACGTTTTAAATCCAAATGTGAAGCTGGAATAAAGCCAGTAACTCCACCAACGGAAACTGTTAAACCGCCTTTGACAGCCTTCAAGCCCTTTACATCTAATACCTTGTTATTTTCTAACATTTCAGGCAGTTTAGTCCAAACTTGGTCAGCCACTGCTTTGATTTTGGACATGACAACCAAACCATCTTGGTTTTCACTACCGGTAACTTTAAGAATAACCTTGTCTCCTACTTGAACTTCAGAAGCTATTGTCTCTTTGGTTCCACCTAAAGCCCATTGGTCGAAAGCGACAGCTCCTTCACTTTGATAACCGAAGTCCACAACTACTTCTTCTCCCGTAATTGCTACCACGGTTGCCTCTACTACCATGCCAATGTGTAGATGCACACTTTCTTTTTCTTCCAATAAACTCTCCATTGTTTCCATATTAACCATAGCCTCCTTGATTATTTCCTGCGGCGTCGATGCGCCGGCAGTAATACCTAATATATTTACATTTTCAAGCATTGCAGGGCTTATTTCTTCTGCACTTTCAACATGGTAAGCTCTAGGATTTATTCTTTTTACCACATCCAGAAGATGCCTGGTATTAGCACTCTTATAGCCACCAAGAACAATAACAGCATCAGCTTCATGAGCTATTTTTTTTGCTGCCTCTTGCCGATCGGCTGTAGCAGTACAAATAGTTTTTTCTACTCGGTAGTCACCAGGATGAGAAGTCAGCAATGCAGCCAAAACAGCATCTAACTTATCTGCCTCCAAAGTAGTTTGGCTCACAACTCCATACAATGCTCTGGTTGGCACATTTTTAACTTCTTCAGGATTTTCCACCACTAAAGATTCGTACCCGGCCCAAGCTTTAATACTTTGAACTTCAGGATGATTTTTCTCGCCTACAATAATTACAAAGTATCCATCATCAGCTAGTTGTTTAGCCGTTCTTTGAGCTTTAAGCACATGTGGGCAGGTCGCGTCAACAATATGTAACCTTTTTGCCTTTGCTTGCTCATAAACTTCCGGTCCTACACCGTGTGACCTTATGATAATAACTTCCCCACCGGCAAACTGCTCGATACAATCTTTGCAATCTACCCCAGATTTTTTAAGGTCGGCGATAGCCCTTGGGTTGTGTATTAATTCACCTAGAGTTGCAACAACATTATTATACTCTTTTGCAGCGTCACGTGCAATCTTAACTGCACGTTTTACACCATAACAAAATCCACAATGTTCTGCGACAATAATTTTCATACGTTTCACCTGTTATTTTCTAACATTTGTCCTATTTCAAGCATCATTTCGTCGGTCATTTCTTGCAAAAGTTCCTTATCAACAACTCTGTCTTTAGGAAAAAATATTGGCTTACCAAAAACCACCTTAATTTTGGGCCAAAAAGATTTTTGTAATTTTAAGTTGCTTCCAATAACTGCCGTTGGTATTATTGGTACTTTGAACTTTCCTGCTAAACCCAAGGTTCCTGAACCTGCGTGTCCTAATTTACCTGTTTTACTACGGGTACCTTCAGGAAAAATCCCCAAAACCTTATCTGTTTTTAATAAATTCAACGCACACTTTATGGCTGTTCTGTCAGAAGCACCTCTTTTTACAGGGAAAGCCCCTAAAGATTTGTATATTGAACCCAATATAGGCACAAAAAGTTCCTCTTTAGCCATAAAATACACTTTACGTGTAGAAGCTGTTCCTACAAGTGGCGGATCTAATAAGCTGGCATGATTGCTTGCTACAATTAATGGTCCATTCTTAGGGATATTCTCCCTGCCAATTATCTCTAGCCTAAAGAGTATTTTAAAGATTATATGAAAAAATACTTGTACAAAATAATACCACATTTTATCTCACCTTACATAGGCGCAAAATGTTATCAACAACTTTAGGAATATCTAAATCAGAGGTATCTAGATAGTGAGCATTATCTGCACAACGCAAGGGAGAAATCTTCCTCTCACTATCAAATTTATCTCTTTGGGCAATTTCTTGCGCTAAAATCTCCAAATTAACATTTTGTCCTTTATTTTTTAATTCTAAATAACGCCTTTTGGCTCTTTCTTCCACGCTGGCAGTAAGAAAAATCTTTACATCTGCCTGAGGAAAAACAACCGTTCCTATATCCCTGCCATCCATAACCACACCGCCGGCAGAACCAATTTCTCTTTGAGCGCTGACCATGGCCTCCCGCACTCCGGAAATGGCAGAAATTTTAGACACATTATTGGTTACAATTGTGCTGCGAATTTCTTCTGTTACTTCCTTACCATCGGCATAAACATGATTACACCCCTGTTCTGCTTTGAAAGTAATATTAATTTTTTGAGCTATTTTAGTAACTAGTTCATCATCAAAGGGTATTTTGGTTTCTAAAAATTTCAACGTAACTGCTCGATACATAGCTCCGGTATCAATGTAAACATAATTCAATCTTTCGGCAACCATCTTGGCTATAGTGCTTTTGCCGGCTCCTGCAGGACCATCAATGGCAATTACAGGTCTTATCATGAACTTACACCTCGTTTTTAGATATTGTAGCAGCTGCTGTACCGGCTACAAAACCAGAAGAAAAAGCTGCTTGTAAATTATATCCACCGGTATAACCATCAACATCAATTACTTCCCCGGCAAAAAATAATCCTTTGATAATTTTTGATTCAAAAGTTTTTGGATTAATTTCCTTAGTAGAAACACCACCAGCGGTCACAATAGCTTCAGATAATGGCCGCGTTCCAATGATAGGAACAGAAAAGTTCTTTATTGTTTCCACAAACTTCTTTCTTTGTTCTTTAGTTATTTGATTTATGTCTTGTTCTTGTTGCAAACAAGCCGCATCAATGATAACTGGAACTAAGCTGGAAGGCAATAAATCTTTTAACCCATTTGCTAGTTTTTTACGACTATACAGGGCAAAATCGCGTTGTACCCTCGCATCAAGTTTTTCCAAGGAAAGTGCTGGCTTCAAATCTATAAATAAATCTAAAGGTTTTTTACCATCTTTTTTGGCTTGTGCAACTACCTTGCTTAAAGAAAGTATAATAGGACCTGAAACGCCAAAGTGAGTAAAAAGCATTTCGCCAAATTCATGTCCCAGAACTTCTTCTTTGTACACTATAGAAGCTCTTACATTTCGTAAAGACAAACCTTGTAAGGTTTTAATGTATGCCATTTCACATTCCAAAGGAACAAGAGAAGGTTTAAGAGGAACAATTGTGTGGCCCAAGACTTCAGCCATATGATAGCCATCACCTGTAGAACCTGTGCCTGGATAGGAAGCTCCTCCTGTAGTTAAAACCACAGTATCTGCTAATTCAGAGCTTTTATCTGTGCACCTTACTCCTATCGCGTTACCATCACGCACCAAAATTTCTTGTACCGTTTTATTAATTACTATTTTACCACCGGCAATGCTAAAAATCTCTCTAAGTTTATCTACTACATCCATTGCACGATCAGATACAGGAAAAATTCGGCCTCCTCGCTCGACTTTTGTTTTAAGCCCATGAGATTCCAAAAGTTCCACCATATCCATATTCGAAAATTTGCTAAAAGCGCCATATAAAAAACGTCCATTACCAGGCAGTTGTTTAATTAATTCCTGAATAGTGCAATCATTAGTAATATTGCACCGTCCTTTACCCGTTATTAGCAATTTGCGGCCAATATTAGGCATTTTTTCTAAAACTGTTACTTTGGCCCCCTGTTGCGCCGCAGCAATCCCTGCGAGCATTCCGGCAGCGCCACCACCTACTATTATAACTTTACACATTCATCCCCACTGCCTTTAACAATTCTTTTAACTCCCCATCAGTAAGTTCCCTATAATCTCCACGGCGCATATCTTCCAAATTAAGATTAGCCATATGAGTCCTCTTAAGTTGACGCACAGGATAACCTATAAAATCACACATTCTCCGAATTTGACGATTTCTGCCTTCATGAATTCTTATGGTGAAATTAGTAAGATTTTTTTCTGTGTCATAATCCAACAATGTGACCACTGCCGGTGCTGTCAAACCATCATCTAAACGTACACCTAAACGCAAAATATCTAATTTTTCCTGTGGTACTATACCTGGAACTACAACATTATAGGTTTTATTAATTTCATTATGTGGATGTGTTAATTTTTGTGTAAGCTCGCCATCGTTAGTCAATAGCAGTAAACCCTCTGTATTATAATCCAAACGGCCAACGGGAAATAAACGTTCTGGAATATCACTTAATAAGTCAGCTACAGTCTGACGTCCCTGGGGATCAATCATTGTAGTTACGACCCCTCTGGGTTTGTACATAAGGATATACATTTTATGTTGTTGTTTTAACCCTTTACCATCCACTGTTACAAAAGCCTTTTGTCCAACTTTAGTTCCTAATTCTGTAACTGTTTTGCCATTTACTTTAACTCTGCCTGCCAAAATAATCTTCTCACATTCACGCCTAGATGCTATTCCAGCTGCGGCCATAACCTTTTGTAAGCGTTCTTCCCTTACTTCAACTTCCTTAAATTCCATTATTTCCTCCTCAGTGTCCTCCTCGTAAAGGAGGTGTCAGAAAAACCGGAATCTTAGGACCCCGGTTTTATTTCAGTTTTTTCTTGTATAACTTCAGTTTTTGTCATTGTATTTTCTAATTCTGCCGTTTGAGTGTTGTTATCTTTTAAAGGTAATACTTCTCCATTAGCAGAAAAAAGTGCTCCCTCTTGTATTTCTTCTGCTTTTGCTTCCAGAATTTCTTCCGGAATTTCAGGAAGATCATGCAAGGTGTTTAAACCAAAAGTGGTTAAAAACAAATCTGTAGTTATATACAAAATTGGATGCCCTAAAGCATCCTTACGCCCAGCTTCCGCAATAAGATTGGCGTCCAAAAGGGTATTAACGACTCCATCTACCTTAACCCCGCGGATAGCTTCCATTTCTGAGCGCGTTACCGGTTGTTTGAATGCAATAATAGCCAATGTTTCCATGGCAGCGTTAGAAAGTTTCACTTCTTGCTGAGCTATAAGCTTATGTACCGTATCTATTAACTCCGGCTTTGTTGTAAGCTGATAACCGCCAGCTACCTGGCGTATATTCAAGCCTCTGGCTTCATTTGCATATTCTATGCTTAATTGTGTGATAATATTTTGTACTTCTTCAGGGCTTAAACCCATTACAGAAGCAATTTTATCCTTGGACAACGGGTCGCCTGACGCGAAGAGCAAAGCTTCTAACTGACCAAGCAAGTGAGTTTCAACCATTTTTACTCCTCCCGTAGAAATAAATATATAGGCGCAAAGGCTTCTTTTTGACGAATGCTGATTTTTTTTAAACGCAGCAGTTCTAATACAGCTAAGAATGTAGCAATTTTCTCACTGCGATTGCCAATTTTATCCAGTGCCTTACTAAAAGCCACTGCCTCGTTATTGCAGTGCAATAAAGAGATAATATCGGTCATTTTATCTTGGACGTGGAATTCCTGCCGCGCAATAATCTGTGTCGTTATATCTTCTTCAGCTACAAGCCCGGCTAACGCCGTTAATAAATCATTGAGAACCATGGGTTTAATTTTGCGGCGGAAATTAGGCATCGGCATTGGTGACCTAGCAACACACAAAGACGAGTTAGCTAAATTATCACGCAATCTTGCAGCAAGTTTTTTTACCCTGCGATATTCTACCAGCATTTCTACCAACATCTGCCTAGGGTCAGCTTCTTCATCTTCATCTTCAACTAAGTGCTTTGGTAAAAGCATCTTAGATTTTATTTGCAACAAAGATGCGGCCATAAGTAAAAATTCACTAGCGACTTCTATGCTATATTCTTTCATGTCGTTAATATAAGCAATATATTGTTCTGTAATAGAAACAATAGGGATATCATAGATATCCATTTTATCTTTTTCTATAAGGTGAATTAATAAATCCAAAGGTCCTTCAAAATCTTGAATATGGATATTATAAATGCTCATAAACGCCCCTGCTCTTAGTAAATATTCATTGCTTTTTTTATTTCAGCCATATTTGCCGTAGCAATAGCTTGAGCACGTTTAGCACCATAATCAAGCACTTCCTTGATGTATCCTGGTTTAGTTTTCAAATCTTCCCTGCGATTATGAATATCGGCTAATAAAGCATTCATCTTTTCACCTAAACATCTCTTACATTGCACGCAGCCTATTTCACCTGCTCTGCACAATTTTTCAATATTTGCTACTTCTGATTCATTGAAAGCCTTGTGGAAGGCAAAAACGATACAGACGTCAGGGTTTCCCTTGTCATTCTTTTTAATACGCTTTGGATCCGTTATCATCATATTGATTCTTTCTTGCATTTCTTTAGGTCCGGCTCCAAACGGAATCGTATTACCATAAGATTTGCTCATTTTGCGTCCATCAATACCGGGCAGAACTTTAGATTTTGAAAAAACAGCATGTGGTTCCGGAAATAAATCAGTTTTATAAAGATTATTAAATCTCCGCACCATCTCTCTGGTTAGTTCTAGGTGCGCGGACTGATCTTCGCCTACAGGTACTGCTGTAGCTTTATAGAGCATAATATCAGCTGCCATAAGCACAGGATAACCTAAAAAACCGTAAGTGTTAATATCTTTACCCTGACTGCCAAGTTGCTGCAATTTATCTTTATAGGTTGGTACTCGTTCTAACCAAGATAAAGGTGTAGACATGCCCAAAAGCAAAGAAAGCTCAGCATGTTCTTTTACATGTGATTGAATAAATATAATATTCTTTTCCGGATCAAGACCTGCGCTCAACCAGTCAAGAGCCATTTCTTGAATATTTTCTTGTAATTTTGAAGTATCATCGTAGGAAGATGTTAAAGAATGCAAATCCACAATAGAGAAAATACATTCATAATCATGTTGTAATTTTACCCAATTTTCCAACGCCCCCATATAATTTCCTAGATGAAAACGTCCTGAAGGCTGCATACCACTAAAAATTCGATCCTTTACCATGTCATATACCTCTTTTTTATTAGAATAATATACCTAAGACTAGGTTAACTAAACTTAGATACAGTGATACAAACGGAGTAATAATTGTGCTTACTATACCTGTGAAACATATAGCGATTAAAATATACATGCTATAAGGAGCAATAGTTTGTTCATATTGATAGGCACGCTGACTAGGCATTAGTGCCATTAAAATTTTTGAACCATCCAAGGGTGGAATAGGAATCAAATTGAAAAAAGCAAACCAAACATTATATAATTGTAGCCAACGCAAAAATTGATATACTCCTTGAGATAAAAACCCCATTTTTCCAAGAAATAAAATCAAAAAAGTGGCAAAAAAACATAAAAGCAAATTTGCCCCGGGACCGGCAAAGGCAACTTTCATAATATCTTGTTTATAGTTTTTATAATAAGCAGGATTAATTCCAACTGGTTTCGCCCAACCAAAGCCAACCAGCACTAACATTATAGCACCCATAATATCCAGATGTGCTAAGGGATTCATTGTCAAACGACCTTCTAATTTGGGTGTAGGGTCTCCTAAAGAATAGGATACTTGCCCATGAGCATATTCATGAACAGTTATGGCAATAAGTAATGCCGGCACACGAAAAATAATTCCAGAATCTAAACTTAACATACTTACCTCCATTTAGTAAACACGCTCTTTCCAATTAATAAAAACTTGTCAGCTACTCTTATAAAACTAAAATGAAAGAGCAAAATTTTCGATTTTCAAAAATGTATACACATCATTATACAGGATTTAGTTGCAAAAGTAAAAGAAAAGGGCGATATTCCCTAGAATATCGCCCTTTTCTAACCATTTATTCTCCTTTAAATTTAGGATTACGCTTTTCTTTAAAAGCATTTATTCCTTCCACACAATCCTTGGAACTCAAACATAGTGGCTGAACTATCGTCTCTGTAAAAAGCACGTCACGTAATCCCAAATGGGGTTTATTTAAAGTTTGTTTAATAAAGCCTAAAGAAATAGGCGCAGCGGCTGCTAATCTACTAGCCATTAATGTAGTTTCCTCCTGCAGAGTTTCCGGTGTACATAAATGGTTAATCATACCTAGGTGTTCAGCTTGCTCAGCAGTTATGAGTTCAGCCGTAAACATGAGCTCCTTGGCCTTATGAATTCCAATCGTTTTAGGAAGAAAGTAAAACCCACCACAATCGGGAACCAACCCAACTTTAGAAAAACTTTGCGCAAAACGTGCAGTATTAACTGCATAAACTAAGTCACACGCCAGCATAAGATTGGCTCCAGCTCCAGCTGCAACTCCATTGACCATGGCAATAATCGGTTTAGGAATTGTCGTTATTTTTTCTACTAATTGACCAACTTTGCCAATAAATTCTTTCTGGGCAGTAGCCCCTTCTAAAGTTTCTAAATAAGTTAAATCACCACCGGCACAAAAAGCTTTCCCTTCACCTGTAATAATCGCCACTCTAATCTCTTTATCAGCGGCTGCTTGATCTAGTGCCCGATGAAATTGTTCAACTAACGTATCATTGAAAGAATTCAAACTGTTTGGCCTATTTAACCTGATCCAAGCTAAATTTTCTTTTTTTTCATAAATTACATCCATGCCAAAATGCGCCTCCTTAAAAAATCCTTAGCTAAAACATTCAACACAGATTGTTTTTTTCCTGCTATTTCGGTTTTAATTCCAGCACTACCAACTCAGGGTTAGAACCCAAGCGCATAGGCACACCCCAGAGGCCATATCCGCTAGTAACATAAGCAACCATATCACCGAATTGTCCGCGGCCATAGCTTAATGCGTACATAAATTTTACAATGATATTGTTCGGAAACACCTGCCCCCCATGGGTATGGCCTGACAGATACAAATCATAGCCTAAAGCGGCTGCTTCCTCCATTCTTCGAGGTTGATGATCTACGAGTATAGCAAATTCATGAGCATTACCTTTACTTAAAAGTTTCAAACTATTATCACTTTTATTGTGTGAATAATCATCTAGACCCGCCAATTTTATTTTACCGATATGTACGGCTTGATTGCACAATACCCGTACCTTTATAGCTTCTAGGGCATTTACTTCTAATTTTGTATTGGGATTAAAATAGTCGTGATTTCCCAAAACTGCATATGTTCCATATTTGCTATGTATTTGCCCCAATGGTTTATAACTTTCCGTATCAGCTACATAACTCCACTGCTCGTCAATAATATCCCCGCCAATAATAACAACATCGGTGTGCAGCATATTAATGCGTCCTACTAAATCCTCACAATAGTCCTTTCCAAGCAATCTGCCCAAATGCAAATCACTAACAAAGAGTACGGTCATGGGTGATGAAAGCTTATTTGATATAATTGTTTCATGAATTACTCTAGGGTTGCGGGCATTATTGGTACCATAACTACAAGCAAGTAAAACTATCAGCAACATAAAAGATATGAACTTGGCACAATAACGGCTAATATCATATTTAGTGATTTTGCGAACAAGCAACAGTAGAAAAAACCAAAAAATTATGATTAAAAAAGAATAAAAGGCAAAAATAAGCCAATAACCCGAAACCATTGTCCACCCTTTAACGATATATAACGGCCAACTGGCAGGCAATGACCTCGTTAGTAAAAATGAACAAGAAAGAACTACCCATAGTACTAAAAAAGGATATCCTCGCAACGGTGGGAATATGCGGCGATAAAAGAAATACGGCAATATAGTACAAATGGTCAACATCAAAGCAAATAATAAAAACAGCTTCATGTCTGCCCTCCATTCAGCCATACTTCTATCAAAGGTTCGGCATATTCAGCCAGCCTAGTATATGTTCCCAAAGTTGGATGCACTCCATCTAAATACGCTGCGGTTAGCTCGCTAGCCGTGAACCCAATTGCCGGCTGTAAATCAAATAACTGGCAGCTGTTATTAAATTGCTCACATATTTTTGCCCTTAGATTTCCTATCTTTTCATTAAGAGCCGGTTCTGCCGTAAACCATAATAAAACAAGGCCAAAATTATAGTGCTGCTCTAGTGCCCATCTGGCCGCCTTATTTATGTCCATAAGCGTAAAATTCTGGGGTCTATTTTGTATAATATCATTTGCTCCGCCAAGGAACATAATATGCTTCACTTCCTTTGCCAACACAGTATTTTTCATGTTAGCAAATATATCATCACAAGAAGCCCCGCATTCACCATAATTCAACATTATAATATTATTATTCATTTCATTAACTTTCGTCAACCATGACTGTTCTTTTCCAAAGGGAAACCCATACATAAGCGAATCCCCAAAACAAGCGATAGCCTTTTTCATAAGTTCACCTATAAAAAGGGTCAAAATGCCGCAGCAAATTGACCCCTCGCTTCTATTTCTTATTATTAAGCAACCCTTCACGTAAATATTCATTAAGAATACGTACATGGGTGCCCTTCATTCCTAAAGATTCTGTTTCTAATACCCCTGCGCTTTCAAACTTACGCAATGCATTAACTATAACCGAACGTGTAATTCCAGCACGATCAGCTATTTTGCTGGCGACTAAAAGGCCTTCGTTTCCCTGCAGCGCATTTAGTATTTCTGTAATAGCCTCTAATTCAGAGTACGACAAATTAGAAAACGCAATTTGCACCATAGCTTTTTTGCGTGCTGCGTCTTCAATATTCAAAGCTTTATAATGGAGCAATTGTACCCCAATTACAGTTGAAGCATATTCAGAAAGCAGCAAATCTCCATCATCAAATTCATTTTTAAATTTCGCTAAAATCAACGTTCCTAAGCGTACGCCATTGCCAAAAATGGGAACTATAGTCGTATATTTATTTTCAAAAATACATGGTGTCCCTTCGCTAAAGGCGCATAACTGATTATGCAATGTATGGTTTGGAGAGGTTGTTTTTACATTACCAAGCCACTTCATGTAAGAAGGAGGGAAAAGGCCTTTTTCTAAAACGCTTTTCAGCATTATCTCACATTCAAAGTCTCCAAGCAAGGCATAGCCTAATACTTTTCCATCATTAGACACAATATAAATATTAGACTTAATAACGTCTCTTAATACATCGGCCATTTCTTCATAGCTCAACACTTCTGAGTTTTGTAACAATTTGTTAATCACACGAGTTTTTTCTAATAATTCAAGCATTTCTCCACTCCCCTTGTTTTATGCCCTGGGATGATTTTTCTCATACACCGTAGCTATTCTTTCTGTTGTTAAATGCGTGTAAATCTGAGTAGTTGACAAACTAGCATGCCCTAAAAGCTCTTGTACCGCACGCAAATCAGCACCGTGCTCCAATAAATGTGTCGCAAAAGTATGCCTTATTGTGTGTGGACTAATATGCTTTTGCATAGACAAGCTTAAAACATACTTATTTAAAATGCGTCTTACGCTACGGTCTGTTAAAGGGGTCCCCCTATTATTAACAAAGACCATATCATGTTCTTTTATGGCAAATTTGCTCATTAATTTCTTGCGGCCATTTACATAATAATTCTCCAAGGCCCTAACTGCCGTATGCCCTAATGGCACCAAGCGTTCTTTATTTCCTTTACCTAAAAGTAAAACATACTGATTGGAAAGATCAATACGCGACCGTGTCAAACCAACAAGCTCAGAAACACGACAGCCTGTGGCATAAAGAACTTCTAAAAGCGCTTGATCGCGCAAACCAAGCAAACTGTCATCAGGCTGCTCAAGAAGTTCGTTAATCTCAAATTCTTCCAAAAAAACCGGCAGCTTCTTATCTAGTTTCGGTGTCCGTATTTTCAAAAAAGGGTTGGTTTTAACTACATTTTCTCGCAACAAAAACTTATAAAATGACCTAAGACTTGAGATACGTCTAGCAATGGTGCGACGCGAGAAGTTGCAATCGTTGAGCTTGGCCAAATATGCTCTAATATCAAGTACAGCTAACTCTTTCCAGTAAAAATCTCTTTTACGTTTTAATAAAAAATCTTGAAAAAGCGCCATATCTGCAGCGTAATTTCTTATGGTTAAAACAGAACAATTCTTCTCAACATTAAGATAATTTAAAAAACCTGCTACCCATTTATCCATTACTTTTTTTTCTGTCATGGCATACCCCTTGCAGCAATTTCTGACAATTTATCCTAACACAAGAGAATAATTTTTACAAGACATGAACTAGTTGATTTATAGCATCTAATCCTCTTTGAGCTAAAATCGCATTTTTTTCGCGTTTTTTCATGCGTTTATATATTTCTAAAGGTGGAATTATTCCAAAATTAATGTTCATGGGTTGAAAATCTTTTACATCAGGGTTACTGATATATTTTGCTAAAGCTCCATGAGCACTTACTTCGGGAAAATTCACTTGTTCTTTTCCTTGAGCTAATCTTGCAACATTTAAGCCAACCATAAGTCCAGAGGCGGCTGACTCAACATATCCCTCAACACCTGTTATCTGACCGGCAAAATAAATATGCGGATTCTGCTTTAAAGCAAAATTCCCATTTAAAAGCATTGGCGAATTTATATAAGAGTTTTTATGCATAACGCCATAACGCACAAAGTCCGCTTGCTCTAAACCAGGAATGAGCCCAAAAACCCTCTTTTGCTCAGGCCATTTTAAATGAGTTTGAAATCCTACTATATTATAAAGGGTACCGGCTCCATTATCTTGCCTTAGTTGGACTACGGCATATGATTCATTTCCTGTTTTGGGATTTATAAGCCCGACTGGTTTTAACGGACCAAACCGCATGGTGTCTTCACCGCGCCTAGCCATTTCTTCAATCGGCATACATCCCTCAAATACCATACCTTTTTCAAAATCTTTTACAGCAGCAACTTCCGCAGCACATAATTCTTGCCAAAATTTCACATATTCTTCCTCAGTAAATGGACAATTTAAATATGCAGCTTCACCTTTATCATATCGTGATGCTTTATATACTTTGCTATAGTCTAGGGTATCCGCTTGCACAATTGGAGCTGCAGCATCAAAAAAGTGGAAATAATCTGCATGAACCAGCTCCTTAATAGCAGCCGCCAAAGCATCTGAAGTCAATGGACCGGTAGCAATAATAATATAATCTTCAGAAGGAAAGTTCAGCTCTGTTACTTCTTCTTCGACCACAGTAACTAGAGGATGATTTTTTATAGTTTCAGTTATAGCGTGTGCAAAGCCTTCACGATCCACAGCCAATGCGCCACCTGCAGGCACCTGACATTTGTCAGCTGTAGCGATAATCAAAGAATTCAAGCTACGCATTTCTTCTTTTAATAGGCCAACTGCATTTTCGACATTATTTGCCCGCAACGAATTACTGCACACAAGTTCGCCGAACAAGTCGGTTTTGTGTGCAGCGCTACGTTTTACCGGACGCATTTCGTGCAAGGTCACAGAAACTTGACGACTAATTAACTGCCATGCAGCCTCGCAGCCAGCAAGACCTCCACCGATTACATGAATAGTCATCTTATACCTCTTTATCTTTTTTCTTTTTAGTCGAACTAAGCTCACACTCTTCGTTGCTACAATGTATAACTTTTTTCCCTAAACGATCAGTCCGCTCTACCTGAATGCTGCCGCATTTGGGACAAGTGCTGTTCAAAGGTTTGTCCCAAGACGTAAAATGACATTTGGGGTAATTGGAACAACCGTAAAATACTCTTCTGGTTTTGCTCTTACGTTCAATAATATCGCCACCACATTTTGGGCAAGTAACGCCTATTTTATTTAAAATAGGTTTAGTATTGCGGCATTCAGGGAAACCAGGACAGGCTAAGAATTTGCCATGACGTCCATCTTTAACAACCATCATACGGCCACATTTCTCACAAGGAATATCAGTAACCACAACAGGTAGCTCTACTATTGGAATTTCTTTATCAGCAATATCCAAAGCTTTAGCGAACGGTCCATAAAACTCTGCTAAGACCTCATTCTTGTCAGCTTTATGCTCACCAACGGCATCAAGTTCATTTTCTAGGTGAGCACTAAAAGGCACGTCAATAAAATCTTTGAAATATTGAATTAATAAATCGTGAGTCACAATTCCCAAATCAGTAGGCATTAGCTTTTTGCCGTCTTTGGCAATATACCCACGAGCTAAAATAGTTTGAATTATGGGTGAATAGGTACTTGGCCGGCCAATGCCCTTGTCTTCTAATTCCTTAACTAAAGTAGCCTCAGTAAAATATGCCGGCGGTTCTGTAAAATGCTGCACAGCATCATTAACTTGTACAATATCTAAAGCCGCTCCTACTTTTAAATGAGGGACTTTTTTAGTCTTCTCTTCTGCAACTTCCTTCTTATCACTTAGTTTTAAAAATCCATCAAACTTTATAATAGAGCCGCTGGCTCGCAATTCATATTTACCGCCGGAAATAACTAAAGAAGTTACTTCGGAAACTGAGTTGGACATTTGGCTGGCAACACCGCGATTCCAAATCAATGTATAAAGTTTTAGTTGATCCTTAGTCAAAAAAGATGCAATGGAGTAAGGCGTACGCAATACAGACGTAGGACGAATAGCTTCATGGGCTTCTTGAGCATTTTTCTTACTGCTATAAACATTAATTTTCGCTGGTATATAGTTCTTGCCATATTCAGTTTCCACATAGTTCCGAATTTCAGCAATAGCAGAATCGGCTAAGTGAACAGAATCTGTTCTCATATATGTTATAAGTCCAACTGAACCTTCTTTACCTACATTAACGCCTTCATAAAGTTGCTGGGCAACCATCATGGTCTTTTTGGTAGTAAAATTCAGTTTGCGCACTGCTTCTTGTTGCAAGCTACTTGTAGTAAATGGAGGAGCTGCCTTGCGTTCCCTATCCTTTAGCGTGCTTTCTTTAACTTGATAGGTTGCAGCTTTCAGGTCTTTAACAACTTTAGCTGCGTCAGCCTTATTACTAATTACCAATTTTTTGTCGTTAATCTTAGTAACTTCAGCCTCAAATTTTGTGACCTTACTCTTTTCATGTAAGGTTACAGAAGTAGTCCAATATTCTTCACTTATAAAGCTGTCTATTTCTTTTTGTCGATCACAAATTATTTTCACAGCTACAGATTGAACCCTGCCAGCACTTAATCCTTTGCGTACCTTCCGCCACAATAAAGGGCTAAGTTTATAACCAACAATACGGTCCAAAATACGCCGCGCTTGTTGTGCATCAACTTTATCCATATCAATGGCCTGAGGATGTTTTAAGGCCTCTTTAATGGCTTTTGCAGTTATTTCGTGAAACTCAATACGACATTTATCCTGGGGATCGACACCCAAAATATGTCCTAAATGCCAAGCTATTGCCTCACCTTCGCGATCAGGGTCAGTTGCTAAATAAATTTTATCAGCTTTTTTAGCCAAAGAACGCAATTCTTTAATCAAATCACCCTTGCCGCGAATGTTTATATACTTGGGTTCAAAATTTTCCTCAATATTTACACCAAACTGACTTTTTGGTAAATCGCGTAAATGCCCCATGGAAGCACGCACAGTATAATTTTTACCCAAAAACTTCTCAATGGTCTTGGATTTAGTTGGGGACTCCACTATCACCAAATTTTTCGTCATGAAATATCCTCCTTAAACACGCATATATCTTTGACCGGGTTGTTGTCGTACCAATCCACTAATTTGCAGATTTAGCAAAATGCCGCTGACCGTTGACAATGGCATTTCTGCTTTTATCACTATTTCTTCCAGCGTCACAGATTCGCCAGGGGCCATGGTAGATAATATTGTATTTGCTTCTTGTGCTTCCTTTGTGGGAAGACATCAAATAAACTGGAATTTTCTATCTTACCAAGTTTATTGATTTTAGGTGAAAGACCATAATCTTCCAAAATCTCATTGGGACTATCAACTAACATCGCGCCATCTTTAATAAGACCGTTGGTTCCCTTGCTCGTGGAGGAATATATATTGCCAGGGACACAATAAACTTCCCTATTTTCATCTAGAGCTATATCAGCAGTTATCATAGCGCCGCTTTTTTGTGCGGCCTCAACTACTAAAACTCCTCTGCACATGCCTACGATAATACGATTACGCATTGGAAAATGTTTTGGCAAAGGCCTCACGCCAGGAGCAAACTCGGAAATAATGGCTCCTGTTTCTAGTATGGATGCAAACATCTTACTATTAATTGCAGGATATAGCAAATCAATCCCTGAGCCCAAAACGGCGACAGTTGCTCCTTCTGCTTTTAGCGCTCCTTTATGAGCACTAGCATCAATTCCTAATGCTCCCCCGCTAACTACTATCATACCTTTCAATGCTAAACTTGCAGCAAATTCTTCCGCAACCTTAAGCCCATATGCAGTAGCTCGCCTTGAGCCAACGATGGCTATTAAGTTCTTGCCCCGTGGCAAGTGCCCTCTTATGTAAAGAACTGCCGGTGGTGAATTAATAGCTTTTAACGCTTTAGGATAAAGACCTTCCTTAATAGAAACAATGCGCACTCCCCTGATTGCACAGTATTCAGCCAAATAATCCGGTAAGGATTTCTTCCAATGTAAACGATAATAGTTAACTAAATTTCCCTTAACAATACCGCTGGCAAAAACTTCATCCAAAGGAGCCTCATATGCCTCTTTGGCCGAGCCGAAATAATCAGCCAGCCTAAACACCCTGTTAGGTGCCCCATAGCCCAAGGCAGACGCCAAGGCTGCAAAATAATACTTCTCCATTGTTCACCTCATACATTGCTACATCTAAGCTGCGAATTTTTCTGCGTAAACAACCCATATTATAGAAGGAAGTTGCTCATAGGTCAAGTGCTTTAATCAATTTCTCTTAAAATAGCTTCCGCAATATAATCTGCTGCCAAGGGTTTTCCCATAGCTCCTAAAAAGATATTGTCAGCTCTGTCATATTCTCTTACAGCTCTTGCTACCTCAAAAGGCGTCCTTCCGATTTTAACTGCGCCGATACTTTCTAAGTACTTAGCATTTGCTTCTTCTTGACCTGGTAGTGGATTATAAATAATATATTTTACTCTGGTAGTTAATGCTTCAGCAGCAGTCAACCCACCCGCTTTTGTAACAAGATAATCTGCACTATTCATTAATTCTGCAACAGAATCAATAAAGCCAAATACTTTGACGTCAAAAGGTAAATGCCTTAACTGTCTGGCCAAACTTACATTTTTGCCTGTTATAGCAACGAACTTCATAGTAGCATCGTAATTATTTATGACAGCAGTAATAAGGTCTTCCATGGGTAGTATTCCATCTCCTCCACCCATAAGCAAACATACTCGTTCATTCTTTTTCCAGCCAAATTTCATACGTACATAGTCACGATTGTATTCTTCACGAAATTCCTTACGAACAGGTATTCCATAGTTAAAAACTTTTTGCCATTTTTTTACTTCAACATTGGGCTTTATATCCGCAGCGGCCAAAAAATATGCATTGGTTCTATCACAAAGCCACCACTTATGTACCGTAAAATCAGTAACTACTGATGCCAAAAAAATCTTTGGATGATCCTTCTTATAGATATCAATAATACCCGCAGGCGTAGCATGTGTGGCTATAACTATATCAGGTCGCACCTTTTTTAAAAACCCCGAAGCCATTTTTGCTAAAAGCTTATTAATTATATTACGCAGCCATAATGAACCTGATGGATTATTCCCCCATTTGTAGACAAAAGCATAGGATGCAGGAAAAAACTTTAATATTAAAAGATAGGATTTTAAAAATATAGTTCCTATGATTTTGGGGAAAAAGTCAAAAGCACTGGCTTGAGTCACTTTGCACTCTTCATATTTTGAAAAAGCTTCCTCTAAAGCCTTAGCCGCTAATTGATGTCCCGAACCAATAGGAGCAGATAAAATTAAAATGCTATGTTTAACATGCGTCATTTGGAACATCTCCCATTCATTTTTTACAAATAGCTTGCATATTAAGACGTATTTATTGTATCATAATTGTTAATCATTACAAGTTTTTATTTCCATACTACCTATATGCAAATTACTGGAGGCACTACCATGACAAACAGATTACCCGTTTCACATTTTAATTTTCCTACAGAAAAGATTAAAGCCGGCTATTACAGTGATGCCTACTTTTTGCGTACAGAAGAAATCTTAAACGCCGATAACCACCATCCAAGAGTATTAATGCAGGTTTTCCAACGTGAGAATCAAATCCTTTGTGGTATTGACGAAGTTATAGCTCTTATTAAAACGTGTGCGCACCACCCTGAAAATATTGTAATTCATGCCCTACACGATGGCGACCCGATTGCTCCTTGGGAAACCCTTTTGACTATTGAGGGTGACCTAGCAGATTTTTCTCATCTGGAAACTATTTATTTGGGAATTTTGGCAAGACAAAGTCGCATAGCTACTAATGTGCGCAGAGTTGTAGAGGCTGCCAATGGCAAATCCGTACTTTTCTTCCCTGCGCGTTATGATTCTTATGTTACCCAAGAGGAAGATGGCTACGCAGCTATGATTGGTGGGATTAAGGGTTTCTCTACAGATGCCAATGCAAAAGCTGCTGGAGGTGTTGGTTTGGGAACTATTCCTCATGCACTTATTGCAACATATCATGGTGATACTGTGGCTGCCACCGTAGCTTTTGACAAGTATGTTGATTCTTCTGTTGCAAGAATTGCTTTGGTTGATTTTGATAATGATTGTGTAAATACATCCCTAGCCGTTGCCCGCAGATTGGGCAAAAAATTAGCTGGCGTGCGCCTAGATACTTCAGGAAGTATGGTAGATAAAAGCATTATGCCTATGATGGGTAATTTTGCCCCTACGGGTGTTTGTAAGGAATTAGTACAAAATGTACGCAAAGCTTTAGATGCCGAAGGGTTTGAGCATGTAAAGATCATAGTTTCCGGTGGATTTGATGCTAAGAAAGTTGCCGCTTTTGAAAAAGCCCAAGTGCCGGTAGATACTTATGCCGTAGGCAGCAGTTTCTTTGATGGCAATATCAATTTTACCGCCGACATCGTATTATTAGATGGTAAACCTTGTGCTAAAGCTGGTCGTCAATACTTTCCAAACCCGAAACTAGAATTAGTAAAATAATTAGCAAAGGCGCTATCGTAAATTCGATGGCGCCTTTTTTACAAATCAACAACTTTTAAATTAACAAATACTAAAATGAAGGGTCTTGATAATATGTCTCTTAATTCTACTCCATCCGGCGAGCGTGCCCATATTGGTATTTTTGGCAAACGTAATGCCGGCAAATCCAGCGTTATTAATGCCTTAACTGGGCAAGATTTAGCTATTGTTTCTGATATAAAAGGAACCACCACCGACCCAGTTTACAAAGCTATGGAACTTCTACCCTTAGGGCCTGTAATGATAATAGATACACCTGGCCTTGATGACGAGGGTTATTTGGGTCTAAAACGCATGGAAAAAGCTTATCAAGTCCTTAATAAAACTGACATAGCGCTTTTAATAATAGATTCCTCTGTTGGAATTGGTCCGGAAGATTTAGCTATTATTAAGCAATTTCAAGCCAAAAAACTAAACTTTTTAATTGTTTTCAACAAATGTGACATAGTTTCTCAACGTCCAACTTGCCCAATAGAATACGCTCCTTATAGTGTGGAAATAAGCTCTGCAACTGGTGAAAATATTAATTATTTAAAAGAAAGAATCGCACATATAGTCCCTTCTGATAATATGACCCTTAAGATTGTTGGCCATCTTTTACAACCTGATGACTTTATTATTTTAGTAGTTCCTGTAGATTCTGCTGCACCTAAAGGGCGCTTAATTTTACCCCAGCAGCAAACCGTTCGTGATATTTTAGAGGCTCACGCAGTCTCTATCGTTGTACAAACCCCGCAATTGAAAAAAACCATAGCTTCTTTAGGTAAAAAGCCCAAAATGGTTATAACTGATAGCCAAGCCTTTGCCCAAGTTTCCCAAGATACTCCTAAAGATATCCTGCTAACCTCCTTCTCTATTCTTTTTGCCCGCTACAAAGGAGATTTAGTTACGGCCGTTACCGGAGCAAAAATACTAGAAAGCATTGAAGATGGCGACATTATTCTTATCTCTGAAGGTTGTACTCATCATAGACAATGTGACGATATTGGTACTGTTAAAATGCCAAACTGGATAAAAAGATATACAGGCAAAACTCCTGTTTTTGAATTTTCCAGCGGAACAGAATTTCCTCGAGACTTAAGCAAATATAAATTGGTTGTTCATTGTGGCGCTTGCATGGTAAACGAAAAAGAGATGAAACATCGACTGGAGCATGCACACGAACAAGGAGTCGCCATTACCAACTATGGTATAGCAATAGCATACATGCATGGCATTCTTTCACGTACCTTAGAACCTTTCCCTGAAATAGCCGCTCTACTTAAATAAAATTTTAATACCTACAAATATCAACCAAATCAAAAAGGATAGCTCACTTCACTGAGCTATCCTTTTCCCTGTACACTTTATGCTAAACAATATTTTAAATTCTATACTTTAATAATACCACCGAACAACTCTCTGTTGTTTTCAATCTGTACTTGGCTGCCAACCACACAAATATGATTATCTTTTAAAACAGACTCAACTAAAGGTGCGAGTGCCTTAATATCTCTAACCTCAGTATTAATAATTTGCTCTCTGCTTTTTTGCCTAGATTCATCGGAAATCCCCTTAAGTTCTTGTTGTACTGCCCTTGCTAAATGCATAGAATTGGTAAGAGGTGTATCTAAGGAACTAATAGTACCAATAATATATTTAGTCATTTCCCTGTCAGAAGCACTAAAATTTTCCAAGTAGTTAGGTACACTTTTATAAGTTTCCAAGGTTTCGGCTAATTTAGGATCACGGTATGATGAAAAATACATTCCACCATTTTGATCAAATAAAACATTAGCCCCGTAGGCTCCACCCTGGACCCTTATCTTAATCCAAAGGTATTCATAACGCAGAATCGTTTCCAATACCTTCATTGCTCCTGTATATTCATAACCATGCGCACGATAATTCCCCCCTGCTACCACATACTGGACCTTACCTGCTGTAATAATTCCTTCATTGTTGCCAGGAACGGCTAATTCACAAGGTTTTTGTCCCGCGTAAGGCGAATGAGGCAGTTTAGAAACAAAATCTTCTGCAGCTTTATCGACTGTTTCACTTAAATTTTTGTCACAAGAATAGGCAAAAAGTTGTTTATCCTTGTGGAAAAATATTGGTAACAAGCTACGCAGTTTCTCTTGAATATTCGGAAGTTCTTTATCATAGTTTGCAACTATATTTTTTAAAAACAGGTAATAACTTAACTGGTCATATTCTCCAACACGTGCTGCCGCACCAAAATATGAACTCAATCTGGTTACCGCTACGTTAAGTCCGCGATTAAAGAAATTACTATCCCACTCTGTTTTAACTTCATCTATTATTTCCTGCAAACGTGCCTTATCACTAAAATCTGTTGTTAATGTAATATTCTCTAAAATTTTGAATAATTTGTCCAAATTTTGTTCTAACACTTTAGCTGTTAATGAAAAATTAAAGGTGTATTTCGACATGTCAGCGCAATTAGAACTTATAGCCGCTTGAAAACTAATTCCACCCGTGTATTTATTAGTATAGGTTGATAATTCTTGATAAGTAAAATCTCTAGTGTTCATTTTACCTAAAACATCACTGAGCAAATATACGTATGGCAGTAATTCCTGTCCTACGCCGGTCATATCAAAATACCAGTTTACATAAATTATCTTATTTGTGAAAGCTGGCAAATATAAAATCTTACGTGTACCACGTTCCTCTTTTTCCACTAATTCTTTTTCTATTTCCATGCGAATATCTGCACGTTCTAGAATTGGAATTGAAGCCAAATCTTCAGGAGAATTAACCTCCCCTTGCATTTCATGCAATTTTTTTGCCTGCTTTATGTGCAGTGATATTTCTTCTGCGCTCATACTATCTTTTAATACAGCCATCTTCTCTAATTCCTCAATATGTTGCTGTTCTTCCTTACCTGGCTCCGGCCGCAAGGTTAAAAGCACTTTATGTGTATTATCAAGCAAATAATTTTCTATAAGGCTCTCAAAATATCTAGTTTGCAACTTTTCACGTAAGAATTTAAGCAAATCATTTACCTGCAAGGAATCTATCGGATTACCCCCATAAAGCCAACTCTCCAAACAATTAAGTCCGTAAATCAAACCCTTGGGATAAATCCCGAAATCAGCTTCACGCAATTTAAACTCCATGGCATTTAGATGTGATTCTACTAATTCTTTATCCAATCCTTTTATAGTAATATCCTGTAGGGTTTTATAAATTACAGAGATAAATTTATCTTTATTTCCCGGGTTTGCTCCTCCAGCCTTAATAGAGAACACCGGTTGTAATTGTGATGCAGCAAAATCACCGGAAATATCACTTCCTATGCCAGCCTCTAATAGGGCTAACCGCAATGGTGCGGAATTTCCATCTAAGAGCACCGTACATAACAAGCGCAATGCAGTTGTTGTTCGTTGATCTGTAGCTTTACCTGTGACTATATTTAGAGATAAATAACTTTTATTTTCTATTTTTTCTCCTGGCCCAATTGGATAAGTCGCATCTACTTCTGCAGTACGTTCAAAGGATGCTTGCATTGGGATTGAAATGTTCAGAGCACCTGTTTTAGGAAAAGCCTGTAAATATTCTTTATCCATATAGGCTAAAGTTTTTTCTATATTCATATCCCCATACAAATAAATATAAGCGTTTTCCGGTCTATAATATGTGTTGTGGAATTTTCTAAACCCTTCTAATGTTAATTCCGGAATGGCCGCAGGTAGTCCCCCAGACTCAAATCCATAGGGAGAATTGGGAAATAGTGCCTTATAGCACTCATTTTCTTCTACAGCATCTGCCGAAGAATATACTCCCTTCATCTCATTGTAAACAACACCATTATAGCTTAAAGGACCATCAGGCTTTGCAATTTCATAGTGCCAGCCTTCTTGAAACAAGGTATAGGGATTTTCATGAATTAAAGGATAAAATACCGCATCTAAATAAACGTCCATTAAATTTTGAAAGTCCTTGGCATTCCTACTTGCTACAGGATATACCGTTTTATCAGAATAAGTCATAGCATTTAAAAAAGTGTTCATGGAGCCTTTTACCAATTCTACAAAAGGTTCCTTTAAATGATATTTGCGTGAACCACATAATACAGAATGTTCCATAATATGTGCTACCCCAGTATTATCTTTGGAAGGCGTTCTGAAACCAATAGTAAATACCTTATTATCGTCTTCGGTCTGCAAATATAAAAGTTTAGCACCACTAAAAGCATGTTCCAATAAGTATGCCCTAGCTTTAACGTCAGGCACGTCTGTTACTTCTTTAACTAAAAAGCCTGAATAAACTTTATTCAATTCTAATGTCATATCTCTCGCTCCCATGATAAAAAGAAGCTTGCGAATAAACACAAGCTTCTTTCAAAATTATTTGAAATATTTTACGCCTGCTTTTAAAATAGGCTGTTCTTTATTGCCTTTGATGTTTTTCATAAGCCCTGTACTATAACGTTCTGTATGGGCCATCTTGCCCAAAACTCTGCCATCAGGACTGGTAATCCCCTCAATAGCATACATGGAGCCGTTTGGATTATAAGGGCTTTCCATTGTGGCCTTACCAGCCAAATCAACATACTGCGTAGTAACCTGTCCATTTGCAAAAAGTTTTTTAATTTCTGCTTCCGAGGCAACAAATCTACCTTCCCCATGGGATACGGCAATGGTATGAATATCTCCAGGCTCCACCAAAGTTAACCATGGCGATTTATTAGATACTATTTTTGTATTGACCATTTGAGATACATGGCGGCCAATGCTATTAAAAGTTAAAGTGGGTGCAGATTCCTTCATAGGTACAATCCTGCCATAAGGCACAAGGCCCAATTTTATCAAAGCTTGAAATCCGTTACAAATCCCGAGCATTAAGCCATCTCTATTTTCTAGCAAGTCATTAATAGCTTCTTTTATCTTCGGATTTCTAAACATAGTTGCTATGAATTTACCGGAACCATCAGGTTCATCACCTGCACTAAAACCTCCAGGCAACATAACTATTTGTGCATTGTTAATCATTTTCACCATAGCTTCCACCGACTCACTAATAGCTTGTGCCGTTAAGTTGCGTACAACAAAAGTTTCCGCTTTGGCTCCTGCATTATTAAAAGCTAATGCAGAATCATATTCGCAATTTATACCTGGAAAAACAGGGATAAAAACACGTGGCTTGGCTATATTATAGGGAGCAGTTAGCGGCAGCTTTGCATAATAAGGTTTTTGTTCAAGTGTAGTATTGCTTGGACTTGTTGTCATTTTAGACGGGAAGATATCTGCCAATGTTTTTGTATATGCTTCCTGAATGGCAACTAGTGAAATATCCACACCATTTATATCAATACAAGCTTTGTTATTTAATGTGCCTAAATTCAAATAATCTATACCTGCGTCGGCAAATAGCATATCGGGATCCACGCCTTGGGCCAACTCCAACAAGAACCCACCGGGCTGCAAAGTAAATAAACCTTCGATATGATTGAAAGGCTTTACGAAGCTAAAACCAAGTTGGTTACCTAAACACATCACAGAAATTGCGGCCGCAATACCACCCTCTTTAACTGTGCCGGCAGAGATTACTTTTTTAGATAAAATGGCATTATGTACAGCTTTTAAATTTTTGCGCAAAACGTTAAATTCTATAACTTCTTCTTCATTACAGGGGCAATCTATGAAAATAACTCTGTTACCGCTATTTTTAAATTCAGCAGAAATTACATTTTCGCTATCTATAACATCAACAGCAAAAGACACAAGCGATGGTGGAACTTCTTTGTCCATAAATGTCCCAGACATACTATCTTTACCACCAATAGCCGGCAGTTCCAAAGCATCTAGTGCTGTATACGCTCCTAACAAGGCACTGAAGGGTTGTCCCCATGTATGCTCATTGTGCAGTTTAGGAAAATATTCCTGCAACGTTAGACGCAGCTTGGAAGGATCTGCGCCCAAGGCGGCTGCCCGACATACTGACTCTACAACTGCATACATACCACCATGATAAGGGCTCCAGCAAGCAACTTCCGGATGATAACCGCAAGCCATAACAGACGCAGCCGTAGTTTTACCGCCAGGTACAGGTATTTTAGCTACCATTCCCTCAGCAGGAGTCAACTGGGTTACCCCACCAAAAGGCATAAGAACAGTTCCTTTTCCAACCGTGCTGTCAAAACGTTCACTTAGCCCCTTTTCGCTGCAAACATTTAATCGATCTAAATTAGCAAGCCATGCTTTGGATAAAGAATGCTCCATGCTAACAGCAACAGGTATTTTGCCAAACACACTGGTTGCAGTGATTTCATCAACTTGCACATTCGTTTTTTGTGCTACACCATTAGTGTCCAAAAAGGCTCTGGACAAATCAACTATTTTCTCACCACGCCAGTACATAACTAAACGCGGATTTTTAGCTACTTCTGCAACTACTGTTGCTTCCATATTTTCAGCATCAGCCTCCCTAACAAAAGCCTTTAAATCTTTAGGGGCAATAACCACTGCCATACGTTCTTGTGATTCCGAAATAGCTAATTCAGTACCATCGAGGCCTTCGTATTTCTTGGGAATTTTATCTAAATTAATGACTAAACCTGCCGTCAGTTCTCCAATCGCTACAGAAACACCACCTGCACCGAAATCATTACAACGTTTTATCATCTTTGTTACTTTTGTATTACGAAATAATCTTTGAATTTTTCTTTCAGTAGGAGGATTGCCTTTTTGCACTTCAGCACCGCAGCAAGCTAAAGATTCTACTGTATGTTCCTTAGAAGAACCTGTGGCTCCGCCACAACCATCACGTCCAGTTTTACCACCCAAAAGTAAAATTAAATCCCCTTCTTCAGGTGATTTACGAATAACAGCATCTTTTGGTACAGCCCCAATAACAGCACCTATTTCCATGCGTTTAGCTACAAATTTATCGTGATAAAATTCTTGCACTGCTCCTGTAGCCAAGCCGATTTGATTGCCATAAGAGCTATATCCTGCTGCGGCTCCTATTGTTATTTTTCTCTGGGGAAGTTTTCCTTGCAAGGTTTTTTCAAATGGCGTGCGCGGGTCTGCGCATCCTGTTACACGCATAGCCTGATACACATAAGAACGTCCAGACAATGGGTCACGAATGGCACCGCCGAGGCAGGTAGCAGCACCACCAAAAGGTTCAATTTCCGTTGGATGGTTATGTGTTTCATTTTTAAACATTACCAGCCAATCTTCATTTTTTCGTCCTACTTTGATAGGCACAACAATACTGCAGGCATTGATTTCATCAGAAACATCTAAATCGTTAAGTTTACCTTGTTTCTTCAATTTTTTCATGCCCAAAACAGCAATATCCATCAAAGTTATTGGCCTTTCAGTATTTTTACCGTAAACAAATTTTCTATCTTTCCGGTAAGAATCATAGGCCTTTTCGATTGGTTTTGTGAAAAGACTGTCAGCTACATTGACATTTTCAATTTCCGTCATAAAAGTTGTATGTCGACAATGATCAGACCAATAGGTATCTAGTACTTTTATTTCGGTAATAGATGGTAAACGATTTTCTTCTTTAAAGTATTTTTGGCAAAGAAGCAAATCATCTAAACTCATTGCCAAACCACGCTCTTTCCGAAAACCCTCCATTTCTTCCTTGTTCATTTCATTAAATTTTGCAAGTATCTCTACAGACTTTGGGGTTTCCCATAGTCCCTCTAAGGTCTCAGGTATTTCCACAACCGCTTCTCTGGCTTCTACCGGATTAATACAATATTCTTTAACCTTGGTAATATCAGCTTTTGTCAAATTACCTTCCAAAACATAGACTTTGGCAGCAGAAACCACAGGACGTTCCTTTTGTGTAATTAATTGAATACATTGTTCTGCAAAATCTTCCCTTTGATCATATTGACCAGGCAGCAATTCTACTGCAAAGGCAATACTCTCTTTTGCTAAGGGCAAAGTAGTTTGATAAACAGTATCTACCGGTGGCTCAGAAAGGACCAGTTGTTTTGCTTCTTCAAATTCTTTTACGCTTAAGCCCGTTAAATCATAACGATTAATAATGCGCAAGTTACTTAAATTTTTCAAGCCTAAACTATGTTTTAAATCTTGCAATAAGCCCTTTGCCTCAACAGCGTAATCTTGTTTCTTTTCCACAAAAATTCTTTTAATCTCTCCGCTCATAGCATCCTCCAGTTAAAAATACTCATTAATAAAATTGTTTTTTACAGGAAACAATTTTTCCAATAAAAGGACTACTTCTTCTTTCTCTACTAGAATTTTCCCATTATGTAACATACTTCTTACGCTAAAAGTACCGAAATACAACTGTGTTAATGTTTCAATGTCCAAGGTAACATCTGGTATTTCTACGCTATTATCAAGCTTCAACTTTTCAGTTGTAACCGTTATTTTTATTAATACATTATTTAACTGCATAAAACTATCACGTACATACATGACAAAAGTCGTCTCAGGGCAACCCTCTGGCACTGGCAATAGTTCTAAAACTTTGCCAACATTAATAATTCTAGCCATCATAAAAGGGGTAACTTGGCCTGTAAATGCTTGGTCCCTAAAATTTATAAACGATAAATCATCAGGAGCGGCCAACCAATCTAGCTGAGTAAAGGTACCTGAAAACCCCCTTGCATACTCAAGAAGACAATTTTTGGCCTGTCCGGTTAGTGCTAATAATTCCCAAATTTTAAACGTTATATTTTCTTTGCTATATATCATATAACCAATTGCATCCTGCCCATCATAAACAATGGCAACTTCTAAATTTTCTTCTGCAGAAGCAGTAACGTAATTATCCCAAACTCTTGCATCTCGTTCCACATATGCGTGATAATTATTCATTGCAGCCTTATAGACCTTACTGAGTTCCTGTTTGGCTTCTATGAGCTCTACCCTTCGTAAGTACAAGGCAACATCAGAACAAACAACTGTTAATGCCTTCAGCGGCATTTTATAACCATGCCTGTAGTAAGTATAGGCAAAGCCATAGGTCAAATAAACGCCGGCGTTTATCGGCATTAGAAAAACAAATGGCGTCCCTGCCGCTCTTAACAGGGTAAAAGCTGTAGAAAACAGCTCTCCAATAAGGTGTTGTCCACGAGCCGCCGGATCGGTAGCAACGCCTACTATATATGGGACTTCAATAATACTGTTATGTAAAAAAAGCTTGTAAGGATTTAAATGTAGCATAGTAGTTAAGTTTCCTTCTACATCAAATCCGCCAATTATTTTATTTTGTTGTAAACAATACCGGGAAAAATACCAAACAAAAAATGCGCTGTCTTTTTTTTCAAAGCAGTAATCCCACAATTTTGCAACCTGCGGTAATGTTTCCTTATTAATAAAACGAAAGTCCATAGCCGACCTCTTTTACTTAATTATAGTATTGTACTTTTTTACCATAAACTCAGGATTATAAGACTCCTTAGCCTTACGTAATCCTTCTTTGCCCATATCTTCTTCCCTATTAACATATTTTACATCAGTCCAATTATTTTGAATAAATTCTTGGTTAATAGTAGGATATAAACCGCGTATATCAGGGTTAGCTTTTTCCACATGGACAACAACAAGCTCATCATTTTGCTTTTCGCCAAAGGTAAACGCTTCTATATTGCCATTGATTCGAATCAGTCCACCTTTAATGTTTAAAAATTCTAAGTTGTTTAGAGCCTCTTTTATTGCACAAAACTCACATTTCAAGCTTTTATCATCTGCCAATCTATGCTCGCACCATTTATCGCTAAAAAGGATACATTCATCTTTATTAGCCATTGTAATGGGTTCATAAACATAGTCGGGATAATCCTTCTTAAAAGCATTGACATGATTTTTTTTGCTATGGTATTTACGCCCTGACAAATTAGCTAATTTTTCTCGTAAGTAAACGTAATCCCAATTATCGCGATCTTCTTCATATTCTGTTATCATTGGTAAAAAAGTTTTAAATCGTTCAATGGTCTCTTCATAAATACCATGAATTTCAAAAGGCTGTCCCTGAAAATATTCTTTTAATGCGTCAACAACTAAGGGAAGATCCTTATCTATTCCTCCAAAAGCCGGCAAAACAAAGGTTACGTCCTTGACCGTAACCTTAATAATCAAACACCCATGACTAATAGCCCAGAAAACATCATAACATTTACGCCAAATAAATAATGTAGTAAAACTGCATTCCGAACCGAAATATTTCTTTTCAGAAAAATAGTCATCAAAAATAGGTTTGTCATCTAAAGTAATATGTTTAAATTCTAAAATAAGATTTCTCTCCCTTGTTTTTCTCAGTACTGTATAAATATCTACGTACCATGTTATTATACCAAAAAAGTGTGCTGTTGAACAGAAAAAGAAAAAACCGACTACATTTACATGTAGTCGGTTTTTGACTATAAATTATTGTCTGCCTTCATTTTTCATCTTAGTATAGCACTCACGGCAATATACAGGACGATCCATGGACGGGCGGAAAGGTACCTCAGTCTCGCAACCGCAGCCAGCACAAGTTGCTGGATACATTTGACGAGGGCCACCGTTCATACGTTGTTTGCGAGCTGCACGGCAAGCCGGGCAACGGCCAGGTTCGTTTTCGAAACCTTTTTCTTCATAAAATTCTTGCTCGGAAGCAGAAAATACGAAATCTTGTCCACATTCACTACATTTTAAAGTCTTGTCTTCCTTCATTATAAATCACTCCTTTTTCCATACCTCAGATGTTTTCCGGTGCTTCCCCAAGATATGGTAAGAAGATGGAATACTTGAATTCGTTGAGATATTCTATGCTCAGTGTATAGTATAAAATGAGAAAAGTCAAATAATTTAAATTTTTCC
>Ga0183100_1000025_pt1 | contig 64383 bp, 46 predicted proteins | sample Biomet2_FD_127789 | JGI IMG/M metagenome (GOLD analysis project Ga0183100, IMG submission 127789) | Microbial communities from bioreactor (seeded with anoxic lake sediment) at LBNL, California, USA - Biofuel metagenome 2 | ecosystem: Engineered > Bioreactor > Anaerobic > Unclassified ...
AGAAAGTGCAAATATTTTCGGAATAAAATTAACCTCAATAGAATTAGAATATGTAAACTTGCCATCCAGGTCAATCTGTTTCAACCTGTATAGAAATTTATTACTACCAAGCAGGTTATTATCGGCAAATAAATATTTTTTATTTGAGTTGCTGTTTCCGCTGCCTTTTACAAATCCAATATTCTTCCATATTCCTGCTGTATTCCTTTCAATGTTAAATCCGTAATTGCTTACTTCTGTTGCGGTCTCCCATTTCAAAACGACCTTTTTATCCTGCAGGGAAGCAGTAAAGTTTTGGAGCTCAACGGGCAGAATGGAAGCGGTCGGTACCCTGATACTGTCAATATTGCTTTCGCTTGAAACGGAGCCGTTTGCAGCAATAACCTTATAAAAAACAGTAACAGAGTCGTATCTCCTTAATGAATCCGGCAGATCCAAAAGACTGTCCTTATAAGAATAAATGTCTGCTCCAAGTGTTGCAACGGTCTGGTAAGATGCCTGTCCGCTGTATTGATGTTTTAAGATAAACTGTGTCTGGTTGGATGAGTTTATTTCCCATTTAATATTATTTAAATTATTAGTAAAGACAGGTTTTCCCATAAATGGCGGTACAATAGCGCCTTCAGTGAACTTTCTTAATTCAAATCCGCCGACTTTAACGAGTCCTGATTTATAATCAGTACATCTCATTGAAACCTGTATCGCGTATGCGTCGTCAGGAACATCCAAGGATGTGTCGCGTTTTGAATCTCTAAGTTCAAATTTTTGCCAATCAGGTGAAGTCGTTCTGAAATTAAACGTCTTACCTGTTCCTGAGCTGCCTATTCTAATCCAAAAAGATAAAGTTACTTCAGTCCCGGTAGGTCCTTTTATATAAAAGCTAAAATAGTTTTTACCCTTTTCAACACCTCCAAGATTGGTGACATAAAAAATGTCATTAGGCCCGTTTTGCACCAGACTTACTTTTTGTGTAGGAGTTGGGTAATCCAATGTATCTTTAACTGTCCCGGTTGAAATTGTATAACCATCCGGAATACTGTCGTTGTCTAAATCAACATCCAGGCGCGGCATAATATTTACATAAGGATTTTGCGGAGTATTGTATAAAATATCTGCCCATTGGCTGTATGTTCTCACAGGGATGTTATTTGCCTTGCACCAGGCTAAAATACTGTCAGTCCTGGCAAGATAACCGCCCCATCCGCCTAAAAGATTTCCAAAAGAAGAATGACCAATGGAAACAGTATGTTGTGCAACTCTATTTGCTATAATTTTTTTTACTGTTGCAAATGTCGTTTGGTCCTCTAAAAAATCGCCCCATCCCATTGCAAAACCATTATTATGCTGAGGGTCATATTCATTAAAAATCTTGCGTACCGCGTCAGGATTTACAGCGCCGGAAACATAACCTAAACTACCCATAGCCTGAGCAATATCCGCTTTCCATAGCTGCGGAAAATCGCCGCCTGGTTGTATCCAGCAATATGGACGCGGCAAGTTGTTGGCACTGCAAAAATCCAAGGTTGCCTGTCCTAACAGTCTTAATGCATCATTGGACATATGAACATCCTTGTTGCCAACTTTATCATAAGATATACTGTCAATCGTACCCAGGTCCACAGGCTCACCCCAGAAATTTTTTAAGTTTAATATTGTATCGGGCATTGTTGAACTTGTGCGAATATCTGCAAGACTATATGTGTATAGAGTATTGTTGAAGTAAATTGCATTAAGATTTCCCATTATTTGGAATTCACCGTTATTTAAACTTATTACCTTATTTCCCCTTACGTTTATACGGCCTTCTCCGGAATAAGTTGTAGTTTTAACCTGATCATATGCCAAACATATTGTTTTACTGCTCGTAATGATATGATCAACTCCCGCCATACCCACATAAGGAGCGGTATTTGTAACTGTGAAATATTTTGTGTTCATGTTGGGGGTATGGTCAGCCATCTCATTTCCTTCACCAATTAATACTCTGGCAGTATCAATTAGTGCCGGGAAGCCCGCCATTTTGCTCGCAGACAGATTTAAGTCAAAGGTAAAGTTGAATCCGTATGTACGAAAGATATTAGCATATTGTGAAAATTCGGCAACAGAGTGATTGTCATCTACTCTAAATGCGATTCCGGCATTTTTATTAACGTTTATTTGAGCGAATGTTAATGAAAAAGAAATTATACCAAAGTATAAGACGAGAATAACTGGTTTAAGATGCATATTCCTTCAATCCTTTATAAAAATTGAAATATTTTACGAACTGATCAATTTATTGCTGCAGTAAGTCGTTAAAACAAATAGTCAACAAGAAAATAAGTATTCTACAAATTAAAATATTAAAAAAAGAAATATTAATAGTGTCGCAAATCAATAATGTTTAGATATGCATTGTCTGGTTAGATATGTGAAAATACAACTGGTATCTTCGTAATATGTTAAAATACAAGGGATTACGTGGATAAAAATATGGTTATGACTGGGGAGACCGACAAATGGGATGAGGAATTATGCCTTGTTTGTGAGTTATCTTAAAATTTGTTCAAAGGTTGTAAAAATTAATATCAGGTGTTGTCTTGTCATTCCGATCCGTTAGAAGAGGAATCTGTTCGTCTTGAATAATAATAACGTCTCTTTATGCTATTGTGCATCATAGGCCTTGGATGCCTCGTCCGATTCGACTCGGCATGACAGTATCATTTGTCTTGTCATTCCGATCCGGTAGGAGAGGAATCTGTTTACCCTGAACAATAACGTTCCCTTATCCTACTGTGTATCAGTGGCCTTGAGATGCCTCGTCCAATTCGGACTCGACATGACAGATACATTTGCCATGTCATTCCGATCCAATTAGAAGAGGAATCTGTTCGTCATAAATGGTAATAATGCTTCTCTATGCGATTGTGTATCAGTGGCATTGAGATGTCTCGTCCGATTCGACATGACAGTATCACTTGTCTTGTCATTCCGATCCGATTATGAGAGGAATCTGTTTGCCCTGAATAATAAGAATGTCACTTTATGCGATTGTGCATCAGATGCTTTGAAATGCCTTGTCCAATTCGACTCGGCATGACAATGCCATGCTCTTAATTGTTAATTGTTCATTGTTAATTATTTTAAGAGCATCATCTTCTTCGTTACCACAGAACTTCCTGACTTTAAGACGTAAAAATAAACACCTGAACTTAGCATCCTTGAATTATTATTTGCGAATCCGTATTTATAGTATCCCGGCTCTTTGTATTCATTTACCAGTTGGGCAACTTCTTCACCAAGAATATTGTATAGCTTAAGACTTACAATCCCGGGATTGGGGATTGAATACTCTATTGTTGTTGAAGGATTAAAAGGGTTCGGGTAATTCTGAGAAAGTGCAAATATTTTCGGAATAAAATTAACCTCAATAGAATTAGAATATGTAAACTTGCCATCCAGGTCAATCTGTTTCAACCTGTATAGAAATTTATTACCACCGAGCAGGTTATTATCGGCAAATAAATATTTTTTATTTGAGTTGCTGTTTCCGCTGCCTTTTACAAATCCAATATTCTTCCATATTCCTGCTGTATTCTTTTCAATGTTAAATCCGTAATTGCTTACTTCTGTTGCGGTCTCCCATTTCAAAACGACTTTTTTATCCTGCAGGGAAGCAGTAAAATTTTGCAGTTCAACGGGCAGAATGGAAGCGGTTGGTACCCTGATACTGTCAATATTGCTTTCGCTTGAAACGGAGCCGTTTGCAGCAATAACCTTGTATATAACAGTAACAGAATCGTATCTCTTTAATGAATCCGGTAAATCCAAAAGACTGTCCTTATAAGAATAAATGTCCGTCCCAAGTGCTGCAACGGTCTGGTAAGATGCTTGTCCGCTGTATTTACGCTTTAAGATAAACTGTGTCTGGTTGGATGAGTTTATTTCCCATTTAATATTATTTAGATTATTAGTAAAGACAGGCTTGTCCATAAATGGCGGTACAATAGTGCTTTCAGTGAATTTTCTTAATTCAAATCCGCCGATTTTAATATAAGAAGATCCTGAAGCATAATCACTGCACAACATTGTAAGCTTCATCGAATATGCCGAATCGGGAATAATTAATTGTTTGCTGCCATGTATTGCATCTTTCATCTCGAATTTCTGCCAATCAGTAGACGTTAATATAAATTTATTTCCCTGCCATACTCCGCTACTGCCGACTCTTATCCAAAAAGCCACAGAAATGGTAGAATTGGGTTGACCCTTTGCGTAAAAGCTGAAATAATTTTTCCCTTTTTCTATACCGCCAAGATAATCAATACTAAAAATATCACTGGGTCCGGTTTGAACCAGACTCCATTTGTTAGCAGGTACAGGGTAATCGCTTTTATCTACGGTGGTTCCACCGTGAAGTGTATAGCCATCCGGTAAGCTGTCGTTGTCTAAGTCAACATCCAGGCGCGGCATAATATTTACATAAGGGTTTTGCGGAGTATTGTATAAAATGTCTTTCCATTGACTGTATGTCCTCACAGGGATATTATTTGCTTTGCACCAGGCTAAAATACTATCAGTCCTATTAAGGTAACCTGCCCATCCGCCCAGCAGATCCCAGAAATGAGAATGTCCTACGGAAACTTGATGCTGAGCAGTTCTGTCTGCTATAATCTTTTTTACAGTTGCAAGTGTGGTTTTGTCCTCCATAAAATCCCCCCATTCCATTGCAAAACTGTTATTATGCCCGGGGTCATATTCATTAAAAAATTTTCCTACCGCATCAGGATACACTGCCCCGGAAGTATAACCTAAACTGCCCATTGCCAGTGCAATATCTGCTTTCCATAACTGTGGAAAATCTCCTCCCGGCTGAAGCCAGCAGCGGGGGAATGGAAGATTATATAATGTACATTGATCCAAAGTTGCCTGCCCCAACAGTTTTAATGCATCAATGGACATGTGAACATCATAACTGCCGACTTTATCATATGAAATATTATCTAAATTACCAAGATCTACGCTTTGGCCCCAGAAATTTTTTAAGTTGAGTATTGTGTCAGGCTTTGATGAGCTCGTGATAATATCAGCGGGGTCGTAAGTATAGAGGGTGTTATTAAAGTATATTGCGTTAAGGTCGCCCATTATTTGGAACTCACCGTTGTTTATGCTTATTACTTTATCCCCTCTTACGTTTATAAGTCCTTCTCCGGTATATGTCGTAGTTTTAACCTGATCATACGCCAGGCATATTGTATTGCTGCTTGTAATGATATGGTCAACCCCTGCCTTACCCACATAGGGAGCAGTATTGGCGACTGTAAACAATTTAGTAGTATGGTTTGGGGTATGGTCTGCCATCTCGTTACCCTCATTAATTAAAACTCTGGTAGTATCTGCAAGACTCGGATAGCTTGCCATATGGTTAGCTGACAAATTAAGTCCAAACGTAAAGTTTAAACCATATTTACGGAAAACGTTGGCATATTGTGAAAAATCAAGAGCAGAATGGCTATCATCGACTCGGAATGCTATTCCGGCATTTTTGTTAACATTGCTTTGGGCAAATGTTAATGAAAAAGATATTATGCTAAGGTATAAAACCAAGAAAACTGATTTAAGATGCATTTTATAAAATCCTCTTATCAAAGAATTAAAGTATTTTATTAACCGATCAATCTATAACGATAGTAAGTCAGTGAAACAAATAGTCAGCAGGAGACACGATTTCTTAAAATGAAAAATATTCAAAAAAGAAATATTAATAGTGTCTCAAATCAAAAATTGTGAGGGGTGAGTCGTCTGATAAAATTTAATGGAGGGAATATGCTGTTTCGTAAAATATTAAAATATAAAAAGTTACAGTAACCAAAATAATGATGTATCTTTCATAACTGACAAATGAAAGAAGAATATCGGTGCCGTTTGTGAGTCCCCTCAAAATTTGTTCAGACGTTGTAAAAATTAATATCAGGTGTTGAGATGTCTCGTCCAATTCCGGACTCGACAGAACTGATACACTTGTCTTGTTATTCCGATCCGGTTAGGATAGGGATCTGTTTGCCTGAATGGTAATAATGCTTCTCTATGCTATTGTGGATCAGAGGCATCGTCCAATTTCAGACTCTACATGACAGATACATACGCTTTGTCATTCCGATCCGGTTAGGAGAGGAATCTGTTTGCCTGAATGATGTTTGTCAAAAAATGCTTTTATGGCAGTACGGTCAAACCATTTACCTGCGGGCAATTAGCAGGCCTATAAGTAAATAAAATATAAGGGATTGGGGCTATTCATATGCCGCAAATGTATGCTGGTTACCAAATAAGAATTAGGCATCAGAAACTAAATGTGCGTTTGTTCAAAATTTAACACCCGCAACTAAAGTCTATTATTAATAATCTTTCCCACTTGAGCAGTCAATGGCAAGGGAATTTTTCTCCATAATTTTGTTGACAAACTGGTATCTGAAGAAAAATCCAAATCCTCTTTTACTTTATCAGACAGTTTACCATAATAATTATGATAAAGCTGAACCTGTTCCGTGCCCCATTTCTTTTTGTACTTTTCTAAACTGGAATGGCTTGCCGGGACTTCACCGATATCATAGAATTTGATTCCTTTTTCTCTAAGTATTAAAATCTCATTGTACATTAAAAAATCGCCGAACTGCAAGTAAGACTTATCCACGTTTCCGGCTCCGAATCCGCCATAATAATAATCTTTAAATAAAAAATTAACATTCCCGGCAAGAACTTCAAAGCTGCCCCGGTTATTCAAAACAGCTATTGTCAGTTCCATCATTCCTTTAGGATAAAGAGTAACCCAGCAGTTCTTAAAAAAATCAAATGACCTTGCCGGTACCCGGTGGAATCTCATTCTTTCAAGATATAACAAATACCATTTTTTAAGTTCCTCTAAGGAGTCCGCAATTTTGAAGGAGATGTTGTGCTCCTTTGCCCTTTTTAAACAGCGGGTAATATCGCGCTGAGTGTGTTCGGCAAATAATAAATCCTCATTTTTGGGAGGAACAATTTTAACAAATGTCTTACGCCATTCTATGCATTTAAAAGAGGGATCAACATTACTAAGGGCAGAGGTTGATTTAATCTGTATGAGATAATCTGAATACTCACCGCTTAATGCCTTAACTGACTGGAGTAACAAAGCTTTTATATTATCATTATCGGCAACAGGGCCGGCAAAAGGGGTTCTCGGCAGGGAAGCTAATCTCTTAGAACTTAAAACATCAACCGGTCCAAAAGGTATTCCCTTAGTGCGCAATAACGGCAGGATGCCATTGATTTTATTTTCAGCATTCCGGGATATTAAATAATAAAAAGGCTGTCCGGTTTCTTCTGAAAGAATGTTCAGCCAGTATGGGTGATGGTAAAAATGGGCATTATCATTGGAAAGGAGATAGACTTCACATTCCTTAATTACATCGGCATCAAAGGCAGATAATATACTAATTGGGCTATTTATATCTTGATTAACTAAAGGCATATCAAAACTGATTATTTATGAATATAAAAAAATAGCAAAGGAGATATTATTTGACAATGATAACTAAGTGCCGTGTGCGGGAAAAGATAACTTAACGGAAAGAATAGGATATTCAATTTTGAAGGCACTATTGCAGAAATATACAGAAAATATACAAATGATAAGAAATTCATATTTGATGCGCCTTGAATATTAAAAAAAGTAATTGTTTGTAAACCAATGCAGAAAATAAATATAAAATTTCAACTGATAAAATTGAGAATATGCTAAAATACTCTTTATTATTTGGTAATTCTTTTATACATTTCTTATCTAAAGTTTTTCAAATAATATGCCCCCGTAGCTCAGTATGGATAGAGCAGTAGTTTCCTAAACTATTGGTCGGAGGTTCGAATCCTCTCGGGGGTACTGTAATATCTACTTTTACATATCAAATCTTATTGATTCTGTTGAATTAAATAGGATCTATGAAAAAAATATTGCATTTAAACTGACCTATTTAATTATTCTACTTAAGGAACTAAAATGAAACATGTTTTAGTATTAACTTGCTTGTTTTTGTGTTATACCTCCTTGTCTTTGGCACAAAAAAGCCCTGACCAATCAAATGTAAACTTACCTAAAAAAATAACGCAGGATTTTGAACGGGATTATTTTTTAGATCCTGGATGGACTTCTGTAAGAATAACAGGGATGACCTATGATTGGGAAAAATGCGGTAGCAGCGGTTACGGTGTTGGTAAAGCCAGTGCCAGGTTTAATTTTTATCAAGCTCTTTCAGGAAGTTCAGCAGCACTAGTATCCCCGGAAATTGGCAGAACAGACATAGGTGATTCACTTCGGTTTGATTACGCTCATGCTCAACACCATTCAGAGGACGATTTACTAAAAATTGAAATTTCAACTGATGCAGGTCAGAACTGGACAGAATTGTTAGTTATGCATGGCAATGATCAGCAAAGCCTCTCCACAATGCCGCCGCAATATGATTCTTTGGTCCCTACGAATAGAAGTTGGCGTACAAAAACTCTTGGACTTCCCATTGGGACAAATAGAATTAGATTTGTTGGTATTAGTGCTCATGGGAATAATTTATTCATAGATAATATAAAAATATTCCCGGTGCTAAAAGATGTTGGTCTTGTTTCCTTGCAGGCTCCGGGGTACAGTCAATCTAATCCTATTAAACCAATTGCCGTGGTCAAGAATTACGGCACTATGCCGCAAACATTTTGTGTGCAGCTAAAAATTGGTGATTATTATAGTTCGATTAGAACCATTGATGCACTTCCTTCTGATAGCTCACTGCAAATTAATTTTGATAATTTATGGTCAGTTGAAAATGGGATATATAATCTTATATGTTTTACTTATTTGCCAAATGATGAAAATCATAGTAATGATACTATAACCACCACTATATCCTTATCGCATTGGAAGCAAGCCCCATTACCAATTAGCAATTTCGGATTATCTTCTCTCAAAGCCTATAGCAGAAACGATTCGTTGTATGTCTTTGCGGTGGGAGGTTATAGTGACGGTAAGGTCCAGAATACACTATTTAAATATAATATAAACACAAACAGTTGGGTTAAATTGGCAGATATGCCTTATCCGGTTTTACTAAATGGAGCTGCACTTTGGGGTAATAAGCTATATGTCATTGGGGGTAACAAGACTGGAGCTAACAGTCAGGAGAAATATACTTCAATTAGCGTTTATGACATAGACTCCAATAAATGGAGTATAGCTCCTGTAATTATGCCTGTAGGTATGGATTACGTAAGTGCTGTCTGTGCCAATGATAGTTTGATATATTACATAGCAAGGGATTCTAATTTTAAACTTCTGGGCTATTTGTATAACTCAAAATCGCAAACCATAAGCAACATTATGAGTGATTCTCTTCCTGCATCAGTAAATAATGGATTAACTTTTTATAATAATGAATTAATACTTCTAAACTATTCCGGGCTATATCATGGAAAGATAGATGCTTCCAATCCGGCAACAGTAACTTGGGAGAAAAAAACCCCTAAGAATTTTGATCCCAATCAACAATTATTTAGTGCAGATATATTTGGAGATAAAATTATTTGTGTTGTAGGGAAAAATATCTTATTATATGATCCGGCAACTTTTATATTCGATAACTTTTATGATCCTATTTTGTATGATAAAATGTCTGCTACGACGATAAGCAATGCCCGGAATCGTCTATTCTTTGTGAATAGTATATGGTTCTGCGGCTATTATCTTGTAGTAAACCCAATTTCCGAGGTAGATAGCAGAATTCAATTAAAGCCTGATAAGTTTATTCTTTGTCAGAATTACCCGAATCCGTTTAATCCTGAAACAAATATTAGGTTTAATTTGCCCGAAAGGTTGCATGTTAAAATTAGAGTCTTTGATATGCTGGGAAGGCAGATAGCACTTATAAAAGATGAAGTGATGAATCCTGGTGAACAAAAAGTAGTATTTAATGCAAAGAATCTAAGTTCAGGCGTGTATATATATAGGGTGGAAGCTGAAGGAAGCAACGGTCATAGCTTTAATGCCGTAAACAAAATGATTCTTCTGAAATAAGCTTATATGTAAGGAAATATAATAATAAAGGCTGACGTTAATGCGTCAGCCTTTTGTATGTTAAATAATTCAGCATCAAGCTATTTCTGCAAGGAGTTCTTTTTCAACTGCCTCTTTAAGAACATCTTTTGGCAGTGCTCCCATTGACATTTTCGGCTGTCCTTCTTTGGGTACAAATAAAATTGAAGGGATGCTTTTTATTCCGAAAACTGAAGACAGTTCCTGCTCTTCATCCGTGTTTACTTTATAAAATTTCACTTTTCCTTCGTATTCAGTGGAAAGCTCATCAATTACAGGTCCAACCATTCTGCAGGGTCCGCACCATGGAGCCCAAAAATCAATTACACAAGGGGTATCGCCCTGATATTTCCATTCTTGTTTGTTCTCGTAATCAAATACTTTTTCAATAAACGTATCTTTTGTTAATTGTTCAGTCATTTTCTATTTCCTTTTATATATGTTCTAAAACTTTTAATAATTTTTGCTTTACTTCCGCTGCTACAGTAACAATAACGGGATTTTCAATCAACCTGCTCATAACTTCAGGATCAAAGAAAGATACTTTTATTGTTTTATCTTCCGCTTCTGAAACCACAACATTGCAGGGTAAAAGTAAGCCAAGCTGTTCTTCTGCTAAAAGTGCTTTATGGGCTAGTACAGGATTGCAGGCCCCTAAAATTAGATACTTTTTAAAATCGACATTTATTTTTTTCTTCAAAGTATCCTGTACGTCAATACTTGTTAGTATTCCGAATCCTTCTTTTTTCAATTCGTCAGTTACTTTAATAATAGCTTCTTCAAAAGAAAGATCAACCATTTTTGAAAATCCGTATTCCATTTGGCTACTCCACTTTCTCTTTTTTATTAGTAAAAATTTTAAAAGGGATATACAGCGGACAAGTGCCTAGCGAAGAAGTAATTATAAAAACGCCGGCAAAAATTCCCAATATAATGGCGGCGGTGCCGGTAACTATACTTTTAACAATTAGCAAAACAATAAAAAGACCTATAACTACTCTAAGACTGCGGTCCATAATTCCCATATTTTTAATCATTTTTTTTACCTTTCAAAATACTGAATAGAACTTTTAATGATTTGGACGGAATAAAAATTGCGCCAAACAGAGCACCATATAAAATACTTATCCATGGATTAGAAGTAATAGGGCAACTTCCCGAAGAACAGGCATTATAAAAGTAAAATGCAAAGCCGCCGAATGCACCGAGCAAAACAGGAAAAATTGCCTTAAATAATATTACTTTGTTTGCTTTTAGAAATTCCATTGAGACATACCCCCTTTTAAATTACCAACGTTGAATCCTTTTTTTGCTAAAATACCACAGGCGCTTAAGCTTCTGCTGCCGCTTTGGCAATAGCAGACAATTTCTTTAATTTTGTACTTTTCCAGCTCGCTTATCCTTGAATATAGTAGATTTAACGGAACGTGAAGTGAGCCTTTAATATGATTCTTTTTCCTTTCGGCTTCTGTTCTAACATCAAGCAATACAATGGCGTTTTGTTTTAGCTTGGATCTGACTTCTTCGGCTGTGTAGCTTATGATATTTCGCGTCGCCAGGTATTTCCTTAAATATAAAAAAATTACAACTGCCAGTAGTGAAAAAAGAATGATTTGAGAACTATCCATTAAGTATCCTTTAGAGTTTTCAGCGTATAAAAATATTTTTAATTTAATGGTTAGATACAAATAAAAGTACAAAGATTCAAATGAACAGGGCATGATGTGACAGCTTTGAAGAATAATCCCATTATTCCATAATTATTAAGCTAAAATAGAGAAAAACCTGCTTTCAGAATTGTAAAAAATAATTAAGATGAATAAAATTATGTTAGCTTTTTATAAATATTCAACTTAATTTAATGGTTAATATTTAAAGTTATTTTATAAAAACTAAAGGTTCTCAAATGGAAAATAATAAGTTGACTGACTTTGAAACAAAGTGTGTGCATTCCGGTATTGACGAATATGAATATGGTTCAGTCGTACCTCCAATTTATCAGACTTCAACATTTAAATTTAAATCAGCTGATCATGGGGCTGACCTTTTTGAAGGCAAGGGAAAAGGATATATTTATACAAGAATGCTTAATCCTACTGTGGAAGCTCTTGAAAATTGTATAGCCGAACTTGAAGGCGGTTACAAAGGCCTTGGATGCGGAAGCGGAATGGCTGCCGTACATACTGTCATTGGCTCATTAACAAAAGCTGGAGATCACGTTGTTGCTTCCAATGCAGTTTACGGGCCTACACTGACTTTGCTCTCAACAATTATGAGCAAATACGGTGTAACTGCTGATTTTGTTGATACCTCTGACTTGGAACTTGTTAAAAAAGCAATGAAGCCAAACACCACTTTGGTTTATCTTGAGACTCCCGGTAATCCTACTCTTGCAATTGCGGATATAAGTGAAATTTCAAAAATCGCACACGAACATAATGCTCTTGTAGCTGTTGACAACACTTTTATGTCCCCGGCATTACAGAACCCCTTAAAACTCGGTGCCGACGTTGTTTTACATTCATTAACAAAATTCTTAAACGGCCATGCTGATGTTGTAGGCGGTATTGTTGTTGCAAAAGATGAAGCTTCTTATAAAGAATTAAGAAGGCATCTTAACCATTACGGCGGAGTAATTGATCCTTTTAATTCATTTTTAGTACACAGAGGGATTAAAACTCTTGCTTTAAGAATGGAAAGGCATTGTTATAATGCTCAAATTATCGCCGAGTATTTGGAAAAGCATCCTATGGTTGAATCTATTGTATATCCGGGATTAAAAAGCCATCCGCAGTATGAATTGGGACAGAGACAGCATAAAGGCCCGGGCGGTATGATTACTTTTGAAGTTAAAGGCGGCCTTGAAGGAGGCAGAGTTTTAATGGATTCTGTTAAACTTGCTCAGTTGGCCGTTAGTCTTGGCGGCGTTGAGTCTCTTATTGAGCACCCTGCAAGTATGACTCACTTTTCAATGGGACCTGCAGCAAGAAAAGCAGCCGGCATTTCAGAAGGTTTAGTCAGATTTTCTGTCGGTATTGAAAACGTTAATGACATTATTGCTGACCTTGAACAAGCTTTGGAAAAAGTAAGTAAAGCAATAAGTGTGAATCAAGTAACTAAATAAAAAAAATATTATGGAACAAAAATCAGAAAGACTTGTCTCTTTAGATGTCTTTAGAGGCATTACCATTGCCGGAATGATAATGGTTAACAACCCGGGAAGCTGGGGACACATTTATCCGGCTCTTGAACATGCCAAATGGCATGGCGTAACTCCAACGGACTTAATTTTTCCTTTCTTCTTGTTTATTGTTGGTGTAGCTATAACAATATCATTAACTAAAAGGAAACAAAGAGGAGACAATTTAGAAAAGTTGCTTTTCCAGGTTGCAAAAAGAGGTTTGATGATATTCCTAATTGGTCTCTTATTGGCAAGCTTCCCTTTCTTCAGGTACAACCCGGATTTAGGCTTTTCCTGGTTTGATTTTAGTAAAATCAGAATCCCGGGAGTTCTGCAGAGAATAGGTGTAGTATATTTCTTTGCTTCATTAATATTCTTATATACTAAGCCAAAAACTCAGGCAATAATTGCTGCAGCTTTACTCCTTATTTATTGGTTCTTAATGGCTGTGGTTCCGGTTCCCGGGGTAGGTTATCCTAACTTTGAGCCTGCTACAAATTTGGGAGCTTGGTTAGATAATACTTTGCTTGGCGGTCATTTGTGGTCAGCTTCTAAAGTATGGGATCCGGAAGGTATTTTAAGTACAATTCCTTCAATATCAACTGCTTTATGCGGTATATTATTAGGGCATTGGCTTAAAACTGAGAAAGATCCTCTTACAAAAACAGTGTGGATGTTTGTAGTAGGCTGCGGATTATTGGTTCTTAGCATGTTCTGGGACATGGCTTTTCCAATCAACAAAGGAATATGGACAAGCTCTTATGTAGTTTATTGTGCAGGAATGGCTCTTTTCTTTTTTGCAACAATTTATTTCCTTGTTGATGTTAAGGGCTATAAATGGTGGACCAAACCTTTTGTTGTCTATGGTATGAATGCAATTACTGTTTTCTTTTTATCAGGAGTAGTTGCAAGACTTTTAAGCATGATCTATGTTGCAAAAGATGCTAACGGGCATTGGATGAGCTTTCAGTCTTATGTTTATAATAATATCCTTTGTTCATTTATGAATCAGGTAAATGCATCATTGGCCTGGGCGTTAATGTATATTCTGTTCTGGCTGGGAATGATGTGGATTCTTTATGCTAAAAAGATTTTTATTAAAGTTTAGCTGTAAACAAAAAAAGCTGTCCAAACGGGCAGCTTTTTTTATATCAATTCCGGGGTTGTCTCAAAAGTCATCTTATGTCTGAATTCTCGGTCTGTTCAGTATAAAAGACAAAATATTTATTTATTTCTGTTCTTTTCTCTTGAAAGAAAAGCCACACCGCAGGCGGGCAAGAACCAAAAGTTCAAGACTGAAAATGAATTCACGGAAAATAAATAGATTCCGCTAAAATAAATAAAGTAGCACAATCAGCTATTCTGCATAAAAATTTCATTAGTTTCTCTTTGTATTTTAGCATTCTTGTATCAGCCCCGTATTTATTTTTTAACGCTCCATTTATTTATTTTCTTTTTTGTGAATTCATTTTAGGTCGAAACCATTCCTGAGATTATATCGTCCATAATATAATAAGTACTTTTTCGAACAAAAATGATTAGTCTGCTCTGTGAAAAATCAACTTATATTATAAGACAGTTGCTTTATTTATAACTTCTGTTTATACAATCACTTTTAAAATATAATCCGAAGTTGAAGCAGCTAATAGTCCGCCATATGTAAGATCAAATTGAACAATGTCGCCAACTTTATACTTATGGCTGCAGTCTGCAAAATCTGCCAGTAAATGGTCGCTGCTTCCGCCGATAATCTTTATGCCTTTATCACGGGGGATGATGCCGCTTAAATTTAAATCCTGCCGCCCCGCTGCAAGGATGCCGCGTAATCTAATGCCCTTGTCTTCAAATACCGGCTTCTGGCCGAAAGCATCCATGCCTATTTGCCCATGCGGGTAAGAGGGCTTTTCTTTTAATTCAATTATTTCCAATGCTAAAGTAAATGCATCTCTGTATGTCCCTTCAATACGCTCCCCAAATGCAGTTTCTAAACCAAGGGCAATTGATTCTCCAAGTCTTAGCTGATTAATCCTTTTCGGCATTTCATTCTTAAAAACTAAATACAGGCTGCTTGAATTTCCCCCGGAAACAGTCTCAATGGTAATGTTATATCTCTTTTCAATTTGTTCAACAAGCTCTACTAATTTTCCCAGATTATTTGCATCAGGGATAACTCCTCCATAACAGGTCAGGTTTGTCCCAATCCCCTGTATGCGTATTCCCTTTAATCCTATGACCTGACCGACAAAGTCAATCAAATATTCATACCACACACCTTCACGAAGGTCACCCAGGTCTGTCATAATAATAATATTATGAACCTTGTTTTTTCTTATTGCGGCTTCGGACAGTGCGTTTATTGTGTCTATCTCTGAGTTTAAGCTTACATCACATAGATCAACTACTTCATCTGCGCGCGACTTCATGGGAATACGGAGTAACATCTTGGGGACTCCTAATTCTTGAAGCTTCCGCAGATTCCTCAATCTTGAGTCGGCAAGCATATAAGCTCCGCCGTCTATCATCGCTTGTGCAACTTCAGGGATGGCACAGAAAACTTTGCTTACTGCTGCCACATTTATGCCGATCTTTCTGCATTTATCAGCCAATAGACTTGTGTTATGCTCTATTTTTTTCTTATCAATTATCAGTGCCGGATATTTCATAAAACTTTCTTTTGTTATGTGCATTGCGGTTATAAAATTCCAAGACTTTTTTTCAAAAGACTAATTGCCGCCTGTGGATATTTTTTTGATAGTACTCCTAAAGAAGCCATAATATAGTGGTTATCAATTAAGATATTAGTGTCATTTTTAGGGAACAGCTCTTCACCTTTGCCATGATTTCCAATTAATTTTAAAATATCAATCCGTTTTGGAAGTCTGGTCAGCGCACCACCTGTACCTATAATAAATTTTACATTAGTAAGGTCCTTGCCTTCGGCGATGGATTTTTTCCCCGGCATTGAGTAAATGTATCGTAATTTTCCGGCATGCCTTTCAAGAGCAGTCAATACTGCTTCTTTGGTTAACCGTTCAATAAATTCTTTTTCCCTGAAGGAAACCGGAATTGGTTTTGCATTTGCGATTAATTCAGCAGCATCCGGAAATTCTTTTATCAATTCCTGCATGCCAATTTTTTCAACAATATGCTTCAAATTAATATAAACGCCCAAATCGCCTTCAACAGTGCGCTTTGCAGCCGGTTCAGGACTTATCAGTATTCTGCTTATTTCTTCTGAATCAACAGTAACTGAATGTACATCGGTAGTAGCTCCGCCGACATCAAATACTAATAAATCACCAATTTCTTCTTTAAGCAAAATAGCTGCTTCCATTACTGCCCCGGGTGTTGGCAGAATCGGCCCGGTTACCATGTCATGTACGTGAGACATTCCGGGAGCATGAATAATATGCTCTTCAAACACCTGCTGAATGATTCTGCGGGCAGGCTCAACATTTAGCGTGTCCACTTTGGGATAAACATTATCTACTATATATAGTTTTACAGAGTACTCTTTTGCTAAATCGCTTATCTCTTCAACATTTTCTGTATTACCTGCATAAATAACGGGGACATTAAGAGAAAGGGAAGCGATTTTTTCAAAATTATGAAGTGCGGTTTCACGTTCACCGTAATCAACTCCGCCGGCAATGAGGATTATATTTGGATTCAGATCTTTTACTTTTTGGAGATCGCTTTTGCGCATCTTTCCGGCAGTGACTAATTTTACAATTGCCCCTGCGCCTAGTGCTGCTTCCTTGGCTGCCCTGACTGTCATGTCATAAACCAAACCATGCACAGACATCCTAAGACCTCCGGCTGCACTGCTTGTGGCAAACATTTCATCCCAGGTAATTTCTGAGACATCAAGCTTTTGTTTAAGATCTTCAACAGCGCCTTTTAATCCAATGATAACATTGCCCTGAAGAACAGTAGTAGCAGACTGCCCCTGCCCAATAAATAAAGGATAAGGGGATCCGCTTGCAGCTGATCCCCCTACATTTTGAAATGCATTAACAACTGTTGTAGTGCTGCCAATTTCGGCAACTAATACATCAATGTGCATCCATTAACTCTTTTCTTCTTTTTACTAAAAAGCTTGCTGCATCGTTGCCATGGCTGCCCCGGCCAAAGCCTGCATCCATGCCTGCCTCAACAGCTATTTCATTAGTAACCTGTGTACCGCCGCAGCAAAGTATAATTCTGTCTCTAATACCTTTTTCAATACAAAGCTCATTAAGCTTTTTCATGTTTTTTATATGAACATCATCATGAGTAATAATTGTACTTGCAAGAATTGCATCTGCGTTAGTTTCTATGGCAGCATCCACTAATTTTTCAATCGGACACGATGTTCCAAGGTATAAATATTTAATGCCGTACCTTTCAATGCCGCCATGTTTAATATCAAGTGTTTCTTTTAGTCCTACCGAATGTTCATCCTGCCCGACAGTGGCAGCAACAACAAACATTGGTTTTTCATTGATAGCTTCCCTAATCTCTTCATCTGACAAAACAGAAATTTTTTCAGGAATAACCAGCTCATCAATGTTTATGTCAAATTTTACTTTGCCTTTAATTTCAACAACAGTACCTTCAGAAGGATGCAGGCATTGTTTGTGAACTACGGTAACATCTTCAAGTCCCATTTTCTCTCCGCATTTGATGGCGGCGAATTCAGCAGTCCTCTCATCGCATGGCAGAAAAATTGTAGTACATACAACTCCATCGGCTTTCCATTCAACTTCCGGCTTCAGTAGTTTTGAGTCGCTATATTTCTCTACATCCTTTAGTCTTGTGTTTACGTTATCAGTTTCATCCAATTCATCAATATATTGGATTTTTGAGCGGTCTTCAAAAGTGTCGCCGCCAATTGCATCACTTGCTTTGGCAAATTCTTTTGGGACATTGTTGTAGCCGTAATGCACAGAGACCGGAGCGAAATATTCAGGTGCGCGTTCAAACACCCAGCCGTATCCTATTCCGCCTTCAATTTGGCGCGGAATTCCATCACCGTTACGTTCAGGGTAATATCCGCTGTCAATAAAAAAGCCATCCTGAACAGCATTAAAATATCCGCCGGTTTCCAGCATCTCTTCCATAAACAAGACTGCACGTTCTTTCAATTCGCGGGCGTCTTTCCCAAGCGGGCCGTCTAAGTCTATTTTAACCATTTCCCTTAAACCATCCATGCCGTCAAGTGCCTGCTTTGCAGTGCTGATTGCAGCAATGTTATTATAATGCCAGGGAACGTTTCTGCCTTCATCCGGAGTAATTGTAGATTGAATATCCGCACTTGTTAAACGGCTTATCATTAAATTTAATGTATGGGATACAGTTGCTTCACGCATATCCGATTCCATATATTTAGTGTTCTGCTGTGCTCTCATTTTATATTCTGAGAAAAAATCTCTTAAAGCAACGGCATAAGGTAAATCCAGCCGCATACAAGGGGCAGGAGGTGCGGTAGGCGGAACGGTTGAGAGGGCAATGTTCTCAGGTTTTATTCCAACTTTTTTAGAGAACATACAGTTGATTGCATGCTGCACCATAAGTTCAGGTCTTACCTTCCATGCTTTCATGGCCGTAGCGTTTGCATTATGGGCACCGTCAATTTGAAGCATTTCTGCCCATGCCATAATTTTTTTTGCTTCGCACGCATCGGCAAAGCTTCTTACCATATTGATGTTTCTGTAAAGAACATTATACTGCGGATCCTGGTGGGCCCCGTTTATGCCTTCTTCGGCAAACATGACAGCTATATCCGGGCCTGCTACACCTGAAATATATGAGTGGAAATTAATAGGTCTCCCTACTTCATCTTCAATCATATCAAGAGCTTTACGGCTGGCGCGTACTTGCTTTCTTGTAACGGCAATACCGCCTATACCCTGTGTTGTGCCTTCCAGAAGTGAATCAATGTGTGACTGCCCGGCAGTTCTTATGACCATAATATGGTCTGCGCCGTGCCACGCAGCCATTCTCATTCTGCGTATATCATCTTCAAACCTGCCTGATGCAATTTCTGTGGTTATAACACAATCAGGCTGTGGATCTATATAACCCATTCCCCGTGAGCCGGGTAAGGGAATGTAATTTTTCAAAGCTTCGGATGTCTCATGATATTCAAAGTCACCGATAACTCTTTTTTCATTACGACCTTCCCGCCAGTGCCATCCTCTTCTGCGCGGTTCATAATTCTCAAGGTCGCTCAATAATTCATTTAAATCTAATTTTTTATTAATATCTAAAGCCATTGTTAATTCTCCGGAAAAATAATTCGTTTCATATCCGATGTTTTATTTAGAATAATTGTGAGACTTCGTCCCAATGTTTGCCTTCGGCCAGAGCCATACCTGCTTCTCTAATAGAAACATTAAGCTTTTTTGAAAGTCTCCATACAACATTTCCGGCTCCATATTTCATGAGGCCCTTGTTAATAACACCTTCAACAATCGGCTTAACTTCAAGGCTGGAAAAGCCCATTCTTAATAAAACACTCCGTTCAATTGCCGGCGTAGTATTTTTATAACCAAGCTCAAGCAGCGGATCAACTATCTTTTCTGCCAATTGCCAGAATCTTTCTTTTAATTGTTCATCCGTCAAATTAGCAAGATGTTGCCTACGTGTCTCGAAATCATCTGCACGTTTCATTATTTTTATTCCTAATAATATATTTTTATTTAATTTTCTGTTCCATTGAATATTGAGACCGCTAAAAGTCATTTATAAAAACCAATATAAATCCGGATGTCCTGCCAGTCTGAACGAACCTTCGGGTTAAGAAGCCCAATGCCGGTAACTTACAAATTTTCAGAACATTAGTACAGTTTTTATGCGCTCAATATAATATATATTCCATACTATTTTATGGCTATATGTAATTCATTTAATATGTTTGTTACAGTGCCAACATCGGACTTTATTTCTAAAGCGATGAATTCCAAATCTTGTTTACTTACACAACTGACACTGTTGTTTGCAATGCAGTTTTTAACATAAGAAACTTTTGCCTTCATCAAATCAAAATCCTTTGCCTTTATCATTGATGGATGTTCAGGCAGTATGATGCTTGTTCCCGGAACTTCAGTATTTGGGTTGCCGAATTTAAGCTCAATGCCGTTTGCTTTGGCAAAATTTAACTGTGGCAAAGGATGTTTTCCTGCGCCGGTATACTCTGTTTCCTGCACAACAATAATTTGGTCTTTGTCCATTTCCTGTGCAATACTAAAAGCAGCAGTCAGCGATGTATTTCCTGCAGGACCTCTTTCTAAGCCTTCCAGCACTGCAAGGGCCTCAGTCATATAAAATACTTCACCCTGTGTAACAAGAACATATCTGTCCATATAACGCAAAGGTCTGGCAGCGTTTCGCGGAACATCAGCCCTGTCTGGCCACGTTGCAAAAGGAATTCCAAATCCGGTATGACCGGTAGTAAAAGATTTTCTGTTGAACGCCTTATCTGAAGCCATATGCAATCCTGAAAGGTCAACACTTGCGCCGACAACTTTTGTACTCTCTGCGCCTGCTTTCAATAAACCGCGGGCTGTACCTGTCAGGTTTCCGCCGCCTGCATGAGTAATAAGCACTGCTTCGGGAAATTTCCCAAGCTTTGATTTGCATTGCATGGCAAGTTCGTATCCCAGAGTCTCTACACCGGCAATGCCGAAAGGTGTGTAAAGTGATGCATTAAAATAACCTGTATCTTCCAGGAGGCATAAAAAAGTATAGAAAAGTTCAGGACCTACAGTAAGCTGAACTACTTCGGCACCATAGGCTTCACATGCACGCTGTTTTTCCAATATCTCCGGCTGACCGGTCATGCTGCTGTCATAACACTCCTGAACAACAATGCACTTTAGTCCCTGCATTGCCGCCTGAGAAGCTACTGCAGCGCCATAGTTTCCGCTTGTAGCAGTTACAACACCTTTATATCCAAGTTTTTTTGCATGATAAACAGCAGTAGCTGCACGCCTTGCTTTAAAACTGCCTGAAGGATTGCATGCTTCATCCTTAATGAATATTCTTGCTCCTTTTCCTTCCGGGGCTAATTTCCTAAGAAGAGCTGTTATGTTTTTCAGTTCTATAAGAGGAGTATTGCCGACGCTTACACTTTCCTGAATCTTCTGGATCTCTTCCAGTGAGTAACCGGCCTCCTTCATCATTTTTTCATAATCAAAAGCAATTCCCCCTGACTCAAAGGCACTGTAGTCAATCCCAATAGCTTTTTTCATTATTTCATTTTTACGGCTCATAACTGCCGAATAAGAAAGGTCTTTGTTTGTCATTTTGACCCTCCATAAAGAATATCTTTTAACTGAGTATCTATTTTAAGTAACTCGGGTACATAAGAACCATAATTATGCGTGTAACCCGGATTAACTGCTGTCAATTCACCTGTAACGGTTCTACCGGTTACGGTTGTAATTATAACAGAATCGCCAATTGCGGCATCTTGCTGTAATATACCTTTTACCCACAATTCTAAAGGTACTGCCTGGGTATCTTCCGGAACTTGCGGAGCACGTTCTCCGGCCTTTAATACAATCTGATGTATCTGAACCCAATCACCTTTTTTTGCTGTCTGCATGATAATTTTCCTTTAATTTCTAATTCTAAAGAATCATTTCCCGCATGTCACCCATTATTGCTCTGGGGACAGGCAGATCTATCATAGTTTTTAAACCGGGAGCTGCATTTATAACATGTGGTATCATATTTACACAAACTGCAATAGTTCCCAATCCGCCCTGTACCTCCGGCTTAATTTGCATGTTTACTTCAGGTGTTCCTTTAATGGTAATATAATCACCGGTATAAACGCCGGCCATTTCAGGCTCAATCTGCTGCGGATGAATCATATTAATAAGTACTTCACCGTTAACATATCCCTGACCTGTCATATTAACCCCGGCAACATTTCCTGCTTTTGCAAATCCATAAGGGGATTTACGGTCAACATCAGTAACAATAGGGGACATCTGAGTTTCATATTTTTCAACTTTCCAGCCAATGGCATCGCCAATCATATTTATGGACTCTGCAAATCCTACATGGCCGGCAAGTGAACCGTTTTTAACACCTTCGTTAAATTTATCAACTGAAATTCCTACTCCTTGTTCCTCCATTACTGCGGGACCGAATGGTGAAAGGCTGTTTACGCGTTTAGCTTCAACATGCTTAACCTCTGTCATGCAGCCGGTAAGGCATACAACAAGCAAATCCATAATCATTCCGGGGTTGATGCCGGTACCTAAAATTGTAACACCATTTTCTTTTGCAATCTTGTTTAATTCTGCTGCCAGCTCGGGATTCTGAGCTTTAGGGTATGACATCTCTTCGGCAGTTGAAATTACATTTACTTTTTTCTCCAGAGCCAGTTTCAGTCTCGGGAAAGCTTTTTTTGTAAAAGAATCGGTAGCACAAAGACAAACGTCGCAGCATTTTTCAGTAAGTACTTCGTTAATATCTCCCTTAATTACTACATCTTTCCTATCGCCTTTTTCGATTCCTAAAACCTCAAAAATACTTTTATTTACTCTTTCAGGATGGAGGTCGCACACGCCTATAATATCAACACCTTTTTTAGTTAATAACATTCTGGCCATTCCGCTTCCCATTGCGCCAAAGCCCCAGATTACTATTTTAACATTTTCCATACTTCTTCTCCAATAGTTATATAATATTTTTTTGAATATTTAATTGATGTTTGCAGGTCCTAGACCGATATAGAATTTACTTTTCTAATAGAAAATAATTGTTACTTCATATAGTACATTTTTTAAGATGCTCCATAAATTTACTATCCTTAATATACAAAACCAAGCAGATTGGAAAATATTTTTGTCGCTTTTTGACCCATTTTGCGGGAAAATGAGCAAAAATTTGCGTTATTAAATTGCCGAATTAATGTTAAAAATTTAAGAATTAAGGTATTAAATCATTTAGCTTAAATAAAGAATTATAAGTTTACATTAAACCTTGATTATTAAGATTAGCAATAGTGTAAAATGCTAATAAGGTAAGTCTTTTACTTGGGATAATATTTAATCTTTTCAATAATAATTGTTCTATTCAAGCAAAAATTTCTGCAAACTAAAATCGGGTCATTTAAGTTCAAGTAATAAAGGAAGTTGACAATGATTAAGAAATTTATAATATTAGTTATAGTTATTACTTATAAAATCTGGTTTCCCTCAAATTATAAAATACTAAGTTGAACTTGAAGGCGTAGAAACAATATACTTGAAAAGAATAAACTGATTTGAATTATACAGTAGTATAGTTTGGGAGATAGATTCTAAATATAATTGTAAATTTTTATGCTTTCCTTTTTCCAAAAACAAGTACGATATTATGAGTATTTTATTAAATTATTAAAAACTAATGATTGAAACTACAACTCCAAAAATAGTTAGTCACAAGATTCGGCAATTACTTAAAAAAATGGGCTTATCAGATAAACCTGAGTTTGTTAATGTTATTTCGGAGGATTGGTGTATCGAGAGTGAATGTTTTGAAAATGTGAACAATAAAGTAAAAAAAGAGGGCGGTAAGAGAATTTTGGGTTGGCAGATATGGGAATGGGAAAATGTATTAATCGAAGCTGAATTCCATTCTGTATGGGAAGACCCGATAACGAATACTTTAATAGATATTACTCCTAAGACGGAATGTGAGATATTATTTGTAAAAGATCCTAAGATGGTTTATTCTGGTATAAGAATAGACAACTACAGAATGGCTTTACGTCAAGATAGACTTATTAATGATTTTATACAAGTATCCAGGGAATTGAATGATGTGATTTTACACGGAAGCCATCCAGATAACCCAACAGAATCAACTTTTACAGGAAGTGATATGAGAAAATTTCAGACTTTAATCAGTATAAAGTCCAAATTACTTGGATTATTAGTACATGGGGGTAGCGAAAATTCTAAATGCTTTTGTGGTAGTGAACGTAAATATAAGAATTGTCATGCAATTAGATAATAATGCCTATTTATTTTAATATTATCTTTGAATATAAATCAACTCAGTAGTTTTAATATACCGATAGCTTTGTGGTACTATAAAAGTATCATTGTTGTTTTTGATTTCAGCTAGACTAATTGGTTTAGAAAAGTTCTGATATCTGTCTATCAAAATACCATATCCATAGTCATTTGTTGAGAAGTAATTTTCAAATTCTTGTTTACTGATACATGCATTTTCTTTGATTTTGACCCATAACTTTTTAATTTCATCTCTGATTATTCCTCCAACTGTAAACGATCCACAGATTTCTTTATATGGAGAACTAACATAAAGAACTATTCTGTCCCCTTTATTTAATGACTTTGGAATTCTTTTCCTTAATTCTACAGTTTTCTGACCATTTATTATTTTTTTAGCATAAATAGGTTTTATAGACAACAATATAACCCTATTCCCCATTACTATTCTCCTTCATGCCACAATGATAAATATCAAAGTATAAATTTTCAGATATACGATAAGGACTTTGTGGAAAAGTAAATTTTTTATTGCAGTTCTCTTTAAATATAAAATCCAAAGTAGAAACATTAATATTTCTATGAAAATTTTCAGTCAAATCAAAAGTAAAAGCTAAAATATCTTTTGTGGGAATGTCTTTCGCGGTTTGTAGTAAATTTTCCCATTTATATATCCCAAACCTACTATATTTTTTATATAATAATTTCGGATTATTAATTTCAACATTATTGATATATGAGGATGCTGCAATATTCATTGTTGAAGTTTTACTTTTGCCTTTTGAGATATACCACAATGCTCTACTATTTTGGACTGGAGCAAGAGGTGTTGATGATCTATAGTAAACATTTTCTTTGTTAAAGAGTAATTCCGAATTTCCTCCAAATAAGTCTTCCTCTGATAAGTTACGATGAAACAAATTCATTGCCCAATGTGGTTTTATTGGAATAATAAAACAAGGTAAATCTGAATCAATTATTTTTAGCGGGAATAACATCCTTTCCACAAGGAAAGAATATTTCTTATCAGAAAGATATATTGATATCTGACTAATATACTCTTGAATAAATGAATTGTCAGGGACAATCTTATCAATGTAATCTTTTATCTGATCAAAGCGAATGCTTATATTCCCAACAATTTTGTAAAAATGGTTATTTATCTTGATAAAATAATGTCTATCAAGAATATATTCTATTTCATTATTTACATAAGCTTCACTAATTATTATTAAGTGTTTTTTCCTCACCTGTGCAAAAGAAATAACGTCATGAATTATTTGATTTAGAATAGTGGAATTTGGGATTGTCTGAGTATTTCTTAGGAATTCAATTTCCAGTGCATTTGAGTCTTCATGAATTGTATACAATAATTTAGGACCTTCATCATTTTCAACGATGTATGCTTTTGACTGCTTTTTAATTAAAGCTGCCTTTAGTTTACTTTCAAATTGTCGTTTTTTTTCATAATTACTTATAAAAAATGGAGGAGCTATATTTCTCAAATCTTCACATTTAAGAATTCGCTTTTGATATCTTGTTCCGACGAGACTTGAAGGTCTATAATCTGTATCCTCCCTAGATAAAGCTATTTCTATTATAAAATCTTCAGGCCTTGTTACTATTAGTGCATATTTATCAAATATTTTTTCTGAGTATTTAATTATGCCAGCATCTTTTGTTAAAAAATATTTGGCACCGGCTGCAATTGTCCATGATAAATGTCTCACATCTGAGGCCTCGCGGTCAGTTAGTCTCTTGTCGTATATCGCCTGTACTTCTTTGTCAATTTCTTTAAAAATTTTACCATCAGCCTCTAGTAACTTAAAATTTTCAAGAAATGTCCGACTCCTTTGTCTCTTCTCAAGATCATTACTATGGCTTATATCACTACTTAGTTGATTAGTAATATAATAGTCAACTTCTTCGACTAGCCAATCGGAAAATAACGCATGGGAGTTTTGATTTTTATCATTAATATCATCCATTAAGTCATAAACAATATTGCTGTCCAATACTATTTTTGATTTGACACTTTCTTCTAAAACAGAAAAGAGATTAGTATGATTAAAATTATAATACCATACGAATAAGACGCTGCCTAGTCTTCTACGACCTGCTTTTTCATTGCAAAAAGTAAAGCCTAAATTTTCCCACAATTTGGTTGCATCATAATCCTGTCTACAGGTTACTTTTACTCCATAAAAGTTTCCCTCACTTTCCTTTTCAAGGAAACCAAATAAGTTTCGCGCAACTCCTTTATTCCTACTCGTGCTTGAAACACATAGATGAGTAATAGAAATATAATTATGTCTTTTGTTAATATTATACAGCAAATAACCGATTAAGCTATTATCCCTATCTATGGCTATTAATAATCTGTTTTCTTCCATAGCTATTCTAAATACTTGCTCAGGAAGAAAACCTAAGGTAGCCGCATTTTGTTTGTGTAAAAGTAGAACCTCGGATATTTTCTCGGGGTGGCTTTTACATGATTCAATTAAAATACTCATAAAACAACCTTAACAAATGTTCAAAATTTATTTTATCGACGCTATCTTATGTCTAGATGCTGACTCAGAGTGTAAACGTGCTAATGCTTCCACATATACAGCTAACGATTAGATTTTATTAAAACGATATACTGAGTCAAAGGATTTATTTATACCAAAAAACTTTAATATGTCAGCGAATCTACTAAAAAGCTAATCATAGTAGGCATATTAAAAATATTATCCTGCAATTTGTATCACTTATTGTATCTATAAATGCACTTCATAAGTAAACCACAAATATTTTAAAATCTTACTTACGCCAATTTGCCTATAATTTACAAAACCAAGAGGTCATACGTTTGTATGCCATTATCGTTTCCCTAAATTACGGAAAACTTTTACTTATGTCAAATAAAATAAATTACGCAGTCCAATTGGTAATATACAAATCGCGCATATGAATAATAGCCTTAATCTGGTCGCCCAATAAATCCTCCAGCAAATGGACATACTATTGATATATCTTTGTACTTAACTATCAAACATGTATTATGACGGCTAATTGTTTCATCTGTCTTAGCTTCAATATAAAATTATTACTTTTATTCTCTTTCCGCGGAATAAGATTTATTTAGCTTTGCATTCACTCTTATCCTACATATCTGATTCAAATATTAGTTGTAAATAAACAATGATAATAATTTGATTAGTCTGCATATTTAGCTTTTTCTCCCCTCTTATACTATCGTCTCTTGCTATCCTCCTCTCAACTCAATGCCCTCGTAAATGACAGTAATGTACCTTGGAAATACTCTCTAAATTTTCAACATCCTGAATACCTTTCTCAATTAAATCAGCCGCTTCATAAAGAAAAATCATTAAAAGTGTAAATTATTTGAGGGTTCGGCTAATTAATTTCTTGTAAAATCCGATTATATGGTAGTGATTAAGTGATATGCTCAAAAGATTTACAAATGAATATTTCAGGATATAAGCAAAATGATGAAGAAAAGTTTAATATTTTTAGTACTAACGGTATTTGGGCTCTTACAGGCCCAGACTGTAACCAAGGTACTCATTTCCGGTGAAAACACCGCGCACGATACAGATGTTAAAAACTCATTTATGATTGGATATGCCAGCTTTGACGGTACACAGTATACAGGACAGATTGATATTCATGCGGACTATATACCTTTATATGCCATCAGGTATGCTCACAATAACGGATATCAAATTGCCGTAAGGTCATATACCGGATTAAATCCTGCAGTAGATGATACTGCAAGATGTTATCCTGATGTGCAGCTCTATATGCCGGCGGGGTCTAACAATTTTGAATATATCTGCAATTTGAATATGTCCAATAATGCAGTTGTGGTAACCGGAGCCGGAAAAGATACTTTAGTTACAGGCTATCCGGTTGAGTTTTATTCTATTGATCCAATAACAACAGCAAATGCGTCAAGTTTTTCCAATGGATATATCGCCGGGCAAATAGCTTACATTGCTAACCATTATGGTCTCTCTTTAGCCCAGGCAAGAACTGTTGCCAGAAATAACTCGATAAAATATCAGGGCCCGCAATTTGTTGTGTACGGAAAGTTGAATGAAAGTGCCGGTATTTCGTTATTACCGGTGGAATTGACATCATTTGCGGGAAAATATCAGCAAAAAAATATACATTTAAGCTGGAGTACGGCAACAGAAGTATCTAATTTAGGCTTTGATATTGAACGATCTACGGATAAAACGAAATGGCAGAAAATAGGTTTTGTAAATGGGCACGGGAATAGTAATTCCCCCAAGAATTATTCATTTGTTGACATTTCCGTTGTTGAGAATAATTATTTTTACAGATTAAAACAGATTGATACTGACGGGAAATTTGAATACAGCAAAGTAATCGAAATCAGTAAAGCCGGAAATATAGAAAGCTGCGTGCTAAATCAGAATTATCCTAATCCGTTTAATCCGACTACCAAAATTAGCTTTAGCGTAAAAGAAGGTAATAAAGCTAAATTAATTATATATGATGTTTTGGGCAAAGAAAGTGCTGTATTGTTTGACGGGAATGTTGAGGCCGGCAAAGTATATTCTGTTGATTTTAATGCATCAAATCTGGTCTCCGGTGTTTATTTCTACAAACTCATGTCAGGCAATTTTTCGAGCATAAAAAAAATGATGCTGATTAAGTAGGATAATAAAAGTCTAACCTTAAATCCGGTCTCATTATTTGCAGACCGGATTTCTATATAATCATTTCTTGAAAATTCAAAATTTACAAAATTGTTGCGGTCCGGCAATGATTTTTAAATATGGATTTAAAGATAGTAAAACGAAATCAGGTGAAAAGCGGCTTTAAATATTTTTGAGGAAAGATCCATGACTTAAAATATAAGCTCGAGTAGTCCAATTTTTACAACTTATCGAACATCTGCCCCCTTCCTTTTCCATAAGTTCCGACCAAATATAAAACAAATATTACAAATTTTGGACTAAAAGTCATATTTGTCTGAGCGACTTTGTCTTGCTAATTTGATAAAAATATCTGTTTTTTGCAAAATTTCCAATTATTGTGTCCAAAAGAGCATCTATCCTTCTAAAAGCAAATCATGGCATCCTTGTTGAGTTGTTGAAAATTATTAGTTCGGTATATTCAATATGTAAATGAAGCAACACGTACCTCTTTATTCCTTCATGTGAATAGCACTGATATATAGAAAGAACGTATCCGAACTATTGAACTTATAAGTTTTGCCGATCCAAAGTATAGATAATTGTCTCAGCTATAAAGAAAATTCTAAAGGAGTTATTGCTATGAAAAGACTATTTACAATTTGTGTCCTGTTTCTATTTTTGTGCGTGCCGCAGATAAATGCGCAGATCATAGACCAAACACTCTATGTCACTACTACTGTCAGAACAGTTGGAGCTGATTACGTGGTTGACTATATGTTGGACGGGGTCAGCCTCCCGACTTACACTCACTATTTATATTCAGCGGCCTTCAATATCCAATATGATAAGACTAAACTTACATATAAATCTGCTGTATGGTCAGGTACTTATGCCCCAACGGGTAGTTATTCGCTCTGGGCTAATAATAATACAACAACTGGAGTGATTACATGTGGTATAAGCAAGAGATCCGGAAACAGAACACTCACATCAATTCCTTCTCCTACTCCTCAAACATTCCTTACTTTAACATTTACGATAAAAGTTGCAACAGGCATAAATTTGTCAATAACAGGATCAAATACAATTACTCTGAGCCGTTCTGATGGTAGCAATACAAGTACTTATCCGGGCACCGGGCGTAGCTTAACCCAGATATTCGTTGATAATTCGGCGCTCCCTGTTGAATTAACTTCCTTTGCAGGCAGGTGCGTTCAGAATAAAATTCATCTAAATTGGAATACTGCAACTGAAGTATCTAATTTAGGTTTTGATATTGAACGGTCTTCCGATAAGATTAACTGGCAGAAGATTGCGTTTATAAATGGTAATGGGAACAGCAACTCTCCAAAGAATTATTCATATGTTGACAACTCAGCTATGGAAAGTAAGTGCTATTATCGATTGAAGCAGATCGATACAGATGGTCAATATCATTACAGTAACACTATTGAAATTAATACATCTCAAAACTCAGGCAGCTTTACACTTGAGCAAAATTATCCTAATCCTTTTAACCCGGTCACAAATATCAGTTTCTTTCTGCCTTCAGAGTCATTCGTTTCAATAAAAGTATTTGATGTACTTGGCCGGGAAGTGACAACTTTGATACATAAGCAGCTTACTGCAGGTTATCAAAACGTTTATTTTGATGCCTCTAATTTAGCCAGTGGTACATATCTATATAGAATGGAAGCAGGAGCTTTTACACAAGTAAGGAAATTGATAGTTACTAAATAGATTTAGTTATTATTATCTCAACTACTTGGGGGATAAATTATTCTGTACATCCCTGCTGAAGAAGCAGGGATGTATATTTATAATCCGCTTATCAATTATTTTAACCGTCAGAATAAAGTTGCTAATTATTATTGCTGCTTTGTGTTAACTTTAATACCTATCTATCAGTAATATAAGGAACTTGAAAATGAAAGTTGTACTATCTGCAATGGCGGTTCTATTGTGTTTCGCTTCAATATATCCACTTACAAGCGGGGGAGAGTTTGAAAAAGGAGCAGTGTATAGTGGGTTCAAATTACTGGAAAAGAGATTTGTTAAAGAGGTAAATGCAGAATGTTATTATTTTGAGCATATCAAAAGTGGGGCAAGACTATTTAAAATTGCTGCAGACGATCAGAATAAAACATTCAGCATTGCATTTAAAACGGATCCTGAATCAGACTACGGAACTCCCCATATTATGGAGCATTCTGTATTAAATGGTTCAAAGAATTTTCCTGTCAAAAGTCCTTTTGATGTTCTTCAAAAAGGTTCGCTTAGTACATTTATGAATGCCTTTACCGGTAATGATCTTACTTGTTTTCCCTTTGCAAGTATGAACAACAAAGATTATTTCAATCTAATGCACGTATATTTAGATGCAGTTTTCAATCCTCTGTTAGTTACTGACAGCAGAATTCTTAAACAGGAAGGATGGCATTATGAAATGGAAAAAAGTGATGCCCCCATTGTTTATAAGGGCGTTGTATATAATGAAATGAAAGGGGCCTTCTCTAATCCTACAAGAGAACTAGGTTACCAGATATATAAAAATCTTTTTCCTGATAACGGCTACAGGTTCGCTTCGGGGGGGTACCCTAATTCCATTCCAAATCTAACCTATAAAATGTTTGTGGATTTCCATACTAAATATTATCATCCTGTAAACAGCCATATTTTACTATATGGAAATGCAGACTTGAATGAGGAACTGGCTTTTATTGATAAAGAGTACTTATCAAAATATGATAAGTCAGTAAGGCCTGAAAGTTTTCCAATACAAAAACCATTTACTGAACTAAAGGAATTGACAACATATTATCCTGTTGCAGAAGATGGTAAAACTGAAAACCAGACATATCTTACTTTGAACTTTGTTGCCGGATTAAACACTGACAGGGCAACAACTATGGCGCTAAATATTCTGAGCGATGTTTTGGTTAATCAGGAAGCTGCACCAATTCGCCTTGCCCTGCAAAAAGCAGGAATCGGACAGGACGTAACTGCTTCTGTCGATGAACTTAGACAGAATGTGTTCCAAATTATGGTTCAGAATGCTAATCCATCTGACAAAGACAGATTCCGTGAAATTGTTTTCAATACTCTAAGGGATGTTGTTAAAAACGGGCTCGATAAAAAAGTAATTGAAGGCGCTATCAACAGAACTGAATTTCAGTTAAGAGAAGGGAACGATGCACAGAAAGGTATTACATATAATTTTCAGGTATTACCTGGTTGGTTCTTTGCAGATGACCCATATCTGACCCTTGAATATGAGAAACCTTTGAGCAAAGTAAAAACTGCCTTGGAAGGTAATTACTTTGAATCTGTTATCCGGCAGTATATCCTTGACAACAAACATGCACTGCTTTTAACTATGGAGCCCAAACCGGGTCTTGAAAAGGAGAACAGTGCAGTTATAGAAAAGAAGTTAAATGATTATTCTGCATCGTTGTCGGCAACAGAAAAGAGTAATCTGGTTAATGAAACTCAAGAGCTCATTGCATATCAGAAGAAGGAAGATACTCCCGACGCATTAAATACAATGCCGCTATTAAGCCGCAAGGATATAAACCCCAAGGCCGAATGGTATGCAGTAAAAGAGAATAAATTAAATGGGGTTCCTCTATTAACACATAGCGAATTTTGCAATAATGTAGTGTACTCAAGAATGTTGTTCGATTTGTCCAGTCTTCCGCCTGAATTGATACCTTATGCCTCATTACTGACAGCTATACTTGGCAGTCAGAATACTGATAATTATTCATATGGCGATCTGGATAATGCTTTGAACATAAACACAGGCGGCTTTAATTCCTTTGTAACAACTTATCTTGTTGATCAGGAAGACGCTAAAATGAATGCCAGATTTGTAGTCGATTCTAAAGCAATGAATACCAAAGTTGATAAGATGATGAGTCTGTTGTCCGAAATAATAAACAAAACACATTATAAAGATACTACCAGGCTGAAAGAAATAATTACCCGGTTGCAGTCCCGTTTGGAAAATCAGGTTAAAGTTGGCGGCTTTCAGTATGCCCAAACCCGTTTATCCTCTTATTACAGTAATTCAGGCAGATTTAATGAAGTAACAGGCGGAATTGAGTATTACTGGTTTATCTCCGATTTAGCAAAAAATTATGATTCCAAATCTAAGGAGATTACTGAGAACTTAGTTAAAGCTGCTTCAATAATATTTAACAAAACAAATCTTATTGCTGCCGTTACAAGCGACGATAAGGACGTTCCGGTCTTTACTAAGGAAATGCAAATATTCATTAATACCCTTCCTGACAATAAATTTTCTCCGACTGTATGGAACTTTGATCTTGTAAAAAAGAACGAAGGCTTCTTAACAACTTCAAAAGTCCAGTATGTAATTAAAGGCTTCAACATTAAAAAACTTGGTTATAAATGGAATGGGAAAATCAACGTCTTAAGCCAAATATTATCAACAGACTGGCTTCAGACCCGGTTAAGAGTCCTTGGCGGAGCCTATGGAGGTTTTAGCAATTTCTATCAAAATGGCGATGTCTTTTTCAATTCTTATCGCGATCCGAATTTGAAAGAGACTCTTGTAAATTATGATGCAATTCCTGATTACCTTGATAAGCTGGAAATAAATGATGTTGACATGACAAGATATATTATCGGTACCATTTCAAATCTGGACGCTCCTATGACATCCGTGCAGAAAGGTAACAAAGCTATCAGATATTATATGGAAAAAACTAAAGCAGAAGATATTCAAAAAGACAGAAATGATATATTAGCTACTTCGCTTAGTGACATAAAGTCAATGAAACAGATGATGAAAGATGTAGTGGATCAAAATAATATTTGTGTTTATGGAAATGAACAAAAAATATTATCTCAAAAAGAATTATTTAATAAAGTTGAAAAACTGGTTAAATAATCAATTAGTAAATAAAATATTATTCCGGGCATCTCCGAACCCAATTCTTGCTATGGCAAGGAATGCCCGTAAATATATTAAGCATTTCATTTCCAATGTGATCTATGTACCAAATAATATCTCACAATAAAGGTTGATATTAGAAAAAGAGGCTAAAAAGCACTAATAATAGCAGTTTTTAGCATTCGTTTAGCAGGGCTTTATGTCTCGCGGTAGCATTAGACGTTGTATATTGCCTTGTAATTATATTAATTTTGAGGTATTATTATTAAGATTAAATAAAAATATTATTTTTAGCAGTTTCCTAAAGAATTTCGCTTTTTTGATAATTTTTATTGTAGTCGTTTTTATAAAATTTATTAAGGAATAAATAAAGTGAACATATTTGTAGGAAACTTATCCAAAGATGTAACCGACCAAGATTTACAAAACCTATTTTCACAGCACGGTGCTGTTAGAGAAGTAAAAGTAATTAAGGACATGTTTTCAGGTGAATCTAAAGGATTTGCATTTATCGAAATGCCAGGCTTAAAAGAAGCTCAGACAGCTATTAAAGAGTTGAACACAGTTGACCTAAAAGGTAAAAAACTGGTTGTGAACGAAGCAAGGCCTAAAGGATCAGGTAATGATAGCAGATCCAGAGGAAATAACTTTAGAAGCGGTGGCGGTAGCGGCGGCGGAAGAAGCAGATATTAACAGTTTGTAAAAACTGATATTAAAAAACCTTTCTATATCAGAAAGGTTTTTTTATTTTAAATATAAATCAAATTTATGAGCTGATTCATCATTTGAATTATCCGTGGCTAATTCACTTAAAAATTTACATAAATTGGATCAAAATGATTCCAATTGCCCGTATATATATCCACAAATACAGGGAAAACTAATAACACATCAGCTAAAAAGTAACCCGCACTTATGTGGCCAAATCTCTCAACAAGTTGTTCCTTGCCTTGGTATTTTAATTTTAAAACATGATCTTTGTTAGATCTTAGATAAATTACTTTAACAAAACAAGTGTCAATATATTTTTTTTGAATTGCTGAATATGCCCTTTGATGCCTGTCTTTCACTTCAAGTTCTACACCGTCTTGAGTAAAGACCTTCATCCCATCAGGTGCATTTACCAAATCAACTCTGTCTTCATATCCTTTTAGAACCGTCGCACATCCGTTAAACAAGATGCCTGTGAGTAGTACAAACAGAAGAACCGGAAAATATTTTTTCATTCTTTACCTATTAATATGTTAAATTATAAAATATTGCGTTGCTGCAAGTAATTCAGTAATAATAAGTTAAAATAAAAAATTTAGCATTGTGAGTCAAGAAGTAAAAATTACCTTAACCAAAAATGCTGTTGATGCTAAATACACTTACTCACAAACTAATGCTAAGCCGCCTTCGGAAGTCTCTTTATAAATGCTTGGCAAGTCATGCCCGGTGCGTTTCATGGTTTCAACTATCTTGTCGAATGATACAACATGTCTGCCGTCTGATAAAAGCGCAAAAGTTGCAGTGTTAAAAGCCCGTTCCGCAGCAAATGCGTTTCTTTCTATACAAGGTATCTGGACTAATCCACCTATGGGGTCACATGTCAATCCCAAGTGGTGTTCAATTCCCATTTCTGCCGCATATTCAATCTGATATGGTGTTCCCCCTAAAAGCTGAGTTGCGGCTGCTCCTGCCATTGCACATGCAGTCCCTATTTCACCCTGGCAGCCTACCTTTGCTCCGGAAATAGATGCATTTGTTTTAACGATGTTGCCTACAAGTCCGGCCGTTGCAAGTGCGCGGGTAATCTTCTGCGGTGAGAAGTCAAAGCTTTCTTCAAGTCTTTTTAAAACCGCAGGCAATACTCCGCATGAGCCGCATGTAGGAGCCGTAACAATTTTTCCACCGGCTGCATTCTCTTCTGAAACAGCCAAAGCATAAGAGAACACTAAAGTCTTTTCCCTAAGTGAGCCGGCATAATTCTTTGCTTTTACATAATATGAAGAAGCTTTTCTTCTTAGCCTTAACGCTCCCGGGAGTATGTCTTCACTCTCAATGCCTCTGGCAATTGATTTTTTCATTGTCTCCCATACATCAAACAGATATTCAAAGATATCGTTTCCTTCAACTTCTCTTACATATTCCCAAAGTGAGCTGCCCGTCTTCTTAGTATGTTTTAGGATTTCATTCATATTGGAAAGCTCATAAATTGAATTTGTCATCCCGAAGTCATTATCGTCAATTATTTTTCCTCCGCCTACACTATAAACTGTCCAGGAATCCAATATTTCATCATTCTCACTCAATGCTTCCAGTTTCATTGCATTGGGGTGTTTAATCAGAAATTCTTCAGGCTTCCAGATTATCTCAGTAACTTTTGGTGAAAATACTGTCGTTATTGCCTTATGTGTAAGGTGCCCTTTACCGGTAGCCGCTAAACTGCCAAATAGAGTAGATCTGTACTTAAAAGCGTTGATATTTCTTTCTTTAAAAATCTCTGCTGCATATCTTGGCCCCATTGTATGGCTGCTTGAAGGACCATAGCCAATTCTATATATATCTTTTATAGATTCCATAAACATTCTTTAATTAGTAATTAGTAACCATCAAATAGTGTTAAAACAAAGAGCAACTACAACTTCGTTTTGCTTTCTTCCCAATACTTATCCATTTCTTCAAGAGTACAGTCTTTTAGCTTTCTTCCGCTTTCTAAAATTTTATTTTCCATGTATTGAAAACGCTTTGTAAACTTATCATTTGTTCTTCTAAGTGCAGATTCCGGATCGATTTTATTAAACCTTGCATAGTTAACAAGTGAAAATAGAATATCCCCGAATTCTTTTTCCTTTTCTGCCTCATCTTCTAAATGTTCTGCTCTCTTAAACTCTTCAATTTCTTCTTCTACCTTAGCCCATACATCTTTTTTATGCTGCCAGTCAAATCCTATTTTAGAAGCTTTCTCCTGCAATCTATATGCCCTTTGCAAAGAGGGGAGAGCACTTGGAACGCCGCCGATAACTGATTTGCGTCCTTCCTGAAGTTTGATCTGTTCCCAATTCCTAAGAACTTCTTCAGTACCTGATACCTCCAGATTACCGAAAACGTGCGGATGCCTTCTTACCAGCTTATTGGAAATTTCCGTAATCACATCGTCAAGGTTGAAAGTATTATTATCTTCCGCAATTTGTGCGTGAAAAATAACGTGCAATAGAACATCGCCAAGTTCAATTTTAAGTTCATTATAATCTTTATTATCAATAGATTCCGCTACTTCAAAAGCTTCTTCTATAGTATTTGCCTTAATAGAGTCATGTGTCTGTTCTTTATCCCAGGGGCATTCTCTTCTTACCTTTTTAACAATCTTTACAAGTTCTGAAAATTTATTTTCATTCATTGAATAAAATCCTTAATTTACGCATACAAAAAACTGATATTTCTAAATATAAAATTACAAAATAAACCATAAAGATATGGAGCAAAAATGTTTGAAGAGAAAATAAAGGAATTAGGATTTGAACTTCCTGAAGCGCCAAAACCTTTGGCCTCTTATGTCCCGGTTATTAAATCCGGTAATATAGTTTATACTGCAGGGCAACTGCCTTTAGTAAAGGGTGAAATTAAATTTCCGGGCAAATTGGGTAAAGAAGTAAGCGACGCAGACGGTAAAAAAGCTGCTGAGTATTCGTGCCTAAACTGCTTAAGTGTAATAAAAAGTGCGGCTGGAAGTCTTGAAAATATTAAGCAAATATTAAAAGTAACTGTATTTGTTAACTGTACCGCTGAATATACAAACCAGCCGGAAATAGCAAATGGTGCTTCTGATTTACTTGTAAAAGTTTTTGGAGAAAAAGGTAAACACGCCCGCAGTGCTGTAGGCGTAAATCAATTACCCAAAGGAGCACCGGTTGAAATTGAAATTATTGCCGAAGTAGAATAAAAAAGTCCGGCAAACGTACTCCCTCAGGGCATTGAAATTTCCCCTCTCTTTCAAAGGGAGGGGAAATTTTTTATATATGTATCTAAATGCAAATATTATGCGTAAACAAATATAGATTTAAAACTAAAACTTAATTAACATGCCCGGCATATATCCCTTTTCTATTATTTGATCCTTCTTAAAAATTGCCCATTGAGGCATTCGGTTGAATGTCTTTAGCATCTGGTAAAGCTGCAGCTGGCTGTTGGCAATAAATAAATATACTGTCTTGTTGGGATTGTATGGGTTGGGGTATGTTAAGTATATCCCGTCATCAGAATTTGCGTATATATGACTATTCCATTCAAACTGGTTACGGTTGAAATGAATATTTAACTTTGTCAGAATTTCTTTCATTAAACTGTTTTCAGTTGAGCTTCCCAAAATAATAAGGTCTTTGCTGGACAGTTCTTCCTTAGTCATTTCACAGTCTTTTTTTACTGGCACTAATATTTCCGTAAACCTGTCTGCGGCTGTCTTTTGGAATCTTAACGCAAGTGTATGATTGGATTCTGTCTGGTATGAAGTTCCATATACTATTAGAGTATTTGAAAAGTCATCGGAAAAATTTGAAAACGAATAAAAGTTCTCAAACTGAATGGGAATATCATTTGTGTAATTAAATATACACGAAGCAGGTTTATCTTTAAAACTGAATGAAAGTCTTGTTTCAGTTCCATTTACCTCAATTGGCTTAATAATTTTCTCTTTATCTGTATTTACCATAACAGTTGTAAAAAAATGATAAGGCTTATTATTCTGCTTTATAACAAGTTCCGTCTGCCAATGTCCGTCTTTTTGATTTAAGGATATATCAACTTTTAGTTGAGGGAGGTCGTCTCGCTCTATCCACTGACTTATAAACTCCTTAATGTCTTTTTTCGCTGTTTTCCCAAATGCTGAATAAATATCGTTATTGGTAATGTCTTTTTCTTTAAAATTGTTATGGATCATGTTCATGGTATTTAAGAAAATATCATTACCTAAATATAAACGAAGTTGGTGTAGTGCATAAGTTCCTTTTATGCGGGGTATTTGATATTGTTTATATTCATTATAAACTGTCTTAGAGCTTATTGGAGCAATTGTACCCTCCCTGTTAAAATTATACAATAGGCGTATATTCAGCTCGTTAAGCTCGTCTTTGCTATAAGTAATTGCTTTCATTTCTTGATCAGGCATCGCATTTAACAAATTCCAATAAGCTGCGGTTCCGCTAATGAACCAGTTAACATTATCAGATGAAGGATAAACAGTGTTGTGCCAAAGTGCTTTTTTGTCGACAGAAAAATTATCTTTTACTTCATCAGCAGAAACTTTGCCTTCTGTTTGTTCCTTTACAGGTATCCTGTTTCTTAATTCTTCAATTTTATCAGTAAAAAATATAGGGCTAATAGCTGAATAGCCAAGTGATAACCTGGGAATCGCTCCCGGAAAATCGGGTATTCTGCCGTTTTCATTTACAAATGTCTCCCTTTGCGTAACCTTGCCGTAATTAGCAAAGAACATCATCCTTTCAGCCATTTCAGAAGTAGTCAATTTCCCGTCGCATGCGTGGGGGCGGTTAACAGGTGATGAGTTAAACAGATTAATGCCTGATATAGCATCAATTTTTCCATAGTTGCTATCATAAAACTGGGTAAAGGATAAGTCCCTGTTTACCGGTCTGAAAGATAAATCATAAGGGGCATTATTGTCATTTACTCTATACTCCTTCCTAACATCAAGGGATTTATTATTGTTGTCGCTAAAATACCAATCCTTCTGATTCCCGTAAAAATCATTCTTGGTGCTTCTCCAAAGCTTATATTTATAAGTCCCAAGGATAAGAATGGCCGTTTCATCATTTTTTGTATCACCAATAAGCCAGTCGTTTGTATACAGGCCGTTATTTTGTTTAGTAAGAATATCTACAACATCATCAATATTGTTGGCATACTGGGCTGCTTTCCTTATCCTGTTGGACATTGGCGTCCCTTCAGGGTTAAATGGTCCCTGATTAACAGTCGTTTCACCAATCATTATACCTTTATCGTTAATATAGAAGTCTGTGCCTGAATGGATACCGCCCGGAAATGTCTCATAAACTAAACGGTTGCCTTTTGAGGGGATTACATCCACAAAAATATTCCAGCTTGGCCCGGTATATCCATTCCACATAAATAACTGCCCAAAAACTATACGGCTATCTTTAGTTGCGGATTTGGTAGCCAGAAAACCAGAGCATTTATGAAGACGTTCCTGTATTAATAAATCATCTTCTTGTGAAAGAAAGGATTTACCGGTAATTTGATTTGGTGTAACTGTTAATGCATCTTGCGAATAGTCAATATCTATATCTGAGTTTAATGTTACGATATCAAGAAGATCTATGGCCCGGCCGAAGATAGTTGCCCCGGCTTTAGTTGCTCCGTCTGCAATTCCCTTCATTTCCGATAAGTATTCCTCGTCATATTTACGAAGGAAAACAGCATCTGCTGCATATCTTAAATCATTCCAGCCGTTCTGCGGTAAGGAGTTATTCTTTTTATAAGCCAGCTTATTAATAAACTCTTTCAATTCGGCTGCAGCCAAATATCCATGTTGTACCCCACGTTGGTATGGTTCTCCTTCAATATGCATAAATATCCAGCCCTTGTCTTCAAAGCGGAATGCTTTGCCATACCATTTAATAGACTCATAAGGGATATACTCCGTTATATCTTTTACTTCTTCCAAAGAGATATCATCAAACCAGACCTTGCCTGAAGCGCCCCCGTTATAGCCAAAATTTAAACTTATTCTATCTTCTTTTGTAGTTGCAATAAATAGAACCTCAATTTTTTCCCAATCCTGTGTGCCTCCGACTGCTTCCGAGTGGTTGGTAAAAGGGAAAGATGACATACTTATGCAGGCTGGGAGTGAAGTAGGGTATTGGCTTTCCGGTTTGGTAACTGCATTTTTCGTCTTAATAAAGGCCGAGAGTTTGTATAAGATCCCAACTTTTAATTTTATCGGGGAGGAAAGTAGAGAAACTGAATTATAGTCCTGGTGTACTACACAAATGCTTCTTAAACCTGAATGACAAATGTTATCAGTTTTAATTTCTGAGCCTGTGGCGTTTTGTGCAGTCCATGATAAAGGAAGAGACTGTGCATCAATGTTCTCAAAACCCGGGTTAGAAATTTCTATCTGCTGAGTGAAGCTCACGGAAGACAATATACAAAAGAAACAAAGGGATGTAAAAATGGAGTAATAGTATTTCATTGAGAATCCTAAAAATATGCATTATTTATTAAATATAATTTACCATATCTAATAATTAAATTCAATGCGGGCATTGAACTATTGGACTCCTAAAAAGAAGTATCAATATGGTAAAAAAGATTAAGGTTGGCTAAGATTACAATCTATAATATATAAAGAAATACTCAAAACCATTGCCGTATTAAGAAACAGTTGCAGGCAGCTATGATTTGTGCCTCAATTCTGTAAAAAATATGCAAAAACACACTATTCTTTAAAAAGTAGGGCAATTTTCAAGTTGAAAATTTGCTATGTTAATGGTAACTTTGGGTTAAATTACTAAAAAGAAAATATAATTATGAGAATTGGAATACCAAAAGAAACACGTTTTGAAGAAAAACGTATTGCATTAGCTCCTGCAGGAGTTGATACTTTGATAAGGGCCGGGCATACAGTGTATGTACAAACCAGTGCCGGAGAGTCTTGCAATTTTACTGATGAAGATTATAGAAAAACCGGTGCAATTATAGTGTATTCTCCTGAAGAGGTTTATCTTCGTTCAGAGCTTATTGTTAAGGTTGCGCCAATTGCAGATGAGGAAGTTAACCTCCTGCAGGATAATCAGATATTATTTTCTTTTTTACACCTCGCATTGGGTAAAAAAAATGTAATTGAAAACTTACTTAAAAAAAATGTTACAGCGATAGGCTATGAATTAATAGAAGAGGACGAATATTTACCGGTACAGCAAGCCATGAGTGAAATTGCCGGTCAACTTTCTATCCAAGTCGCTGAACAATACCTGGAAAGCCGTTCAGAAGGGGGCCGTGGCATCCTTTTAGGTGGAATACCGGGTGTAGCTCCTGCCGCTGTTGTAATTCTTGGGGGCGGTGTGGTTGGTACTGCTGCAGCAAGGTCAGCTCTTGGACGTGGTGCACAAGTTATTGTTATTGATAAAGACCTTAAACGATTACAAAAACTGGACCATGCGTTCTCTAAGCGTATTACAACTGTAGTGGCTAACCAGTACACAATTTCAAGAGGGGTAAAGTTTGCCGATGTCTTAATTGGTGCCATATTAATTAGAGGCAGCAAAGTACCTCATATTGTTACCGAAGAAATGGTAAAGAAAATGAAAAAAGGCTCTGTGGTTGTGGATGTTTCAATTGACCAGGGCGGTTGCATTGAAACAAGCAGAATTACAAGTCTTTCTGATCCCGTTTATATGTTTCATAATGTAATTCATTATGGTGTGCCTAATTTGCCGGCTTTAGTTCCAAGAACTTCAAGCTATGGCTTAAATAATGCAACAATAAATTACATAATGAATATTGCCGAAAACGGGCTTTCTAATGCATTAATTGGTGATCAGGGATTAAGCAAAGGCGTATGTACTTATAAAGGGTATTGCTCTAATGAAGTAATAGCCGGTATATTTAACATAGAGTATAGAAGACTACATATATTTTCAACAAATTAAAAGTTATTATGATACAATTAGAAAAAACAAAAATTAAAAATCCGGTTCCGCTAAATTTATTTAACGCATACTCTCAAAAAGTTGTTTCAGCCGAAGAAGCAGTTAAAGCAATTAAATCCAACGATAAGGTTCTCGTTCATTCCAACGGGGCTGTGCCTGCAACACTGTTAAATGCTTTGGTTGAAAGAAAAGATGAGCTTGAGAATGTAGAAATGCATCACGCGCTGGCGGTTGGGGAATTACCTTATCTAAGACCGGGAATGGAAAAAGCATTCAGGCACGTTGCATATTTTATTGGTGCAAATGCAAGGAAAGCTGTTCAGGAAGGTATAGCCGATTTTACACCAATCTTTTTATATGAGACCCCTTTGCTCTATAAAAGAGGAATTATAAATTTGGATGCTGCTTTGATCAACGTTTCTCCTCCTGACGAGCATGGCTTTTGCAGTTTGGGCGTTGAAGTTGGTTTAACCAAGACAGGAGCTGAAAGAGCAAAAATTCTTATCGCTCAGGTAAATAAACGTATGCCAAGAACTCTGGGCGACAGTTTTATCCACATTAGCAAATTTGATTATATTGTCGAAGTTGATGAGCCTGTTTATCAGTTACCTCAAGATAAAACTGGTGCTTCTCCGTTTATGGACGAGATTTACAGCAAAATTGGGCACAATATTGCTGATTTGATTGAAGACGGTTCTACTTTGCAGCTTGGTATTGGCGCTATTCCTGATGGAGTACTGAAATTTTTAACAGACAGACGCAGACTCGGTATCCATTCAGAGTTGTTTTCAGACGGCGTTGTAGAGCTTGTTGAAAAAGGTATTATTACAAACGAATCTAAAAATATTCATCCCGGAAAAATCGTAGTCGGCTTTGTTCTGGGAACACAAAAACTATATGATTTTATCAATAATAACCCTTTGATAGAATTCCATCGCCAGGAATATGTAAACAATCCATATGTAATTGCTCAAATAGACAAAATGGTTGCAATAAACTCTGCAATTGAAGTTGATTTAACCGGCCAGGTTTGCTCCGATTCAATCGGTACAAAAATATTCAGCGGATTTGGCGGCCAGCTGGATTTTATTAGAGGTTCAGCTTTGTCCGAAGGTGGAAAACCTATCATCGCATTACCTTCAGTTACAAAAGATAAAAAAATAAGCAAAATTGTTCCGATGTTAAAACCGGGCGCAGGTGTTGTAACCACCAGAGGCGATGTCCATTGGGTTGTTACTGAGTTTGGCAGCGTTAATCTTTATGGTAAAACTATTCGCGAAAGAGCAAAAGCTTTAATAAATATTGCTCATCCTGATTTTAGAGAAGAACTGACTAAATTTGCTTATGAGCATAAGTATATCTAGTCTATGGTAGCTGTTATTGGTGATATCCATGGATGTCTTTTCACTTTGAAACAATTAGTGGAAAAAGTTAGAAAAAACTATCCTGATATCGCTATATTTTCAGTGGGTGATTTGATTGACAGGGGTAATTTTAGTTCTGAAGTTTTTGAATATGTCTTAGGCGAAGGAATTAAATTTACTCCCGGCAATCATGAATATATGTTTTATTCTTATTTTAAAGAACCTATGAGTTCTGCCGGCGCAGCCTGGATGTATAATGATAACGTTGCTACACTAATCTCTTATGAAAATAGAAATAACCTTTTGCAAAAACATATTTCTATAATAAAAGAACTCCCCCTTTATTTCAACTTAGATGATTGTTTTATTTCCCATGCCGGTGTTTCTTCTTACTATAAAAAATTCCTCTCCGGAGACGTTAAAAATAATATTGATCTGCTTAATGGATATATCTATTCCGATTGTAATACTGACAGGGGAGTACTATGGACAAGGGACATTTTACTTAACTTAGGTAAGCTCCAGGTTGTAGGGCATACTCCCAGGTCTAAAATTATCTTTGAGAAAAATAGCAATTCCCTCTACATTGATACTTCTGTTTATGCCGGTAAAGCACTTACGGCTGTTATGATTGAAAATAATAAAATGATTGATTCCTTTTCGGTAGTAACCGATGAAAGAGATTTGAATTAAAATTCCTTTTCTCGCCAGCTTCCTTCAGGCTACCTTATTCATATCTATTAATTCTCTTCTAAACCATTCTTTTCAATTGCCTTTATGCCTAAACTCTGCTATTTTTATAATATTAATCAAAAAATTATCTTACGGCGATGAAAAAAATATTTTACATTCTTATCCTTTTACCATTTTTATCCTTCCCTCAAACTAAGAGGGCAATTACAGTTGAAGATCTGTGGAATATGAAACGGATTGAAAGTTTTGACGTTTCTCCTGATAATAAACTAATTGTGTTTTCTGCTGCTGCTTACAGCATGGAAGAGAATAAAGGGAATAGAGATATTTATCTTATAAATACAGATGGCAAAGATTTCAAAGTTTTTAAAAATTCAAATAAAAACGAAACCCAGCCAATGTTTATTAACAACGGAAACCGAATTTCCTATTTGTTGGATGGCCAGGTTTGGGTATGCGATTTAAACGGTGCCAACGAAAAACAAATTACTTCAATTTATACCGGAGTTAATGATTATAGATGGTCCGATAATTATAAAAAATTATTATTTACTTCATCTGTATATCCTGACTGCCAGACAGATGACTGCAATAAAGTAAAGGATGATAAAGAAGGTACCAGTAAAGTAAAAGCTAAAATATTTGATGAATTGTTTTTTCGCCATTGGAATGAATGGAGGGGAGACAAGCGCAGTCATTTATTCGTCTTGGATCTCGATAAGAATGTCCAGAAAGATTTAACTCCCGGAAGTAAATATGACATTCCGACCATTGCCCTCGGCAGTTCAAACGATATAAATTTTTCTCCTGATGGAAATGAAATAAGCTATACAGCAAACACTTCCAAAGTTTTAGCGACAAGCACTAATAATGATATATATTCAATTGATTTAACTGCCGGCCAGCCAAAATCAGTTCTAATTACTGAAAGTAAAGGCAATGATAATCAGCCGGTATATTCCCCTGACGGCAAATATATTGCTTTTACTTCAATGGCAAGGGCAGGATATGAAGCAGACAAACTTAATCTTGTAATATATGACAGAACTTCAAAGAAATTAAAAAATATTACTGCCGATTTTAAATTGTCCGTTGGCGAAATTATATGGGCTAACGATTCCAGGAGTATTTATTTTATCTCTGAGACAGAAATTTACAATCCTGTATATAAAATTGACATTAACAGCGGAAAAATTGAAAAAGTATATGCTGAACAAAACAATTCTCAGATTAAGTTATCCGCTGATGGAACTGTTCTTTACTTTTTGCAGCAAAGAGCTAATCTTCCGTTCGAAATATTCTCATACAATTTGAAAGAGAAGAAACTTAACCAGGTTACTCAAATAAATGCAAAGTTATTAGCTGAACTGGAAATGAATCCAGCCGAAACTTTCTGGTCAACCGGAGCTGATGGAGCAAAAGTTCAATCCATAATTGTAAAACCGCCATTCTTTGACGCTAATAAAAAATACCCGGTAGTATTCTTAATTCATGGCGGACCACAGGGTAATTGGGCAGACGATTTTCATTATCGCTGGAATACTCAAATGTTCGCAAGCAAAGGCTATGTGGTAGTCGCCACTAATCCGCGAGGATCAACCGGTTATGGACATAAGTTTACTGAAGAGATTTCAAAAGACTGGGGCGGTAAGGCTTATAAAGATCTAATGAATGCTTTTGATTATGCTCTAAATAAATTTAAATTTATAGATAAGAAAAATACTTTTGCTGCCGGAGCATCTTATGGCGGTTATATGATCAATTGGCTGGAAGGCCATACAAGCAGGTTTAATGCTGTTGTTTCCCATGATGGTGTTTTCAACCTTGAGAGTATGTATGGAACGACTGAAGAAGTTTGGTTCCCTGAATGGGAAAATGGCGGTACTCCTTGGCAGAATAGAAAATTATATGAAAAATATTCTCCGCATAGATATATTCAAAATGCAAAGACGCCAATGCTAATTGTTCAGGGAGCATTGGATTTCAGAGTTCCTGAAGAACAGGCATTTCAGTTGTTTACATCTTTGCAGAGACTGGGCGTTGAAAGCAAATTATTGTATTTCCCCGACGAATTTCATTTTGTAACTAAACCGCAAAATGCCAGACTATGGTGGAATACAATTTTCGATTGGTTTAATAAGCATTTAAAATAGGAGCTTAAATGAAAGAACAAGAAGAAGATAGTCAGTTTACTGAATTTGAAGAGCTGGATTTTGGCGGTATTAAAGAAACCGATGAAAAAGCTCAGTTCGTCGAGAAAAATATTTGGCAAAAGCTGGCTGAATCAGGCAAAAAAATAAACTTTGCAAAAGATATTCTTGCTCTCATAAATTTTATGAGAGATCCTTTGGTCTCGTGGCAAAAAAAGGCAATTGTAGTTGCCGGACTTATCTATTTTATTACTCCGATTGATGCTATCCCTGATTTTGTCCCTTTGGTGGGTTATTTAGACGATTTAGGAGTTATAACCGCATTACTAAAATTTTTAGGCAGGGAGCTTACTCCTTATTATAATAATGAGCCGGTTACTTTGCATAATATTGACAGATTATGAATTATAAACTGATTAAGAGTGAACTGGTATTCCATGGAAAAATGATTGATCTTAAAGTTGATGAGCTGGAATATGACAGCGGTAATAAAGGAAGAAGGGAAATTGCGCTCCATCCGGGCGGCGCTGTGGTTGTTGCCCTTACCCGTGATAGCGAGGTCATCTTTATATCTCAATTCAGATATCCTTTGCAAAAAGTTATATTTGAACTGCCTGCCGGTAAATTAGACCATAAGGAAGATCCCGAAGTTTGTGCAATAAGAGAGTTAGAAGAAGAAACCGGGTTTAAAGCAGAGAAGTTTACAAAACTTGGAATGGTATGCAGTTCACCCGGCTTTTGCGATGAATTGCTGCATCTTTATTTAGCTGAAAATCTTACCCCCGGCAATCATAACAGGGAAGAAGGCGAACAGGGTATGCAGGTTTACAAGTTCTCGTTTGAGGAGCTTGACAAGATGATCGTATCAGGCGAAATTATTGACGCAAAATCAATCTGCGGTATTTATTTGGCTAAGCAATTCCTTAATATTAAATAACGGATAATTATGTTAAAGACCTTTCACGTAAAAGACTATGCTTTAATTGAACAGATTGATATAGAGTTTAGCAAAGGTCTAAATATTATTACCGGAGAAACCGGTGCCGGTAAATCCATTCTTGTTGATGCAATGGGATTGCTGTTAGGGGAAAGAGCTTCCGTTGATATTATAAGGAAAAATGCACCTAAGGCAATCGTAGAAGGTATCTTTGACGTAAGCAATAACCCCAAGGTAAAAGAGTTTTGTGAAAAAAACGATATTGAATTCTATAATGATTTAATCTTAAGGCGTGAAATATCTGCTAAGGGAAATTCAAGGGCCTTTATAAATGATTCACCTGCTCAATTAGCAATATTTAAAGAGCTTGGAAATCTTTTAGTAGATTTACATGGACAGCACGAACATCAGTCTCTTCTTCGAAGTGAAACTCATATTGATTATCTTGATGAATATGCAGGAAGTAAAAATTTTTTGCAGGAATATAAGGCCGGTTATTCCAATCTTATGAAATTAATAAGCGAATTAAATTCGCTGCTTGTGCAGGAGACAGCTTTAAAAGAAAAGAAAGATTTTTATTTATATCAGATAAATGAAATAGATGCTGTTAACCCAATTAACGGAGAAGAAGAGGAGCTGGAGGCAGAGCTAAATATTCTTGAAAATTCAGAAAAACTTTTAGAATTGACTGATGGGATTTATTCTTTACTTTACGATAGCCAAGACTCCATATATGATAATATCTCCAAAGTTATAAACAGTATTTCCGAAATAAGCAGGATAGATAAAAGTGCAGAAGGCATATTAGCTGATGCCAATTCCGCTAAAGAAATTTTAAAAGACATTTCCTCATTTTTCAGGAGCTATAATACTAAAATTGATCTGGACCCTGAGAGACTGGAAAAAATTCGCGAGCGCATCAGCAGTCTTAATATGCTTAAGAAAAAATACGGCGGCTCAATAAAAGCCGTATTAAACTATCGGGAGAAAATAGGAAATGAATTTTCAATTGCAGAAAACTTTGCGGAAAAAATGGCAGAACTTAATGCTGAAATTGAAAAACAAAAAAGTGAATGCTATGCCGCAGCAGGTAAGATTAGCGAGTTAAGGAAAAAAGCAGCCGCTAAAGCGGAAAAAGATATAGTCTCGATATTAAAAAATCTTGGAATTGAAAAGGGTGTATTTAAGGTTAGTATAGAAGATAATATTACAGAACACAAGGATAGTCTTACCGTTACCGGAAAAAGGGGAAATGTAAAACTGCATTCCAAGGGTATTGATGAAGTTGAATTTTTAATCTCACTAAACGCAGGTGAGGACTTAAAATCCCTTGCAAAGACTGCTTCCGGAGGTGAAATATCCAGAATAATGCTCTCACTTAAGACTATATTAGCAACGACAGACAAACTTCCTCTATTGATATTTGATGAAATAGATACCGGGGTAAGCGGAAGAATTGCTCAGAAGATCGGGACAGCGTTAAAAGAGCTGGCCTCCTTTCATCAAATCATATCAATTACACATTTACCGCAGATTGCAGGCTTTGCAGATACTCATTTCTTAGTGCAGAAAAATACTAAAGAGAACAGAGTGTTCAGCCAAATAACAAAGTTAAACAATGACCAGCGCATTGTTGAAATTGCTAAATTATTAAGCGGTGAAGAAGTAACCGATGCCAGCCTGAAATCTGCAATGGAACTGATCAAGAACTGAAAGCAAATAGTTATCCGTTACCGAATTGACAAAAAAATATTATTACTGCAGGGATTTAGTTTGCAATATTTCCTCGGTGTAGTTCCTTCAATTATGGGTAAATTTGCCATATCCGTTTTATAATTTAATTAATTATCTTTCGGACATCAGTCAAATTAGGTAATAGTTAGTAGTTAATTATCTGTGTCCCCCTTTGCCCGCCATCAAGTCAACGGTTACTAAAGTGCGTTTGTTTACGAAATGATTAAATTTTAGATAAATCGGAGAAAATTTATTAAATAATTAAATTATTTCATTGAAAACTAATAGATTATAAGCTAAATTGCATAGATAAATGAAAAAGATTTCTTTTATAAAGATGAGCGGTGCCGGAAATGACTTTATCATTATTGATAAGGAAAAGAATAGTCCGTTTATTCTTAAAAATGATGTAATTAAGAAGCTTTGTGATAGGCGAAACGGTATTGGTGCCGATGGTGTAATCACAATCTCAAAGAATGAAAAATATGACTTTGAGATGGAGTATTACAATTCAGATGGTTCAACCGGTACACTTTGCGGAAATGGTTCCAGATGTTCTATCTGGTATGCATTTACAGTCGGTTATTGTGGCCTTGATACTTATTTTACAAGTAGCCATGAGGTTTACAAAGGTAAAATATTATCAGATGAACTTGTAAAGTTTTATCTTAAGCCGCCGCATTCTGTAAGGCAGAATGTGCAGATTGAGCTTAAATCCGGAATAATAAATGCCGATTTTGTAAATACCGGTTCTCCGCATGTTGTAATTGATATCAGTAAAAATGCCGAAGTGTTCCCGGAAAATATCGACTTGGTTGATGTAAAAAATATCGGCAGAGAAATAAGGAATCACAAAGAATTTTCTCCCGACGGTACTAATGTAAATTTTATTAATTTTATAAATAATAAAATTCAAATCAGGACGTATGAGCGTGGTGTTGAAGACGAGACATTGGCTTGTGGAACCGGATCCACAGCAGCAGCGTATTTATCTTTTTTAAATAAAAAAATAGAGCTGCCGGTTTCTTTAATTACTAAAAGTAATGAAATATTGGTTGTTGATTTTGTTTATGTTGATAATACCGCGGATAATATTTCATTAGCCGGACCGGCAAAAATTGTATTTAGCGGCGTGTTTTCTTTATAAAAAGTTTTATTAAAATACCGGAGATCAAATGGGTAAAGTTATTTTCTCAGTTCAATATGAAATAAATTCTGGAAAAAGAACTGAATTTTTTGATATTATAAATGAGTTAAAGAATTTGGTGAAACCAGAGGGCTTGGAAAGTTACGAATTGTATGAAGTAAAAGGTAAAAAAAATCACTTCCAAGAAGTTTATATCTTTTCTTCCGAAGAAGCTTATGAAAATTTTGACGATAATCAGAGTGAAAGAATAAATATATTAGTCGGTAAACTTGGTGAGCTTACCGTTAATAATTCTACTAAATATACAACTCTTTGTCAGGTTATCACAAATTGATTATTATATAAATTTCCTCTTCTCTAATTACAGGGAAGAGGAACTTATGTAATTAGGCCCCCTTCTTTTTCAGCCGGCTTTTCTTAATGAATATTTTTTATATTAACTTTTCTTTTTATATTATTGTTATAGATATACTTGCATCTAAATGCAAACGTTCTGCTCTCACAATTATTAGTACTTTTTATCAGTTGTTTGCCGCTATTGCTTAGGAGAAGTCCATCGGTTTTAAATGAGAATTTTGAAGGAGAATTAAATGAAAATAAAAAATTTTTATATTTACGGTATAATAATAATTGCATCTGCCTTTGTTACAATATATTTTGTCCAGAAAAAGCCTGGAAATATACAACCTGTTACTAAAACTTCTGAGCAGGTAGATTTGAATAAAATGCCTAAGGATAGCATTCATCAAAAAATGATGGCTGAAGCGAACCAGACTCCCGGCAAAAATAATGTCTCTCCTGATTACCAAAGAATGTTAAGTGAAAAGAAAACTGCGTATGAGAAGAATAGTAATGATACCGCTGCAATAAGGGCCTATGCGGATTTTTTAATGGAATCCCATAAATTAGACGAAGCAATTGCTTTGTATGATAAAATTCTTAAAGCTAATCCTAAAAGAACCGATATCTACTTTGCATTAACTTTTGCTTATTTTAATAAAAAAGATTTTGAAAAGGCAGAAGAGCTTACCCAAAAAGTATTGAGCTATGATTCTAAAAATTTGCAGGCACAATATAATATTGGAGCAATTGAAGCAGCTAAAGGAAATAAGGGAAAAGCAAGAGAGATATGGCAGAAACTTATAACAAATCATCCTAACTCACCCACATCAAGACTTGCCGAACAGCAGATATTGAAGCTGGATATAAAATAGTTATTATTAAATTGAAATCTTCATATGCCAGTTTCAACTGTATAAGAAAATTTTGCACAATGAAGAGATAATGTGGCATAAAAAAAGGCATCCGGTTTCGGATGCCTTAAACTCATTTGTATGTGCTGTCTTTATTCGTCGCCGATAAGAGCCAGATATTGATCTGCCTGGCGGGAAGCCATACTTTCATCATAATCTTTTTTAAGCTTTTCTAAAATTTCTTTAGCTTTTTCTTTATCGCCTGCTTCATAGAAATATTGTCCTGCGCTTAATAGATAGTCAGGATTTTGTGAAATTTCTTTAGAGACCTTGGAGGCGCTATAGAAAGATTCGGCAGCTTTTTTATAGTCTTTTTTAACTGCATAAATACCACCTTTTCCTGCTAGAGCAGCGGCTTTATACATTTTTAGCCCACCCGAATAATCATCATAATATTTAAAGGCATCGTCAAATTTACCTAACATATTATAAGCATTTGCCAAGTATATTTTAGCAGTTTCTCCGTTTTCAGTACTGCCGTATTCTTCAACAATTTTCTTTAAGCCAATCATTTTAGTTCCGGGACGGCCTGTAATTGCTTCTAAAAATGAACCTTGATCATATAGATCCATTACACGAGAAAGCTCTATACCTGCTTTTTCATTAGACTGGGCTCTTGAATACTTAAAAACAACTATAACAGCAATAACAGCAAGCAAAATACCGCCATAAATAGCAAATTGTTTTTTGTATTTGTCAAAATAAGCAACTGATTTATAATAAACAGCTACTAATTTATCTTCTTTAATCTCTTTTTTAGAAAGTTTAACTTTTTTACCAAGCATTTTAGAAATACCTTTATGCAATATTAAAAACTGATATTTAACTCAGAAAAATAACAATAATAACAATAACAAAACAGGGGAAACTAAAAAAAAATAAAAAAAGTACGCCTAGAGGGATTCGAACCTTCAACCTTCGGAACCGGAATCCGACGTTCTATCCAATTGAACTATAGGCGCATTTTTAATATCCGATGCGTATATGATTTGAAAATATCCAGGCTTTTTTATCCAGGTATATTTCTACTCTATAAACACCTTTCAAATTTACACAAAATTCTGCCTCAGAATCAACAAGGGAATCAATTAATGTACCATTTTTGTATAATTTAATTTCTGCTGTCTTCCCGGGGAGTAAAACTTTTAGCATATTGCTGCTGTTTATCGGAATGTTTTCTCCCATCTGATGTATTTTATTCTTGCATTGAGCATAAAAACGAAAGCCTTTGGAATCCGCATGATAATCATTTGCCACAAAGGAACAGCCGTTTTTTAGTGCCGAATAGATCATCTTTTTAGCAGACAGGAAATCTTTTATGCTTTTCCCTTTCTTGATTTCCGTATCCAGCAGGATGTGAGTCCTTATTGATTTAAATAAAACTTTATACGGAAAAACCTCAACTTCCACAAAGCCAAGTATGTTGTATTTGTGTGCATGTGCATCAATACCCCCAATAGCCGGGACCGGGCGTGTCTGGTTTAATTCATCCCAAACCTTCAAAGTTTCCGGCTGAGGAGACATAATGGTTTTTAGGGGATGTACAAATGCCTGGTACTTATTCTGTTCGGTCAGGTTTTCCATCCACTCGGACATATGGTTCCATATTTCAATACCCGTAAAATCTTTGGTGTCCCACTCAGTCCATGGGTATGGAGGATGTTCTTTCATATGGTTCCTTTTTTCGTGGGGGTGAGCCAAAAAACCTATACCTCCGGCATCTTTTACTTTTTTAACATAAGTTTTTGCCGAAGTTCGTGTGGAAATGGCTTCCTCTATATCAAAGGCCAGATAGTGGTTCTTATTTTCTTTATCATTTATTTCACAGCCAACCAACATTAGGGTATTGCCGTACCAACCTTCATAACCATCCTTTAGTGCACGTAATGTATTGTGATCTGTAAGAGCAATAAAATCCAAGCCGACTTCATCTGCAAGTTTTGCTATTAAGTCCGGTTCTCCTGAGCCATCTGAAAAAACCGAATGGATATGTAATGCGCCTACGTATTCAAACATAATATTTCTAATTTTATAATATCCAATAAAGATAAAAATAAAAAATTACAATAAAAAGACAACAAAACAGACCGCCGCTATTATTTTTGGGCTATATTATATTTACACAATATAGACATATTATCAAAACTTGCACAACTAAACTGCTAATCCAATTGGAATTTAACTATGCTGATTATAAGTAATTCTTAGCAAATTAAAAAATCATTGAAGCCTCGTAATGCTGAATTTCCTCATAACGATTAAATTTGTTAATTATTTTGCTAAAGATTTAATAAATAATTAAGTAAAATAAAAATTAGTGATTAATTCCTTAAAAAATATTTGCATAAGAAAAAAATAAATTATAAATTGTGCCAGATATAATAATAATTAAGAAAATCGGAGGTTCCTATGAAACGTTGGTACTTAGTATTTTTCTTTTTGTTACTTGTTCAGTATAATATTTTAGCACAGGTTAATCAATATCCGCGCTATACAGTTCTTCAGCCCGCAACTATTGGGGGATTCGGAAACGTAGTTGCCGGTGTAGATTTAGATAAAGATGGTAAACCGGAAATATTTGCAGTAAGCAATAACAACGTTGACCGTCCGGAAGAAATGGCTCCAATCATCATCAAATACGAACTTAACGGAACAACCTGGGACAGCGTTTGGTCAGCCGATTTAGGCTTTGACATTCCATTGCAAAACACCTGGCCTGCATTAACCTATGGCGATCTTGATGGAGACGGCAGAGGTGAAATTATTTGGGGTCCGGTAAATAATCTAGATGCCACTACTAATCCTAATCCTAAAAGAATTGTAGTTTTTGAATATCCTAACGATGGTACAGAAAATATGGGCGTCTCCGATGGCTTCGGCGGTTTCAAGCCTAATGCATGGACAAGCCTTGTTGACTCAGACATGGTTAACATAAGACCAATTAAGTTTGTTGCACAAGATATTGATGGCGATGGCAAACAGGAAATAATTTTTGCTGATCGTGCAGGAAATTCATACGGAATGTATTACGGCGTTGTTAGTGTAAGTAATATACCTAATGATGGTAACGGTTCTGAAATATGGAACATCAAATCAAGCGGTAAAGGCGATCCTAATTTTGCAAGTGCAGGTAATCAATGGGACGTTGCTGTCTTAAATAATTTCTTATATACAATTGGTGCTGACGGCAGAACTCATGCGGTAAAATATGAAAATGGTAACTTTATCTCAATGCCTGCTCAATCCGGTATTGCCGGCGGTGGAAGTTCTTTCAAAGGAAGCGTTGTTACAGATATCAATAATGACGGAACTAAAGAAATTATTGTCGGTCAATGGTTTGCTAACGGTGCAGATTCTGCAAGCGTTTATCTTCTTAAACAAGTCGGCGATTCTTTAGTGTCTTATAAAATTTGCTCTCCTGAACATCAAGGTATCTTGAGATTTAACGGCTGCGATGCAGGCGATATTGATGGCGATGGTTTCCCTGAAATTATACTCGGAACCCGTAACCCGGCTTCACCGAACGATGCAATATGGTGCATTAAATATAAAGGTGGAGATATTACAAGTCCTGCAAGTTATACTTCTTTTATTATTGACTCATTATTGCTTGATGTTGGCGGTGATATGGATATCGTATCTGTAGGTAACCTTGACGGTGATGCTGCCAAAGAAGTTACATATACCCAAGGTTACACAAGAGGTAATGCAAATGACTTGGCCTTAGGTATTCCTATCTTAGATAAACAGTTTACTCAAGTCTCCGGAATTAAAGGAGATGTCAATAATGTTCCTCAGACTTTTTATATAAGTCAAAATTTCCCAAATCCATTTAACCCTACTACCAATATTGTATTTGGCTTAAAAAATGAATCTTCTATTACTCTTAAAATTTATGATGTGTTGGGCAGAGAAGTTAAAACATTAATAAACAATCAAGTAATGAAAGCCGGTACATATACATACAACTTTGATGGTAAGAATTTATCAAGTGGTACTTATTTATACAGAATTACTGCTGGTGACTTTGTTGCTACAAAGAAAATGATCTTAATGAAATAGTTTCCGGGTTATTTAGGATAGATTAAATAAAACTTAATGAATACCGCAGGTTCTTCCTGCGGTATTTTGTAAATTATCATCATTACTTATTTCTTATTTCTATTAAAATTTCAAGACTCGGTAAACAGTAAAAGCTCATTTTATTGTCTATTATAAAATAAGAAATCTTATGTTTTAGATACTGCAAAATTTATTTATAAAAATCTGCATGGCTTTTTATATTGTTTTGCTGATATTACTAAAGCATAACTAGTTTACGTGGCGGTAATTTATTTCGGCCAAAAAGTATTTTTTTTGAGATGAAAAGAGCAAGTTTAATTAATCCTTCATTTATAACCTGTCCATAATGTTAAATATATATTGCACCCCTGATCTGGAGTGCATTCCCGAACTAATTTCTTAAAAGAGGTAAGGATGAACAAAAAATTACTACTAACGATTATATGTTCTGTAATTTTATTCAGCGGGTCTGTTTATGCAGGAAATACAGGTAAAATATCAGGAAAAGTTACAGATGAAAAGACCGGTGAATTATTAATAGGTATAAATGTTGTCATTGAAGGAACAACATTAGGTGCTGCTACAGACGTTAACGGAAATTACATAATATCTAATGTGGAGCCTGGTATTTATAGGGTAGTTGCCTCAGGTATCGGTTATTCTAAAAAGATTATTGCAGGGGTTAAAGTTTCGTCAGATTTTACAACCAGGCTTGAGATTACTCTTTCTTCCGAAACATTAAATCTTGAAACAATTGTTATACAAGCTGATGCTCCCTTGGTTAGAAAGGATTTAACGTCCTCAAAGACTGTAGTTGATGCACAGCAGATTCAGAACCTTCCTGTAGAAAGTATTGATCAGCTTTTAACTTTACAAGCCGGTATTACCAAAGGCGCTGAGGGAGAAATTCATATTAGAGGCGGCCGGTCCAATGAGGTTGATTATACTATCAATGGAGTTTCAGTTTCAAACCCATTTGATAATTCACGCACTGTTCAAATTTCTACTAATGCAGTGCAGGAGCTATCTGTTGTAAGCGGTACATTTAATGCAGAATTTGGCAACGCTCTCAGCGGTGTAGTAAATACAATCACTAAAGAGGGCAGCAGTAATTATAACGGTTTTATCTCTTTTTATACGGGCGATTATGTAAGTTCACATAAAGACGTATTCTATAATATTAATAAAATTGACCCGTTAAATAATATGGTCGCTGAAGCTACTTTCGGCGGGCCGGTTCCGTACACAAACAATCAACTGCTGTTCTTCATATCTGGAAGAGGCAGTTATGATAAGGGATATTTGTATGGAATAAGACAAAATACTATTTATGACTCAGTCTATAAAAACACAACCAATCCTAATGATATCAGGATATCATCAACCGGAGACGGTAAAGCAATTTCGATGAATGAAAGCAGGGATATAAATGCAACTGCCAAAATTACATATAAACCGCTTTCTGTTCTGAAAATAAATTATGATGTTGTCTTTTCCAACAGCAAATATCAAAACTATACTCACGATTTCAAGTATGACCCAGATGCTAATCCTACTATTTATGAGTGGGGTCTCTTAAATTCATTAGAAATAAGGCATACAATAGGTACGAATACGTTTTATTCCGTTAAGGGATCTTTTAATATATCGGATTATAAAAACTATTTGTTTGCACTTCAAGATCAGTCAGGTAACGCTGTCACTTATAAACCTGGAATGGACTTGTCTAATTTGAAAGCAGATAACCGGTATCAGCCGGAACATAAATTGAACAAAATGTCCAATTATACTTTCTATTCAGGCGGTACGTCAAATAGCCAATCTTACCAGAGAGCATATACAGGAGAAGGAAAATTTGATTTAACCAGCCAGTTGACAACCAACCATGAACTTAAGACAGGCCTTCAGGCAAAGTTCCATGAAATGAATTCGGAGTCTTTTGATATTTTGCGTGATACGACCACGTATCTTTCACCTACAATATTACCAGCCGGTACATCACGGCATACTTTATATACACGTAAACCTATTCAATACTCTGCATACGTCCAAGATAAGATGGAGTTCGAAAGTATTATTATGAATGTAGGTCTGAGGTTTGATTACTTTAAGTCCAAAGCCTTATATGGTCCTGATCAAAATAATCCTACACAAAACCTTACGGATGCCAAAGCAAAAACAAGCATCAGTCCAAGAATCGGAATATCATTCCCTATCACAGATCAGGGTATAATCCATTTTTCATATGGACATTTTTACCAGCTCCCTCAATATAGCTACTTATATATAAATCCTGATTTTGTAAGTACCGCCGGATCACCTATTTATGGAAATGCCAATCTGAACCCGGAAAAAACTGTTACTTATGAGCTGGGCTTACAGCAGCAATTGAGTGAGAATGTTGCATTTAATGTTACCGGCTTTTATAAAGATGTTAGAGACTTGCTGGCACTTCAGCAGATAAGGATAGATAATAGTACTACATATTATAAGTATGTAAATAAAGATTATGGTAACATAAAGGGAGTTACATTCTCATTTACTAAACGGAGAACTCCTGATGATTTTATTGCTGCTTCAATAGATTATACATATCAAGTTGCAGATGGTAATGATGTTAATTCTGATGCGTTCTATCTTGATTTAGCTTCAGGCAGACAGAGTGAAAAAATTCCTGTGCCGTTGGCATGGGACCAAACACATACATTAAACGGATCTGTTTCCGTAGGCAATAGCAAAGACTGGAATGTTACAGTGGTTGGAAGACTTGGAACGGGGCTGCCGTATTCTCCACAGGAAATAGAAAAGCAGATTTATTTGAGAACAAATAGTGGAAGAAAACCGTCCCAGACATCAATAGATTTGATGGCAGAAAAATCATTTCAACTTAATGATTTCCTTGTAACGGTATTCTTAAAAATATTTAATCTGTTTGATACTAAGAATGAACGATTAGTATATGATGATACCGGCAGGGCAACATACTCTTTAGAAGAGCAAAGAGGAAATGCAGAAGAAACAAATAAGCTTGCTGCAAAAATTCCAGGTGCACACTCAGCTACAGAATATTTTAACAGGCCTAATTACTACTCTGCACCAAGAGAAGTGAGACTTGGTTTATCTCTAGAATTTTGATTCAAGGAAGTTGGAGTAAAAAATGAAGTTTAAAAAATTATTTAGTGTAAATATTTTAGCAATTATTATCCTGTTATTAGCATGCAGCAGCTTTGCTCAGAACAAGGTGACTCAACAGGATATAAATGCGGTTATTAATTACATGAATCTGAAAGTAAAAGATTCTCCTTATAAATCTTATGTGCCAGGACAGGATAAAAATGCTGTTGACAGACTGCAAAAGGGCAATGCTCTAAAATCGTTTGTTGAAGGTGAAAAACACTATCTTATGAATGCTAACAACGTAACAGTTGATGTTTATAACTATGGCGGTATCGGGGGTGGGTATCCTTCGGCAAATATCAGGGAGATAGGTGACCTGGTATGGCACAATCTTCCATACATTTTCCAATTTTCTCCAATTGTAGGTGCCTCTGTCCCTGATCCAAAAGATAATACAAAGAGGATTCATATTATTTCTGATGGCCTATATGATTATGACGGATATAGGGAAGAAAGTCCAACCGGTGAAAGATGGGTGTTCAAACCACTTCCCGGATACGCTGATCCTAATCAGCCATATATGGCTTCTAATCCTGCCTTTGATGCAGACAGAGATGGCAAACCTGATAGTTGGCCGCGTGAATGGTATAACTCCACATTAGGGCAGTATGTATGGCCGGGCTACCTAAAACAGGGTGAAAACAATGCTGACCTTGAAGTTTATTGGGCTATGGATGACAGGGATAATAAAGAGTTTAAATATTATCCTTATTTAAATGATACTACAAAAAGAGGACTTGGCATTCAGGTTGATGGCCGTGCTTTCCAGTGGAGTAATTCTCTCGCTGCTAATACTGTCTTCTTTGTTTATACTATCACTAATAAGAGTGATAAAGATCTTGATTCTGTTTTCTTCGGTATATATGGCGATCCCGATATCGGAGGTAAAGATAATAAAGACGATAGAGGCTTTTTTATTCCTCCATACGGGGCTAGTGTTCAGAATATTCCCGTCTATGCCAGAAGTATGGTTTATTTCTGGGACCAAGATATGACTGGGGATAGAGGTCTGCCATTGGGGTATTTGGGATGCAAATTCTTAGAAAGTCCCGGTAATCCAAATGACGGTATTGATAATGATGGTGATGGTATGATTGATGAGAGACAGGATGACGGCATAGATAACGATAATGACTGGAACGTTGAAACCGATGATGTAGGTGTCGATGGTATTCCAAATACAGGCGATACCGGTGAAGGAGATGGTGTTCCTACTTCCGGCAAGAGACTGCCTGACGGTACGCCCGACCCACTTGCACCGGGCGAACCGAATTTTGAATATACTGACTTGGATGAAGCTGATCAGATTGGTCTAACAAGTTTTAACTCCTGGAGCTGGGGAGAAGATAAAATTTATAATGATGAATCTATCTGGTATCGTAATACACCTGGTAACTTTGGAGAGATTCAGCAGAACGCAGACATAAATTTCACATTTGGCTCCGGTTACATATCCCTTAAAAAAGGTGAAACTAAACGTATTTCTATGGCTTTCCTCTTCGGGCAGGATTTAAGTGATCTGCTAACTACAGCCGCTACTGTTCAGGATATTTATAATAAAAACTATAAATTCTTTAAACCACCTGAATTGCCGACTGTTACTATCGTTCCTGACGATAAAAAAGTTACTCTTTACTGGGACTCTAAAGCAGAACAAAGCACTGACCCAATTACCGGAAAGGACTTTGAGGGTTATGTTATTTATAGATCTACTACCCCTACTTTTGAAGATATTCTTAAAGTTACGGACGGTAAAGGTGCCGATTTCCTTTATGAACCTTTGAAGGATCTAAGCGGATTTGAAGCCAAATGGGATCTTGTAAATGGATGGAAAGGATATCATCCGGTCCCTTATCAGGGGCGCGGTTTGCATTACTATCTTGGTGATGATAATGGTCTTGTTCATTCGTTTGTTGACTCAAATAATGTAATAAACGGACAGACTTATTATTATGCCGTTGTTGCCTATGATCATGGTGACTCAGTTGGCATTCCGACTTCTGAAACTACTAAAAAGATCTCGGCTGATCCAATTACCGGGAAGCTGAGATTTGACACAAATACCGGGTATGCGGTCCCGGGTCCAAGAACAAGCGGGTATATGTATCCTCCTGTGGACAGTAAAAATATTACCCATCAAGGCGGCTATGGTACAGGTGAAATAAAAGCTATAGTTTTGAACGATTTAGTTGTTGGAGATAAAACCTACAAGCTGTCTTTTATGGACAGTATTAAGGTTACAGATACTACTTCTGTTGCCGGGAAAAATTATTCCATTCTGGCGGATGATCCTGTTACTGAAGAATTTTATGTCTATGACACTAAATTTGCCCAGCTTTCTCATTCCGATATTATTGAAGACAACACCATTAGTGTTAAAGATAACAGCGGAAAAGTTTATACTCCAAATGTTGACTATGTTCTAAATACTCTCAAAGGAGCAATAAAAAGAACGGCAAATTCTTCTATGCCTAATAATTCAAAATTCACTATTACATACAAGTATTATCCTGTATTTCAAAGTACAGCTTTATCTTATGAAGATAATAACCCTGTATTTGATGGAGTGCTTGTAAAAGTTCAGGACCACCCAGCATTGATGATGGATTCAACACGGACAGGTTGGAAAGAGGGTGGAAAAAATATTGGCGTTACCGTTGGCATAAGCTCTGTTGGTCAGGTTACAAGAAAAAAATACTATCCGGGCGATTATAAACTGACTTTTTCGGATCAATATGTCGATTCTTCGGTAGTAATTACCTCTGGTAGATTTTCCAAAATTCCGGTTAAATTTTCCTTAACAGAGTTTTCAACCGGTATAGAAAAAAGAGTACAGACAGTATTTAATGAAAAGGGTACTAAAGACAGTTCCGTTTCCAGAGGTGATGAGATAGTTTTCTTCCTGCCTAATGCATCCGGCTTACAGACAGATACTTTAAGCTGGAGTGTTACTATTAATAAGGCAAATGGAGCAGATTCGCTTGTCCCGGGTAAAGGTGATGTATTCTATCTCTATACGAAGAAGCCTTTTAATAAAAATGATAATTTCATTATAAAAACTACTTCGTCTAAAGTTGCAATAAATATGGGCGCTTCGGTACTGGATAAAATTATTGTAGTCCCAAATCCATACGTTGCAGCAAATGACCTTGAACCTGCAAACAGGCTTTCAAGCCAAAACAGAGGCGAAAGGAGAATTTATTTTGATAACCTCCCGCAGAAGTGTACGCTTAGAATATTTACACTTAGCGGTGAACATGTTCGGACAATAGAGCATAGCGCCGGACCGGACAATGCAAGGGAATTCTGGAACCTGCTTAATAAGGATGGTTTTGGAGTGGCCTATGGCATTTACATAGCTCATATAGATGCCCCCGGAATTGGCGAAAAGATAATTAAATTTGCACTTATTAAATAATTAAGCAGGAGGTATAAAATGAAATTTGTTTATTTTTTAGCAGTCTGCATAATTATTAATTTTGCAGTTGATGCTCAAACATTAAAAACCGGAACTACAGCCGGACAAGTATTAAAAATAAATGTCGGCCCAAGGGCTATAGGAATGGGCGGCGCTTTTACAGCTTCTTCAGGCGATATATCTTCATTATATTGGAATCCGGGCGGCATTGCCAGCCTTACAGGCAGTGAAGCTGCGTTTTTCCATGCTAATTTATATGCAGATATTAAGCACGATTTTGCTGCATTTACAACTAATCTGCAAGATATAGGTAATGTGGGCGTGTTTGTTAATGTGCTCTCTATGGATGAAATGAAGGTTAGAACCATTGAAAAGCCTGAAGGAACAGGTGAGCTTTTTAATGCAGGTGCATTAGTTGTCGGCTTAAGCTATGCACGTAATTTAACTCATAATTTCTCTATCGGGTTTAATGCAAAGTATATTAACGAGTATATCTATAATATGAGTGCAACCGGATTTGCTTTGGACATAGGCACTCTTTACCGTATCCCGGTTCTGAATGAATTGAGGATTGCGGCAAGCATATCCAACTTCGGTACAAAGATGAGGCTTGAGGGACGCGATGTACTTGTAATTACTCCTTCGGGTGCTGCTGATGGTAATTTATTAAATTCAAATATGGAGCTTGACCAGTTTGATTTGCCTCTGGTATTTAGATTTGGTTTGGCTACTGATATTATTAAGATGGAAGATCACGTGCTTTCTCTTGGGATTGATGCTATCCATCCTAATGACCATACTGAGTATATCAATACCGGTTTAGAATATGCATGGAATGATTTACTGTTTCTTAGGGGAGGGTATAACTCTCTTTTTGAAGAAGACAGTGAAAAAGGATTCACATTTGGGTTTGGCATAAACTATAAGATCGGTAGTTTCCTGGGGCTCAAATTCGATTATGCATATCAGGCATTCGGCAGGCTTAATAACATTCAATATCTTTCAGTTGGAGTAAAATTTTAACTGAAAATAGCACAGAAAAATCCGCCGCGGCATTCCGTTGGCGGATTTTTTTATTTTAAATATTACCGGCAATTATCTTCCAAAACTCTTTTTAAAATAATTCATAATATTTCCATATACAATAATTGGGACTCAAACTATCCGGCTTAATTCCGGCTCCGCAAAATTTTCTAACTACTATAAGTCTTTTTCTGCTTTAAGTTAAAGTAAAGTCAATGACTAAATTAATATTTATTTTTGCCGATAATATGAAATAACTCCAACACATTATTTCGGAAAAAATATGAGAAGTATAATTATAGTCTTAGTTCTCCTTACTTTAAATCTGAGTTTTGGTCAGACTGCTGTGGCACCGGCAGGAGCCGGTACTTCAGGAAATCCCTACCAGATTGCAGCAATCGAGAACCTTTATTGGGTAAGCCAAAATTCTTCTTCATGGAGTGCCTATTTTATTCAAACAGCCAATATAGATGTTTCAGCCAGTTCCGGATGGAACAGCGGTAAAGGCTGGACACCGATAGGGAACAACACGACACAATTTAATGGTAATTATAACGGACAAGGGCATACAATCTCCGGATTATATATCAACAGTACGGCAGGATATTCCGGTTTATTCGGGAGCACATCAGGAGGAGCCATTTCCAACCTTGGAGTATTGAATGTCAATATTACTGGAGGGAACGTAGTTGGGGCATTAGTGGGAGCCAGCAGCTCTACTATCAGTAATTGCCATAGTTCGGGTACTATTGTAGCAGGGCAGTATTGCGGCGGACTTATAGGAATGAGCAACTATCCGGTAAGCAACAGCTATAGTTCCTGCAGCGTTACAGGATCTTCACAATGCGGAGGTTTAATTGGCTACAGCATAAATACAGTAACAAACTGTTATAG
>Ga0183100_1000225_pt1 | contig 64329 bp, 74 predicted proteins | sample Biomet2_FD_127789 | JGI IMG/M metagenome (GOLD analysis project Ga0183100, IMG submission 127789) | Microbial communities from bioreactor (seeded with anoxic lake sediment) at LBNL, California, USA - Biofuel metagenome 2 | ecosystem: Engineered > Bioreactor > Anaerobic > Unclassified ...
TAAAAATATACATAGTATTTTATATAGATTTATATTAGAAGTGAAAGTTCTTAAGGGAAGAACATAGGGTGAAATTAAAAAAATTGATAATAATATTTAGAAAAGGTTAAAAAATAGTTGATTAATTTAGTAAGAAATCTTATAATTTTAATATAAAAAATATGTTAGGGTGGTAAAATTATGAATTTTGAAAATATTCAAAGAGAAGACAAAGAAATTTATGGATTAATGGAAAAAGAATTAGAAAGACAACAAAAAGGTATAGAATTAATAGCCTCAGAAAATATTGTAAGTCCAGCTGTTATGGAAGCTATGGGTTCTTATTTAACTAATAAATATGCTGAAGGATACCCAGGTAAAAGATATTATGGCGGATGTCATGTAGTAGATGAAATAGAACAAATAGCAATTGATAGAGCTAAAGAATTATTTGGTGCAGAGCATGCAAATGTTCAACCACATTCAGGATCACAAGCTAACATGGCGGTATACTTTACTATATTAGAGCCAGGCGATACTGTTTTAGGTATGGATTTAAGCCATGGTGGACATTTAACTCATGGTTCACCAGTTAATTTTTCAGGAAAATTATTTAACTTTGTATCTTATGGAGTTGATAAAGAAACTGAAATGATTGATTATGAAAATGTAAGAAATATTGCTAAGGAAAGTAAACCTAAGCTTATAGTAGCAGGTGCAAGTGCATATGGAAGAATTATTGATTTTGCTAAATTTAAAGAAATAGCTGATGAAGTAGGAGCATTACTTATGGTAGATATGGCTCATATTGCAGGATTAGTTGCTGCAGGTGTTCATCCATCACCAGTACCATATTGTGATTTTGTAACAACAACAACACATAAGACTTTAAGAGGCCCAAGAGGTGGATTAATTCTTTGCAAAGAAAAATATGCTAAAGAATTAAATAAAAACATATTTCCAGGAATACAAGGTGGTCCTTTAGAACATATTATAGCGGCAAAGGCTGTATGTTTTAAAGAAGCATTAGATCCTAGTTTTAAGGTATATGGTGAAAATGTAGTTGAAAATTGTAAAGAGCTTGCAAATCAATTAATAGAAAAAGGATTTAAAATAGTATCAAATGGAACAGATAATCATGTATTCTTAGTTGACTTACATAACAAGGATATAACAGGAAAAGAAGCAGAAAACTTATTAGATTCAGTAGGAATAACTGTTAATAAGAATACAGTACCAAATGAAACAAGAAGTCCATTTGTAACTTCAGGAATTAGGATTGGTACAGCAGCAATCACTACAAGAGGATTTGTAAAAGAAGACATGGCAGAAATTGCAGCAGTTATAGGAGAAGCAATAGATAACAGAGATGGCGATTTATCAGCACTTAAGTCTAGAGTAGAAATTTTGTGTGATAAACATCCATTATATAATTAATAATTAAAAAATATGGAGAGAGGTTTCATTAAATAGATGAAGCCTCTTACTATTAAATAAAAACAAATTAACGGAAAAATTTACTATAATATGGTATATTATATATATACCATATTATAGTAAATTAAAACTACTGTTTTTTTAGTGGTCGATAACGGCTAAACGCATATGGACTTAGTACCTCTTTAAGGGTATAAGTTCTTCCAATCTTCAGATTGAGAAAATGGTATTTATATTATGAAAATTATATCTGAAGTTAAGAATCACTTTATATGGAAGATGGGGAAGGCAAATGAGAAAAGCACTTTTAGTCATTGATGCTCAAGAAGATTTTATTGGCGAACAGCGTAATAAAAATAAATTCAATTATGACGATGTAGATGAACTTGTAAAAAATATTAATGACAAAATTAGAACTTATGAGCAAAATATGGATGAGGTTATTTATATTGCAAATGTATTGCCTAATAACCTCTTTAATAAAAAAATTTTTAGATATGGAATTGCAGGAAGCAAAGGAGTTAAGTTTGATAAAAGAATTAAAATTGTCTCTGAGAACTATTTTGAAAAACAAGTAGGTAATGCTTTTAAAAACAATAATTTGGTAAAGTTTGTAAAAGATAACGAGATAAGTGACGTAGAGCTTGTTGGTGTTGATGGAGTCGGATGTGTTTTTAGAACTGCTAAAGGAGCAATAGAAATTGGTCTTAAAGTCACTATTGTAAGTGATAGTGTAGGAACAGTTAATCCTGAAAAATTTATTAAAATGAGCATGAAATTGAAATCCTTTGGTGTAGCTTATATATAATTTAAAGACCATTTCAAAATAAAATTAATCATATTTTGAAATGGTCTTATTTTAATTCAAATATTTGTCGTGAACTTTTGAAGTATTATTGAATATTATATATATGAAGTAAAAATGTTTACAGGAGGCTTATAAAATGAATCCTTTTCAATTAATTATGAAAGTTCAACAAAAAATGCAACAAGACCAAAGTTTTGCTAATAAGTTTAATAAAGCAGTATCAGAACTAAATAATGTACCAGGGCTTCAGCAACAGGTGATAAAAATAGCTCAGATAAATGATGAAACTCAAAGACAACAAGTAATAGATAGACTTCCTAAAGATGCTAAAGGGGCAGTTAAAGGAATATTAGAATTGTTAAATGACTATAATCTTTTATAATTAATATAAAAAAGCATATTTTAAAAGATATGTTTCTCTGCATACTTATCCTAAATAAAAATTACAAAGCACAATGCAAAATGCATTGTGCTTTGTAAAACTAGAACCCTCTTTTTTTAGCCTCTACACCACTTTCATTTATTCCAGGCTTTTCGATTGTTGTATTAACGCTACTTTTACCATATTGATCTTGAGTTTTGTTACCATTTCTTAAATAATTACTTTTTGAATAATCTTTTTTATTGTTATTATCCATAAAACATCATTTGCTACTTAAAATATAGACAAATATATCTATATAAAGATAATTCCTTCTTCAACGTGTCCGATTTTGCATAATGCTACTATCGTTTGATATAACACTCCAAAGGCGTAAATTCCCCAAATAGTGTTGGGTATATACCTATAAAATCTTTTTAGTGATTATTTATAGGTTCGTAGCATTTCTCCTTTCTTTTTTTATTTATCAAATTTATAAATATTTATTTTTCACGTCTACCAATAAGCATCATCATTTAATTACATTTGCATATGTTTTTGGCAACTAAAGACTATCTCTTTTTCATTGTACATAATATAGTATGTTTAGATTAGTAAAAAATAATCATGGTAAATTTAACTATCTGATAAAAAATTCTTAAGGCAAGTTTATGAAAAATATGCTATAATAAGGTGCTTCAAAGGTTATTATAATTTAAAGGCATATTGAGAAAATTATTTTTCAGAGGTCTAAGGAAAGAAGGAGATAGAGAATGAATTTTGCATTAACATTACCACTAATATGTATATTTGCAGCAGATATACTGTTTTTTACTACGATTAAAAATAATAAATTAGATTTTAAGGGTAAAAATCAATATAGATTTGTAACTCCAGCAGTTATAATAGTGTATATAATATCAATTTTTGTTGAAAAAAATTTCACTTTTGAAAATATTCTAATTATTATAGGTCTTGTTATATTTGCATTACTTGGAGATCAAGGTGGTGTATGCAAAAAAGGGATAATTACAGGATCTTGGTTTACTCCTTGGAATAAAATAGATAAAATTTATGTAGAAATTCAAGGAGAAAAATGTATTCTTTCTTATTCGAATAAAAATATTAATAAGAGATTAATATTTAAAAAAGAAGAGGAAAAGGAATTAAAGAAATATATAGAAAAAATAAAAAGAGATAATAATATTAAAAAATAGATTGTAATAGTGAGGAAGATAAATAAATGAGTAAAACTCTTGTATTAGCTGAGAAACCAAGTGTTGGTAGAGACTTGGCTAAGGTTTTAAAATGTAATCAAAATAAAGGTGGATATATAGAAGGACCTAATTATATAGTAACTTGGGCATTAGGTCATTTAGTGACTTTGCTTGATCCAGAAGGTTATGGAGATAAGTATAAGAAATGGAGCATGGAGACACTTCCAATGTTACCTAAAACTATGAAACTTACAGTTATACAAAAGACAGGTAAGCAATTTAATGAAGTAAAGAAGCAAATGCTAAGACCAGATGTAAGTGATTTAGTTATTGCAACCGATGCAGGACGTGAAGGAGAATTAGTTGCAAGATGGATAATTGAAAAAGTTGGATTTAGAAAACCAATAAAAAGACTTTGGATATCATCACAAACTGATAAAGCAATTCTGGATGGATTTAGAAATCTAAAACCAGGTGTAGCTTATGAAAATTTATATAAAGCAGCACAAGCAAGAGCAGAAGCAGATTGGATTATTGGACTTAATGTAACGCGTGCTTTAACATGCAAGTATAATGCTCAGTTGTCAGCAGGGAGAGTTCAATCTCCAACAGTAGCTATGATAGCTCAAAGAGAAGATGAAATTAAGAATTTCAAACCTAAGGATTATTATACAATTATAGGGAATGCTAATAACTTCTCTATGGAATGGATTAATAAAGATAACACTAATAGGACATTTGATGACAATTTAGCTAAAAAAATAGTTGGAGCAATTAGGGGTAAAGACGGAGATGTTATTGAAATTACAGAGACAAATAAAAAACAATATGCACCAGCTCTTTATGATTTAACAGAACTTCAAAGAGATTGTAATAGGATTTTTGGGTATTCAGCAAAGCAAACATTATCAATAATGCAAAGGCTTTATGAGAATTATAAGGTTTTAACATATCCAAGAACAGATTCAAGATATATAACAAAGGATATAGTTGCTACATTAAAAGATAGGTTAAAGGCAATTTCTGTTTCTAACTATGCAAAAAGTGCAACTGAAATATTAAAGGGAAACATTGTTGCAAGTAAAAGCTTTGTTGATGATAATAAGGTTTCAGATCACCATGCAATTATTCCAACAGAACAAAGAGTTAGTCTTGGAATTTTAAGTTCAGAGGAAAGAAATGTTTATGATTTAGTAATAAAGAGATTTTTAAGTGTTTTACTTCCACCATTTGAATTTATTCAAACAGGAATTAAGGTAAAAATAGGAGATGAAATTTTTAGAGCTAAAGGTAAAGTTATAACATCTAAAGGTTGGAAGATGGTTTATGATAGAGTAGATGATCTTGAAGAAACTAGTGAAGACGGCATATTAAATGAACAAGTCCTACCAAAGCTAAATAAAGGCGATAAGATTAAAATTAATAATGTTGAAATCAAAAACCATAAGACTAAACCACCAGCAAGATTCACAGAAGGTACTCTTTTATCTGCTATGGAAAATCCACAAAAGTATCTTACCATAGATAAAGAATCAGCTAAGACTTTAGGTGAAACAGGTGGACTTGGAACAGTTGCAACAAGAGCAGATATTATAGAAAAATTATTCAACTCTTTTGTAATAGAAAAAAGAGGAAAAGAATTAGTTCCAACATCAAAAGGAAAACAACTTATGGAACTTGTACCAAAGGATTTAAAATCACCACTTTTAACAGCTAGATGGGAAAAAGAGCTTGATGATATAAGTAAAGGAAAAACAGATGTTCATGATTTTATAGGAAGAATGAGAAATTATGCAACAGCTTTAGTTCAAGATGTTAAATTTAGCACAGATAAATATACTCATGATAACTTAACGGGTAAAAAGTGCCCAGTGTGCGGAAAGTATATGTTAGAAGTTAAAGGAAAAAATGGTGTAATGAATGTATGCCAAGATAGAGAATGTGGCCACAGAGAAAGCGTGTCTAGAGTTACTAATGCAAGATGTCCAGAATGTAAAAAGAAACTAGAACTAAGAGGACATGGAGAGGGAGCAATATACGTTTGCCCAGGAACTAACTGTAACTTTAGGGAAAAAGCTGCTCAATTCCAAAAGAGATTTGACGGAAAAGGAAAAGTTGATAAAAGAGAAGTAAATAATTATATGAAGAAAATGAAAAAGGAAGCAGAAGATTTTAATGATAATCCGTTTGCTGCACTTTTAGGCGGAATGAAATTTGACAATAAATAAGGCATATTAAAAAAAGATATTAAGTCAATATGCTAACAGAGAGGTAATATTATGGATGGAACAAACAGATCAAATATTAAAATAGGTTCAAAGGTATTAGTTGTAAAAAAAGAGCACCAAAGAACAGGTCAGTTGACAGAGGGAATAGTTAAGAGAATACTTACAAATTCACAGAATCATCACCGTGGAATCAAGGTTATGCTTGAGGATAACGTAGTTGGAAGAGTTCAAAAAATAATTTAATAGTGTGTTTTTTCTTCCCTGAGGCGATGCTTTGGGGAATTTTTGTTTTAGGGGGGTCTAACAAATACTCAAAACTAGGGATATTTGCGTTAAGGTATGGGTTTTGCGTAATTGTTTAGATAGGGATTGAAAACAGTTCTCTTAAATAATTGTAATTTGCCTAGAATTTAATAAATTTATGGTTATTATTAAAAAAATAATTAGCTTAAAATTTTAATAGTTATCTTGTAAATGGGATTTTAACGAAATTCAGCAAAGCTTAAACTAAAGATGATGCTTTTGATAAATCTTAAAACATAGACTGCACTCGGAAAAAAGGAAAAGTCAGTTGCTTTTAGATAGAGATTAGATACCACTCGCCTCCACCAAATAATAACTAGAAATTTAATACAATGCAAAGCCACTGATTTCAGTGGCTTTCAGTGTTTTATGGGACAAACTGTTATAGAGAATTTTGAGTTTTTAGCTTAGATTTATATAGTTTTATGTTGGACATGCACACCACTGATGTTTTTTGAATTAGGGGTGTGCATTTTTTGTTGGGGTGTGCACTTTTTAGCAGAATTAAAAAGCCAGCATTTTCAAGGGTTGCAGCTGATTTTATCTTAAATTAGATATTTTATTGATTTTAGCATACTCATCAGTATAAATCACTGAAACATACTTTGTAGTGATTATAGATGAATAGGCTAAATTTATTTTATTCAGAATTTTTATCCTCGGTAGTCAGCTCAACAGCTTTTTCTTATTCACTTAAATCTACGGTTGGTAGGAAAAAAGATTTTTCTGAATAGGTTTAAATTTTACTTGCTATACCATCGGTTCAGAGCCAATATGTAGGTGTAAAAATTTCACTTATTAAGGAGGCCAACTATGAATAATCCAGTAATAAAAATAATATCTGCGACAAAACATGAATCACCAAACCGATATCAGAACATACCTAGGAAGAAAAGAGTATTAGGCTATGCATGGGGCATGAAGGGAGCGGGAAGAGGAGTACAAATAAGGAAAAACATAAGAAGATTAATTAAAGATTATACTGATTGGGAATTAATTGAGGTTTGCACAGATTATTGCAAAACCGAAAGTCATGAAATGACCTGAAAAAACTTTTTAGAATATTAACGATGATAACACTTGGAGATATTGATGTGTTAATAATATGTTCAGAAGGTAACATTAACAACATACTGTCAATTGCTAATTTTATATATGGGTACTGCAGCCGTTTTAAAGTAGATTTATATATAGAACATAACAATCAGTTGTTGGCAAACAAGTCAGTTGATGAATTCAAAATAGAGTGAATAGATTCAGAAATAGAAAATTCTGGTGCTCAACAGTATTTTAAGCACCGGAATTTTTTATGTGTACAGATGAATAGGCTAAATGAAACTATTTAAAATTTCTCATACCTCCCTGTTTTCTTCAGGCGCTGCTTCAACAGCTTTGTCTTCAAGGAGATTCTTTTCTAAGCATTTGAGTATTACTTTTCCCTCTTCTTTACGCTTTGAGTTCTTCTTTGAATCTTTGAAGAGCTTGATTATCAGAAGAAGTAATCCTACACCGACTACTCCGCCAGCAGTACCCTGTAATCTTCCAACTTTGAGTGAATTCGCTGATTCTGCAAGGAAGTATTCAGAGATTCTTGTGATGCCTTTCTGCATATCGCCTTCGCCAAGATCTTTGAGCGCGTGTGTCATTTCAGCACCTGTCTTTCCGTTTTGTACTATTAAGTTAGCAATCTGTGTTCCATAAGTATTCAATTTTAAGCACCTCTTTCTTTGTTGTTGTTTTTTAACTTGAGTTCATTATAATCCTGTGATATAACATTTGTATAGGATAATATAGTCTTTAAAGATATCTATTTACAGCAAAGATAGGCATATAAAAGATAAATTAAACTTTTTTTAAAAGGAGATAAATTATATGGCATTTAAGAACCTTGTACTTAAGGATATGCCCCAATTGGGACAAAGGCTTATGGGGCTTGCAAGAGAGGAGAGATTAGAGACCCCTGCAGAAATAGCACAGACCTTATATGAACGTTTTTATGAACTGGTAAAGCCTGGTGAGAGAAAGAACAAGAATGGGAAGAACGTTAAGAGCCAAGAAAATGATATAAAGGCAATTATTAAAACCGTTCAATCACATTTGAATGAAGAGGATGCTTATAACGTACAAAGCAAGTTTATGTATGCTTATAGCCAGCTTTTTGATTGTTCCATCGATTATTTATATGGCATTACCGAAGTAAAAAGGCAGGATATGGATATTCGCCAGATCTGTGAGAAGACCGGCTTATCAGAACAAGCGGTAATAAATATAGTTGAAAATTGTGATGATGATCCTGAAGTTTTTTCGATGACTATTTGGTGGTCGAAGCTATTAGAAGACGACGCTTTTTACAGAATTCCTATGGATTGGAGCACGTATAGTCACCTGGTTCTGGAATGTCAGGACTTACAGAAAAAAATAAATGCCATTGACTTAGCACTAAAAAAAACCAAACTTGACGAAACTTTAAAAATAATGCAAGAAATGAGATGCGACACACTGGAAAAGCTGAAACCATCTAAAGAAGATGCATGTTATGGCGCATTTGGAAAAATGATCAGAAACATTGAGAATTACCTTGATGACCGTACTACAGACTGGATTAGTAAACAACATAAAGAGTTTGGTGAAATGTATTACAATAGCGAGATTAATAAAATGAAAATACTAGAAGCAGCATTAAAGTAGTAAAAAAAGGATGGAGTGCGTCGAAAAATGTCCACTATGAAAATATGATAACATATGCATAGCAGGAATGAAAATGCCAAGTAACAACAGTAAATATTCACAAGAAATGAGAGACAAAACAGCAAACATATTTTAGAAACAGTTAAGTCAGCAATATGTACTGCGAAAGAATTCTTTGCTAACGCTGCTAACGACACCAGCTGTACATGCGAGGTGGTAAATGTTATTAAGAGTTGATTTTATGATGAGGTATATTTTGTAATTAAAATAATGCCTTTATGTTTCCGCACACACGTCACGTTGAAACAGTTGTGAAGCTAGAGCGTAAATAGGCTGGTATCAAAGGGTTTTGAGGTTTTTTAGAAAATTTGATAATGTGTTTTATGTTCCCCAAGACTACGGTTTTGGGGAATTTTTTGCGTTAGGGGGTCTAACCAATACGCAGAAATAGGGATATTTGAGTATTGGTTTAAGGTTTGCGAAATTGTATAGATGATAAATTGAATTTTCAATCAGTAAAACAACATTTTATAACAATTATGGTTATAATATAAATATAGTTAAAATGAGGGGAGTTCATATTTTTATGAATTATAGTTTTCTAAATTTAGGAGAAGAAGTTTTAAGAAGTTCAGACGTTCCATTATCTGTTGAAGAGATTTGGGAAGTAGCAGAGAAAAAAGGATTAACTGATAAACTTGGCTCATCTGGTAAGACACCAATCAGAACTTTATCAGCTAGATTATATATGGATATTAAAAATTCAAAAAACACTATATTTGAGCAGGTAAGCAAAAGACCAGCAAAATTCTTTTTAAAAGGAAAAACCGCAGATTTGGCTGCTTATGAAGAAACACTGGAGAAAGAGAGTAAAGAAAAAGAAACATCATTTAAGGAAAGAGATTTACATATTTTACTTTCAACATTTGTTAATCAAGATGCACATTTTAATTGCTATACAAAAACCATATATCATGAAAACTCAAAAAAGAGAGAAAAAGGTTATAACAAATGGTTACATCCGGATATAGTTGGCATCTATTTTCCTTTTGAAGAATATAAAAATAACACATTAAGGTTGCTAGAAGCCTTAAAAGAAAATCCATATAAATTATTTGCATTTGAAATGAAAATAGATTTGAATTTTTCTAATCTCAGAGAATATTATTTTCAAGCAGTTTCTAATTCCAGTTGGGCTCATGAAGGATATTTGGTAACTCTAAATACTGAAGAAGATACTCAATTTATAGATGAATTAAGACGGCTTAATAATGCTTTTGGAATTGGAATTATTAAATTAAATCCAGAACATATAACTCAAAGTGAAATACTTTTTTCTGCTAAAACTAAAGAATTTTTGGATTGGAATACTATAGATAGACTTGTAAATGAGAATTCTGATTTTGAGTCTTTTATTAATGATTTGATGGAAGATATAAAGATAGGGAAAATTAAGAGTAATTATGATTCAACTTTTAAAGATGATGATGATGCATATGATTATGCTAAAAGTAAAAGGATTAATAACATATAGATGTTATTAAAAATAAATTATTGTTTAACAGAAGCGTAGAAACATATAAGGGTGTAGAAGTTAGATTTGAAAAAGAAAATATAGATACATTATCAGGGGATGGAGAGCTTATGCTTACCATCCTTTCTTCTTTTGAACAGGAAGAAAGTAAGAATGTAAGTGACAATATTAACTGGAGATTCAACAAAATATTATACCCCAGACCAGTTAAACAAAGCTAAAGTAAAAAATAATGGTAAGGTTGATAGCTATTATATTGAAGATAACCACTCACCAATAATTACAAGAGAAATGTGGGAATAAGTTCAAATCACAAAACTTTATTGGAATAAGACTTAAATATGGTAACAATACACAGTATATAAAAGAGTTCATAGAAAGTCTTATAGGAGAATATTTAATTTAAGATAGAAAGACTGGAATAGCAGTAGCAATGATAAATCCTAAATATTTAAAAGAAGTACCTTTAGTGGATAAGAATAGTGAAGAACAAAATAAAATTATAAATGAATATATAGAAAAGGAAAAAACTTTAAAGAAGGAGATGGAGGAATTACAATTTAAAATTAATAATATTAAGTTTGATTTATATGATAAAATGAATATAAAGGAAATTTTTGAATTAATATAGGTTTAAGTTTGAATTAGTCTTACTTAATATTAGTGATGTTAAGTGAGACTAATTATAAGAGAGACAAATGAATGGAGGAAGAACAAATGGCTAAAGAGAAAGTAGAAAAAATAGTAAGTATAGAAGAAACACTTTGGAATTCAGCAAATAAATTACGTGGCTCAGTAGAGCCATCAGAATATAAGCACGTTGTATTAGGGTTAATATTCTTAAAGTTTGCAAGTGATAAATTTGAAGAACGTAGAGAAGAGCTTATTGTAGAGGGTAAAGAAAAGTATTTAGATATAGTTGAGTTTTACACAATGAAAAACGTATTCTATTTACCAGAAGAATCACGTTGGAGTTTTATTGTTGAGAATGCAAAGAAGGAGGATATAGCTTTAAAGGTAGATACAGCATTATCAACTGTAGAGAAAAATAATCCTTCACTTAAAGGAGCATTACCTGATAACTACTATTCAAGACTAGGATTAGATGTAACTAAATTAGGTTCATTAATAGATGAAATAAATAATATCAATACTTTAAAAGATAAAGAACAGGATATTGTTGGTCGTGTATATGAGTATTTCTTAAGTAAGTTTGCCTTAGCAGAAGGAAAGGGTAAGGGAGAGTTCTATACTCCTAAAAGTGTAGTTAATCTTATTGCAGAAATGATTGAACCATACAAAGGTATTATATATGACCCAGCTTGTGGTTCAGGTGGTATGTTTGTACAATCAATTAAATTTATTGAGGCTCATCATGGTAACACAAGAGATGTTTCAATTTATGGACAGGAATATACTAACACTACTTACAAGCTAGCAAAGATGAATTTAGCTATTAGAGGTATTTCTGCAAATCTTGGAGCTATGGCAGAAAATACATTTTTAAAGGATCAGCACAAAGATTTAAAGGCAGACTTTATTATGGCAAATCCACCTTTCAATCAAAAGGATTGGAGAGCAGAGGATGAACTAAAGGATGATCCACGTTGGGCCGGTTATGATGTGCCTTCAACATCTAATGCTAATTATGGATGGATATTAAATATAGTATCTAAGCTTTCAGAAAATGGAGTTGCAGGATTTTTATTAGCTAATGGAGCATTAAGTGGCGGTGGTGATGAATACAAGATACGTAAACAACTAATTGAAAATAACTTAGTTGAAGCTATTTTAGTACTACCTCAAAATATGTTTTATACAACTAATATAAGTGTTACCCTTTGGATAATGAATAAAAATAAAAAAGCAAGAACAGTAGAGCAAAATGGGGAATTAAAAAAATACCGTAATCGTGAAAAAGAAATATTATTTATGGACTTAAGAGAGATGGGTATACCATTTGAAAAGAAGTTCATCCAATTTTCTGATGATGAGATTTCAAATGTTTGCACTACTTATCATAATTGGCAACAAAGCGACTATGAAACAAAGTATAAAAATATTCCAGAATTCTGCTATAGTGCAAGTTTTGAGGAGGTAGAAAAGAAAGATTTCTCACTTGTTCCAAGTAAATATATAGAGTTTATAAATAGAGATGAGAATATTGATTTTAATGAGAAAATGGAAAATCTACAAAAAGAATTTACAGAACTATTAAAGGCTGAAGAAAATTCTAAAAGTGATTTATTAACTGTATTTAAGGAGCTAGGTTATGAGATCAAATTATAGAAGACTAGGAGATTATATTCAAGAAGTAACATTAAGAAATACGGAGCTAAATGTAAGCAATCTATTAGGTATTAATATTAATAAATTTTTTATGCCATCAGTAGCAAATGTTGTAGGTACAGATATGTCAAAATACAAAATTGTTAAGAAGAGACAGTTTGCATGTAATAGAATGCATGTAGGAAGAGATAAAAGATTACCTGTAGCTTTATGGGAGGAAGCTGAGGATATAATTGTTTCGCCAGCTTATAATGTCTTTGAGGTAATAGATGAGGAAGTCCTTTCTCCTGAATATCTAATGATGTGGTTTTCACGTAAGGAACTTGATAGAAATGCTTGGTTCTATACAGATGCAGATGTGAGAGGGGGGTTAAATTGGAATGATTTTTGTAATTTAGAGTTACCTGTACCTTCTATAGAAAAACAAATGGAAATAGTTAAAGAATATAAAGTATTACAAGATAGAATAAGCTTAAATAATACACTAATTGAGAAACTTGAAGATACAGCTCAGACTATATATAAACAGTGGTTTGTAGATTTTGATTTCCACGATGAAAATGGAAATCCATATAAATCGAGTGGTGGAGAGATGTATTATAACAAAGAGTTGGGAACAGAAATTCCTATTGGTTGGGATATGCAAAATCTTGGACAAATTATGAGTATAAAACATGGATTTGCATTTAAAGGAGAAAATATTGTATCTTATGAAAATAAATATGTTCTTCTAACTCCAGGAAATTTTAGAATCGGTGGAGGATTTAAGCCGGATAATTTCAAGTATTATAACGGGGAAGTTAATGAAAGTTTTATATTTGAATCAGGTGATTTAATGGTAACAATGACTGATTTAAGCGTGGGAGCAGATACAATAGGGTTCCCTGCATTTATTCCAAATATAAAAAATAAAATATTTTTACATAATCAACGATTAGGGAAAATATTTATCAAATATGAATTGAAGAATTTTATATATTGGCTTATGAGAAGTTCAAACTATAGGAATACGATACTTGGTGGTATAACTGGTACAACAGTAAAGCATACTTCTCCTAGTAAAATACTTGAATATGAATTTGCATTTTATTATGATGAATTGTTATTTAAAAAATTTGAAGAAGTATCAGAAAAAATTCAAATAAGAATTGAACAAATAGTCATAGAAAATAACAATATTTTAGTATTAAAAGATTTGTTATTATCAAAACTAGCAACTGTGGAGGGGTAAAATATGAAATTTACTGAAGGGTATTTAGAAAGTGCAGTTATAGAATTACTTGAAGCTGAAAATTATGAGCATAAAAATGGTATGTATATTCATAAAGAGATTACAGATGTACTTCTACGTGATGATTTAAATTTGTTTTTACGTAGCAGATATTTAAACGAGGGGATAACTAATAATGAAATAGAGAGAATCATCCGTCAAATGGAAGTACTTCCTGCTTCAGCCTTATATGATAGCAATAAAGCTATAATTAAAATGATTTCTGATGGATTTATCATTAAAAGAGAAGACCATACAAAAAAAGACTTATATATTCAACTAATAGACTTTGAAGCTATTGAGAATAATCTATTTAAAATAGTTAATCAATTAGAAATAGAAGGTTATGAGAAACGTATTCCTGATGGAATAGTTTATGTAAATGGGTTACCTTTAGTTGTGTTTGAATTTAAAAGTGCAATTAAGGAAAATACAACTATTAAGGATGCATATACGCAACTTACAGTAAGATACAGTAGAGATATACCAGAACTATTCAAGTATAATGCATTTTGTGTAATAAGTGATGGAGTTAATAATAAATCAGGTTCATTATTTGCACCATATGACTTCTTCTATGCTTGGCGTAAAATTGAGGGGGATGAACCTTTAGACAAAGAGGGGATTGATTCCCTCTTCACTATGATAAAAGGATTATTTAATCAAAGAAGATTTTTAGATGTGGTTAAAAACTTTATTTACTTCCCAGATAGAAGTTCAAAGGATGAAAAAATAGTTCCACGTTATCCTCAATATTATGCAGCTAATAAGTTGTTTGAAAGTATAAAAGTTAATATGAAACCTCATGGGTCAGGTAAAGGTGGTACCTATTTTGGTGCAACAGGCTGTGGTAAAAGTTATACCATGCTATACCTTACAAGACTATTAATGAAAAGTTCCTACTTTAGTAGTCCAACAATTGTACTTATAACTGATAGAACGGATTTAGATGATCAGTTATCAGCACAATTTACAAACTCTAAAGGATTTATTGGGGATAATCAAGTAATAAGTGTTGAAAGCCGTGCAGATTTAAAAAACTATTTACAAAGTAGAAAAAGTGGTGGGGTATTCCTAACTACAATTCATAAGTTTAATGAGGATATAGATTTACTTACAGATAGAACTAATGTAATTTGTATATCAGATGAAGCTCACCGTTCTCAAATAAATTTAGACCAAAAAGTAAAAATAACAAAAGATGGCGTGGAAAAGAAATTTGGGTTTGCTAAGCATTTACATGACTCGTTACCAAATGCAACTTATGTTGGGTTTACTGGTACACCAATAGATGCAACTATGGATGTCTTTGGAAGTGTTAAGGATTCATATACAATGATTGAGTCAGTTTATGATGAGATAACAGTAAGAATTGTTTATGATGGTAGAGCAGCTAAAGTAAACTTAAATGAAAGTAAGTTAAAAGAGATAGAAGCATATTATAAAACCTGTGAAGAAGAGGGAGCAAATGAACATCAGATAGAGGAAAGCAAAAGAGCAGTTACTCAAATGGATGTTATATTAGGAGACGATTCAAGATTAAGACTAATTGCAGAGGATTTTGTAGAGCACTATGAAAAGAGGATTGAAGAGGGAGCTACTGTAAAGGGTAAAGTAATGTTTGTAGCTTCAAGTCGTCCTATTGCTTATGCACTATATAAAGAAATTATAGATTTAAGACCACAGTGGGCAGAAGTTAGAGAGTGTGATGAGGGCATTGTGCTTTCAGAAAAAGAGAAACAGGAAATTAAGCCTATTGAAAAAGTTAAGATGGTTATGACTAGAAACAAGGATGATATAAAAGAGCTTTATGATTTACTTGGTACTAAAGAGTATAGAAAAGAATTGGACAGACAGTACAAAAATGAAAAGTCTAATTTTAAAATAGCTATAGTTGTTGATATGTGGCTTACTGGATTTGATGTTCCATTCTTAGATACTATCTATATAGACAAGCCAATTCAACAACATTCATTAATCCAAACTATATCAAGAGTAAATAGAGTTTATGAAGGTAAAGAAATGGGATTAGTAGTTGATTATATTGGTATTAAAAGCAATATGAATGTAGCACTTAAAAAATATGGTGCAGCAGAGGGTGATAACTTTGATGGTGTTGATAAAGCAGTTGTAATAGTAAAGGATCAACTGGATTTATTGGACAGACTATTTCATAAATTTGATAGTAAACCATATTTTGAAGGAACACCACTAGAGCAATTACAATGTTTAAATAAAGCGGCAGAATTTGCTCAACAAACAAATGACTTAGAAAAGAGATTTATGGCTATAGTTAAAAAACTACGTTCTGGATATAATCTTTGCTGTTCTAGTGAAGAGCTAAACCAAATGGAAAGAGATAGAATACATTTTTACTTTGCTGTTAAATCAATAATTCATAAGCTTACTATAGGTGAAGCTCCAGATACTGCTCAAATGAATGATAAGGTAAGACATATGATTCATGAAGCATTGATTAGTGAAGGGGTAGAAGAATTATTTAAGATTGATAAGAATGATCCTAAAAATAATGCAGACCTATTTAGTGATGAATACTTGGCTAAAATAGAAAAGATTAAATTGCCAAATACTAAGATAAAGCTATTACAAAAGCTACTTGCTAAAGCTATAGATGAATTTAAGAAAACAAATAAAATTCAAGGTGTAGACTTCTCTAAGAGACTTAAGAAATTAGTTGAAGTTTACAATGAAAGAAAAGATTTTCAATCTATGCAAAGTGATGTCTTAGATGATGTTGCAGAGCAATTTGCAGATTTGTTTAATGAGCTTGTTAAGGAAAGAAATTCATTTAATGATCTAGGAATAGACTTTGAGGAAAAAGCTTTTTACGATATTTTAAAAGCCATTGCAGAGAAGCATGAATTTGAATATCCTCATGATAAACTTATAAAGCTTGCTAAGGAAATTAAGATTATAATTGAGGACAAAGCAAAATATACAGATTGGTATCAGAGGGATGATATAAAGGCTGAATTAAAGGTTGATTTAATATTAACTCTTGCTGAGAACGGATATCCACCTGTACCCAAGGATGAGATATTTAAAGAGATATTTGAACAAGCAGAGAATTTTAAAAAGTATAGTACAGTTTAATAATTAATACATCTATGGAGGTAATCATGGCAGAAATTAAATTTGAAATAGAAAAAGAACTAGGTTATATATCAGAATCACCAAAAGGATGGACTAAAGAATTAAATCTAATTAGCTGGAACGAGAAAGAAGCGAAATATGATTTGAGAGATTGGGCACCTGAACACGAGAAGATGGGCAAAGGTGTTACTTTAACCAAAGAAGAATTAAAGGCACTTAAAGAATTATTAAATAACATAGAATTATAATTATGCAAATAGAAATGACACTTATGAATTGAGTGTCATTTCTATTATAAAATAAGGGGATAATAAGATGAGCAATAAGAAAAATAACTTGTTTATAGCAGTTCTAATAACAATTATTTTAATTTCTATTCCAATATTATTAGATAAATTCATAATAGGAAACAATTGGCCTTCAAATATATCAAATTCTGAGTGGGTCTCTTTCTTAGGGAGCTATCTTGGTGGGTTATTTGGAGGAGTTCTAAGTATTGCAGGTGTTTTTATTACTATTAGATATTATAAACAACAAGAAATAAAGGAGAAAAAAGAAAGACAAAAATTTATATTAGAGGAAATAAAAAAACAACATGAAATAAAATATAAATTTGAATGCTTAGAAGAATTAGAAATGTTTAATCGAAAAATTGGTGAATTATATGATCACATAGAAGTTATTGATATGCTAATAGAAGAGATACCCAAAGATGAAAAACCATTAAATAAAATAGATCATAAGATATGGGAGAATTTTAGTGAAATATCAAAGGATATAAATAAAAGCTATAATAATTTGAAATCTATATATGAATGTAAGTTAAGTGTATTTTATAAAAATTCATTCTTAATAGAAGTAGATGAAGAAATAGATTCATTAACAACTATGCTTTACTATAGTTTTGATAAAAAATGCAAATCTAAAACTGTTGACCAATTTCATAATGATATTAATGACATAGTGATGCAATGGAATTATGTTGAAGGATTTACGGGTATAAGAGATATAAAACTATGGATAGAGGATATAAAGAAGAGATTTTTTGATTATACAAGTCAATTAAAAATGGATATATAATAATCGAATAATAATATAAATTGTAAAAATTATTGTTATGAAAGTATGTTTACAATATTTTCAATATGCAATATAATAGAATTAGCAACTTAGCTTACAAGCATACTGGTTAGTGCAAGTAGCTAAATTGTAATATAACAATAAATTCATTCAGAATCAACAAACATTTAATGATTAGAGTGATGAAGATTTTAAGATAAGCCTAAAATTAGTGAAATGATTATAAAGTAATAAAAACGATTAAAAGTATGTGGTGAAGTAAGGGATAAAGAAGAAAATCACGATTGAGAATTTAAAGAATCGTTTAATGTGTAGATAATCAAAATAGATATAATAATTTAGAGTGAGTGTGAAGATTGAAGGATGAATAAATATGAATAAGAATGTTGAACAAAGTTTTGGTGAATTTATTGCTAGCAAAAGAGAAGAAAAAAAAATAACACTAAGAGAAATGGCCAGATTACTAAAGATTACTCCACCCTATTTGAGTGACATAGAAAAAGATAGGCGTAATTCTCCAGATAAAGATAAGCTTGATGGAATAGCAGTTATACTTTCTCTAAGCGAGGAAGAGTGCAGATATATGTATGATTTAGCTGGAAAGAAGAGAAATTCTATTTCTCCAGATTTACCAGAGTATATTATGAAAAGAGATTATGTACGTGCTGCATTAAGAAAGGCTATGGATCTAAACCTTGGAGAGGAAGAGTGGAAAAAGTTTATAGAAGAACTTGAAGATAGAAAGGGGTAATTTTCATTCATGTATAGTCCAGTCTTTCGCACCAAGTCAAACGGTGTACCTATTTTAAGCAAAATCGAAATTGATTGTATTGCAGAGAGGTGTCTCATGGATTTTTACCCAAAAGCATTAGAGGCACCTCAACCTATTGATGAAGACAGATTTTTAACAGAATATTTAGGATTGGATCAAGATTTTCAATATTTAACTCATTGTGGTTTATATCTTGGAATGATGGTTTTTGAAGATTCAAATAAAATAATTGTATATAATAAAGAAACAAATAGAGCAGAATATATAAAGGTTAAAAAGGGAACTGTAATTATAGATAATACTTTATTAGAAGAAAAGCAAGAACATAGATATAGATTTACAGCGATTCATGAAGGTGCTCATTGGATACTTCATAAGCATAAATATTGCAAATCTACTGGACAAGTATTACTATTTAATATTTGTAATGAAAATAATTTTAAATGTAGAGCAATTAATATTGATGGAAATTTTAAGCCTTTAGCAAAATGGACAGATGATGATACTATGGAATGGCAAGCAAATTATTTTTCATCAGCTTTGTTGATGCCGAAATCAGTAATGTTAAAATTATGTACTGATAAACAAATAGTAGAAGAGCTTACTTATCAAAGCTTTTGGAATAACGATGCCTATAATACTCTATTAATTGACAAAGTATCTGAAGTATTTAATGTATCAAAAAAAGCAGCTGGAGTAAGATTAAATAATTTATATTTATTTGAGAATCCATTTGAGGATAATTTATATAGTACAAGTATTGCATTTTAAAATATAACAGCATTAACTTGCTGTTATATTTTTAGATAATGTGTAAGCAAAAAAGCTTACAAGTAGATATTGACATGGGAACATATGTTCTGTAAAATTTAACTATAATTTGAAAATTGGAGATGGTATAAATGAAAGAAAAAGTAATACACGTAAGTTGTCCAAGCTGTAGCAACAAAAGACTTTTTGATTTAGAAAGAGGTGCAATTGGACTGGTTTCAATAAAATGTCCTAAATGCAGAGCAGTAGTAGCAATTAAACTACAAAATACCAGAACACAAAAATAATGAACTAATAAGAATTTAAATCCTCTTAGTTCTAACATATTAACTACCGAGCAAGTGATCCTAATTAATAGAGATACCAAATGGCCGGAGTAAAGCTAGAAAATAATAGCTTACTCTGGTCATTTTTTTTTGACCTCTTTTTAGCATTTGCTGACTTTCTTCTAGCTTTACAAGGCAAGAAGAAAGGAGCAAATAAAAATGAAAATATCATATGAATTTGTAACAGGAGAAATAGTAGAAATTGAGGTTCCAGAAAATATTACAAAGGTGTCAATAGAAATTGATAGAGATATTTATAACCATAATAGAAAAGAAACTAGGAGACATAATTCTATTGATTATATGGAAGATGCAGGACTTCAATTTGAAGATAATAGTGTAGACATAGTATTGGATTTAGAACAAAAAGAAGTAATAGATGAAATAGAACAAGCCTTGGATATATTGTTACCAGAGCAGAAAGAATTGATAGAAAAAGTATTTTATAAAAACATGAAAATAGTTGATATTGCAGCAGCTTCAGGAGTTACAGAAGCTGCTGTTAGAAATAGATTAAAAAAAATATATAAAAAATTGAAAAAAGTTTTAATTTAGGGGGTTCGAATTGTTAAATCCCAAGGCTATATAGTGTAAGGCTTAATTAAAAAAGAAGGAGGTTAAATATATGCAAACAATAAAAATTACAATAACAAGCCCAGCTCAGACAAATATTGTTCTTAAGGAATGCAAGCATGGAGGTAATGATGTTACTGATAAAATAGCAAAATTATTAAAAGTAAAAAGGAAAGGAGAATGATAAAATGTCAGATTTAATAAATGAAATAGTTAAAAATCTAAAGAAACTCGCAGATAATCTGGATGCATTATCAAAAGATTTAAAAGAAGTGCCAGAGGTATCGCAAACAAAAGAACCTAAAGAAGAAATTATAACACTTGAGCAAGTTAGAGCAGTTCTAGCAGATAAATCTCGAGAGGGAAAACAGGCTGAGGTAAAAGCACTTATTGTAAAGTATGGTGCAGATAAACTTACAGCTTTAGATCCAGCTTGCTACAAAGACTTATTGAAGGAAGCTGAAACTATATGAGTAAGACATTACATGCCATATTATCAGCTTCAAGTTCTCATAGGTGGCTTACTTGTACTCCTGCGCCAAAACTTGAATCAACATTTAATGAAGAAACAAGTGTATTTGCAGCAGAAGGAACAGCAGCTCATGAATTAAGTGAGCATAAGCTTAGAAAGTTTTTAAAGATTAAGTCAAGGAAACCTAAAAGTGAGTTTCAATGTGATGAGATGGAAGAATACACAGATGTTTATGTTAATTTTGCAATTGAACTTATAACAAAGGTACGCCAAAGCTGCAAAGATTCTATTGTTCTTATAGAGCAAAGATTAGATTTTTCCAATTATGTACCTGAAGGTTTTGGAACAGGAGATTTAGTTATAGTAGCTGATAGAACTCTTTATATTGTGGATTTAAAGTATGGTACAGGTGTAGCAGTATCAGCATATAAAAATCCTCAAATGATGTTATATGCATTAGGAGCACTTAATTTATTTGAAGCTCTTTATGATATAGAAGCAGTAAACATGACAATAGTACAACCAAGGTTAGAGTCAATATCAACTTATGAAATATCAGTAAATGAATTAACTACTTGGGCAGAAACAGAATTAAAACCAAAAGCAGAGCTTGCAATTAATGGAGAAGGTGAATTTGTTCCAAGTGAACATTGTAGATTTTGCAAAGCTAGGACAACTTGTAGAGCAAGGGCAGATAGCTTTTTAGAACTTGCAAGATTTGAGTTTAAAATGCCAGATTTGCTTACAGATTCAGAAGTAGAAGATGTTTTAAGTTTAGCAGATCAATTATCAAAATGGGCTGCAGATATTTATACTTATGCAACAGAAAAAGCAATAAATGAGGGAAAAGAGTGGATAGGTTATAAGTTAGTTGAAGGACGTTCAAATAGGAAATATTCTGATGAATCAGCAGTAGTAGAAGCTGCTATAAATGCAGGATATACAGATATTTATAAAAAGACACTTTTAGGAATTACTGATATGGAAAAATTACTTGGTAAAAAGAACTTTGAAACAATACTTGGAAATCTTATCGAGAAGCCCAAAGGTAAGATTACATTAGTTTCAGAGAGTGATAAGAGAAAATCAATAAAATTAGATAATACTGCAAAGGCAGATTTTAAGGAGGAGCTTTAATTATGGGAACAAGCAATAACAAAAATCAAGGAACTAAGGTTGTAACAGGAATTGTACGATTCAGTTACGCAAATATATGGGAGCCAAAATCAATTAATGGTAGTGATGAAAAATATTCTGTATCTCTTATCATTTCAAAGGATGATAAAGAAACCGTGGATGCAATTAATAAAGCAGTTGAACAAGCTAAGAAAGATGGCATATCAAAATTTGGCGGTAAGATACCAGCTAATTTAAAACTTCCACTTCGTGATGGAGATGTTGAAAGATCAGACGATGAGGCTTATAAAAACAGTTACTTTATTAATGCCAATAGTAAGGATAGACCTCAAATTGTAGATAAAGCTGTGAGACCTGTATTGGATCAAAGTGAAGTATATTCAGGCTGCTATGGTAGAGCATCAATTACCTTTTATGCATTTAATAGCAATGGGAATAAAGGTATAGCTTGTGGTCTAGGAAATCTTCAAAAGATAAAAGATGGAGAAGCATTAAGTGGGCGTTCAAATGCAAGTGATGATTTTACAACTGAAGAAGATGATGATTTCTTAAGCTAAAAAATCTAAAGGTAGTGGGTTTAAAACCACTACCTTCTAAAAAATATATATGGAGGAACTTAAGAATGGAATTAAGTTTGGATATTGAGACATTTTCTAGTGTGGATTTAGTGAAGTGTGGAGTTTATGCATATACAAATTCTAATGATTTTGAAATCTTATTATTTGCATACAGTATTGATGATGCAGAAACAAAAATTATTGATTTAGCTTCTGGAGAGAAGTTGCCAAAAGAAATAGTAGAAGGATTAGAAGATGATAATGTTATAAAAACAGCCTTTAATGCTAATTTTGAAAGAACTTGTTTATCTAAACATCTTAATAGTTATTTAGAACCTAAAGCATGGAGATGTACAGCAGTTCAAGCTGCAATGCTAGGACTTCCTTTGTCACTTGCAGGTGTTGGTGCAGTTCTTGGATTGGAAAAACAAAAAATGAATGAAGGTAAAGAATTAATAAGATATTTTTGTATGCCTTGTAATCCTACTAAAACCAATAATATGAGAACTAGAAACTTACCAATTTATGCACAAGATAAATGGGAATTATTTAAAACTTACTGCAAAAGAGATGTAATTGTGGAAAAAGCTATAAAAGTAAAAATTGCAAAATATCCAATACCAGAAAAAGAGCAAGCGTATTATGAGCTGGATCAGAAGATAAATGATAAGGGAATATTTATTGATGAAAAGTTAGTAAAACAAGCAATCAAATGTGACAGTATTTTAAAAGAAGAAAATACAATAAAGGCTCAAAATATAACAGGTTTAGATAATCCCAATTCAGTAGCACAACTAAAAGTTTGGCTAATTGAAAATGGAATAGCAGTAGAAAGTCTTTCAAAGAAAGCTGTCAGTGACCTTGCAAAAGATAGTGATGGAGAAGTAGAAGCACTTTTAAAACTAAGAATGGAAATGGCAAAAACATCAATAAAGAAATATGAAGCAATAGAAAGATCTGTTTGTCGTGATGGTAGAGTAAGAGGATTATTTCAATTTTATGGTGCAAACAGAACTGCTAGATGGGCAGGCAGGCTCGTGCAGGTTCAAAACCTCCCTCAAAATCATATACCAGATTTAACACTTGCAAGAAATTTAGTTAAAGAAGGAAGATTTGATGAACTTCAATTATTTTATAGCAGCGTATCAAATATTCTTTCGGAGCTTATAAGAACAGCCTTTATTCCAAGGGTTAACAACAGATTTATAGTAGCTGACTTTAGTGCAATAGAAGCTAGAGTAATTGCATGGCTTGCAGGTGAAAAGTGGCGTATGGACGTATTTGCAACTCATGGAAAAATATATGAAGCAAGTGCAAGTCAGATGTTTCATGTACCTATAGAAACAATAACTAAAACATCGCCGCTTAGGCAAAAAGGTAAGATTTCAGAATTGGCCCTTGGTTATGGTGGTTCAATTGGAGCGCTTACATCTATGGGAGCGATAGAGATGGGAGTAAAGGAAGAAGAATTAAAACCCTTAGTCACAGCTTGGAGAAATGCTAATCCTAATATTGTTTCATTATGGTGGGAAGTTGATAGAGCTGCAATAAAAGCAGTAAAAGAAAGAACTGAAACGCAGGTTAAAAATATTAAATTCAAATACCAAAGTGGAATTCTATTTATTACACTTCCATCTGGCAGAAAATTATCTTATATAAAGCCAAGAATTCAATTAAATAAATTTGATAGAGAAGGCATTACTTATGAAGGAATTGGAGCAACTAAGAAGTGGGAGAGAATAAATACTTATGGACCAAAGCTTGTGGAGAATATAGTACAGGCTATAGCACGTGATTTATTAGCAGAAGCAATGCTCGGATTAGATAAAGCAGGATATGAAATTGTTATGCATATTCATGATGAAGTGGTTATTGAAGCACCTATTAATAAAGGATCTTTAAAAGAAGTGTGTGACATTATGGGAGTTACTCCTAAGTGGTCAAGAGGTTTGCCGCTTAGGGCGGATGGTTATGAATGTGATTATTATAAGAAAGATTAAAAAGGGGGAACAGACACTATGGTCAGTAATGAAGAAGTATTTATATCTGGAGATATAGAAAATTTATATATTAGAAATAAACATCTTATGTTTCATATAGCTAATAAATTCTTAAACATTCAATTAGACTATGATGATTTAATTGGATGCGGAGATTTAGCATTTGTTAAAGCTATTAAAAGTTTTGATCCTCATAAGAGTAAATGGGCAACTTTTTTTAGCAAGATAATGATAAATGAAATATTGATGATAAATCGTAAGAAAAATAGGTATGTACAGACAATATCTATAGAAACAGTTATTTTTGAGGATAGTGATAATAACGTATTAACAATTCAAGATGTAGTTGCTGCACCAAAAAATACTATGGATGAAGTAATTAACTTAATTGTCACAGAAGAAATTTTAATGATAGCTAAAAAGTTATCACCAAGAAAACGTGAAATATTTAGATTATACTTGCTTGGAATAAAGCAAATAGATATTGGTCAAATACTTAATTTAAGTCAATCTTATGTTGCTAGGCTAATTAAAAATATATGTTTAGAGTTAAAAATAAATTATGAAAAAGGTGCTTAATTATAAAGCATTATTTCAGGATGCGAGATCAAGGAGAGTGATTAAAAATGATAATATCAGTTGCAAATAACAGAACTTCAAAGTATTGGAAGTCTATAAATATGTCTTGGGATGAATTTGTAGAGAAAGTTAAAGTAACCACAAGAACTACTGAAAGTGTAGAAGAATATAAAAGACTTTCAAAGGTAAAACAAGATGAAGTAAAAGACGTTGGTGGATTTGTTGGAGGAAAGCTTAAAGAGGGTAAACGTAAGAATGGATATGTTGAATATAGAACAATGTTAACTCTTGATATGGATTATGCTGCACCAGAACTTTGGGAGCAAATCACTATGTTTTATGATTTCACCTGCTGCATCTATTCAACTCACAAACACACTTCTGAAAAGCCAAGACTTAGATTAATTATACCTTTATCAAGAAATGTTACAGCAGATGAATATACAGCTATAGGTAGAATGGTAGCTTCGGATATTGGCATAGAGCAGTTTGATGATACCACATATGAGCCTACAAGATTAATGTATTGGCCATCAACCTCAAGTGATGGAGATTTTGTTTTTGAGGAGCAAGATGGTGTTTTTTTAGATGCAGATAAGATACTTTCAAGATATAAGGATTGGCATGACAGCAGTAAATGGCCCGTTTCTTCAAGGCAGACAAGTATAGTAAAACACAGCATGACTAAACAAGCTGACCCATTAGAAAAGGAAGGTTTAATAGGAGTATTTTGTAGGACTTATACCATAGGAGAAGCTATTGATAATTTCTTATCTGATGTTTACAAGCCAAGTTTACTTGAAGGTAGGTATGATTATGCGCCTGCTGATTCAACTGCAGGTGTACTTATTTATGATGATAAGTTTGTCTTTTCACATCATGCTACAGATCCAGCTTGTAGTAAATTGTGCAATGCCTTTGATTTAGTAAGGATTCATAAATTTGGAGAACTTGATGGTAAAGCAGATGAGGATATATCACCTTCAAAACTTTCATCTTTCAAAGCAATGCAGGAGTTATGTACAGAAGATGTTAATGTGAAAAAGCAACTAGCAAGGGAGCGAATAGAGCAAGCCACAACTGACTTTTCAAATACTGAGGATGAAGATTGGCAGACTAGGCTTGAAGTTAGTAAAAAAGGAGATGTTCTTAATACATTAAAGAATTTGATAACTATTCTTGAATGTGATCCTAAATTAAAATCAATAGCATTTAACCAGTTAAGTGATGGAATGGAAATAAAAGCTGAAGTTCCCTGGAAGCATCCAAATAAGTTTTGGAGAGATGCAGATGACGCTCAACTTATAAGCTATATCGATTTAACTTATGGTTCCTTTACAGCAAGAAACTATAACATAGCTGTTACTAAGGTCACAGATGACCGTTCATACCATCCGATAAGAGAATTTTTAGATAAGCTTCCTAAATGGGATGGAGTGAAAAGGCTTGAAACATTATTTATAGATTATTTCAATGCTAATGATGAAGAATACACTAGAGCAGTAACCAGAAAGGTTTTTATTGCAGCAGTAGCTAGAGTTATGAAGCCTGGGATTAAGTTTGACTGGATGCTTGTTTTAAATGGTCCTCCAGGAATAGGTAAGAGTACTATTATCGGACGATTAGCTTCAGAATGGTTTAACGATTCCTTAAAGCTATCTGATACAAAGGATAAGACCGCAGCAGAAAAGCTTCAAGGGTATTGGATTCTTGAAATTGGAGAACTTGCAGGTATGAGTAAGGTAGAGGAAAACATTCTTAAAAACTTCTTATCCAGTCAAAATGACATCTATAGGGCAAGTTTTGGAAAGCGTGCTACACCTCATCCAAGGCAGTGTATATTTATCGGAACTACTAATGAAGAACGTGGATATTTACGTGATACCACAGGCAATAGAAGGTTTTGGCCATTGAAGGTTTATAGGTCAGAAAAAAAGCCTTGGGATATGACAGAGGAAGAAGTTAGGCAAATTTGGGCAGAGGCTAAGGTGTATTTTGAAGCGAATGAGGATCTGCAGCTATCACCTGAACTTGAAAAGAGGGCAAATGAATTACAAAATGAAGCTATGGAAGCTGATGACCGCCAAGGTATCATTGAAAGTTATCTTGAAATGTTACTTCCTGATGACTGGGAGAGTTTTGATATCTATAAACGCAGAGAATATATCAATGAGTATTACAATGATGATTCAATTATTCCAAAGGGTACAGTTCAAAGAGAAACAGTATCTGTTATCGAAATATGGTGTGAAGCCTTTGGGAAAAACAAAGCTGATTTAGAAAGATTTAAGTCTTTTGAAATCACAAAAATGCTAAGAAGAATTCCATGTTGGGTTCAAGACCCTAAGCAAAAGTGGAATAAGTTATATGGAAATACAAGAACATTTAGGAGAGTTAAGTTTTAGCTAGAATTTAGTTAGGTCTTGTTAGAAATATAGTTAAGTTTTGGGTAGAGTTAAAAAGTGTTGATTTACCTGGTTTTGCATTAGCTCTACTTAACTAACTATATATATATTACTACTAATAATAATAAATAATAGCATAAGGCGTGAGCGCACGTAAATGCATATACGCACGTATAGGGAAACCTACACTTTGTTATTAGATACAGAGTGAAACTCAGTGAATTCAATGGGTTGAACCTACAACAAGAATTCTAATGGATAGATTGTTAGTAAGAAAGGGGCAGAAATATGATTAGTTTTTATGAGTGGTGTATAGAAAAATATTATGGAGTGGATAACCCCAAAGGAGATTTGGCTGGAGATATGAAAAATGATGGTGGGTTTCCAAAAGAATCTATATCCAAGATTGAAATAGAAGTTTACCTAATGTCAAAAAGAGCATGTAGTGAAGCTATAAAAACTTTTAGGAGGCTTTATGAGAGAGAGTACATTAGAGAAATTGTTTGTAAAAGAAGTTAAAAAACGTGGAGGGTTGGCATTAAAGTTTGTATCGCCTGGAATGTCAGGTGTGTCAGATAGAATTGTTTTAATGAAAAATGGAAGGATGGCATTTGTGGAACTTAAAGCACCAGGAAAGAAAATGCGACCTCTTCAGATAAAGAGAAAAGGACAATTAGAATCATTAGGATTTAAGGTATATTGCATAGATAACAAAGAACAGATTGGAGGAGTAATTGATGAAATTGAAAAGAGATGATATGCATGAATATCAAAATTACTGTATTGAAAAGATTATAGATAATCCTATGTTTGCACTTTTACTGGATATGGGTTTAGGCAAAAGCGTTATAACTTTAACAGCTATTTGGGATTTAATCTTTGATTATTTTGAAGTTTCAAAAGTTCTTATAATTGCTCCACTTAGAGTAGCAAGAGATACTTGGTCAAAAGAAATTGAAAAATGGGAACATTTAAAAGAACTTAGAATTTCAAAGATTCTTGGAACTGAAAAAGAAAGACTAGCAGCTGTTGTTAGAAAAGCTGATATTTATATTATAAATCGTGAAAATGTAGAATGGCTTTGTGAAGATTATAAATTTAATTTTGATATGGTGATAATTGATGAACTTAGTTCTTTTAAATCACACAAATCAAAAAGGTTTAAAGCACTTAGAAAAGTAAGACCCAATGTTAAAAGAATAGTTGGACTTACAGGAACACCAGCACCAAATAGTTTAATGGATTTATGGAGTCAGATAAATTTACTTGATATGGGAGAAAGACTTGGAAGATTTATTGGTGGATATAGAGAAAGATATTTTACACCAGACAAAAGAAGTAGAGAAGTTGTATTTTCATATAAACCAAGAGATGGATCAAAAGATGCAATTTATAAAAAAATAAGTGATATTTGTATTAGTATGAAGGCACTTGATTATTTAGATATGCCAGATTGTATTTATAACAAGGTTGAAATTAAAATGAATGAAAAAGAAGAAAAACTTTATAAAAAATTAGAAACAGAAATGTTACTTTCATTTGAAGAAGGAGATATAGATGCAGTAAATGCAGCAGCTCTTTCAAATAAGTTACTTCAAATGGCAAATGGAGCTGTCTATGATGAAAATGGAAAAGTTAAAGTAATACATGATAAAAAAATAGATGTTTTAGAAGATTTAATTGAAGGAGCAAATGGGAAACCAGTGCTTGTGTTTTATGGATACAAACATGATAAAGATAGAATTGTTAAAAGATTTAAGGCAGAAGAAATTAATACTTCTGAAGATATAACAAGATGGAATAATGGAGAAATTAAGGTGGCAATTGTTCATCCAGCTTCAGCAGGTCATGGATTAAATCTTCAAACAGGTGGATCAACAGCAATATGGTTTGGACTTAATTGGAGTTTAGAACTTTATCAGCAAGCAAATGCAAGACTTTGGAGACAAGGACAAAAGAGTACGGTTGTTATTCACCATATTATAACTAAAGGAACAGTAGATGAAGATGTTATGAAAGCACTTGAAAGAAAAGATATAGGACAGGCTGCTTTAATTGAAGCCATGAAAGTACGAGTTGGAGGTGTTAAAAATGAAAATTTATAGGAATAGTATTATAATGGTCGACTTTGGGGAATTACAAGGTTCTGTTCAAAAAGGAGTAAGACCAGCAATAGTTATTCAAAATGACATTGGAAATAAATATTCTACAACCACAATAGTTGTACCAATAACAGGGAAAATAAAAAAGACTCTTCCAACACATCATGAATTATCTTCTAAAAATTATTGTTGTTTAAAATGTGATAGCACAATATTAGCAGAGCAAGTAATAACAATATCAAAAGAACAGATTTTAGATATTATTGGACATCTTAGAGAAGATGATGAAGCCAAATTAAATGAAATATTAGCAATAAGCATGAACATAAAAAGTAATAGGATTTAAGAGATGGAGGGATAAGTTTATGAAAATAAATAGTATTTGTATAGGTCAGACTAAAAACAACGGATGTAAAAAACTAACTGTGGATAAATGTATAGGAGAATCTTGTTCTTTTATACAAACAAAAGAACAAGCGGATGCTTCTAAAAAAAGGTCTTTTGAAAGATTGGCAAGCCTTAGACAAGAACGTCAAAGTCATATTGCAGAAAAGTATTATAGCGCGAAAATGCCTTGGCTTAAAGGTGGTGTTTAGTATGACTACTAAAGAGTATTTGGCACAAGCCTATCGTATTGACCAAAGAATAAATAGTAAGCTTGAGCAGATCGTTTCGCTTCGAGAATTGGCTACAAAAGCAACGTCTACACTAAGCGATATGCCACCAAGTGGTACTCGTAATATGCATTCTATGGAAGGAATCATAGTGAAGATGGTTGATTTAGAAAGAGAAATCAATCATGATATTGATACTCTTGTGGATTTAAAGAGAGAAATAATGTCTATTATAAAAAAGATAAATAATCCAGAACAACAAACGCTTTTAGAACTTCGTTATCTTTGCTTTAAAACTTGGGAGCAGATTGCAGTAGATATGGGATATAGTTCTCAACATATTTTTCGCATCCATGATAAGATACTAAAAGGAATCATTATTACCAAAGATGAGAGTAAATGTGATTGAATGAGAGTATCATCTTCTGATAATATTATAATAGACGAGATGTAGATAATTAAAGAGCCGCTGCAGAAAAAACTGTAGTGGCTTTTTCTATGACTGAAATGAGGTGAAGTGATTGCCAAAGAAACCATTAAAACCTTGTAAGCATCCAGGTTGTCCTAAACTTACTGAAGAAAAATACTGTGATGAACACAAAGGATTTCATGTGAATGATAGAGCAAATGCAAGTAGGCGTGGTTATGATAGTAGATGGAGAACAGCTAGAAATAGATTTTTAAAAGTTAATCCGTTGTGTGTTAAATGTAAGGAACAAGGTAAACTTACTAAAGCAACTGTTGTTGATCACATTAAACCACATCGAGGTGATAAGAATTTGTTTTGGGATGAGAGCAATTGGCAATCACTTTGCAAGAGTTGTCATGATACTAAAACAATGACTGAAGATAGATATAAAGAATACAGATTTTAACAGTGGGCATTTTTAAACGGATAGGGCGGTCATTATCTCTACAAAGGACAAGCTAAAGACCGCCGCCCCCTCTCGCGTGAATTTTCGCAGAATTACGCAAGGGGGGATATAATTTTAGAATAAAAAAATGCATTAAACATAGTAATAACAACTGCTTATCTAAACTAGCAATTTGCGAGATGGTTAAATTAGTAAATTTGAAAATTCCTTTATTGAACATAATGTGAAAGTTATATTTAATTCAGATAATGAAAACAAATATATTAATTAAATTAAATATAAGTTATAATTAGGGTATAATGGTATTATAATACACACTAAAGCGAAAATAGGGGGAAATATTATGGGTTTTATTAAAGATTTAGGTTCTTTTGCAGGTAAGCTTGCAGGTGGGGTTGTTGGTGGAGCAATAGAAATTGTTGGAGAAGTTACAAATAGTGACTTTATTAAAGATGTTGGAAAAGGAGTTAACCAAGTATCTTCAAAATCTGGTGAATTACTAGGAAATCTAGTAGAAGGAACTGTTGATACAGTTACAGGTATAATTTCAGATGATGATTATTTAAAAAATAAGGGGAAAACACAATTTTTTGATGCAGCTGTAGATACAATAACTGGCGTTGCTAATGGAGTTGTAACTGTTGGAAAGAAAGGAATTGACACTGCAGGAGCAATTTTGGATGGTGATACAGAAAAAGCAATTGAATGTGGAAAAGATTTTGCTAAAATAGCGGCAGTAAGTGTACTATCTATAGGTGTTATAGACGTTATAGATGGTTTAGATGGGTTAGATATACTAGATGGAACTGACCAGATGGCAATTTCTGATGGAATAGACATGAGTGATACTGTGGATGCTGACTTTGATGATGTTGGTGTGGAGAATTTAAATATGCATAGTGTTACACCTCATTGGAGAACGCTTTCTGATGGAGGAGAAATTTGGGTTGATGGTGATGGCGATACAAGTGTGAATACAGGAGATGGTTGGATGCAACATAATCCAGATTATAAGAGCATTTAAAATTATAGATAGAATAAAAAAGGTAATACATATAAACGCTAAGAAAACTAGTAATAGTTATTCGAGGCGTTTTTTATTGCACTAAAACTCATTGAAAGGAGCATATCATATGACTGTGGACGAAAAAGAAAAAATAAAAGAATTAAGGTTAAAAGGTATGGGCTATAAAGGAATTTCTAGTATTTTAGGATTATCTAGAGATAGTGTTAGAGGCTTTTGTAAGCGAAATGATTTAAATGGCAGTTCATGTGTTGTTGCTCTTAATTTTGAAGAAAAAAGAAAAAGAAATTTAATTTGTGATTGTTGTGAAAAATCTATAAAACAAAAAGTAAAAGGTAGGATAAGAAGATTTTGCAGTGATGAGTGTAGGCGAAAATGGTGGAATGAAAATCAAGATGAAAAAAATAAAAGTGAAACTGCTACTTACAAATATACATGCCCATATTGTGGTGAAAAGTTCATTGTTTATGGAAATAAGAAACGCAAATATTGCAGTCATAACTGTTATATAAAAGATAGGTTCTGGAGGGAAGAAGATGGAGTTTAAAAAGTTAAAAATAGATTCACTGATTCCAGCTGAGTATAATCCAAGAAAAAAGCTAAAGCCTGGAGATAGTGAATTTGAAAAAATAAAAAATAGTATCAATGAGTTTGGATATGTGGACCCTATTATTGTAAATAATGATTTAACAGTAATTGGAGGCCATCAAAGAATATCAGTTCTAAAGACCTTAGGATTTATAGAAATAGATTGTGTGGTTATTGATGTTGATAAAACAAAAGAAAAGGCATTAAACATTGCGCTTAATAAAATTAGTGGTGAATGGAATAAGGAATTACTTGCTGATCTTATAAAGGATTTGCAATCTTTAGATTATGAGACATCATTTACAGGATTTGACCCACCGGAGATTGATGCATTATTTAATGAACTTCATCCTAAAGATGTGACAGAGGATGGTTTTGATGAACCACTTCCTGAAATACCAATTACAAAACAAGGTGATGTTTGGTTTTTAGGAAGGCACCGTTTAATCTGTGGTGATAGCAAAAAGCTTCAAACTTATGAAACATTAATGGATGGAAAGAAAGCAAATCTAGTGGTAACAGATCCTCCATACAATGTGGCTTATGAAGGAACTGCTGGAACAATTCAAAATGATAATATGGAAGATAAAAAGTTTTATGAATTTCTTCTTAATGCTTATAAAGGCATGTATGAAAGTCTTGCAGATGGAGGTTCAATTTATGTATTCCATGCTGATAAGGAAACTGTTAATTTTAGAACAGCATTTAAAGATGCAGGATTCTTTTGTCATCAAACTTGTATTTGGATAAAAAATTCACCAGTGCTTGGACGATGTGATTATCAATATAATCATGAACCAGTACTTGTAGGTTGGAAGCCAACTTCTGGACATAAGTTTTATGCAGATAGGAAGCAAAGAACCACTTGGAATTTTGATAGGCCCACAAAATCAAAATATCATCCGACAATGAAGCCAATAGCATTAGTAGCTTACCCAATTACAAACTCAAGTTTAACTAATTCTATAGTTCTTGATCCATTTGGTGGAAGTGGTTCAACTCTTATAGCTTGTGAACAAACAGACAGGATATGTTACACAATAGAACTTGATGAAAAGTATGCAGATGTCATTGTAAAAAGATACATTGAGCAAGTTGGAACTGATGAAGGTGTATTTCTTTTGAGAGATGGAGTTAAAATTAAATATACAGATATTTCAATAGAAGAACAAGAGAAGCCACTTTAAAAGGTAGTTTTTCTAATGACATTATCATAGGAATATTGTCATTAAAATCCTGTGTTTTTTCTTCATATATAACTGGCTATGTAGCCCCCGTAGAGGTAATATGTACACTACCAAAAGGTAATAAACACACTTTGAAAGGGGCATAAACGCAATGAAAAATCAAACAATAGGTGTAGAAATTGAAATGACAGGAATTACTAGAGAAAAAGCTGCAGAGGTTACTTCAAAATTCTTAAATGGCAAGATTGAAAGAACATGTGATAGCTACGATACCTACAATGTAAAAGCACCAGATAATAGAGTTTGGAAAATAATGAGTGATGCAAGTATTCACACAATGAAAAACGAAAAAGGTAGATTGGTTTCAGCAGATAGAAGTTACAGCGTTGAATTGGTTACACCAATTTTAAAGTATGATGAGGACATTGAAACACTTCAAGAACTTGTTAGACAGCTCAGACATGCAGGAGCAGTTAGTGAAAGCAAGTTTCAATGTGGCATTCACATTCATATAGGGGCCAAAGAACATACTCCAAATACTTTAAAGAACTTGGTTAACCTTGTGGCTTCAAAGGAGGATTTAATTTACAAGGGTTTTGAAATAGATCCAGCAAGGGTTAGGTATTGCCAAAAGGTTAATGAGAATTTGATTGAAACTATAAATAAAAAGAAGCCCAAAACAATAAAGCAACTAGCCGACATTTGGTACAGCGAATATGGAGTTGAGAATAGAGAACGCCATTACCACACAAGTAGATACCATGGACTAAATTTACACAGCACTTTTACAAAAGGAACTATTGAATTTAGACTTTTCAACGGAACTTTGCACGCAGGAAAAATTAGAAGTTACATAGTTTTCTGCCTAGCAATAAGCCATCAAGCATTAAACCAAAAGAGCGCAAGTGCAAAACGTACTCATACAGATAATGAAAAATATACATTTAGATGTTGGCTACTTAGATTGGGACTTATAGGAGATGAATTTAAAAATTGCAGACAACACCTTATGAAATCACTTGATGGAAATTCAGCCTGGAGAACACCAAGAATTGCTTGAAATTAAAATTAATTCACAGGGGATAAAAATTCCCTTGTGTAAAACTATAGAAAAGGAGACATGATAAAGTGGATAAAAAAGTAAAACTATATGGTGCATATGGTTCAAATATGAACTTAGAGCAGATGAGTCATAGATGCCCAAAAGCTAAGGTTGTAGGAATTGGAATACTTAAAGATTATAAATTAACCTTTAGAGGAAGGTATAAAGGTGTTGCAAATATAGAGCCTTGCAAGGATAAATCAGTACCTATTGTTTTGTGGGAAATAACGAAGGATTGTGAAACAGCACTTGATTTGTATGAAGGATATCCTAATCTATATATAAAGAAAGAAGTTGAAGTTCTTATAAATGATAAACCAAGAAAAGCTATGGTTTATATAATGACAGATGAATATACTGATATAGTAGCAGCTCCAACAGAATATTATTTCAACGTCATTGCAAGAGGGTATTCTGATAATGGAATTGATTTAAAACCTCTACAGATTGCATATTCAGAATGTTTATCTGAACTTAGATAGCAAAAGAAATTAAGAGCTTACTAAAAATGTAGGCTCTTTTCTTATGATAAATTCTAAAGATTGGAGGTGAAACCTATGGCACAAAGAGGAAGAAAACCGAAACCAACCGCAGTAAAAGAACTTGAAGGCAATCCAGGAAAAAGACCGCTTAATGAATTGGAACCAAAGCCTCAGAAGAAAGCACCAAAATGCCCGAGTTGGCTTGATGCAGAAGCTAAAAAAGAATGGAGAAGGATTGCAAAGCAACTTGAGGAACTTGGTATATTAACGGAAGTTGATATGGCAGCTTTTGCAGGATATTGTGAAGCTTATGCACGTTGGAAAGAAGCTGAAGAATTTATATCAAAGCATGGAACGATTGTAAAAACACCAAGTGGTTATTGGCAACAGGTGCCACAGGTATCAATTGCTCAAACTTATCTTAAAATTATGATTAAATTCTGTGAGCAGTTTGGACTTACACCATCTTCAAGAAGTAGAATTGTTGCAGATAAAGGGACTAATGAAGTTTATGATCCTATGGAAATGATGTTAAGGGGCGAGGTGAAATAATGTATGATGAAGCAAAAGCAAAGCGTGCTATTAATTTTATCAACTGCTTAAAACATACAAAAGGTCAGTGGAGAGGCGTTCCTTTCGATTTACTTCCATGGCAAGATAAGATCATAAAAGATATATTTGGTAATGTAAAAGAAAATGGATATCGTAAGTATAATACTGCTTATGTAGAAATTCCAAAGAAGAATGGTAAATCAGAACTTGCAGCGGCAATAGCACTTTTAATGACTTGTGGTGATAATGAATGGGGAGCTGAGGTTTATGGCTGTGCTTCTGATAGGCAACAAGCATCTATTGTTTTTGATGTTGCAGTTGAAATGGTGGAGCAATGCCCAGCACTTAAGAAAAGAATTAAGCCTATAATGTCAATGAAAAGACTGGTATATAAACCTACAAATAGCTTCTATCAAGTGTTATCAGCGGAAGCTTATACAAAGCATGGACTTAATGTTCATGCAGTTGTTTTTGATGAACTTCATGCTCAACCCAATAGAGATTTATTTGATGTAATGACTAAAGGTTCAGGGGATGCAAGACTACAACCATTATTTTTTCTTATAACTACAGCTGGAACAGATAGAAATTCTATATGCTTTGAGCAGCACCAAAAGGCAATGGATATAATTGAAGGTAGAAAAATAGATCCAACATTTTACCCAGTTATTTATGGGATAGATGACAATGCTGATTGGGGATTAGAAGCAAATTGGTATAAAGCAAATCCATCTTTAGGACACACTATTGATATAGAAAAAGTTAGAAATGCTTATAATAGTGCAAGAGAAAATCCTGCTGAAGAAAATATCTTCAGACAGCTAAGATTAAATCAATGGGTGAAGCAGTCCACTCGTTGGATGCCAATGCATATCTGGGATGAGTGTGATTTTAATATAGATATAGATTCATTAAGAGGCAGAGAATGTTATGGAGGACTTGACCTTTCAAGTACTACAGATATTACTGCTTTTGTTTTAGTTTTTCCACCAAGAACATCTGAAGAAAAATATATAATATTGCCTTACTTTTGGATACCAGATGATAATCTAAAGCTAAGAGTAAGAAGAGATCATGTTCCTTATGATGTGTGGGAAAAACAAGGTTTTATAAAAACAACAGAAGGTAATGTGGTCCACTATGGATTCATAGAAACTTTTATAGAAGAACTTCACACAAAATATAACATTAAAGAAATAGCTTTTGACAGATGGGGAGCTGTACAAATGGTACAGAATCTTGAGGGCATGGGATTTACAGTAGTTCCTTTTGGACAAGGATATAAAGACATGTCTCCACCTTCAAAAGAATTAATGAAACTAACTCTTGAGAAGAAGATAGCACATGGAGGCAATTCAGTGCTTAGATGGATGATGGATAATATTTTTATTAAGCAAGATCCAGCTGGAAATATTAAACCAGACAAAGAGAAAAGTACAGAAAAAATTGATGGAGCAGTGGCTCTTATTATGGCTTTGGATAGATCAATTAGGAATCAAGGAAGTTGTAGTAGTGTTTATGATGACAGGGGGATACTAGTCCTATAGAAAATTAATATGTTTATTATTTCCGTTTAAGTGATATAATAGTTATTATATTTACAATAAGGGGATAAGCTTATGGATAAGGTAATAATTGTGGATGATCAGGATATAATTGATTCAGCATATAATTCACAAACTATTAAAAGAGAATTTATAAGGCACTTTGAGCATAATAAAGGGAATATAGCAGCAGGATTGGCAGAAATATTATCAGGAATTGAAAATGTTAAAGATATAATTAAACCTGAAAGAACTTTTATAGCTAAGTTCCCCAAAGATGTTTTGGAAAAGATAAATAGTGGTCAATATGATATCATGAAAACAAAGAATGGTGAAATACTATCTAGTATTATTGATACAACTTTACCTAAAAATAGGAATATTGTTCATCAATTAAGATTAGATGAAGTTGATCCTAATATTAACGAAAAATTAAAAAATCTTAGTACGAATGTAGCTAATTTTGCATTACAGCAACAATTAGCTAATTTAACTGAGATGTTAAGTCAAATTCAAAGTCTCGCAATTGATATTAAAAGAGGACAGGTAACAGATAGAATAGGACTTATAATATCTGGAAAGAATCAGTTGGAACAAGCTATGCAAATGAAGGAATCAGATGTGAATAAACAATATATTTTGATGAATGCAATAAAAAGTTTAAATGATGGTAGAGCTCAGATTGATTTATATTTGAGAGATGAACTAAATAAAAATTTAGACGTACCTAAAAACAAATTTCTTCTATTTTGCAAGTCTTTTATTAATAGTAAGTTTTATAAAGATATAGAAAAACAATTTGGTGAACTTCAAGAAAGTATTAGTGCCTATTTTGAGGCTACTAATTTGTTAGCATCAGCATATGAAATTTTAGATAGCAAAGAAGCTTTGTCAAAAGTATTCATGCCAGCAAAAGAACTAATAGAAATTAGTCACGAGAGAATGAGTGAATTATCAGAATTAGCATTAGATGGTATTGATAATAAAAGCTCTCATTGGTATGCTCAACCACAGATATTCATAAACAAAATTGATAATTATAGCAAACTCATATTACCATTATCTGAACAGAATAAATATGTATCAATTAAGTTTTGTGTAAATAAATTAGAGGAGGAGAACGAAATTGAGTAAATGTATTTTTTGTTCTAAAGAAAATGATGGTTTAATATGTAAACATTGTTTAGCAAAAGGAGCAAATGAAGCAGGAAGTGCTATTAAAAAAAGTGCAGATTTTGCAATAAAGGCAGCACCAGTTGTTTTATCAGTTGCTACCTTTATTGCAACAAAAGGGAAGAAAAAACCAAAAATTTAATACCTATTCGAATAAACAATTATTTTAATTATTATGAAAAAAGCATCTATAATAATGAGGTGCTTTTTTTATACCCATTTTTAGGAGGTGAACATAACGATAATGAAAATACCAATAATATCAAAACTTTGGGAACCTAGAGCAGGTCCTAAAAATAGTTTATGGGGAAGCACCTATAGTTTTTTCTTTGGTAGCACCACAAGTGGTAAAACAGTAAATGAAAGAACTGCAATGCAAACTACTGCAGTTTATGCGTGTGTTAGAATACTTGCTGAAACTATAGCTTCACTTCCACTGCATACTTATAAATACACTGAAAATGGTAAGGAGAAAGCTACAGAACATCAAATATATAATCTTCTTGCAGATGAACCAAACCCAGAGATGACTTCATTTGTGTTTAGGGAAACACTTATGAGTCATCTTTTATTATGGGGAAATGCATATGCACAGATAATTAGGGATGGGAGAGGAAAGGTTATAGCTTTATATCCTTTGTTACCTAATAAAATGACTGTTAATAGAGCAAGTAATGGAGAAATCTATTATATTTATTCAAGATATTCAGATGAGAATCCTAATATAAAAGGTTATGGTGAAGTTTATCTACAAAATCATGAGGTACTTCACATTCCAGGGTTAGGGTTTGATGGATTAGTTGGATATTCACCAATAGCTATGGCAAAGAATGCAGTTGGTATGTCTATTGCTTGTGAAGAATATGGAGCTAGTTTTTTTGCTAATGGAGCTAATCCGGGTGGAGTATTAGAACATCCAGGAGTAGTTAAAGATCCTGCAAGAGTTAGAGATAGCTGGAATTCAGTATATCAAGGCACAGGAAATGCACATAAAGTTGCAGTTCTTGAAGAAGGTATGAAATTTCAAAGTATAGGAATACCGCCAGAGCAAGCACAGTTTTTAGAGACGAGAAAATTTCAGATTAATGAAATTGCTCGTCTTTTTCGCATACCTCCACATATGGTTGGAGATTTAGAAAAATCAAGTTTTTCTAATATAGAGCAACAGAGTCTTGAATTTGTTAAGTACACTTTAGATCCATGGGTAATTAGATGGGAACAAGCAATGAAAAAAGCATTATTGTTACCTAGTGAAAAGAAAGACTATTTTATTAAGTTTAATGTAGATGGATTACTTAGAGGTGATTATCAAAGTAGAATGAATGGTTATTCCATTGGAAGACAGAATGGTTGGCTATCAAGTAATGATATTAGAGAACTTGAAAATCTTAATAAAATACCAGATGAACTAGGTGGAGATTTGTATTTAATCAATGGAAATATGACAAAGCTTGCTGATGCAGGTGCATTTGCAAATAAGAATAATATAGGATTGGAGAAAAAGGATGAGTAAGAAATTTTGGAACTGGATAAAGAATGAAGAAAGTAGGACACTTTATTTTGATGGATACATTGCACAAGATAGTTGGTTTGATGATGATATTACTCCTAAACAATTTAAGAATGAACTTACATCTTCAGAAGGAGATATTTCAGTGTGGCTTAATTCACCAGGGGGAGACGTATTCGCTGCAAGTCAAATTTATACTATGTTAAAAGAATATAAAGGCAAAGTAACAGTAAAGATTGATGGCATAGCAGCTAGTGCAGCATCAGTTATTGCAATGGCTGGAAGTGAAATATTAATGTCTCCAGTTGCAATGATGATGATTCATAATCCGTCTACAGTTGTTTTTGGAGAAGCAACAGATTTACAAAGTGGAATTGAAATGCTCTCAGAGGTAAAAGAAAGTATAGTTAATGCATATGAGCAAAAAACAGGACTTGCAAGAAGTAAGATATCAAAAATGATGGATGCTGAAACTTGGTTTAGTGCTAATAAGGCTGTGGAGCTTGGTTTTGCAGATAAAGTTTTATATGAGGATAATCAAGAAGAAACTACAGATGGTTTTATTTTTGATAAAGTAACTGTAACTAATGCATTAATGAGAAAAATACCAAAGGTAAAACAAACACAGACTGTAGCAGAAACAGGAACACCTCATGATCAATTAATTAAAAGACTTGACCTTTTAAAATATTAAATTTGGAGGAATGTATATGAGTAAAATATTAGAACTTAGGGAAAAAAGAGCAAAACTATGGGACAGTACAAAGGCTTTCTTAGATAGTAAAAGAAATGATAATGGATTGTTATCAGCTGAGGATACTTCAACTTATGAAAAAATGGAAGCTGATGTTGTAAATTTAGGAAAGGAAGTAGACAGATTAGAACGTCAAGCAGCACTTGACTTAGAACTTTCAAAGGCAACTTCTAGTGCAATTAGAAATGATCCTAATAATAACATTGATGGAGAAAAAACAGTTAGAGCATCAAATGAGTATAAAAGTGCATTCTGGAAGACTATGAGAAATAAGAATAGCTTTGAGGTTCAAAATGCTCTGCAAATTGGTACTGATAGCGAAGGAGGATTTCTTGCACCAGATGAATTTGAAAAAACATTAATTGAAAGCTTAGAAGAACAAAATATATTTAGACAACTTGCCAATATAATTACTACATCTTCAGGGGATAAGAAAATTCCTGTTGTTGCTACTAAAGGTACAGCATCTTGGGTAGATGAAGAGGGAGTTATACCAGAATCGGATGATTCATTTGGGCAAGTATCAATTGGAGCATATAAATTAGCCACTATGATTAAGGTTTCTGACGAACTTCTTAATGATAGTGTTTTTAATTTAGAGAGTTATATAGCAAAAGAGTTTGCTAGGAGGATTGGGGCAAGAGAAGAAGAAGCTTTCTTTATTGGTGATGGTACTGGAAAGCCTACAGGAATATTCAATTCTACTGGTGGGGCAACACTTGGGGTTACTGCTGCAAGTGCTACAGCTATTACTCTTGATGAGGTTATGGATTTATTCTATTCTCTAAAATCACCATATAGGAAGAATGCTATATTTACTATGAATGATTCAACAGTAAAAGCTATTAGAAAACTTAAGGATGGGAATGGTCAGTATATTTGGCAGCCATCTATTACAGCAGGTCAGCCAGATACTATTCTTAATAGACCTGTAAAAACTTCTGCTTATGTACCAACATTAGCATCTGCGGCTAGAGCTATTGCATTTGGAGATTTTAGTTATTATTGGGTAGCTGATAGACAAGGTAGATCATTCCAAAGACTAAATGAATTATATGCAGCAACAGGACAAGTAGGGTTTAAAGCTACTCAAAGAGTTGATGGTAAATTAATACTTCCTGAAGCTATTAAAGTTTTACAAATGAAAGTTTAGGTGCTGAAATATAAATTATAAATAAATTTGGAGGTTTAAATATAGTAGATATAATAATTGTTATGTAAAGTAAAGTAATACAAAAACATAATCCGAAATGTAGTGGTACCTATTAAATATGAAAATATATATAGTATGTACTAATTATTTATAGAAAGAAATTTTTTAAGTAATGAATTGAGGTGAGCATATGATTCTTTCACTTGAAGAAGTTAAATTGTATTTACGAGTTGATGGTGATGAGGAAAATACACTCATCACCAATTTCATAATTGCTGTAGAAGAATTATGTGAAGGTATTTTAAGATATCCAATATCGGAGTTTGCTACTGTGCCAGAAACAGTTAAGCAATCAGTTATTTATGGAGTATCTAATATGTATGAACAACGTGAAAACTTTGACGTGAAAGCAGTTATTGAAACAATGACAAGGCTTTTGTTTTCTTATCGAAGGGAAAGTTGGTGATGTTGTGGCCATAGGAGATTTAAGGCTTAGAATAACATTTCAAAAACTCACTACATTAGTAAATGAAAATGGATTTGAAGAGGAAGCATGGCAAGATTATAAAACAATATGGGCATCAGTTTCTAATTTATCTGGCAGAGAATATTATCAAGCTGCGGCAATTCAAGCGGAAAAGACTGTAAAGTTTCTAATAAGGCACATTACAGATGTAGATACAGACATGAGAATTTTATTTGACGATAAGCAGTACAACATAACTTCAATTGATAATATTAAGTATGAAAATAAGTACCTTGAAATAAAAGCTTTGGAGGCTGATAGCAATGGCTAATATCTAAGATTCATCATGACTCACAACACATAATTACAATAAGTAATTACACTACTGAATTACTTGTGGAACATTTTATTAAGGAGTATGATGAAGGAAAAGGAGGATTTACCATTATGGAAGTTAATGCTGAAGTTTTTAGAAAAGAACTTACAAAAATATTTGTAAATGCTAAAGAACAAGGTAAAGAATTTGTAGATGTTAAATCAGGTGATTTGCATAGTCAAGTTGGTGGTTATCCAGGATCAAATCATAGAATGCCTACTTGTTGCAGTGTAATGAAAAGCATGATGAAAGCAAAAGATGAAATATTAGAAAAACCACCGTTAGAAAAAGGAGCATCTTTAGTAATAAGATACTTTCTTAAATAATTTAATAGATAAGGTTTAAGTGCAGTAACATGCACTTTTTTTCTGCTAAAAAAGATGTATGTGGAGGTGAAAATAATGGCTGATATAGAGCTTACAGGTGTTGATGAGATATTAAATAAGCTTCAGCAAATTGGTACAAATATTAGTAGATTAGAAAATAAAGCACTAAAAAATGCAGCAGAGCCTGTACTTGAAGACGCAAAGGCTACAAATGCATTTAATGATAGAAGTGGAAGATTAAGAAAAGGGCTTAAAATAAGCAATGTAAAAAATAAAGAGGGAATTAAATATATTCTTGTAGGTGTAGACAAAGGAGATAACTCAAAGATATTTTATGGTAAGTTTTTAGAGTTCGGAACTTCTAAAATGTCTGCAAGACCATTTTTGCAGCCAGCTTATGAGAAAAATAAGGATAATATACAGCAAACTATAGCTGAAACTTTAAAGGAGGGCTTGAAGTGATAAATAAATTAGTAATTGAAGCTTTGAAATCTCTTAAAGTTCCTGTGTCATTTCAAAAATATAGTGGCAAGGAAAACACTTATATAACTTTTTTTAACTATCTAGAACAAGGTGAGCAGTATGCTGATAATGAAGAAAAAGTTACTGGTTATTATATTCAAGTAGATGTATGGGGCAAAAATGACTATATAGAACTTGTAGAAAAGGTAAAAGATCAGATGAGAGCTGCGGGGTTTATAAGAACTTTTGCAGCTGATTTATTTGAGGAAGATACTAAAATTTATCATAAAGCAATGAGATTTTTTATACAAAGTGAATGGAGGCAATAGTATATGGCAGGAATAATTAGTAGTGCTCCAGTGGGAGTAGAGAATTTGGTATATGCAATTTTAACTGATGAACAAACCCCAACTTATGGTACACCAGCATTAGTTTCACCAGCAATAAATGTAAAAATAAATCCAAAGAGCAATTCTGAGACATTATATGCTGATAATAGAGCGGTGGAAACAGTATCAAATTTAGGCGAAGTAGATGTTGAAATTGAAACTCAAGATTTACCCTTAGAAGTTCAAGCAGCACTTCTTGGACATAAATTGGATTCAACAAGTAAAGTTATGAGTTATGAAGCTGATGATATGGCTCCTTATGTAGCTATAGGATTTAAGGTGAAAAAAGGCAATGGTAAATACAGATATGTTTGGCTACTTAAAGGGAAATTCAGTGAACCAGAAGAAGAGCATTCAACTCAAGAAAATAAAACAAAATTCCAAACACCAAAACTTAAAGGTACTTTTCTAACAAGAGAGGATGGTAAATGGAAGTACACTGCTGATGAAGATAGTGGATTTACAGGTGGCTCTACTTGGTTTACGAATGTATATGCCCCAGTAGTTTAGTTACAAATTTTAATGTGATGGGAGGAATAAAATTTGGAAATATTACTGAATAATAAAAGCTATGTTATGCCTAAGGTAAAAACAAGAATGCTTAGAAAGGCTATTGAAATAAATGAAAATATAAATTTTAATAATTTAAAAAGTAAAGATCTAGATGGTCTAGTTGATTTTGTTGTAGAACTTTATGGAAATGAATTCAGTAGAGATGATTTTTATGATGGACTTAATGCAGATAAACTTATAGAAACTTTAAATAGTAGCATAAACGGAATAGTAGGAACAATGGGAAATAAATTAAATGAGTTCCCAAACAAGTAAGCGGAGAAGCACATGAAAAGCTATCTCCGCTTGATTTTATTAAAGAAATTTATTCAGGACTTTTAGAACAAGGCTGGACTTTAAATGATATTGATGAAATGGATATATTTTATTATTTTGATATCTTAATTTATAGGTCAATCAAAGAATATAAGCAGAATTTGAATAATGTTTTAAAGATATTGTAAGAAATTTAGGGTAGATAGGTGGTGAGAGAGTGGCAGAAGAACTAGGAAGTTTAGCGATTAAAATAGGATTAGACTCAAGTGGTTTTCAAAATGGAATAAGTAGTATCAATAGAAATCTTAGAGTTCTTGATAGTGAGTTTAAAGCTAACACAGCAGCACTTGGAGAAAATTCAAAAGGTCTTGATGGGCTAAAATTAAAATCAGAAAGTCTTACTAAACAATTGGAACTTCAAAAGCAAAAAGTAAGTGTCTTGGAAGGCGCTTATACTAAAAGTGCTGAAACAAAAGGTAAGGATAGTGAAGCTACCCAAGCACTTGAGATAAAACTTAATAAAGCAAGACAAGCTCTCTCACAAATGGAAACAGAACTTTCTAAAGCAAACAAAGAAATTGAAACTCAAAGCAATAAATGGACTTCTTTAGGTAAAAGCCTTGATGGCATAGGAAGTAAGATGAAAAGCGTTGGAGAAGGTTTTAGTAATGCTGGATCTAAGCTTTCAGTAGGACTAACTGCTCCAATAGCTACACTAGGAGTTGCAAGTGTAAAGTTAGCATCTGATATGAATGAAAGTATGAATAAAGTTGAGGTTGCATTTGGAAGTAGTGCAAAAACTGTTGAAGATTGGTCAGGTAGCACATTAAAAAGCTTCGGTATTGCTAAAGGTACTGCATTAGATATGTCTTCTCTTTTTGGCGATATGGGTACAAGTATGGGATTAAGCCAAGAAGAAGCTGCAAATATGTCTATGTCTTTAGTGGGACTAGCAGGTGATTTATCAAGTTTTAAAAATATTGGTATTGAAGAAGCTGAAACTGCTTTGAATGGAATATTCACTGGAGAAACTGAAAGCTTAAAAATGTTAGGTGTAGTTATGACAGATACTAACCTGCAACAATATGCCTATTCTAAAGGAATAGAAAAGAAAACTCAGGATATGACTGAATCAGAAAAGGTTCAACTTAGATATAACTTTGTTTTAGAGAAAACAAAAAATGCACAGGGAGATTTTGAACGTACAGGTGCAGGAACTGCTAATCAAATGAGAGTGTTTCAAGAGAGTTTAAAAGAACTTGGTGCTACAATGGGACAAAATATATTACCAGTAATAACTCCTATAATTACTAAATTAAATGAATGGGTACAGGCTTTTGGAAAGTTAGATTCAGGTACACAAAAAACAATAATTGTTATAGGAGCTGTACTTGCAGCATTAGGTCCTGTACTTTCTATAATAGGAAGTGTGATTACTGTAGGTGGAAGTTTAGTAACTTTATTTGGAAGTATAAGTACAGCAATTGCAGGAGCGGGAGGCGCAATGGCACTTTTAACTGGACCAGTAGGAATAGCTATAGCTGCTATTGCCGCAATAATTGCTGTAGGTGTTCTTTTATATAACAATTGGGACACCATAAAAACTAAAGCATCAGAGCTTTGGAGTAGTATAATGTTGACCTTTGAAAATATAAAAACGTCAATATCGAGTGCATGGGAAAATGTAAAAACTGCAACATTAACTGCTTGGGAAAGCTTAAAAAGTACTATAAGTAATGGTCTTAATAATATAAAGAGTTTCCTAGAGCCAGCTTTAAATTTCTATAAAACAATATTTCAAAATACCTGGGACATCATAAAAAATATTGTTCTAGGAGCGGTTCTTATAGTCCTGGATATAGTTACAGGAAACTTTACAAAGTTAAAATCAGATATAGAAAACATATGGAATAATATAAAAACAGCATTAAACAATATATGGGAAGCTATAAAAGGAGTTGCTATAAATGCATGGACTAAGCTAAAAGAAAGTGTAGTAAATCTTTGTAACAATATTAAAGAAACAGTAATTAATATATGGAATGCAATTTTAACATGGTTTTCTGAATTACCAGGTAAGCTTTATAACTATGGATCAAGTATGTTTACAAAAATGAAAGAAGGAATAAGCAGTACCATAGGTAATGTAAAAAGTTCTATAGAAAGTGGCATAAATAGTGCATTAACTTTTTTAGCAAGTTTACCAAGTAAGGCTTGGAGCTATGGAGCAGATTTTGTAGATGGGATTGTAAAAGGAATTAAATCTGCTATGGGTAAAGTTGAAGATGCCGTAAGTGGACTTGCATCTAAAATAAGAAGCTATCTCCATTTTTCAGTTCCAGATGAAGGGCCACTTACTGATTATGAAAGTTGGATGCCGGATTTTATGTCAGGACTTGCAGATGGCATAAATAAAAGTAAAAATGTTGTTTCAGAGGCGATAAAGGGGCTGTCTTTAGATATGAGTGTAAACACTAAATTAGCAACTATAACAGCGCCAAATAGCAATCAATCAAGTTCAGTTAAAGATTCAAATAGTAGTAATGGTTTAACACTCAAAATAGAAAACTTCATTAATAATACTGAAAAAGATATAGAACAGCTAGCTTATGAATTAGAATTCTACAGGCAGAAAATTGCTATGGGTAAAGGAGGAATTTAAGATGCTTAGTTTTAATTTTGGAAACAAAAACAGCTATGAGGATTTTGGAATTCTAATATCTAAAAGACCAAGCATACCTTCTCCAAAACGTAGAGTAAATACAATAAATATTCCAGGAAGAAATTCTAATTTAATATTTGATGAGAAGACTTATGAGGACATAACTTTAACTGTGGAGTGTTCAGTAAAAGATAAGGAGAACCTTGCAAATAAGATTGATGATATAAAAGCGTGGCTATTTGAAACAGGTCAAAGTGATCTGATATTTAGTTTTCAAGATGATAGAAAATATATTGCTCAAGTAGTAAATGCTATTGATTTCAAACAAATTTATAAATATTTTAGTGAGTTTCCAATAATATTTAATTGTAGACCTTTTAAGTATGCAGTTGAAAATAACATGGTAAATATTATTGAAACAGGAACTAAGGTAAGCAATATAGGAACTATTGAAAGTGAACCTATAATAAGCATTTATGGATCTGGTGATATAGTTTTTAAAATAAATGGAGAGCAAATAAGCCTTAAAGGAATCTCTGGGAAAATTATAATAAATTCAATTATACAGGATTGTTATGATGATGAAGGAAATAATTTAAATGGAAGTATGACTGGTGAGTTTTTGAAACTGAAACCTGGTGAAAATATTATAGAGTGGAGTGGAAATGTTACTAAGATTGAGCTGTTACCAAACTGGCGGTGGTTATAGTGATTTGTGTTTATGATAAGAAAACTACTAAAGGAAACTTTAATAATAATGGTCTTGGAATATTAAATGAGCCTATAAGCTGTTATATTACAGAAGAATTAAATGGAGAGTATTCTCTAGAACTAGAGTATGCAGCTAATTCTAAAAAAGCAAAGCACTTAGAAGAATGGAATATTATAAAAGCAGATGGACAGCTTTTTAGAATATATAAAGTAGAGAAAAACAGTGAAGGCAAAAATATAATTAAGGCATGGGCTAAACATATATTTTATGATTTAGCTTATTATTTTATTGAAGATATGCAAGCTGAAAACTGTAGTGTAAAAACAGCACTGCAAAAATCTTTAGTTGGAGATTTAATAGTCATATATACAGTAGATAGTGATATTATAACTGCAAATTCAATTAATGTAATAGAAAAAAATCCTGTTGAAGCTATATTTTCTATAATTAATATATGGGGCCTAGGTGAATTAAAGAGAGATAACTTTGATGTTAAGATCCTAAAGAGCATAGGAAAAGATGCAGGAGTTTTAATAGCTCAAGGTAAAAATATATCAGGATTAAAATTCAATTCAGATACCACAAGTGTTGTAACTAAACTATATCCAGTAGGGAAGAATGGTATTAAACTTACTGAAAAATATATAAGTGTACCTAACTGGAATAGTGAAAAATACCCACCATTCCCTATTATAAAGAAGGTAGAATTTAAAGAAGCAGAAGATGAAGTAACTTTAAGAATATTAGCTACGGAATCAGCAAATGCAGTAGGTTTAAGTAAAGTAAGTATTGATATAGACTTTATTGAACTTAGTAAGACAAAAGAATATGAGAACTATAAGCATCTCCAAACAGTCAATATAGGAGATTTTGTTATAGTTAGGCATAAGGATTTTGATATAGACGTTAAAGTTCCAGTACTTAAAATAAAGAAAGATGTTTTAACATGTGTAAATTCTAAAGTCGAACTAGGGCAGCCAAGGGACAACATACTAAATCAATTAGATATGGGAAGTATAAAGACAACAATAGATGAACTGGGAAATAAGGTAGCAGAGTCTTTAACATCAATGCTTTATTATGCTAATCCAATTTCTTTGACTGTAGGAACAACAGCTATTGAACCCATGTATCTTGGAGTTACTGCAGTTTCAGCTACAAATTTATCAATGAATTTTTCTATGTACTGCATAGCAAGTGCATCTTGTACTGTAACAATCCAAATTCAATTAGATAATAAAGATATTTCATTTACCCCAAAACAAAAATTGCAACAGGGAGATAATGTTATAGGAATACCTATTGGAATTCCACAAGTTTCAAGTGGTCCACATTATATTGGTATTTTCTTGAAAGTGGATACAGGAACATTAAATATACCTATCTATAATCTGCAATGCACAATTGATGGAAGAAACCTTCAAGGTGGCTTAAGTGCAGAACCTGCTCATGCAGAATGTTTTGAAAATCTAGAGTTTATAAATATGAATGTATTGTATTTGAGTAAAGTTAAAAGTGTAAATTCAAATATTAAGTTAGAAGATCCATATACAGAAGCTTTTACTAATAATATAACAGTAGATATAGCTACAATAGCTGGTAGTAAACAAATGAGTACAAATTATGATGTATCAATAAAAAAACTAGGACAAACTTGGAATTTTACAGATCAATATGCTTCGATGTATGACTTTGATAATTCTGTATTAACTTTAGATAGTGAAGGTTTATATTTTAGAACAACCTACATATCTAATTCAGAAGTAGGAAGTATTGATGAAGGATATTTAGATGTAGTTGAAATGCTAGACATGACTAAGTTTAATAATATTGTTTCTTTGGAGGTGGAATAATGACAGCTTACTGTATTGAAACTGATGGGGTAAGTGGGTATGTTAAATTTGCAGGGTTATTTTCAAGTATTAATATCTCAAATAGTTTTACATTAATGGCTACTGTTAAATTTTTAGAGACGAATACTTCTAACAATTATAGACCAATAGGAGTTTCAAATGCTTTTAATATAGGAATAAATGCAAATCAATATAGACCGTTTATTTCAACTGATCAAAACAACAAAGGCTATGGATCTACACCATCAGTATTAAGTGGATCAGTTTCTAGAAATGTATGGGTAAAATTGTCCCTTATAGTGGATTTTACTGCAGATAAATGCAAGCTATTTATAAATAATTCTAAGTTATACGACTTTTCTTTTACATCCGGTTCTTCAAATTTATACAGGGATACAGGCGCTGATTATGTTGATTTATTAATTGGATCTATTTTAAACAATGGACAGCCTGACAGACCAATGAAAATCCGAATATGCGATTTGAAATTATTTAATAGAGCTTTTACTGACGTAGAAGCTCAAAGTTATGTTGAAAAATGTGATGTGATAACTTCAAATTTAGTTTTATATTCTATTTTTAATGAAAATACGGGAACAAAAGTAGTTAACTATGCTGAAAATTTCAGTAGTTACAGTGGTGAATTAATTGGAAATACACAGTATGTGCAAGATGATGTACCTTTTGATAATACACCAACACTAATTAGATATTTAATAATAGACGGAAATGATGTAAAGCATTGGAACTCAAGTAATTCTCAATATGAAAAAATTGGAGAGATTCCTGTTACTAAGAAAATGTTTGATGACTATGGAAAAGCTACTATTAATAAAGGAAGAATAGGACTAACTTCTTTAAAACCTATTCTTGCTAGATGGAGTAATGCAACCGCAAATCCTTATTCAATAACGCAAGTTGCGATTCCAAAAGGGAAAGTAATAAAAATGCTAATAGACGCTACTTTCTCAGAAAGTTATATAGTTGATATTACAAATGCAATAGTTATAGCAACTAATACTGGGGCAGGAATATTAAAATTTATTGTAAGCTCTGATGGTGGAATAGAATGGAAAACATGGAATGGGAGTGCTTGGGAGATAATCAATGCAGATAATTCAGATGATATAAAAAGTAAAGGGATGTCCGTTTCAGTTTTTCAAGGAATTACTGAAACACAATGGACATCCCTTAACATTTCAAATAAAAAGATAAGATTTGCATGGTATATGGAAATCACATCAAGTACAGATGTTTTAAAGTTAAAGGAAATAAGGGTTAATTACAATACAGTGTAAGTGGTTAAAGGGTGATATTTTTGTTTAATAGATCTTTAATTCTTATGTTTAATAAAAGTTCTATATATAATCCCAATGTACGAAACAAGAAAAATTATCCAAAGTAAGGAAGTATAATTAGAGAAAAAGTTTGAAAAATAGGTTCCGATAAGTATTCCTAAAGAAACAAGGGTTATTTTTAAAAGGCTATAATCTAACACAGTATACTTTTTAGCAGCACCTAATAGTTTATTGATTAAATTTTTCATTACACTAACCTCCTCTAAGCAAAATAAAATCTATTATATTTATATTATAATACAAGCTTTAACATAATAGTATGTGTAAAAAAAGCCAAAAAGAAATAGTTTTTTTATATTGAAAAATAAACAGAGAGGAGAATTAAAAAATGGCCTATAAAGAAAGTTTAGCTTACAGCAAAGACTTAATAAAAGGAACTAAAATAGAAATCTTAAAGAAAAAATTAATAATGCCCTATACAGGTACAGCTACAGTGAAATTATACGATTCACTTACAGGAAAACAGACCTATGAAGCCAAAAGTGAAAATAGAATATCAGCTGTGTTTGGTAATATAGCTTATCTTGAAGGATTTTATTATCCTATATTAGATAACGGTATAGAGTATTTATTAAGTGATATATATACAACATATCCATTTAGGGTAATGACTTTAACAACAGGAGATATTCCAGAAGATCCTTATGACTACTTCACTTGGGGAAGTGTTATAGGTTATGCAGATAGTGTAGATCCATATAGTGGAAGTGATAATTTAAGAGGAAGTGTAAACCAAAGTGAAACCACAAGAATTACAGGTACGAAGCATTATGTAATGGACTTTCCAACAAATGCAGCAAACGCAACTTTTAGAAGTATATATTGGTCAGGAGGATATGTATATAATGGAAGTGTTAAAAACCCTAAATTAAATTACACATATACTAAAAAATCATTTGAAAAAGGAAATAGTGGAACTTACTTATCTGATTATAATTTGTGTACTGATGAAACTAACCTTTATGTTTTAAAAGTTGATTCAACACTTGTATATGTATATGACAAAATTACTTATGAAAAGAAAAGCAATATAACATTACCAGCATCAGCAAGATCTATAGCTTATGATGGCACAAACTTTTGGATGCTAATAAGTGATGGTTCTTTTAAGAAACTTAATAAAAGTTTTGCTATAGTAACATCTTATTCAAAAAGTGCTGCTATCCCAGCAGATCTTATTTATAATGTTCGCTATTGGGATATTTTTGTAAATAATACTTATATTTATATAACCTATAATGGGTGTACAGAAACTTCAGGACCGACGTCTAAATATAAGAGTTGTATAGCAAAATACAATAAGGATGCTACCTTTGCTAATAAGGTTGAAATATATAGTGGAAATTATTATGGAATCACCTTAACTAAAATACCTAATAATAAATTGTGGGTGGTAGTTTATTCTGGTACTTGTTTGGAGTTGAATATTGATTTAAGTCCATATGGCACTTCAACTTTTAGCAACACAATGTGTAAGAGCGTAGTTTGGGATGGCGACACATCTACTATGTTTACCTCTGATTACAGTAGTTATGGAGAATTGAAACAAGAATATATTATTCCAGCTTCAGCACATACACTACTTCCAGAAGCAATAACCAAAACACCAACTAATACTATGAAAATACAATATGATTTTACTTGTGATTATGTAAATCCTTTGGATATGCCATCACATTAAATAAATTAAGAAACTATGGAGGCAAAGAGAAATGAAAAATTTAATTAACACCTTTCAATTAATTTTTACAGCAATAGGAGGGTATATGGGATGGTTTTTAGGAGGAGTTGATGGCTTTATGTATGCACTAATTACCTTTGTAGTCATTGATTATGTTACAGGCTTAATGGTAGCAGTGCTAGAGAAAAAGCTATCAAGTGAAATTGGGTTTAGAGGAATATTTAAAAAGGTATTGATTTTTAGTTTTGTTGGAATAGGAAATATTATAGATGTTCATTTAATCAAAAACAGTAGTGCAATTCGTACTGCTGTTATTTTTTTCTACATCTCTAATGAAGGTATAAGTATAATAGAAAATTCAGCAAAGATAGGATTACCAATACCACAAAAGCTAAAGGATATTTTAGAACAGTTAAATAAGGAGGAAAAGATTAATGAGTAAATTATGTTTTGATTATGGACATGGTGGAGAAGATCCAGGAGCAACTTATAATGGTAGAAAGGAATCTGATGACGTATTAAATTTAGGAAGAGAAGTAGCGGAAGAAGTAAGAAGACATGGGGTTACAGTAGATGAAACAAGAACTTCAGATGCTACAGTAAGTCTGAATGAAAGAAGTAGTTTTGAAAATAGAAACACATATGATTATTTTATATCATTTCATAGAAATGCTTATGAGGCAGAACAAGCTAAAGGAGTAGAAACATACACTTATTTAAATCCAGGAGCAAAATCTAAAAGTTTAGCTGACAAGATACAGACATCACTTGCAGCTTTAGGATTTACAGATAGAGGAGTTAAGGAAGCAAATTACCATGTATTAAGAGAAACAAAAGCAGCTGCAGTTCTAATAGAAATTGGATTTATTGATAATAGTGAAGATAACAATTTATTTGATGAAAAAAGAAGTGAGATTATTAAGGTAATAACTAAAGCAATATTAGCTGAAGTTGGTATTGACTATATAGAAACTTCAGCAGAAACACAGCAAGAAACTGGACAAACTCTTTATAGGGTTATGGTAGGATCTTATGCTGTTAGAGAAAATGCTGAAAATCAAGTTCAAAAGTTAAAGGAAGCAGGTTTTGATGCAACAATTATGATTTTTAATAATTAGCTTTAGATTTGCAAGCAACTTGACTTCTATCAAGTTAAGAGTGATGTATAGTAGTACAAATTTGATAGAAAGGAGCAAGATTATGCGAGTTAATATTATTAAGCCAACTGTAAAAGAGCAAAAAGAAAAGAAAAGAGTATGTGCTTATGCTAGAGTATCAAGTGTTCAAGACAAGCAAGGTGAATCTCTAGAAAACCAAATACAGTACTATGAAAAACTTATAGCAAATAATTTAGAGTATGAATATATTGGTGTGTTTGCAGATAAAGGTATAACAGGAACAACTAAAAACAGACCTGAGTTTCAAAGAATGCTTGAGCTTTGTAGGGAAGGAAAGATAGATTTAATAATAACAAAGTCTATATCAAGATTTGCAAGAAACACGACTATTATTTTAGAAACTGTGAGGGAATTAAAAGATTTAGGGGTAGAAATAATATTTGAAAAAGAGAATATTAGAACTTTATCAGGGGATGGTGAGCTTATGCTTACTGTCCTCTCTTCTTTTGCCCAGGAGGAGAGCAAGAATGTAAGTGATAATGTAAAATGGAGAATAAAAAAGGAATTTGAAAGAGGGATTTATCATTTAAACACAAATAGGTTTCTAGGGTATGATAAGGATGAATTTGATAATCTGGTTATAAACAGAAAAGAAGCTAAAATAGTTGAAAGGATATTTGAAGATTATTTAAAGGGAAAAGGTACATTTGTAATTGCAAAGGAATTAAATATTGAAGAAATACCAACAGTGACAGGTGTCAAATGGTGGTCAAATACTATCTTTATGATACTGAAAAATGAAAAATATAAAGGGGATATTATTCTTCAAAAATACTATACGCCAGACCATTTAAAGAAAAAGCATATTATAAATAATGGTGCAGTTGATAGATACTACATTGAAGATAATCATCCACCAATAGTTTCAAGAGAAGTTTGGGATAATGTTCAATCAGAAATTAAAAGAAGAGGAATTTCTAAGAGGCCAAAAGAACATCCATTATTGGGAATGCTATATTGTAGTAAATGTGGAGCAGTTCTTAGCAGAAGACTTTGGAGTAATAAAACTCCATTCAAAAAATATGTATGGCAATGTAGTAATTATGTTAATAAATCAAAGCGTACCTGCACAGGTACTAAAATAGATGAAAAAGAACTTGAGAAAGTTAATATAGATGGGCCAATAATTATTAGGGAGGAATTCAGGGATGGCAAGAAGCATTACACTTATACCAGCAAGAGGTAGTGGAACAAATATTGCAGAGAATATACAACCACAGAAGAAAAGAATGGCAGCTTACTGTAGAGTTTCCACAGATCAATTAGAACAGTTATCAAGTTATGAAGCACAGGTTAATTATTATACTACATTTATAAATAGTAACTTGGACTATGAATTTGTACGAATTTATGCTGATGAAGGGATTTCAGGAACTAACACTAAAAAGAGAGAACAATTCAATAAAATGATTGAAGACTGCAAGGCTGGAAAGATAGACGTAATTATAACTAAATCAATTTCAAGATTTGCAAGGAACACTCTTGATTGTCTAAATTATGTAAGAATACTTAAGGAACTTCATATTGCAGTTATTTTTGAAAAGGAAAATATTAATACTTTAGATTCAAAAGGTGAAGTTTTACTTACCATACTTAGTTCGCTTGCACAAGATGAATCAAGGAGCATTTCAGAGAATACTACATGGGGGATTAGAAGAAAATTTGAACAAGGAAAGGTTTCAATAAATCACACAAAATTTTTAGGATATGATAAGGGAGAAGATGGTAATCTTATTATTAATGAAAAACAAGCTAAGATTATAAGAAGGATTTACAGAGAATTCCTTGATGGAAAAGGTCCAAGTAGAATAGCAAGAGAATTTGAAGATGAAGGAGTTCAAATTTGGAATGGAAAATCAAAATGGTATGACACCACTATAGGAAGTATACTAAGTAATGAAAAATATAAAGGAGATGCAATTCTTCAAAAGAGTTTTTCGGTAGATTTTCTTACAAAGAAAAGAGTGAAAAATAAAGGAGAAGTTCAACAGTACTATGTTGAAGACAGCCACCCTGCAATAATAGATAAAGAAATGTGGGAAGCAGCTCAGCTTGAAATGGAGAGAAGAAGAACTTTTATAGAAAAGTATGGATTAAAAAAAATAGAGTATGCATTAAAAAATAATATTTTTTCAGGAAGAGTTATCTGTGGACACTGCGGCAGTTCTTTTGGAAGAAAAATTTGGAACTCTACTGATGAAAGATTACGAAGGGTTGTTTGGAGATGTAATAGAAAGTATGTAGTAAAAGGTAAAAAGAGCTGTGATAATAAACATATAGATGACAGCGTTTTATACAAAGCTTTTATAGATACATTTAACGCTATGATTGAAAATAGGGATTACTTTATGGAAAAGTGGTATGAAGAAGTACAAAATGAAAATGCATTAGTAAGATATAAAGCAAAACAGTTTATAAAAATTATAGAAAATGCAGAGCTAATAAAAGAATTTGATATGGACTTGTTTTTTAGGATAGTTGAGAAAATGAGTGTACTTGATGGAAATAAGATTATTGTAACTTTGCTTGATGGTACAGATGTTGAATGTGAAATTGAATAAGGTTTGTATGTTGTATAGCCAGTTGAGGATGATAGAGTCATTCTTGACTGGCTATTTTTGTTTTTTAAGAAGATATGAGGAATTTATATATGATGATACAATGGTAAATTTGTGAAAAATATGGTAAAATGATGTATCTTTATGTATAATTACAGTGTACTATCATGCAGATTTAGATATAGAGTGAAGTTAATAAAAAATTTGTATTTTAGTCATACATGGACATTGTGTGTCTATCTAAATGGTTATAATTAAAGATAGATAGTGGTGATAAATATGATTGATGAAAAAGATGTAAAGGTTAATCGCATATTAACAATATACTCAAAATTAGTACATGGTGAGATTGTTAATAAAAGAGAAATGGCTGAATTATTTAATGTGAATAAAAAAACAATTCAGAGGGACTTAGATGATATAAGAGCTTATTTTTATTATAGTCGAGAAATTCAAGGAGCTAAAGATATCATATATAAGCGCGATAAGAAGGGCTATTTTCTTGATAATAGAGATGATGTGTTAACAAAAGAAGATATTTTATCAATAACAAAAATATTACTTGAAAGCAGAGCTTTTTGTAGAGAGGAACTAAAGCATTTGACCAATTCTATATTGGTACAGGTTGATAATGTGCAAAGAAAGTATATTAAAGATATAGTTGGTAATGAGTTATTAAATTATGTTCCTTTGATGCATAGTGACTTTCTGTTATCAAAAATATGGGATTTAAGTGAATTAATAAGAAGTAAGGAATTAACACAAATAACCTATATAAAGATTGATGGCATGGAAGTAAAAAGAATAGTTAAGCCAGTAGCGATTATCTTTTCTGAATATTATTTTTACTTAATAGCCTATTTCAATGATTTTGACTCACCAACTGTATTTAGAGTTGATAGAATTAAAGCGTATAAAATAGTAGGAGAAAAATTCTATATACCAAGCGCAGGAAGATTTGAAGATGGAGAGTTTAGAAAAAGAGTTCAATTTATGTATGCAGGTAAGCTTATGAAAATAAAATTTGAGTTTACAGGATCTTCAATAGATGCAGTATTGGATAAGTTGCCTACAGCAAGGATCATAGAATCGTTAGAAAATAAATTTATAGTAGAAGCTGAGGTTTATGGTAAGGGAATAATGATGTGGTTATTAAGTCAGGGGAAGAATATCAGAGTAATCTCACCAGATGATTTTTGTAAGGATATTATAACTGAAATTAATCAAATGAGAGAATTGTATAAATAAAAATAGAGTTATTAAAAAGGGGTATGTATATGGATGAAAAAGATAAGAAAAAGGAGCATAGCGGATTTACTGACTCAGTAATAGGTGCAGCGACAACTGAAAATATTGAGAGGTACGGTAGAGCGGCATCTGAATATATAAAAGGTTATAAAGGTACGATTTATACTAACGGTGATATAGTAAGAAAGGGACTTAAGCAAGTTTCTGAATCTAAGGTTAATCCTGATTTTAAATATCAAAACATTAAACAACAAGCAGGTTTCTCAGCAGAGATACAATATGTAGATAAAACAAATGCAGAGAATATTATTAACAAAAGTAATGAATATATACATCGTTCTAACGATATTGGTAGAGGAAATGACACACGATTTGATGTATTATCTGTGGATGAGTCTGGTAATCCTACATGGGGCGCACAAATGAAGTTTTGCGGTAAATTTGGTTCTCCTGCTGAAATAAAAGAGAGTTCAGCAGCTTTAGTTAAAAAATTGGCTAGCGATAAGTGGGAGAGATATAGAGGTAATAAGATATTAGTGCCTGAAGAACAGTATGAAATAGCTCGAGACTATGCAAAAGAGACAGCAAAAAAACTATCTGAACAAGCTAATAAATTTAGAAATCAAGGAGATTTTGAGAAAGCTAATTTACTAGACCAGAAGGCAGCAAAATTCTTACAGGTATCAAAGGACCTAGAGAATAGTGGAATAACCTCAAAAGAAGCTATTTTTATTCGTGAGCATCCTAAATTGGCAACTGCAAAATATGTTGCAAAAACAGCTCATCGATCAGGTGTTGAAAACGCAAAGAGCGCAGCTGTAATATCAGGAGCTATTTCTACAGCACAAAATATTTCCTTTATTATTAAAGGAGATAAAGATGTTACAGATGCAGTAAAAGATATTGGCAAGGATACGACAATTAGTGCAGCAACAGCATATACTATTGGCGCTGGAGATACAGCTATTAGAGGTTTTATGGCATCAAGTAAGAATAGCGTTTTTGTAAATTTATCAAAGTCTAATATGCCTGCAATGATTGCTACAGCTACTGTCCAAATCGGTAAGTCGTTAATTAGGTATGCAAATGGAGAGATAGATAGTTTACAACTTGTTGAGGAGTTAGGCGAAAAGGGTACCGGTATGATGGCTGCAAGTTTTGGAGCAGCCATAGGAACAGCTATTTTTCCTGGTATAGGTACTGTTATCGGTGGCATGGTTGGTTATATGACTAGTTCTACAATATATAATGCTTGCATGCAGGTACTGAGAGATGAGCGTATATCGTATGATAGAAGGAAAAAGATTCATGCAATTTCAACTGCTGCGATTGAAGCAATGCGAGTACAGGGAAATGAACTTCTAGAACTAACTGAGAAGTTTTACTCGAATAGGCAACAAGTATTTAAAAAAAGTCTATCAATGCTAAATTTAGCAAGCGAAGAAGCAAATCTTGAATTATTTACACAAGGTCTTAATAATATTGCTATTGAAATGGGAGGAGCTTTACAATTTAAGAGTTTTGAGGAGTTTGATAGCTTTATGTTAGATAAACAATCAATATTTGAATTTTAATGATAGGAGTAACATATGTTAAAACAAGTTTTAAAGTTTGCGGCTAAACAAATATTTTTATCACCACAAGAACGTATTGCAATTACTGCTTTTGAGTTAATAGGAAAGGGTGTTAAGAAAGTATATAAGTCAAAGCAAGAAGCAAAAAAACAAAAGGAACTGCAAGAAAAAATTAATGATTATTTGAGTAGAGGATTCTTTCAGACTTTAATTATGTACTTAATTGGATTTATAGTAAGCCTTTTTATAATAAAATGGGGATGGGTGGGAATTATACTTGTATTATTGGGATATTTAGGTCAATACCAAAATCTAAAAGAAATTTCAGAATATATTAAGATTACTCGTGAAAAAGTTTTAACAATAATATCTTTTACTGGATTAGTTTGTACATACTTTTTATTATAATTATGAATTTTAAATGAAGGAGATGGTAATATGCCAATACCGTTTATTATTGGAGGAATTGCACTAGCAGCAGGTGCAGCAGGAGTTAAAAAGGGATTAGATGCAAAAAGAGATATGGAGGAAGCAAATGCAGTTAATCAAACCTCACATGATATTGCCAAAGAAGCAGAGAATTTTATTGCTATGGCTAAAGGTAAAACTAATGAAGCTATAACAGAATTAGGACAAGAGAAAATTCGTTTGCTTACCACATCCATCAATGACTTTGTTATAAACTTTGAAAAAATTAGAAATATCAACTTAAAAGAAAGTATAGGAATTGATGAATTAAAAAATTTCAATCCAACAAGTCAAGGTTTTAAACAGTTAAAGGAAGCTTCATTTGAAGCAAAACAAATTGCAATTAATGGATTAGCCGCAATCGGTTCTGGTGCATTACTTGCATATGGCACATACAGTGTTGTAATGGGTGGATTAGGTGGACTTTTGGTAACAGCTACAACTGGAACAGCTTTGACATCATTAGTAGGTGTTGCAGCTACAAACGCTACACTTGCATGGCTTGGAGGAGGGGCCTTAGCTGCTGGTGGATTTGGAATGGCAGGAGGTATGGTTGTTTTGGGCGGTATTGTTGCTGGTCCCGCACTTGCCATAGGTGGAGCAATCTTTGCCAGCCAAGCTAAAGTAGCACTGAATGATTCTTATAGTAATTATGATAAGGCAAAGGCTTTTAAATCGCAGGCAAGAAACATAGGTATTGCTTTAAAGGCTATATGTATTCGAGCTAACCAGTTAACTGATTTACTTCAACACTTAGATAAGTATTTTGTAAATCAAGTAGAATCAATGAAAAAAACAATAAATATGAAAGGAACAAACTGGCAAGATTACTCAAAAAATGAACAAGTAGATATTTATAAGTGCGTTCAATTGGCTCAGACTATAAAGACCATTCTTGATACATCTCTTTTAAAACAAGATGGTCAATTAGATGAAATTACAAATAAAGTCCTTGAGGATGGAAATAGATATATTCAAATGCTTGCTCAAGTTTAGAAATGTTTAAGTGTAATAAATGTGGGTGGTGCTGTAAAACTGTTTCATCAAATGAGAATTATAAATACTTAGACAGAGGTGATGGCATTTGTGTTCACTTTGAGTGTAATACAAATTTATGTAATATTTATGAGAATCGACCTGTTATTTGTAGAGTAGATGAGGCTTATGAACAATTCTTTAAGAAAAGTTTGACTTTAGAAGAGTACTATAATTTAAATTATAAAGCTTGTGAAATATTAAAAACACTGGAGGTTAAGAAGATGAGTGATATTAAATCCGCATTAAAAGAAAAATTTGAGGACATGTTTGGGTATGCACCTGGGGATGATTATGCTCCACGTGTAAATAATGCACGTGAAATTATGTGCCAAGGAAAATACAAAAAAGATGATATTATTGAGATTGTAGATACAAGCATTTCAAGTAATGGAAAATCTGGACTTGTTTTAACTATTGATTCAGTATGTGTAAAAGATGCGGGAAACAGCACTTCAAAATTTATAGCTAGATACGAGGATATAGACTTTACATATATGAATGAAGAGAGATTCCTAGGAGTAGATATAACAGCATTAGAACTAAATATGAAGTATGGAGCAAAATATCGAATTAGTATTGATGCAATAAATAAAGATAAATTAATGGATTTTATAGATTATGCTATGTCATTATATCAAGAAAATGATAAACTTGAGTGGTAGGCAGGAATCAGAAAGATAGTATGGGAATGTTAAAGAGAAATTAATAAGATGTCTTATTTGTAAAGCAGCTAATACTTGAAATATAAAGTATGATAAAATTGTTACCTTACCTAAAATAATTAATCAAAATTATGAAAGTATATATGTGAGAGAAAGCATAAACGCTGAGAATTTTACTCATTTATATAGGGGGGTACATCTTTACGCAAAACCAATGTTTCTGCGTATTAGTGTCATAATGCTTGTCTACACGCACCAAAGAACAGGTCAGTTGACAGAGGGAATAGTTAAGAGAATTCTTACTAATTCACAGAATCATCACCGTGGCATCAAGGTTATGCTTGAAGATAACGTGGTTGGAAGAGTTCAAGAAATTAAAAAACAGTAAAATGGTATACTAAATCAAATATAAGAGATATTAGAAAAATAACAGATGAGAATGCTTGTCTGTTATTTTTTTGCTCAAGATAAATTTTTTGTCAAATTGTTGAGGAATTTAGAATTACTTGTTATATTATTTCTTCTTATGGTAACACTAATTCTGAAAGGAGGTAGGAAAATGAGAAATAAAACAAAGAGAATTTTATCTTTTACTTTGATATTTATTTTTACAATATTACTTCTACCAATTAATATAGCAAATGCATTAGATACAGAGGATAAAGTTAAATCTGATGGAACCAATATAGAAGCAAAATCAGCTTTATTAATGGAGCCAATGACTGGAAAGATACTTTATGAAAAAAATGCAGATGAAAAATTTGCACCTGCATCCGTAACAAAAATTATGACTATGTTAATTACAATGGAGGGTATAGATAGTGGGAAAATTAAATTAGATGATAAGGTAACTTGCAGTGAAAATGCAAAGAAAATGGGCGGAAGTACAATGCTGTTGGACACTGGAGAAATAAGAACTGTAGAAGAGCTTTTAAAAGGTGTTGCTATAGCATCAGGAAATGATGCGGCAGTTGCTCTTGCTGAATATCTTGGAGGTACAGAAACAGATTTTGTTACTATGATGAACAAAAGAGCAGAGGAACTAGGAATGGTTAATACAACTTTTAAAAATTGCAATGGATTACCAGCAGATGGACATTTATCTACAGCAAAAGATATAGCAATAATGTCTAAGGAATTATTAAAGCATCCAGTAGTTCTAAAATATACAGGAACTTATATGGATTCTATATCAGAAGGAAGAAGAGCTCCAATAGAACTTGTAAATCATAATAAATTAGTTAGATTTTTTGAAGGCTGCGATGGACTAAAAACAGGATTCACAAATGAAGCTAAATATTGCATTAGTGCTACAGCTACAAGAAGTGGAGTGAGAATGTTAAGTGTAATTATGGGAGCTCCAACTTACAAAATAAGAAATCGTGATGCAGGAGTTTTACTTAATTATGGATTTTCAAAATATGAAGGTAAAAAGCTTGTAGCAAAAGATGAAGAAATAGACAAGGTATATATGGATGAACAAACTGATAAATTCTTTATGGCAATGGCAAAAGATGATTTAACAGTTATATTACCAAAGGGAGCAAATAAAGAGCTAGAAAAGAAAATTGTTATTGATGAATTAAAGAAAGAATACAAAGCAGGAGATATAGTTGGGAAATATGAAGTTTATTTAGGCGAAGAAAAAGTAGGAGAAGTAGAAATATATTGTGATAGAGATATAAAGAAAGGTAATATATTTGATAATATTAAATACAATATTAAAAGTTTATTTGAAAAAGGTGTTTAAACAAAATACTATACTATAGACTATAATCAACAACATTTAAAAACATAGCTCAATAAAAAGAGTCAATCTTAATTATTGAGCTATATTTATATGCAATTATAAATTTAAATATAGTATTTTATAAGGGATCATTGAATATTTCTTGTTTTGAGTTGTTTAAATTGTTATTATATATATATT
>Ga0183100_1000226_pt1 | contig 64308 bp, 57 predicted proteins | sample Biomet2_FD_127789 | JGI IMG/M metagenome (GOLD analysis project Ga0183100, IMG submission 127789) | Microbial communities from bioreactor (seeded with anoxic lake sediment) at LBNL, California, USA - Biofuel metagenome 2 | ecosystem: Engineered > Bioreactor > Anaerobic > Unclassified ...
CAGAAGCAACACAATTTTTTTGTTAAAATCAATGAGCAAGTTTCGAATATACTCAATTTGATTGCCATCAAGCTCCCAAATGGGTGTTCCATCAAACTCATCATTCATTTCGATGTTATTTATTTTCAAATCATCTGCCACCAGTAAGCCCTCAACAAAAGACGTTTTGGTAAGCTCGCTTAAATCAGCACTAATATTATACATGACAAATCCCTCCTCTTTTTTATATCACACAAATTTCACAAGTTCCGTCACAACAATGGTTCTTTTCATACTGCGCCATATCAATCGGTTTGCCGTCAAACAATAGTCTAGACCAATGACAGGAATTGCAATTGGGATTGTGGCAGATGAAAAAGAGTGGATTCTCTTTCAAAATAGTAAGGGCAATGTCAAAAAGCTTAGGAATATCGACGACCTTGACAACCGCCTGACCTATAACACCTTCGACCATGGCTCCTCCGCGCCTTAAATAAGGCGTGATGGCCAAAAAATCACGATGCCCGGGCGGGAATTTTTTAAGCGTAAAGACGTCTTGATCCTTTAAATACGTAGGTGCTGGTATATCCAGCGTGCGCAAATAAATGGCATCAATTTCTTCTTCTAATGTATGCATGATGGTGTTTCGATCCATATCCACGCCCAAAAGCAGTACTTTACCTTTTAGCATACGAAGTTTCTCATATGGTGTACCCGTACCGCAACCAGTTTCGCAAGTTTCATGATCCCTTGTTAAAAATTCCGCATATTTGCCAATTGCTGTTACTGAATGCACAGGGTGTAGGCTTCGATAGGCGCCGGCGCGCTTTCTAAACTGCTCAGATATATCGCCAACGGCTGACGGTGACGTGTCCGCGTCAAATGGAGAGCCCCACCCAGTAAGCGTTGACATTGAGATGGTTCCTTCCGGACCAACGGCTTCGAGCAAAGCATCTATCACCGTGTCAGCCCCACCCTCCACATAGCCCATACTGGTCAGCGAGCTATGCACGAGCAGCACGTCCCCTTCGGAAACATCCATAAGTTTTAAACTGTACATGATATCTTCTTTATTTACGGTTTTCACAAAATCCACCATCCTTTTTAAATTTACTCTATTTCAGCAATTGCCCGACACGGTGCACAGCTTGTGCCAGGAATGTTGATAGGCAAAACAGTTAATAAAAATTTTCGGGACTTAATCTCTTCCGCATGAATGCAAGGCGCCAACATCAAAATGTCGGCCTCGTAAAATTCTTTAAAAAAACCTTCCGGTTTCTCTAGGTTTTCCCATCTTGGAAAATCGCTCCCCAATAAAAACGGTTTCTTTTCGATGAGCCATTTCATGGCATCATATGTAAAGTATGGTGAAAGGTCAAGATAAAACGTCTCATCCCAATACCGCCCCCAGCCCGTCCCAATCACCATGGCATCGCCCGGCATAATAGAAATCCCATCCGCTGCTCTCTCCAACATTTCGCGCGTAATGGCAATGCGAGCTTTCTTATTGGCAAACAGCGCCATATCCAGCATAAGGAGATGACACGGTCGTCTGTATAATTTATAAATGGGCACATCTGCTAGTAAATAGCAGTTGTCGTTGCCAAAGAAATGCGCCGGTGTTTCTAAATAAGTGCCAGTCTGGGAATGAAGCCCATCGAACGTTTCACAATACACTTGTGTTTCAACCCATGGCACTTTGGGTAAAGGCTTTAAGAGAAATCTCGGGAAAGGTTCTTCATAATTCCACATATTATCTTTAATTTCACCTGTTAAATCGACCACGCACATATTCACACACTCGCCCTCTTCTTCGAGAATTCATGACTTTTTAACCAAAAAAGTCATGACCATATCTAGAATATTATAGCATATCACCCAATATTTATCAAGTAGATTCTATTAATTACCATTCACAGAAACGAGTCTGATCGCGTATAACTATCTCGAAAAGATGGATACTAGTAGTGAAAAAATGATAAGCAGAGTATAAATTCCAAAAAAACCTGTTTTTCTTGTCTTGACAGAATTGAAAGTATCCCTTACAATAATGATATAAGAAACGGAGGTGATCAAATGGCAAACGAAAACAACGAATCAAATATCATATCACTATTTGAAGAGGATGGCACCGAGGTACAGTTTGAACATTTAGACACTTTTGAGTTGAATGGCAGTGTATACATTGCACTATTAGAAATCATTGAAACGTTTCCGGATAACAGTGATGTATGCCTATTCAAAGTTGTGAAAGATGAAAATGGTGATGAATTATTCTCGGTTATTGAAGATGATGCCGAGTTAAAAGAAGCTTTTGATGAATTTTCGAATCGCTACGAAGAAATGTATTTTTCCAGCGATGAGGACGAATAATCAAAAAAAATATTCATAAAATAGCAATATCCCTGCTATGCGCGTTTGAAAGATCCTATATTTAACCAACAGTATTTTAAAAGGGTTCTTTGCTCGGTATACGGCATATAAGCCCCCCGCCTTCGGGCGATGTTAGGGGACATATAATGTATAGCGGCTTTTACCCACCTGCTCACGCAGGTTAAAATACGGACTTTCGACGGCGGTGCAGGGTTTTTTTACACATAATTATATGGAAACTTAAAAAGCTGACATCATTTTTATATGATGCCAGCTTTGTTTTATATTTAGCAAACCTCTTATACTATGATAATGGCATAAAAAAGAAGGTTAAACTAATAGAAATCGATGAACAGTAAGTTTCTCTTCTTTTTTATTTTCAACACACAATTATATAAAAAACAACCAGTAGTATTCCTACTGGTTGTTTTTTATATTGGTATATACGTTGATTTCTAAAAATCCTTTTTTCGATAGAAAGAGGCAGATAGTGCTAAAGACAACATAAAAAGTGCCGCTAACGCGAGTATTACCAAAAACACAACCAAGCCTTGATGTGTCACAATCCAAGAAAAATCAGGATGAAAAGATAGAGGCAATTGTTTCCCAATGATAACCAATAAGTAAGGCAGCATAAAAATCCCAAACATCATGTAGCGACTCTTTTCCACGCCAAATTTATAAACAAGTGGCAGTAAAATTGTCGAAACGAAAAGCCCACCCCCTGTACATAATAAAACGGTTAGCTTGGTATCCTCCACGCTAAATCCTTTCATACCAATAGCCCATACAATTAGGCTATATACTGTTATAAGCAGAACCGCCAGCACCATTAGAATGAGCAAAAACAAATACTTGGCTAACACGATTTTCGTTCGACCAATTGGCAAACTAACCGCATAAATATCCCATTTAGAAGCCGCATCATAGGACATGGAAGTGATCGGTAGTAGCATCATCATCACCATCACAAAACCGGTAGCAAATGAAGTATTGCCGGCAGCAAATGACATAATAAAGAAAAATAAAATCATGGGAAGTAGCACTCTGCCACTTTTCCCGATGCTATAGAAATCCTTTAAAATTAATCCACGCATACTTCTTCCCCCTCTGCTAAAAATACCATAATATCTTCAATTGACGCTTTATCAATGACCATACTAGGATATTTGCTCTTTTTCGTTTCTCGGTCTTTAATAAGGGCCGAAAAGCCGAAATGATTCATCGAATAGCCTAATACATCCGATTTGTCGACAACCGAAAATTCTTCTTTGCCACCTTTTAACATACCATAATGCTCTAATAAGAGGTCCTTTTCTTCAGAAAGCAAAATCTTTCCCTTATGAATAAACGTGATATAGTCGCAAATTTTTTCTAAATCGCCAGTAATGTGGGAGGAAAACAAAATGGAATGTTCTCCATCCTCGATATATTCCAAAAACATATCCAATATCTCATGGCGCGCAATAGGGTCCAGCCCCGACGTCGGCTCGTCTAAAATAAGTAGTTTTGCATCGTGCGACATCGCTGCTGCTGCCGATAATTTCATTTTCATGCCACGCGAAAAAGATTTGATTTTTTTATTGTCTGGCAAATCGAATTTTTTTAAATAAGTATAAAAAACTTTCTTGTCAAAACGCTTATAAACATGCTGCAAAATTTGCCCTATCTCGCGTGCATTTAGTGCTTCCGAAAAATTACTCTCGTCAAATACCACGCCTAAATCCTCTTTGATTCTCTGCTCTTCTTTGATGTGGTCGCATCCAAAGACAGTTACCACGCCGCTATTACAATGTATCACATTTAAAATAGCTTTCAATGTCGTTGTCTTTCCAGCCCCATTTTCACCGACAAACCCCATAATGGTTCCTTTGGGCAATTCAAAAGAAACATTATCTAGCCTAAAGTCTTTATAGGTTTTGCATACATTTTTTAATTCCAATATGTTCTCCAACTCTACTCCTCCTTATATAAATTCTCTAACATTTGCTCAAGCTCAGAAAGTGACAAACCAGTCTGGCGGGCAATTTCAATGGCTTTTTGCAAAAAACTCTCAACATCTTTCAGTTGCTCCTCATAGATAAACTGCGTGTTTTTCTTAGCCACAAAACTGCCTTTCCCGGTAATTGTTTCGATATAGCCTTGTCTCTCAAGCTCTGTGTAAGCGCGTTTGGTCGTAATCACACTGATGCGGAGTTCTTTTGCCAAAAGGCGCATCGACGGCAGGCTATCTCCTTCTTTCAAATCATTTTGAATGATTCGTTTCTTAATTTGCGACATGATTTGCTCATATATCGGCCGCCCATCGCTGCTGCTAATCACGATATCCATTGAACTCCCCCTTTACAAAAGAGTATATTGTATATATACCATATACACAATATACTCTTTGAAATTTTATTTGTCAAGTGTTCGTGAAAAAAAGTAAAAGCTCTGCTAATATAAGCAGAGCTTTTACTAATCTAGTGAATTAATCCAATAATTGGTGTTACAATAACTTCTAAAACGAGAAATGCGATGATAGGCGATAAATCCAACATAAATCCGCCGCTACCTAAACGCGTTTTGGAAAGCAAAGCGCGAATGGGGGCTAAAAACGGTTCTGTTATTTGGTACAAAAAAGAAATAAATTTGTTTTCACGGCCAATCGGTAGCCATGAAACAATGCATCGCGCCAAAATTGAGTATTCAACGACTTGAACCAGAATAAACAACGTGGTTCTAATTGAGTATAACATCGCTACCTCCTATGGGTTTTCAATTACATTCCGCCAAACAAACTTTTACTGCGCAATTCATCTTTGAAATCTCCCATAATACCAACATTATAAGGGGTTACCAAGAAAATTCCGCTTGAAATCTTTTGGATGTTTCCGTCCAAGGCATACGTTGCGCCGCTCAAAAAGTCGACTACGCGTCTCGCAACAGCGCCATCTAGTTTTTCTAAGTTCATGACAACCGGACGTTTGGTTTTAATGTGATCGGCAATATCTCTTGACTCTTCAAAGCTTTCGATTTGCATGACGACAACATTTAATTGCGCGGTTGTATGTATTTTGACGATTTTGCCTTTCTTATTTTTGCCAAAGGTTTCAAAATCGTCCTCCACCTCTTCCGGCTCTTCTTCTAAAAAGTCATCATCAAAATCCTCATCGTCTGCCATACCCAACATTGTTTTAAACTTGTCCATTACACCCATTTTGTAGCCCTCCTATATTTTTTTGCTATAATCGCGTTTACCAAATATCGCACTTCCGACTCTCACCATATTGGAGCCTTCCTCTATTGCCACTTCATAGTCGCCACTCATGCCCATTGATAAATACTGCATATGGATATTTCCACTTTGCTCTTGTTTAATCTGGTCGAACAATTGGCGAATGCCTCTAAAATAGGGGCGGTTTTCATTTGGATCCACTACATAAGGAGCAACCGTCATTAAACCTTTCACGCAAATATTCGGCATCGTCTTCGCCTGTTCAATCATCTCATACACGGTGCCAGGATTGATACCAAACTTACTCTCTTCGCCAGATATATTAACTTCCAAAAGCACATCGCAAACGAGATCATATTTTGCCGCTTCACGATTGATTTCAGAAAGCAATTTCACGGTGTCGACCGAATGAATCATTTTTACTTTATCCACAATATATTTCACTTTATTGGTCTGCAAATGACCAATCATGTGCCAATTTAGTTTAGATTTTACGGTATCAATTTTTGAAAGCATTTCCTGCACGCGATTTTCGCCTGCATCGGTAATGCCGCAATCAATAGCCGCATCAATACACGAAACATCAAAATTTTTAGTCACGGTAATGAGTGTCACATCCTCCGCTACTCGACCAGAACGTTTAGCTGCTACGGCGATATTTTCCCGAACCGTTTCTAAATTTTCTTTTATGCCAGCCATATATTTCACCAACCTATTTTAATAATTTACCATCGTAAATATTTTTGCCCTCCACAATGACTGAATCGTATAGGGACAACGCATCTTTATTGGTGCCATCTTGTTTAATTATAGCAATATCTTGCCCATTAATCAATATCTGAGCTTCTTTAAATTTTGCAATACCACCGCTGTCAATGAACACACCAGTTTTTCCATTATCAACATGAATGGAACTTTTTTTAACGACAAAACCCTGATATGTATTTTTAATAAGCTCTACCACTGTCTGACGAACGTGATACATACCGCCAATAGATGCCAACGATGAGCATGTCACGACCACTTTTCCATTTTCCCCAGCCGATATTTTTTCAATTGTAGCCTCTGCTTTATTGGTCGATAAACTTGGGAAACGCAAATTCACCTGGCTCCCCACTTTCAAATCGGAAATCTCTGACTGCGGAACAGTAACTGCCACATACCAAGTAAAATCGTCAGCAATCTTATACTGATGTATGTTTTTGGTTGCATTTTTGGTTTCCGCCAAATATCCTTTTAGGGAAGATGGCGTGAGAGTTTCGATCACACTCGGTGTCAGCTTGCTTTCAAACCCATCTGTTGATGTAACGAAAACGCCTGATTTCGGCGAATATACGGGCGTGTAGCTCGTTGAAATTTGATTAGCAATTTTATCGCGTTGCGCCTGCAAAGACGTCAATTTCGCATCTTCTTTTCCCCCAGATGATGAGTCGGTTTTCGAAAGCGACACCAATTCACTTTTTATACTGGCCATTGAAGCGGCATCTTTTTCATAAATCAGCTGGGAAATTTCCTGCGCATCCTTTTTAATTTCGGTTTCCACGGCTACCTTATCATCTTTATCGATGCTAGTCGCCTGAACATTCAACTCATTAATCTGCTTGTCCAACGAATTTAATGTATCGATAAGACCAAGCGAGGTCTTGTCCGAATAAAGAGCTGCAATTTTCTCGTGATTGGCCACGCGAGCACTATCCTCTACGTAGCTATATATATTTTCATTAATATCATACGGTGTTTCACTGCGGATAAATAGGCCCTTGCCTTTTATCATATCTTCATACTCCGAAGATACGGCCACTTCTTCTTTCACATCATCTCGCGTTTTATAAATGGTAGTGCTTACAACGACAACTATAATTAAAATAGCAACCGCCCATACGGCTTTTTTCATGTTTGCACCCCCACAAAAGAACAACAAGTTACTTGGTTAAAGCGACACCATTATATCACACAGAACCCATATTGTAAAGCCTTTCATGGACACAATCCACCACATATTGGAATTTATTTTCCATGTTAGCATCAATCCAGCAAATGCTTTTATCCCGACGAAACCAGGTAAGTTGGCGTTTCGCATACCGACGAGACTGTTTTTTTATAATTTCTTTGGTTTCAGTAAGCGTGGCAAGTCCGCGCAAATAATCGACCGTTTCCTTATAACCAATTCCTTGCATGGCAAGGCACTTAGGGCTGTATCCCATTTTAAGAATGCCGCGCACTTCCTCCAAAAGCCCCGCTTCAAACATCATATCCACACGCCGATTGATTCTCTCATATAGCGCTGATCGCTCGTAATCGATGATAAAGGTAAAAGCTTCATAGGGCGAATTTTTTGCCAAAGTATCCTGCTCCGTTTTCGTCCTGTGCGATGTGTGGTAAATTTCAAGCGCACGTACGACGCGCTTTGTATCATTCGGATGCAAATTTTGGGCACTCTGTGGGTCAACTTTGCTAAGCTCAGCTAGTAAGTATTCGCCGCCTTTTTCTAGGGCTAATTTATGAAGATGCGCACGAAACTCGAAATCGACGTTGCCTGGTGCAAAATCAATATCCTGCAAAAAAGATGAAATGTAAAGCCCCGTTCCGCCCACCATGACCGGAATTTTCCCTAGGTCATACAAAAAGTCGGCACATGCTTTTGCATCTTTCACATATTCCGCTACCGAATAAGGGGTGGCGGGATCTAAAAAATCCAACATATGATGGGTAATACCATCCATCTCTTCTGGAGTTGGTTTCGCACTTCCTATGTTTAGATAGCGGTAAATTTGCACGCTATCTGCTGAAATAATTTCGGTGTTAAACGCCTTAGCCACCTCGATAGAAAGCGCTGTCTTTCCCGAAGCAGTCGGACCAGTTATGACAATAATCGGTTTTTTATCAGACAATTCGGAAAAACCCCTTCTCAATCTCTTTTTTACTCATGGTCAGCAAAATCGGTCTGCCATGCGGACAGGTATTCACATCTTCTAATGCTAACACATCGGCAAATAACTTTTCCATTTCCACAAAAGACATTTTGTCATGCGCTTTGATGGAGCAGCGGCAAGCAATCATATGTAAAGCTTTCAGGGTAATCGTTTTTTCTTCACCTTTTGTTTCCACAACATTTAACATATCTAAAAATACAGTTTTCAGTTGACCAATATCAAGTCCTTGCGGAGCCATTCTCACAATAACCGCTCCACTCCCAAAATCTTCGGTTTCAAACCCGATACGATTAAAAAACGCCAAATTGTCCAGTACTTTTTGATACTCCACTGGTGACAGATCAATCGTAACTGGCTCTATAAGCATTTGGGAATATGTTTTTTTTGACTCGTATTCTTTTTTTAGTCGTTCAAAGTTAAGTCGCTCATGAGCCGCATGTTGGTCTACAAATAATAAGTCTTCCCCATTTTCGACTAACAAATACGTAGAAAAAAGCTGACCCAAAATCCGTGTATCATGTGGTTTTGGCTCTGCAAAAGAAATCTGCTCTTTTGGTGTCAAGACTTCCTGAGATGTAGGCATAGCAGAAACTAACGGTCTGCTTACCTCCGTACCGCCTTCCCCTTCCAGTTTCTCTGGGGCAGATGGCAAAGCAACAGGCGATTCACTGGCTTTTGAAACTGCTTCTTTATCCCATACCGTTTTCACATCAAAAGATGTCTGTGGCATCAATGGTGCCTTGACCTGATACGGCACCCTATTCGCCTCTTTAATAGGAAACACTTGCTGGGATGGCTTTGTTTGATAGACCATTTTAGCGCTCGTGGGTTTCGCGTCTGCCTTTTGGGTAGAAGTCGCTAAATTATAAACCACTTGGTTTTGCCCCAAAGCGTTTTTAACGCCCCAATATACCACATCAAATATTTCACGTTCGTTTGAAAACTTTACTTCAAGCTTAGACGGATGAACGTTGACGTCCACCAAAGCAGGATTCACATCAATATTGAGACAAAACACGGGGAAATTTCCGGCGACTACTTTTTCCTTGCACGCTTCTTTGACCGCCGCGCTTAAAATGGAGCTTTTAATATAACGATGGTTCACAAAAAAGCTCTGATAATTGCTGTTTTTCCGCACAATATTGGGTGCCACAAAAAGGCCGCCCACTTTAGCGTATTCATTCTCATAATCGACAGCACGAGCATTTTCGCTATATTCTTTGCCATAGAGCACATAGAGAGAATTTGTCAGGCTATTATCTCCTGGGGTAAAAAATTTGATAGTCCCGTTATCCGAATATTTAAACGAAATGTTTGGATAACAAAGGGCATAGCGCAAAAGAATGTCGCCTATGTATCCCGCTTCGGTGCTATCTTTTTTTAAAAACTTCATACGTGCCGGCGTATTATAAAAGAGGTCCTCCACCATGATGGTCGTTCCCTCTGCGCCGCCTTTATCACAAATATCCAACAGTTCGCCGGCTTCCATTTCCATAAAAGTCGCAAACTCGTCTTCCTTTGTTTTGGTAGTGATCTTTATTTTTGACACAGCGGCAATGCTCGCTAATGCTTCGCCGCGAAATCCTAAGGTATAGATGGCATCGAGGTCGGAAGCTTTCCCAATTTTGCTAGTAGCATGAGGCAGAAAAGCATAAGGAACATCTTCGCGCGCAATGCCACAACCATTATCGGAAATCATCATAGATTTGACGCCACCGTTTTTAATCGCAATTTGAATTTTAGTCGCACCGGCATCAATGGCATTTTCCACCATATCTTTAACGGCGGCCGCCGGTCTTTCCCCTACTTCGCCTGCCCCCATTAAATTCGACACGCTTTCATCTAGCACATGGATATTTTTCATGATTCCCTACCCTTCTATAAGTTTCTCGCACGATTCACCAGTTCATTAAGCTTCGCTTGCGCCTCCAAGGGCGACAAAGTAAGCACTTCCACCTTTTTAATATCGTCCATTAGCGCATCGGCTGCCATCAGTTCCATCGGAAGAGCTGCGCTTTCCCCGCTTTTTTTCGATATTTTCGTATGTTCGTGGCTGTTACCCTCTTCTAAGGTTTTTAGAATCTGTTTTGCACGGTTTACGACATCTTTCGGGATACCGGCAAGTAACGCCACTTCAACGCCGTAACTATCGTCCGCTCCCCCGTGTATAATTTTACGCAAAAACGTAATATCATCGCCGCGCTTTTTCACCGCTACGGAGAAATTTTCTATATCGTCATACTGATTTTCAAGTTCCGTGAGTTCATGATAATGAGTCGCGAAAAGCGTCTTGGCTTTGATTTTCTTTTCGATATATTCAGTAACGGCCCATGCAATGGACAGTCCGTCATAGGTACTGGTGCCACGACCAATTTCGTCTAAAATGAGGAGGCTCTTCGATGTAGCATTTTTTAAAATATGGGCTACTTCGTTCATTTCGACCATGAACGTACTTTGACCGGTTGCCAAATCATCGGACGCCCCTACCCTCGTAAAAATCTTATCTACCACACCGATTTTCGCGTAGGACGCCGGCACGAAACTACCGATTTGCGCCATGAGCGCAATAAGCGCCACTTGCCTCATATAAGTGGATTTACCCGCCATATTCGGTCCTGTTATAATACCAAGGCGGCTTCTTTGATTCAAATTCGTATCGTTCGGTACAAAAAGTTCATTTTTCAGCACGACTTCCACAACAGGGTGACGCCCATCGGAAATCACCATTTCATCGGACATATCGACAACAGGGCACACATAATTTCTCTCCTGTGCCACCTTTGAAAATGAACACAACACATCGATAGTCGAAAGCACCTCAGCCATGTTTTTCAGGCGATTGATTTCAGCGCGGAGCTTATCCAAAATTTCGGCATACAATGTCTCTTCCAACATGATACGCTTTTCTTTTGCCGTCATAATGGTGTTTTCAATTTCCTTTAATTCCGGTGTGACGTACCGTTCTCCATTCGTCAGCGTCTGTTTTCTAATATAGGTTTCGGGCACATTTTTAACATTGCCACGACTTACTTCTATGTAATAGCCAAACACGCGGTTATAGCCGATTTTTAGGTTTTTGATATCGGTTGTTTCACGCTCTTTCGCCTCAATTCCGGCAATAATGCCGGCCGCATCGGTCATGATATGTTTATATTCGTCCACTTTATCGTGGTATCCTTCTTTGATAACGCCCCCATCTTTTGCCGTAATCGGTGCATCTTCACAGATGGCTTTTTCAAGAAGATTATAAATATCGCCCAACGTATCAAAACGATTGTATAGATTCTTCAAAAGCTCACCCTTATAGGGTTCAAGCAGTGTTTTTAATGCAGAGAGCCCACAAATGGATGCCTTTAAAGAAAGAAGATCACGCGGCGTGGCGCTTCCTAGAGATATGCGCGTAATAAGACGTGCAATATCATAAACACCTGACAGCACTTCCCTGATTTCCTCCCGTCCTGTCATGTTTTTCGAGAACTCATCCACAGCAAAACTTCTGCGAGATATGAGAGGCGGATTAATAAGCGGTTTTTCAATCCACGTTTTTAGAAGACGAGCCCCCATGTTTGTTTTGGTTTTATCCAAAACCCATAAAAGCGAACCTTTTTTTTCATTTTCGCGCATCGTGGAAACGAGTTCCAAGTTCCGCCTTGCCGTCATATCCATCTGCATATATTCTTCCGTTTCATAGTAGCTTAACGTATCCATGAAAGAAAGCGCTGTTTTTTGGGTTTCGAGCAAATAATCAAGCGCCGTGTACACAGCGCATACAAGAACAGGCTTGTCCATCACATTTAATAGACACTCCTCTTTAAAAATCTCACGAATAAGAACTTTTGCATTCTCTGGTGTAAATCCCCCCGAAAAATCTTCCTGACATCCATACACATTTTTCGTAAACGTCTCTTTGATAGTCGCCCCATAAAGCTCCATCGCCAGTGGATTTACAATACATTCGCTGGGAACATACCGCGCGATTTCATTAAAAAGCGCCTCTTTTCCTTTAGACGCCTCCACATGCGTAGCATACACCTCACCAGTTGATATATCGCAAAAGACCAGACCGATATCGGTTTCCTCAGCATAAATGACGCACAAATAATTGTTGGCCGTTCCGTCCAATAAATCGAGGTCAGTGATCGTACCAGGGGTCACAATACGGATCACATCGCGCTCCACCAAATTTTTCGTCGCTTTCGGGTCCTCCATTTGTTCACAAATGGCAACCTTATATCCCTTTTCCACTAATCTTGCTATGTAACCGGACGCACTATGAAAAGGCACGCCGCACATTGGCGCTCTATCCTCTAGCCCACAAGCGCGCGACGTTAATGTAAGTTCCAATTCTTTCGATGCCAAAACGGCATCTTCAAAAAACATTTCATAGAAATCGCCCAAGCGAAAAAACAAAATGCAACCTTTATACTTTTCTTTTAAATCCCGATACTGCTTGAGCATCGGGGAAAGTTTTTCTTCCATTTAACGCACTCCTTAATGACAACCATTGCAGGAAGCACATCCGCCGGAACAACCTTCCTGCGCCTCTTCCCCTGTTATATAAAAATTCAAAACACTGTTAACGTCAGAAATCATCGTGTCCATCTCTTTTTTGCAAGCCAAATACTCCGAAATCACGGGATGCGCGGCAACCTTTTCATACTCCTTATCAATTTTATCGCGCACGGCCTCGAGTTTTTCTTTGGTAAGTCCGCCTTCTTTTGCCTCATTAATCCATTTATCGTGATTCTCCTGATAGGCGGCAATAAGACTTTGCGCCTCCACATCTGCCATCTGTATAAGCTCTGCAGCTTTCGCTTTTTTCATCGTTTGGCTCTCTTGGATAGCCAACCCTAATTCTTTTACTTTTTCTAAAATGTTTTCTTCCATGTTCATTCTCCTTTATATAAGTTCGCCTAAAAGGCTCCATGTATGTGCTTCTATAATTTTAACGTTTACCATCTGACCAATTAAATCACGACTGGCAGAGAAATTGACCACTTTGTTGGTATCGGTTCGTCCCGTTAAGAAGTCAGGATTGTTTTTGCTCTCGCCTTCGACTAATACCCTGCACACTCTGCCTAGATACGCTTCGTTTAATTCTTTAGATATTTCATTTTGCACTTCCACTAATTTCTCAAACCGTTTTTGTTTATCTTCGCGCGTAAAAGGCTCTTCGATAGAGGCGGCTGGTGTCCCCTGACGCTTCGAATAAATAAACGAATAAATGCTATCAAACCTAACCGTTCTAAGGACATCCAGTGTATCTAAAAACTCCTCATCCGTTTCGGTAGGGAATCCGACGATAACGTCGCTCGACAAGGCCATGTCGGGCATTTTCTCTTTCACACGCCTGATTTTGTCTAAATACTGCTCTTTCGTATATTTGCGATTCATTTCTTTTAATACGCGGTCGTTGCCCGCCTGAAACGGCAGATGCAACATGTGGCATACTTTCTCTTCGCGCGCTATCGTATCGATTAATTTATCACTGATATCCTTAGGATGCGATGTCATAAATCGAACGCGCCAAATCCCATCGATTCGGCACACTTCTGATAAAAGGTCGGCAAAATCCATGTCAAAATCCGCATCATGACCATATGAGTTGACATTCTGCCCCAAAAGCGTAATTTCGCGGCAACCATCAGCGGCAAGTGTACGAATTTCTTCTAACACTTTCTCAGGGCGACGACTTCTTTCTCTGCCGCGCACATAAGGCACAATGCAGTATGAGCAAAAGTTGTTACAACCATACATGATGGATACCCACGCTTTAAATGTTTCATCGCGGCGCGTCGGCAAATCTTCAGCGATGGCGCCATCGCTGTTTTCCACGCAAATTATGCGCCCATGGTTCACCTCAATTTGATACAAGAGTTCAGAAAACTCATATAGTGCATGCGTACCAAACACCAAATCGACATGTCGATACTTTTTTCGAATAGTGCTGGCTATGTGTTCCTGCTGCATCATGCACCCACATACCCCAATAATGAGAGCAGGATTTTGAGTTTTTAAAGCCTTTAGCGCACCCAGTTTTCCATATACTTTTAATTCCGCATTTTCACGAACGGCACATGTGTTATATAAAATAAAGTCTGCTTCTCTAGCATTCTGTGTCAGTTCATAACCCACATCCGTCAAAATTCCTTTAATTTTTTCGGAATCATTTTCATTCTGCTGGCAGCCATACGTTTCGACAAATGCTTTTTTGCATCGCCCTGTGCGATGGTAAAACTGTTCCATTAATTCCTTTAGTTTCTGCCTAAATTCTTTTTGTCTTTCTAGTTTTTCCGGTTCTATGTAAACATTGGCTTTTTTCAAGAAATACACCCTTTTTTTACAAAAATTTTCATACACGAATACTAAAATTATAGCATAAAATCGCAAATTATAAAAGAGTATTTTAAAAAAACGCACGGAAAGCTAGACCAATTTCCGTGCGTTCTATTTACAGTTTTTTGATTGACACTGCTCCGCAATGATCCAAAATGTCGCAAACTTGATTGGTCTTATTGTTATCGACTTTCACCGTCCATACAATTTGTCCTTCCGCAACCTCAGTAGAATACTTGTCAATGAGCTTGCCTTCTTTCAAATTTCCGGCATAAAAATCTGGAAACACTTTAAGACCAGTATACGGCAAAGAAGTTCCTTCTGCAGTCTGTATATTGTTGTATCCTATTATGAGGGAATGCTTATCATAATCTCCATTGTCTTGTATATCCGCATCCAGTTCGTTTTCATAAAGCTCTTTTTGATAAAATGCCATATCAGAAACATCAACGTGGTTTTTCCCAATTTGATAGCTAGCGTTTTCCGCCGCCGCAAAGTCATTAAAAATTGCGACAATTTTTTTTCTTGCCATTTTTCCACTTCCTTTACATCTCTATTTTGTGAAAAAACAGCGTTTTTATACGCGAATTTTGTTAAACCCTATTATAGGGAGTTCCATTTAAAAAGGCATGTATATTCGAGCGACAGATAGTAATGAGTCTTTCTTTTGCCTCATTGGTTGCCCAAGCAATGTGCGGCGTTATCATTATATTTTTCGCATGCAAAAGTGGGTTCTCTTCCTTTGGCGGCTCAGTGGATAATACATCCACCGCTGCTCCTGCAATACGCCCATTATTTAACGCGGTAGCCAAATCTTTCTCGCAAATGACTGGTCCACGCGCTGTATTGATAATAAATGCCGTTTCTTTCATAAGATTGATACTTTCTTTGTTAATCATACCGTGGGTTTCATCATTTAATGGTACATGGATGGTGATAAAATCCGATTCTTTATATAACGTAGGCAAATCGCACCATATAAGCCTCTCAATATTGACATCATCCTTTTCATGGCGGCTATATGCCAAAATATTCATGTCAAAAGCTGATGCCACGCGACAGACAGACTTGCCAATCGCGCCCATACCAATAACGCCAATCGTTTTTCCCGAAAGCTCAAAAATCGGCTCTTCCAAAAACGTAAAATCGGATGACGAAGCCCATTTCCCGATTTTAACCGCGGTGTTGTGCTCCGAAATTTTGCTGGCAAATGATAATATAAAAGCAAATACATGCTGCACAACGGAATTAGTGGAATAGGCAGGAATGTTCGTGACAACAATATTTTTCCCCGCCGCATACGCCGTATCAATCACATTGTATCCCGTTGCGAGTACGCCAACGTAGACAAGCTTCGGGCATTTTTCTAACACCTCGTTTGTCAGTACTACTTTATTGGTAAGCACTATTTCGGCATCATAAATGCGCGCCAATACGTCTTGGGGACTTGTTCGGTCAAAACATATAACATCACCCAAATCGGAAAACTTTGCTTTCATTGTCTGATTGTCATATAAGGTAAACCCATCTAAAATCACAATTTTCATAGCTGTCACTCCTTATTTGCCTACACAAAACCGCGAAAAAATGCGGTCAACAATTTCTTCGGTTACACTTTGTCCAACGATCTCGCCTAAATCGGAAATGGCATCGTTTAAATCCACGCAAACTAGATCAACACATTCGCCGCTTTTAAGCGTGTTAAGGCACAATGTTAAATGTTCTTTTGCCCTTATAAGTGCTTCTTTATGTCGTTCGTTGGTAATATAATCGCCCATATTCTGTGAAACAATACCACTGAAAAACAAATGGCGTATGACAGACAAAAGTTCTCCTTTTCCCTCTTCGGTTTTGGCCGAAATTTTGATGATGGGCGCATCCTGTGCCAATGTCTTGACAGCATCCTCGGATAGCTTACTATCCAAATCCGTTTTGTTGAGCACGACAATCCGCTTTTTATCTTTTGATTTTAAAAACACGTCCCGATCCTGCTCGGATAGCTTATCACTACTGTCTAATACCAGCATGACTAAATCGGCCTGATTGATATATTCGTACGAGCGCTCAATACCGATGCGCTCCACATCGTCGTGTGATTGACGAATCCCCGCCGTATCGGCAAGGCGCAAAGCAAAATCGCCTAAGTCAATCTGCTCTTCTATAACATCGCGCGTCGTGCCGGCTATATCGGTTACAATAGCGCGGTCACTCCCAGCGAGCATATTAAGAAGCGATGACTTGCCCACATTGGGCGACCCAACAATGGCTGTCAAAATGCCGTCTTTCATAAATTTTGCCGCTTTGGCAGAAGAGATGAGTTCCTCTATTTGACTGACAATACGAGAGAACTTTTCAATCAAATCGTTTATTTCATCGGCGTTGTAGCCCTCGTCCACATAATCGATGCTGACACCAATGGCGGCGGCAATGTCCAAAAGATCTTCACGCATATCAGAAATTTTGTGCGATAATCGTCCTCCCAATTGGGACACCGCATTCGTATGCGCCGGCGTCGTTTTGGACTCGATGATGTCAATGACCGCTTCAGCCTGTGCCAAATCCATTTTTCCATTTAGAAAGGCTCGTTTTGTAAATTCACCGGGACCTGCCAGTCGAGCGCCCGCACTAACAAGAGACGACAAAACCGCTTTCGCGGAGATATTCGACCCATGTACGCTGATTTCCACCACATTTTCTCCCGTAAAGGTACGGGGACAATGCATGACCGTGAAAAGCGCCTCGTCTATTACAACGTCCGAATCACACTCAAGCACTTTCCCATAATGCACGGTATGGCTCGGCGCATCCATTAAATTCTTGTTGCCTTTATAAATTTTCTGCGCAATAGCAATCGCATCCTCGCCACTGACACGTATTAAGGCGATTCCACCAGTTCCCATTGGCGTTGAAATCGCAGCAATTGTATGTTCCATTTATTCACCTACTTTAAATTTTCTTATGTACGTTATAAAATCGTTAAATCAATAATTTGAGGGCGGTTGAAAAGCCTAATGGGGAAAGCGCTTCTCCCAAGTCCGCGGGCAACACATAGCTTAGGCTTGGTGCCGTAAATGCCATCCGTATATTTTGGGAAAAATCCCTGTCCCGGTGCAAAAACGGCACCGACAAACGGAAGGACAAATTGTCCACCATGTGCATGACCAGCAAACATCATATCGAACGAATAGTTTCCGTAAGACCTCTCGCCAATTAGCGAGTAATTCTCCGGATAATGTGACATGACAAACCGTATGCCCTCTTTTTGCGAAAGTTCTGAAAAAAGAGGACCGTAATCCGTGTAAGCCTCCGAATCCGTCGTACGCTTGCCATAGCCTTCATAGGCTTCTATCTTCTCATTAAATCCCAGAACATGAACCGCATTATCCGCAATCTCCACGGTTTCAATTTGATTTTCCAGCACATGAATGCCACTTTGCCTTAACTTCTTCACGATTCTCTCATACCATCCCGACTGATGTTCATTATTGCCCGCTATAAAGAACACCGGACACATGTTGGCAAGCTCGCCCATAAAAAAAACACTCTTTTCAATGTTCTTGCCATCATCATCAATCAAATCGCCGGTATATACCACCATATCCGGCTTGATGGTTTCGATTTTCTCGATTAATTTTTTATTGCCTTTTCCAAACTGTTTGCCATGAAGGTCGGAAATATGCACAATTTTCATAGAATGCCTTAAATTTAAGTTGACCGCATAATGCGATACCATGAGTACGTCATTTTCAAAATATATGAACAGACAAATAGCGGCTAGTAGCAAAACAATTCCGATTATTATACCCCACATAATACGTTCCTTTCCTATCATATCAACGAATGTTTATCTGAATATTATACCCTGCTTTATAGAAAAATTCAAATTTTATAACAAAAGTGCCTTTTAGAACATCTAAAAGGCACTTCATCACCAAAAAGGATCAATCTTTTATTCTTCGTAAATGTGCGTAGCATCTAATACTTCCACATCATTTTGCAAAAAAGCATCGATGGCTTCTTCTGGTTTATCCACGCGCAAAATGGCACGCGCACTATTACCGTCACAACCCTTAGCAAAAGAATACGCATATTCGATGATGATACCGGTGTCTTTCAAGACGTCAACCGCTTTGGAAAGCCCCCCTGGGCTATCTTCCACCGCCACCGCAATAACAGAAGTGGATTTTACGGTAAACCCTTGCGCTTTTAATGATTTTTCTGCTTCAGTAGGATGATCCACAATCATACGCAAAATACCGAAATCCGTCGTATCAGCAATACACATCGCAATAATGTCGATGTTGTGATCCGCCAGCGTTTTCAAAACGGAACTTAATCTCCCAAATTTGTTTTCAACAAAAACTGAAATCTGTTTTACTAACATAAGCTTCCACTCCTTCTACATAATAGTTTTCCCTAGATGTTTTATATTATGATAAGTGCCTTTTATCGATGACACGCTTTGCTTTTCCCTCGCTTCGAGCAATCGTTTTAGGTTCTACCAAAGTAATCTTAGCCGAAATACCGAGCGTACTCTGCATAGCCGCGCCGATTTCTTTGCTAATTTTCTCCACATATTTGACGGAATCCGAAAATCCTTCTTCTGATAGCTCCACTTGCACTTCTAATGTATCTAAATTATTCTTTCGATCGACGATAATCATATAATGAGGCGCTGTTTTACCAACGTTCAATAAAACCCCTTCAATTTGGGATGGGAATACATTGACACCACGGATAATGAGCATATCATCACTACGACCGCTAGGCTTTGCCATTCTGGCAAAGGTGCTACCACACGCGCATTTGTCAATAGTCAGTGACGTAATATCCTTTGTACGATAACGAATGAGAGGCAGACCCTCTTTGGTAATCGTGGTAAACACGATTTCGCCTTTTTCACCATACGGCAGCACCTCTTCGGTAACGGGGTCGATGATTTCGGCAATGAACATATCTTCTTGAACATGCAGTCCGTTTTGGCATTCACATTCAAAGGACACACCAGGACCCATGATTTCGCTAAGACCATAAATATCATACGCTTTGATACCAAGTTTATCTTCAATTTCGCGGCGCATTTCCTCTGTCCATGGTTCGGCGCCAAAAACACCTGACTGCAATTTAATTTTATCTTTTAACCCTCTTGCGATGATTTCTTCTGCCAAATACAAGGCATAAGACGGCGTGCAAGCGATATTTGTGACCCCGAAATCCACCATCGTCTGGATTTGGCGAGCCGTATTACCAGTAGAAGTCGGCACAACAGATGCGCCCAATTTCTCAACGCCGTAATGTGCGCCAAGACCACCGGTGAACAAACCATATCCATAAGACACTTGAACGATAGACTTTTTGGTCGCTCCAATATTCGTCAAAGCTCTTGCTATCAAATCAGCCCACATATCAATATCATTGGCGGTATAGCCGACAACCGTTTGCTTTCCAGTCGTGCCGCTCGACGCATGAATCCTCACGATATCCTCCATATCCGTGGCAAACAAACCAAATGGATAGGTATCGCGCAAATCCGTTTTATAGGTAAACGGAAGCTTATGTAAATCTTCGACGGACTTGACATCTTCTGGCGTCATTCCGATTTTATCCATCTTCGCACGATAATGCGGAACGTTATCATAAACATTTTTGACTAATTTAATGAGTCGCTCTGACTGCAGTGCTACTAATTTATCACGCGACATGCTTTCAATTTCTGGCTGAAACATTTTTTATCACCCTTTTTATATTAAATCTTCACCATTAAAAATTGGCTCTTTTGTCAAATTTATAGTACCATATTTTTTAATATATTGCAACAAAAAAACTGCCGTTCGTTTAGGAAAGGCAGTTTGAATTTGTGGTCTTATTTCTGCTCTTTTTCCCACCAAAGGCAGGGTAAAAGCTCAGAAAGCGGTTTTATGACGTCGTCATCAACCATCACTTCCGCTTTAATGTTTTCATGGTTAATTTGATATATCAGTTCTCGGCAGCGCCCACACGGCGGGATAATCATATCTTCTGTTACCGCCACAATCTTTGCAATATGTGACTCCCCATGAAGTAACATTTGCGAAATGGCACTATGCTCGGCACAAAATCCCATGCCACAATCGGTATCGATATTGATGCCAGTATAGATATGGCCCATATCGGTCAAAAGCGCACATGCGACAATACCGGCGCTGCATTGCGGCGACAAATTTTCGCGCGGATAGACAAGTTTCCGTGAAACTGCCAATAGTTCATCAAATCCCATAATTTCTCCTTATGATTATGCCTCATATCCTTTTTTGAAGGCTTCGATGTTCACATCAACAAACTGAGGTTTTACTGTCGTTTTAATAGCATCGATCCACTTTTCGTAAGGAATGGTGCTATTTTTAGCTACCACACCCAAAAGCACGATGTTGACCGACTTTTTATTGCCTGCTTCCACTGCTAGGGGCAGTGCATCGATAGCGGTCACATCAATACCCTTCTTCTCTATCTTATCCAGAATATTTTGCGGATATTCCATCGCACCAGTAATAACAGGCATGGGATCGATTTTTTGTGTATTTACAATCAGTTTTCCGCCTTTTTTTAAATAAGAAATATAGCGATAAGCCTCTAACTCTTCAAATGAGAGAATCATATCCGCTTCTCCCTCTTCGATAATGGGCGAATATACTTTATCTCCATAAATAACGTATGTTACCACACTACCCCCGCGCTGTGCCATACCATGCACTTCTGACATTTTCACGTCATGTCCTTCTGAAATGGCAACTTGTCCTAGCACACGGCTAGCCAACAGAGTACCTTGTCCTCCGACACCTACGATCATTACTTTCATATTATTCACCCACCCTTTTTATCGCACCGAATTTACACATTTGCACACATAAACCGCATCCATTGCATAGTGAATCATCGATAACCACGTTGCCTTCTTCGTTAACCGAAATAGCCGGGCATCCGATTTTCATACACATTTTGCACTTTTTACAGTCACTTGTAATCTTCATGGGAGCGCCATAATGAACGCTCTTTAACAAAGCACAAGGTCTTTGCGCAATGATAACAGACGGTTCCTCTGCTGCTACTTCTTCTTTTACCACTTTTTCAAAAGCGTCCATATCAAACGGATCACAAATGCGAACGCGGTCGATACCGACAGCCTGTACCAATTTTTCTAAATCTACACTCTTAGTTGGTTCACCTTTAATGGTCTTACCAGTTGTCGGGTTATCTTGATGCCCTGTCATACCAGTAATGGAGTTATCCAAAATGATAACGGTATTATTCCCTTTGTTATACACGATATCGATAAGTCCCGTCACACCAGAATGCATAAAGGTAGAATCACCGATAACGGATACGAGGTTTTTCGAAAATTCTTTGCCGCGTGCCTTTTCCATACCGAGTGCCGCGCTGACGCTGGCGCCCATGCAGACGCAAGTATCCACAGAATTAAGTGGAGCCAAAGCACCTAGCGTATAGCAGCCGATGTCGCCGCTTACGACTAAACCTAATTTCTTCAAAACATAGTAGGTCGCTCTATGAGGGCATCCTGGGCACATAACTGGCGGACGAACGGGAATCGGCTCATCGACAGCATACTTTTCAGGAGGCTCTGTGCCAAGCACTACTTTTTTAATCGAATTAGCGGTATATTCGCCAATCATCGAAAATTTCTCTTTACCGATAACGGAAACACCTTGAATTTTGCAGTGTTCCTCGATAACAGGGTCAAGTTCTTCGATTACATAAACGGTATCTAATCCTCTAGCAAAGTTTTTAATAAGTTCGACTGGCATCGGGAAAACCATACCGAGCTTTAGGTAATTGACCTTATCGCCCAATGCTTCTTTCGCGTATTGATAGGTAATACCATCGACAATGACACCAATTTTTTTGCCGTTGTCTTCAACCTTGTTAAATTCGCAATTTTCAGCAAATTTAATGAGCGCTTTTGTACGGTCTTCTACCACGACGTGACGTTTTTGCGCCATAGCCGGCATCATAACATTTTTGCTTGGATTTTTGACATACTCTTTAACGCCAATATCGTCTCTCTCGCCTATTTCAACCAAACTTTGCGAGTGTGAAATACGGGTCGATAGTCTTAAAATAACCGGCGTATCAAACTTCTCGCTCAAGGCAAACGCCTGTTTCGTAAAAGTTAGACATTCAGCGCTATCAGATGGCTCAAGCATCGGGATTTTAGACGCTTTCGCATAATGACGCGAATCCTGTTCGTTTTGCGAACTGTGCATACCCGGATCATCTGCCACACAAATGACCATACCAGCATTCACACCTATATAGCTGACCGTAAAAATCGGATCGGCTGCCACGTTGAAACCAACGTGTTTCATACAAGTCATGGATCTTGCTCCTGCTGTAGCCGCACCAATAGCCACTTCGGACGCCACTTTTTCATTAGGAGCCCATTCTGAATATATATCGTCGTATTTGGCGATGTTTTCCGTTATCTCTGTACTAGGCGTACCGGGATAAGAGGATACAACGCGAACGCCACCTTCGTATGCGCCGCGGGCAACTGCTTCATTGCCAAGCATTAACTTCTTTTCCAATACCAAAACACCTCTTTAATTAGTTTTGTATTTATTATAGCAGAAATTCATTGCAAAATCCAGCATAAAAATGCCGTAGAGAACAAAATTCTTCCCTACGGCATTTTCTATTATTCAATATTTTATTTCTTTATACAAAAACTTTCTCAAATTCTAGTCTATTGTCGTTTAGGCAACTAACGAATTAATTTTATCTTGCGCTTCATTTTCACCTTTGTAAACCAATTTATTACCGACCGCATTTCCAGCAAAAGATGCGATAACCGATACGAACATAGCAATCGTCCCCATTATAGGAGCGATGGAAGCATTAAATCCGGTTGCAATCGTGAAAATAAGGCATGTGCTAAATCCCAAAACCATACCTGACCATGCACCAATTTTATTCGCTTTTTTATGGTACAATCCCAAAATGAACGGCCCTATAAACGCTCCAGAGACTGTACCCCACGAAAACGACATAAGCGTCATGATAATGGCCGGTTTCAAAAGAGCGATGGTTAAGGAAATCGCGATAAACACTAAGCAAAGTGCGCGCATATTAAACAGCGATGCTTTTTTAGAAACATTTGGTTTAATAAATCCCTGGATTAAATCGAGGGAAATCGCAGAACTAGACGTTAACACAATGCTCGACAAGGTTGACATCGAAGCGGATAATACAAGTAGTACAATGACATTCAATAAAATGACACCCAGCACGCCTTTACCCATAGCCATCACTAAAATCTGTGGCATAATAGAATCGAATCCCTTTGTGGGCAAGGTGTTATTTAAGAATAGACGACCAAAAGTGCCTGTAAAGTAGGCACATCCTGAAATAATCAAAGCAAAAACCGTCGAAATAACCATGGCTTTTTTAATAGCGTCATTATCCTTAATGGCATAAAACTTATGTACCATCTGTGGAAGTCCCCATGTTCCAAAACTGGTTAAGAGAACCGTGGTAAATAGCGGCATAGCGTTTTGACCACCGAATACACTGGTTAAATTCTTATCTAAATGATGCAGGCGATCTAATCCTGCTGACAAACCACCTACCTGTGGAGCATGCGTGACAACGATTACCATTAAAACAACGCCGACTAACATAATAATTCCCTGAATGAAATCACTGATAGACGTAGCAACATAACCACCCAATACCACGTAAAGTGCCGTTACAGCGGCAATAAATAACATACAATATTCATATTTGAATCCGGGAAGGACAGCGTCTAATAAAAAGCCTAATCCCATGTATACAGATGCGGAATAAGGTACCAAGAAAATAAAGATAATACAAGCAGCCACTGCTTTTAACGGTTTCGAATTAAAACGCGCCGCAAAAAATGCTGGCATGGTACTTGCGCCCAGCGTATGTGTCATATTCCGGGTTCTCTTTGCTAAGACAAGCCATGCAAAAAGGCTTCCTAGGATAGCATTTCCCACACCAATCATGACACCACCGATACCGATTTGCCAACCGGTTTTTCCGGCATACCCAATAAAAATGACCGCAGAAAAATACGTCGTTCCATAAGCGAACGCCGACATCCACGGTCCGATATTTCGACTACCCAATAAAAAGCCACTCACAGAATTTGCTTTCTTGTAGGAAAAAATCCCCACTGTGAGCATTACCAAAACAAATGCAGACAAAAAAATAATTGACACTACAGTATTCATTTTACTTCATCCTTCCATTCTACCATTCTACTTAAAAATTTTTATAAATTCAGGGTGCTCTACATGAAACTACTTACTACACTACACTGCACCCGCTACAACAAGAAATTATACCATAATCGAGTAAATTTGTAAACAAAAAAACTTATCTTCCGTCTGATTTGAAATCCAAAATTCACTTATGGAATCACGCGGTACAAATCAGCGGCCTCCGCTTTTTGTACGTGCTCCATAACATCGAGCACTTCTGCTTTAAATCGACGTTCACCGAATGCAATTTCCATCATATCGCCCACCTTGACATCATACGAAGCTTTCACAACCTTGCCGTTTATCTGCACTCTACCTTGATCGCACGCCTCATTTGCTATCGTTCGTCTTTTTATAATACGCGATACTTTCAAAAATTTATCAAGTCTCAAAGTGTACCCTCCCTTGCATAAAAAAATAGCCATAAACAATCCCATAAAGGGGTTCTGTTTATGACTATTCCTCATAATTTCCTTATTTATTAACTGCGTCTTTTAATGCTTTGCCAGCTTTGAAAGCAGGAACAGTAGAAGCCGGAATAGTCATTTCAGCTTTTGTTTGTGGATTTCTACCAACGCGTGCAGCTCTCTCGCGTGTTTCAAATGTACCAAATCCAACGATTTGCACTTTGTCTCCTTTAACAAGAGCTCCCTGTACGTTGGAAATAAAAGCTGCCAATGCCTTTTCAGCATCCTTTTTGGAGATCTTTGCATCAGCCGCGATGCTAGCTACTAATTCAGTTTTGTTCATGTTAATTTCTCCTCCTTGGTTGTATTCTTATAAATATGCATTTAAAAAAAATGCTATATAACAAAAAATGGGTTTTGCGCGCTTATTCATTCGATCGTGTTTCAGAAAGTTTAACTTTCTGCCACAAGTCTTCTTGTTTTTCTAATGATAAATGGTCGAAACGCTCGCCCATCGACTCGGCAAGCTTTTCCATAGCGGAAAATCGTCTAATGAATTTGTCAGTTGCACTACTCAGTGCTAGTTCGCTCTCGGTTTCCAAAAAACGAGAGACATTCGCAGCGGCAAACAACATATCACCGAATTCTTCAAACTTATCATCTTGATTGCCAGATGCAATCGCTTCTTTGAGTTCTAAAACCTCTTCATCGAGTTTTGCCATCGCATCATTGACATTATCCCAATCAAATCCAGCTTTGGCCGCACGTTTGCTCACCTTTTGGGCGCGCAATAGAGCAGGAAAACACTTGGGAACATCCTTAAGCGATTCTGTATAAGACGTTATATTCTTTTCTTTTTCTTTGTTCTTTTCCCAAATACCAAGAACATCATCAGGGTTTTGAGCCACATCGTTTCCGAAAACATGTGAGTGCCTTGTAATCAGCTTGTTACAAATTTCATACAGCACATCGTCAAAAGTAAAGGAACCGTCCTCTTTTCCAATCTGTGCATGAAAAACTACTTGCATGAGCAAGTCGCCAAGCTCATTTTTTAGCATAGAATCATCTTTTCGATCAGTGGCATCAATCACTTCCCACGCTTCTTCAACGGCACAGTATTTTATGGAATCGTGTGTCTGCACTTTATCCCAAGGACAGCCGTTCTCCGCGCGAAGTTCTTCCATGATTTTTAATAAATCTTCGATTGTGTAAAAATCCTTAATCTGCATATCTTTTCCTCTCTTGTATTTTAATCTATAATTTTATATTTTGCAAGTACTTTCACAATATTTTTGCCTTTTGGAAGCATTTCTATGTCCTTTTTTACCATACCTTTTACAATTAATAGAAAAATTATATAAAATATTCCATTTATACCCAATAAACCGATGGTTACAAGGCTTGAAGTCCCCTCCTGCCAAAATCCGAATTTGCCAAAAACCCATAAGCAAGCGCCCATTAGTAACGATGCAGCAAGCGGTCTTATGACAGATTGGCGCACATCAAAAGACACATGCAGAGTCTTTTTTACAGCCATCAAATTGCAAATAGCAATGAAAAAATAGCAAACCAAAGTACCAATCGGTGCCCCAAAAATACCAAAATACGCATTACCTATTAAGAAGTAATTGCAAATCACTTTTATAATACCACCCAAAAGCATATTGCGAACGGGTATCATCACATGGCCGGCTGCCTGGAGTATGGCCGTGGTAACGGAAACTAATGTAATTGCCACACAAGCTGGTGCCATTAATTTTAAGAGCATCGCCGATGAAATATTGTGATATAAAAGCCTCAGCATCGGCTCAGCGCACATGATAAGGGCGACTGAACATGGCAATGAAAAAATAAGTGTAATACGTATAACCGACTGTACGGTTTTTTGTGCACGCCATGTATCACCAGAAGCGAGTGCGGCAGATATGGCCGGTACAATGCTCATTGACAGTGCCAAAACAATTGTGCTCGGCAGATTGAAAAGTGGGTACGCATAACCGGAATACGATCCATAGAGCCAGCGCGCCTGCTTCTCTCCCAAAGTCAGTGTTTGTAGAAAATTCGAGAAAACATGATTTCTATCATAAATGGCAATATGGCATAGGTTATAGAGTCTTTCTGCCGTCTCTTTGGTAAAAATGATGTCCTGAAGTCTCCCGCGGATCATAGCGGTATCCACAAGCGCCGTAATACTGGAAACACAAGCTCCCAATGTAATTGGCACAGCAATGAAAATTAAATTTTTGGTGATAGTCAGATGTGACAACACTCGTTTTTTGTGCCCATCATCCAATTCGGTATAGCCTTTTTTCCGAACAAAAGACAGATACCGGAATGATAGATAAAAAGCCGATACGATAATTCCCAGCGTAATGCCTAAAACGGCACCCGCAGCCGGCCAATCATAGACTAGCTCCTTCTGACTTTCAGCTGCAGAAATTTTGGCATACCGCATCAATACATACGCAATGCCGTAACCTAACATCAATTTTCCCAAAGCCTCAATCACTTGGGAAATCGCCGTTGGTTTCATGTTGAGCATACCTTGGAAAAAGCCACGGTAACATGAAGCAATGCAAATAAAAAACAGCGCAGGTGAAATCGCAATCATGCTATATGTAGCCGCTGTATCGCGAATCATGCTAGCGATATATGGGGCAAAAACATACAAAACCAAACTGCCGGCAAGTCCTAAGATGCCTAACAGCAAAAACGATACTTTGAAAATCCGGCGACACATTTCTACGTTTTTTTGTGCCATATTTTCAGCTACCATTTTGGATATAGCGATGGGAAGTCCTGTTGTTGAAATGGCAAATAGCGCCGCATATACTTGATAGGCGGTATTAAAAATAGCCATTCCCTCTTCATTTAGAAGTCGTGCCAAAGGAATCTTGAAAAGAGCGCCTATCACTTTCACCAATATATTGGAAAGCACCAATATGAGTGCGCCATGCATAAACGTTTGTCCTTTATTCTGCCCCAAATCGTATGCCCTCCCTACTCGTTTTGAAGATACACAAATCTTCTACACTAATAGTATGGACACATATAGCTAATTATGACAGACAAACTTCGGTTTGATCGTTTTTACCATTACGCCACCATGTCTGATGAGCAAGCGTCATATCCCTGTTCGAGAGATGTGAGGTATCGTTGATGAATTTGACAGACACATTCTGTCTTTCATCATATTCCACCAAATTGACCGCTGTATTTTCTAACCAAATCACATCGTTTAGATTAGAGAAAGGAATCCCCATAGCATAGCAAAGGAAATTACGAATCGCGCAACCATGGGATACGACAGCAACAGTTTTCCCCTTGCATTCTCTGGCAATGGTATCAATAGCATGTTTCATGCGGTCGTATACATCTTGCATACTCTCTCCACCCAATGCACAAAACTCGTGCGGATAGTCGCTCCATTTTTCATACAGATCAGGATATGAAGAAGACAAGCTGTCCCAAGTATTCCCTTCCCAAATGCCACCATTAATCTCATGCAAATCATACACTGCATGAATCGGCAAATCATGCTTACCATTCACAGCCTCTGCCGTTGCCATGGTACGTTTTAACGGGCTCGAATAAATAGCAGCAATTGGTATATCGGCAAAATACGGTTTTAGAAGCTCTAGCTGACGTTTGCCTTTCTCGCTAACCTCGCAATCGGTCATTCCCTGAAAGGTTCCATTAATATTACCAGCGGCCTCGGCATGCCGCACAATATATATTTTTGTTTTCACCTATCACACCTCCATATAACTATTATCAAATTATAACAGACTCTGACAAAAAGAGCAATTCTAAATAAAAAAAAGGCAGTGAATTTTCACTGCCTTTTTTGGATTACTATTGAACTTCGCCTAATTACTTCTATTAACGAAGAATTCATTCTTTATATACTAAAGAATTTACTCAAAAAGTTTGCTAAATTTTGTCCAACGATCGTATCTTTCTTTCGCTTGTTTCTCAGATTCAGCAAAAAGTTTTTCAGCTTTATCAGGGAACTTACGTTTTAATGAACTATAACGTACTTCATCCATGATAAAGTCTTGGTAAGAACCAGTTGGCTCTTTGCAATCCATCTGGAACGGATTCTTGCCTTCAGCTGTAAATCTAGGATCAAAGCGGAAAGTTTGCCAATAACCAGCCAAAACAGCCTCTTTGATAATCTGTTGTGTATGAGTCATACCGCCTTTGATACCATGGTTGATACAAGGAGCATAACCAATGATAAGGGACGGACCATGATAACTTTCAGCCTCTTTAAGAGCTTTAACAGTCTGGTTCATGTCATAACCCAAAGCAACCTGTGCTACATAAACATAACCATAAGTCATAGCGATTTCAGACAAGTTTTTCTTCTTAATCGGTTTACCACCAGCAGCGAACTGTGCAACAGCACCAGTTGGTGTGGATTTAGAAGCCTGACCGCCTGTGTTGGAATAAACTTCCGTATCGAATACGAAAACGTTAACATCTTCACCAGATGCTAATACGTGATCCAAACCGCCGAATCCGATATCATAAGCCCAACCATCTCCACCAAAGATCCATACAGATTTTTTGGAGAGGAAGTTTTTAAAGGTAAGAATTTCTTTAGAAGCAGCAGAACCGTCAGCTTCAAGTGCCGCTACCAATTTATCAGTTGCTTTCTCATTAACGTTGCCATCTTCATAAGTGTCAACCCACTCAGAAGCAGCAGCTTTAACACCAGCATTATCAATAGCCAAAACCTGATCGCGTAGACGATCTCTTAATTGTTTATTTGCTGTATACATACCAAGACCATGCTCAGCATTATCTTCAAATAAGGAGTTTGCCCAAGCAGGACCTTGTCCTTTTTCGTTGACTGTATAAGGAGTAGAAGGAGCACTGTTACCCCAGATAGAAGAACAACCTGTTGCATTGGAGATATACATTCTATTACCGAATAACTGTGTGATAAGTTTAGCATATGGTGTTTCACCACAACCTGCACAAGCTCCGGAGAACTCTAATAAAGGCTGTTTGAACTGAGAAGTCTTGGAGTTTATCACACCAGCTGTTAACTCTTCTTTTACAGAAACTTTTGTACCATAATCGAAACAAGCTTGTTGCTCCATTTGTGTATCGATTGGTTTCATAACCAAAGCTTTTTCTTTAGCTGGGCATACATTTGCACAGTTACCGCAACCGGAACAATCCAAAGTAGTAACAGCGATACCAAATTTATAAGTATCTAAGCCTTTACCAATCATCTTCTTAGATTTCATAGCTGCTGGCGCATTTTTAGCTTCTTCTTCTGTCATAACAACAGGACGAATAGCAGCATGCGGGCAAACTAATGAACATTGATTACATTGGATACAATTTTCAGCAATCCATTCTGGTACATCAACAGCAATACCACGTTTTTCAAAAGCAGAGGTACCGCTCGGTGATTGACCATTTTCACTACCCTTGAAAGTAGATACTGGAATCGAATCGCCTTCTTGTGCATTACAAGGAATCATAATATTTTTAATGAAATCTGGTACATCTTTTTCAGTAGCTTTGTCAGCATCTTTTGCATCTTTCCAAGAAGCCGGAACATCAATCTTGTTAATGTGGTTCTCGCCTTCATCGATAGCTGCATGGTTCATGTTAACGATTTTTTCGCCTTTAGCACCGAAAGATTTGACAACAGCATCTTTCATATACTTCTTAGCATCTTCAAAAGGAATAACATTTGCAATTTTGAAGAAAGCAGACTGCAATACCATGTTGGTTTTGTTGCCAAGACCTAAACCTTTAGCAATACCAATAGCATCAATCGTATAAAGAGAAATGTTGTTTTCTGCAATATAACGTTTCATATCAGCTGGTAAACGATCGGTTAATTCATTAACATCCCATGCGCAGTTTAATAAGAAGCTGCCGCCTGGAACCAAATCTTGTACCATTTTATATTTGTCAACATAAGATGGATTATGACAAGCAACAAAGTTTGCTTTATTTATTAAATACGTGGATTTAATTGGTTTTGCACCAAAACGTAAATGAGATACTGTAATACCACCGGATTTTTTCGAATCATAAGCAAAATATGCTTGTGCGAAAAGATCGGTATGATCACCAATAATCTTGATAGAGTTCTTGTTAGCACCAACGGTACCATCAGAACCAAGACCCCAGAACTTACATGCAGTGTTACCAGCAGCAGAAGTATCCGGATTTTCATCTCTCGGTAAGGAAAGATTGGTTACATCATCGGTAATAGCTAATGTAAATCTCTTTTTCGGTGCTGCAGCATCTAAGTTTCTATAAACAGCGATAATATCAGCTGGAATAGTATCTTTTGAACCAAGACCATAACGACCGCCAATGATTGATGGACGAGTCGCTTGCTCGTTGTAGCAAGCGCAAACATCAAGATAAAGTGGTTCGCCGATGGAACCAGGCTCTTTTGTTCTGTCTAAAACAGCGATTTTCTTGCAAGTAGCCGGCATAGCTTTTAAGAAAGCTTCTACTGGGAACGGTCTGTAAAGGTGAATCTTTAACAAACCAACTTTTTCGCCTTTGCTTGCGAGATAATCAATCGTTTCTTCAATCGTTTCGCAAACACTACCCATAGCCACGATAACTTTTTCAGCATCAGGTGCACCATAGTAGTTAACCAAGCTATAATCGGTACCGATTTTTTTGTTTACTTCATTCATATAACCTTCTACAATAGCTGGAACATTTTCATAGTAAGGGTTGCAAGCTTCTCTAGCTTGGAAGAAGATATCTGGGTTTTGTGCACTACCACGAAGAGCAGGATTTTCTGGATTTAACGAACGGTTTCTGAATTCTTTTACAGCATCCATATCTACCATATCTTTTAAATCTTCATAATCCCATGTTTCGATTTTATCAATTTCATGAGAAGTTCTGAATCCATCAAAGAAATGAAGGAACGGAACTCTGCCTTTAATAGCTGCTAAATGTGCTACTGCGCCTAAATCCATAACTTCTTGTGTGGAATTAGAGCAGAGCATAGCAAAACCAGTTTGACGGCAAGCCATAACATCACTGTGATCACCAAAAATATTTAACGCATGTGAAGCGACGCAACGAGCGCTACAATGAATAACGCCTGGAAGAAGTTCACCAGCTATTTTGTACATATTTGGGATCATCAGTAAAAGTCCCTGAGATGCTGTGTAAGTTGTGGTAAGAGCACCGACTGCTAAAGAGCCGTGAACCACACCTGCAGCGCCACCTTCGGACTCCATTTCAACCAATTTAACTGGTTGACCAAAGATATTTTTCTTTCCATCTACTGCCCACTCATCTGTTACTTCAGCCATAACCGAAGAAGGGGTAATCGGGTAAATTCCTGCGACATCCGTAAATGCGTAAGAAGCCCACGCAGCGGCATTATTGCCGTCCATCGTTTTCATTTTTCTTGCCATGAAAATTGTCCTCCTTGTATTTTAAACTTTAAATAAACGTATAAACAGTTTAACCTAGATAATATTATCACTTTTTTTAAATCATGTAAAGGATATTAGAAAAGAATTTGTTACAAAATTTTAAAGTTTTCGACACATAGTTTCGTAAAACGCAGCAAATTCTTCTGTAAACAGAGCCAAAAAAGACTACTACTATACATAATATCAGACATTAAATCGAAATAGACAAATGTCGCCATCTTTCATCACATAGTCGCGCCCTTCCGAGCGAACTAAGCCTTTTTCTTTGGCAGCTGTCATGGAACCGCATGCCATTAAATCGTTAAATGCCACAATTTCAGCACGAATGAATCCTTTTTCAAAATCCGTATGGATTTTGCCAGCAGCTTTGCTGGCGACCATGCCTTTCGGGATTGTCCAAGCACGTACTTCCGGCTCACCTGCGGTTAGATAGCTAATAAGCCCCAATAAAGCATAGCTAGCACGAATTAGTTTGTCCAGACCAGACTCTTTGATTCCCAAATCCTCTAAGAACATTTTCTTTTCTTCGCCGTCTAGTTCCGATATTTCCTCTTCAATTTTGGCAGCGATGGCAATGACTTCTGCTCCCTCGGTGCTAGCGAATTCACGCACTTTTTTTACATAGACGTTTGTCTCTTCTTGTGCTACATCCTCTTCTGCCATGTTTGCCACGTAAAGCATAGGCTTTGCTGTCAAAAAGCAAGCCTCATTGGCTACTTCTTGATCTTCTTCGGTAAATTCGATCGATCGAACAGGCTTACCTTTTTCTAATGTTTCTTTGATTTTTTTAAAGACAGCCAATTGGACAGCCACATGTTTATCATTCGTTTTTAGCATTTTCTCGCATTTTGTAATTCTCTTTTCCACCGTCTCCATATCGGCAAAAATGAGCTCTAAATTGATAACTTCGATGTCACGCACAGGATCGACACTGCCGTCTACATGTACGACATTGGCATCATCAAAACAGCGTACAACTTGAACGATAGAATCCACCTCACGAATATGAGATAGAAACTTGTTTCCGAGTCCTTCGCCGCGACTAGCGCCTTTTACCAAACCTGCAATATCAACAAATTCTACAATTGCTGGCGTATATTTTTGCGGATGATACATATCAGATAGTCTATCAAGCCTCTCATCTGGTACGGCTACAACACCCACATTCGGTTCTATGGTACAAAACGGATAGTTAGCCGACTCTGCCCCCGCTTTGGTTATTGCATTAAACAATGTTGATTTGCCGACATTAGGCAAACCGACAATTCCCAATTTCATATTCAATCGTCCTTTCAAGTTGTATTCCCTCATTATTATAGCGTACCCATCTTATGAATACAAGGGTATTTGTGCAAATTTTGACAAAGTATCCTTCTGTCTTTCCTTTTTTACACTGCCTTTTTCATAATTTTATAAAACTTTTCATACAATAAAAAGAAAAATCACTGCAAGGGAAGGTGGAATTTGTCACATGAAAAGAATTTTACATTGGGAGCCGCTTTCAATTCTAATCGCTATCGTTTCAGGCACTTTGTTGCATTTTACCTATGAATGGAGCATGCACAATCGTTTGGTGGCTATTTTTTCGGCTACTAACGAGAGCGTGTGGGAACATTTAAAAATTGCTTTTTGGCCGGAAATCGTAATTGCCATCGTCTATTTTATTAAGAAAAAGCCACCTTTTAAAAAATTTATAACGGCGACGGCTTCACTTCTTGTGACGACTCTACTTATTATCACATCATTTTATTATACCTATACCGGTATAATCGGCAATCACTTTTTAGTGATTGATATTGCTATTTTTATTCTAGCTATCATATTTGGATTTTATATGTTTTTTGGCATTTTAAATGATAAAAACGATTGTTCTACCGTCGGCGCCATTATTAGTACTGTTATTGTTATTGGTCTTTTGGCAGCATTTTTGCTTCTCACAAACCATGCACCAGACTTAGGCATTTTCATGTCAGAATAAAAGTTTGGCAAAATTCATCATAAACGATGGACACGCTGCATATACTAGTAAATACATACATAATACTTACTAAAGAAGAGGAGAAAACCAATGAAAAAAAAGCTGCTCTTTATGATTGCCGTATTTATTGTTTCTGGGGTGTTTTTTAGTGTGTATGCGATGCCCGAAAAAACACAGGAAACAGCGACTATTTACACAGTGGACAATCAAAGTTTCATTCTATTTGCTGATAAGGTTACCATCCAGTATGAAAAGAACAATATAGATGATAAGGCTAATCAATTGATAAAAGCATTAGCTGCATCTATCAATTTTTCGTTGCAGGATGATGGTTTGTTTCCCAATGTCAAGGACGGCATCACCGTGCATGTTTATAAAAAAACAGCTACGGTGGACTTTTCAAAAGATTTTGCAAATCATCACAGCGGTGGTACACTCTGCGAAAGGATGACCATTTATTCTATCGTAAACACACTGACATCCATGCCCGAAGTTAACAAAGTAAAATTTTTGGTAAATGGCAAAGAAAATGGCGAACTAAGTGGGCATATGGATTTAAACGAGACGTATACATTCTCACCAGAATATATTTGTTCGTCTGATGATCAATAAGTAAAACGGTCTGTTTGCCATGCAAACAGACCGTTTTCTATACACTTAACTGCAAACCTTATTACAATCATCTAACATGTTTTCAATAAAAATACCATATCCCCTTGTAGGGTCATTAATGAAAACATGGGTAACTGCACCAATAAGATGATTATTTTGAATGATGGGACTTCCGCTCATACCCTGTATGATACCGCCTGTTTCCTTTAAAAGTTTAGGATCGGTTATCCGTATGACCATTTCTTTTGAAGAATTATTCACATCAACTGATTTTTTTTCAATTTTAATGGAATATTCTTTTATAGTTTTCCCATCCAAACTACATAAAATTTTGGCATCTCCTTCTTTTACAGAAAAACGACTACCAACCTCGATGGTATTTGATTCAGCAATTTGATCTGCATTCATCATACCATAAATACCGGTTAATTCATTTGACTTAATGTCTCCTAAGGGATTATTTTGACTAAGACTCCCTTGAATTTCACCGGGTGAACCTTTTTTACTTTTTACTAGAGAAAAAATATCGCATGATAAAACTTCACCGTCTGAAATTTTAATCAGTTCTCCAGTATCCACATCACAAATGGCATGTCCTAATGCACCGAACGTTTGATTTTGTGGATTGTAAAATGTCATCGTGCCAATACCAGCGCTACTATCACGCACCCATACGCCTAATCGATAATTACCATCTGTACTTAATACTGGTTTAACTTTAGTCTCTTTTTGTTTGCCATCGTGCTTATACACGACAGTCATCTCGCCCCCACGCGATTTTTCTACTAAATTAACCAGTTTTTTAGTACTGGTAATGCTCTCACCATTTAACGTGATGATTTGGTCGCCTATATCGATGCCAGCACTTTCTAATGGCGTTGATTTTTGCGATTGCTTGTCGATGACGTGTGATAACCCAACGACTAAAATACCATCGGTGTTCATTTTAAGCCCCAACAAATTACCACCTGGCACCACGCGAAGAGGCTCTTGTGCTTCAGCGGTTACCTGCCTAGCAGAATTTTTGTCAGAAACTGAACCATCGGTGTTTGCCGTGTTCCATTGGGCAAAAAGCTTTGATGAAATCAAGTTGATTTTTTCTTGCACAAACGAGCTTAGCGGATTTGTTTCTCCGCTATTTTGCGTAACTGAAAGATTATTGGATTCTCTATTGTATACTTGTGCCGTTTGAGTAGATACTAGCAATGTGAGTGATAAGGAAAACACGAGAAGTGCTTTTTTGGAATAATTTCTCAAATTTTATCACCTCGCTTCGTTTGTACACGATTAAGATAACCGTGAAAACAAAGCTTTATTCGACAAAAAATTGACAAAAAAGAAAGCCCCGCATAAAACCGCAAGGCTTTCTATAAATTTTGAAATTTGCTAATCAATGGAAAAATCGTCAGCCGTGAACTTCTGGCTTTCTGTACGGCTTCTTTTATGAATCTTTTTTTTAAAAATATCATATTTGAATTTTTTACAGGTATGACGGAAAGGGACCTCCCCGTATTTTTCGCAAATCATGGTAAAAGGATCTTCTGTGTTTTTACTATCTACACAATAGCCGCAAATTTTTTCGATATCTTCTGAGTACACAAAAATTCACTCCCTCATTAATGGGCCAACAACTGATCTCCATCGCTAATGTTATAGTGTTTTTCAACTTTTTTGAAAATAATGGTTAATACAAGAGTAATCATAAGATAAATAACAGCAGCTAGAAGATAGGCAGTAACATCGCCTTTGGATGATACAATACCTTTCGCATTTGAGAGCAAATCTTCTATGGCTATAACAGCCACTAATGCGGTATCTTTTACCAAATTAATGGTCTCATTGGTAACTGGCGGAAGCGTTCTTTTTATCATTTGAGGAATAATAATAAACAGCATTGTTTTCCCATAGCCAAATCCTAATGCTTTTGCTGCCTCATGCTGCCCTTTATCTATCGATTGGATGCCAGCTCGGAAAATCTCGGCAAAATATGCGGCATAGTTTAGAGTAAATGCTAAGAGACCAGCCTGGAAATCTTCAAGCTTCAAAATACCGAGCATACTTAAACCATAATATACAAAAAACAGTTGCAATAACAGTGGTGTCCCACGCATAACCCAAACATAGATGCCTGTTAACCACTTTAACGGTTTAAATTTTGTAATACGACCTAACGATACCAAAAGACCTAACGGCAATGCCAAAACAATCGTCATCGTAAAAAACTTTAAGGTAACTAAAAGGCCCTTCAATAATTGAGGTAACATGATACCACAATTCAGTAAAAAATTCATTTATCATTCACTCCAAGGAAGGTTATTTCATAACAATATCTGTGCCAAACCATTTTGTAGAAATTTCGGCTGTTTTTCCTTCTTTAATTAAGGAATCTATAGCACCTTGAAATTTATCGCGCAACGCTTTGTCTTCTTTTCTAAAGCCGACGCCATACTGTTCTTTTGCCAAACTGTCTTTTAACACGATAAATTGTCCTTTATCTTTGGTTGCTTGATAGTTAGCGACAACTTCATCTACTACTACGGCATCAACGCGACCAACTTTAAGGTCCATAAATGCTTCTACGTTGGTTGGATATTTTTTAACATTATCTTCACCAATTGCTTTATATGTAGCTTCATCAGATGTTAATGCATCTTGTGCAGAGCTTTCTTTTTGAAGACCTACTTTTTTACCAGCTAAATCTGTTTTGGATTTGATAGGAGAATTTGCTGCTACCATAATAACTTGGTTATTTTCCAAATATGGTTTAGAGAACAAAACTTTTTTTGCTCTTTCATCGGTAATCGTGTAACCATTCCAAATCATATCGATTTTACCAGTAGAAAGTTCCATCTCTTTGGCATCCCAGCTAATCTTTTTGATTTCAGCTTTTATGCCAAGTTTTTCGCAAGCAGCCTTAGCAAAATCAATATCGAAACCAACAATATTACCACTATCATCTTTAAAACCCATTGGTGGGAATTCATCGTCTACCCCAATTACAACGGTTCCTTTTGTTTGCACTTTAGTGAAAGAATCGTCCACAGCATTTTTAGTAGCTGTGCTTTCAGCACTCTTACTATCTGTGCTGGCATTTTTACCACAACCGGCGAATACACAAGTTACAGCAATAGCCAACATTAAAACTAGTGCGGTTAATTTTCTCGTTTTCTTCATAAATTTTACCCTCCTAAAATTTAAAATAACACGTTCCATATTATACACTATTGCTGTAACAAAGTAAAGTGGTTTCTGTCTAAACTCCCTTTTAATATATTTTACTTGAAAAATCGACAAAATCGTATATAATAAGTAGTATGTATTTTAGAAGCAAAGACGGAAGGGTGAATGTTATGTGGGGCAAAGATATTGCGATTGATCTAGGGACGTCGCAAATATCCATATTTATTAATAAGCGAGGATTGGTTCTTCGAGAGCCCTCGGTTGTCGCTGTAAACAAAGCTGACGATTCACTCTTCGCAGTTGGCGATGATGCCTACAAAATGATAGGTCGTACACCGGATAACCTTGAAATCGTGTTTCCCTTACGAAACGGCATCATTTCCAATTTCACTCTTACTTGTGAAATGGTCAAATATTTTTTACATAAAGTTATTAAGGAATCATTTATCAAACCCCGCATCCTCGTCAGTGTTCCCACTGGGATTAATCCGGTTGAAAAAAAGGCTGTTCTAGATTCCGCTACGGCGGCTGGCGCCCGCAGTGCTTATTTAATGCAGGAACCGCTCGCTGCCGCATTAGGTGCCGGTATTGATATTACGAGGGCTCGCGGACATATGATTGTCAATATAGGCGGTGGCATTTGCGATGTTGCCATTATATCCCTGTGTGGCATTGTGGCCTGCCACTCCATCCGCGTAGGGGGCAACAGCTTTAACGATGCCATTGTCCAATATGTAAAAGTGCATCATCACATGTTGATTGGTGATATAACAGCGGAAGAAATCAAACTTACCATTGGCAATGTGTATCCTATGGATACCGAAATGCAAATCAAGGTGAAAGGACAGAGCATTCTCTCTGGTCTTCCCGAAACAGTTTCCGTATCTTCGGTGGAAATGCGAAATATTTTTGAAGATAATTTTTTCCTGATCATAAGTGCTATTCGCGATGTATTAGAAGAAACACCGCCTGAAATTATTTCTGATATTATGCAAGATGAGATTTTGCTAACTGGTGGTAGCGCTCAATTAATGGGACTTGATTTGCGCCTTACGAAAGAATTGGGGATTTCCACCCGAGTGGTCGACAATGCGACTTCCTGTGTCATCCGCGGAACCGGTCGGTGTTTAAGAAGTTTCCAAATGATTGAGATGCTCGCCATCAATCAAACGGATAAAAAGAAAAAAAATCGAAACCAATAGGAGGATATTATGCCAAAAGAACTGACTAACGTAGAAATTCAAACCATCATTCCCCACCGCTATCCATTTTTACTGGTGGATAAAATCATTGAAATGGAAGAAGGAAAATCCATCGTCGGTATTAAAAATGTAACCGCTAATGAACCATTTTTCCAAGGCCACTTTCCAGGACAACCCATTATGCCAGGTGTCCTCATAACCGAAAGTTTAGGGCAAGTGGGTGCTGTTCTGCTCCTTTCCATGGAGGAAAACCGTGGCAAGATTGGTGTCTTTACCGGCATCAACAATTTTAAATTCCGCCATCAGGTGGTGCCAGGTGAAACACTTCGCTTAGAAGCAGAATTAATCTCTTTTCGTCATGGCATGGGCAAAGCCAATGTTAAAGCAACGGTAGACGGCGATTTAGCCGCTTCGGGAGAAATCAGCTTTGCTGTCGTAGCAAAAAATGCGTAAACAGGAGGTGCACTCTTGGCTTACTGTGAATCTTTTATGAAAGAAGCCATTGCGCTTTCATTAGCCTCTCAAGAAGAAAATGAAGTGCCGGTCGGTGCTGTGATTGTCAAAGATGGTCAAATCATTTCCACCGGGCAAAACAGACGCGAACGCACCAAAAATGCCCTTGCCCACGCCGAAATCGTGGCCATCAACGGAGCATGCGAAGTTCTTGGCAACTGGCGTCTTTCTGGTTGTGACTTATATGTCACATTAGAACCTTGTCCCATGTGTGCGGGTGCTATTTTCATGGCACGTATGCAGAATATTTATTTTGGCGCATATGATAGAGAAAACGGTGCGTTTTGTCAAGGTATGTTGGACATTGTTCATAAACAAATCAATGTGTATGGTGGCATCTGTGAAGAAGAATGCGCACGCATTTTGACGGATTTTTTTAAGAAAAAACGTTCCTGATACCCCCCCTTTTTAATGTAAGTATAGAATAAAGAAAAGAAGGTTAAATATGTCTGCCCCTAACTTAAGTGTGGCTGTTCCCAGAGAATTTATTGAAAAATATATGTCGCACGCCAATCCCTATTTTGTGAAAGTGTATCTTTATGCACTTTCGATAAAGCAAGAAGATGACACCGTTTCGGTAAGCGTTCAGGCGTTTGCCGATAGCCTAAACATGCTCGCAACTGATGTAGATCTAGCTATTCGCCATTGGCAGTCTGTACATATTATCGATGTGTTGGAAAGCATCAAGAAGCCATTGGGCTATAAAATCAAATTTGTGTTACCAACCGAAAAAGAGGATTTTAAAAGTCCATTAAGTCGGGATGATAAGCCCGAGAGCGAGTCAATTGGTCAGCAGTTAAACAGTAGCAAGGAGCTCAAAACCATGTTGCTATTATCCCAAAATATTTTGGGGAAACCGCTTAGCCCATCAGACACAAAAACGCTTTTCTCGTTGTACGATTGGCTCAATCTTCCGGTTGACGTTATTTTAATGCTACTTGAATACTGTGCATCTATTGGCAATACGAAAATGAGTTTTATTGAGAAAACAGCTATCACTTGGCACGAGTTGGGGCTCAATAATATGCGTACCGCACAGGCCTATGTGACTGAATTAGGTAAGCGAGATGTCTATGTAAATCACATAAAAGAACAATTAGACATACAAAAACCGCTCACATCAACAGAAAAAAAACATATTGCTCTCTGGCAAGATACCTACCATACATCTGTCGAAATGGTAGCGCTCGCTCATGAATACTGTATCGCCCAAATTGGGAAAATGTCCGTCCCTTATATCAGTGCCATTCTAAAATCATGGTTTGAACAGGGAACGACTACTATTGAAGAGGCAAAGCGTGGCAATGACACGTATAAAACAAAAACCGCCATGGTTGCTGGTTCATCTCCTAGTAAAGCCTATAAAGACTATCGCGTTTTCCAAAATAACGACTATGATTACGACGAAATCTCAAAACTGGCCGCTAAAAAGCTAAAGAATTTTACCAAGAAAGATAATGGGTGATTAAATGGCATATGAACGTCAGATTTACGAAGAAATCATGGGCGAATATGAGGGGATACGCACCAAAGCTAAAGATGAATTAGAGGAAAAAAAGAACGGTCTATACGGGCGTGTGCCCGAAATAGAAAAAATTGATACTGAGTTAAAAGAAATGGCTCTGGGTATGTCCCTACAGATTTTGAACAATCCCGACCATGCGGAAGAAACGCTTGAGAATCTTAAAAATCAAATTTTTGATTTAACGGATCGTAAGTACTATCTTTTGGGGAAAAACGGCTATCCAAAAGATTATTTGGAAATGACGTATGTGTGCAAAAATTGCCACGATACGGGGTATGTCAATAATAAGCGTTGTGTATGCCTGCAACAGAAACTTATCGAGAAATCCTATGATCTATCCAACCTAAAAGGACTTACCGACAAGCAAAATTTTGCGAATTTTGACTTTAGCTATTATTCAAATGAAAGCGATTCGATTAATGGCACTTCCCCCGCTGAACAAATTCGGTCCATTTATGCCGTTTGTCAAAATTTCATTGAAAATTTTGATGAAACAAAGCATAGCTTATTGCTTTATGGACCTCCTGGCATCGGCAAAACTTTCATGTCCAGCTGTATTGCCAAAGAAGTTTTGGACAAGGGTTATACTGTTATTTATGAATCCGCGTATGATTTATTCACACTCTATGAAGATTATAAATTCATGCGTATCCCTCCCGAAGAGGGAAAACCGCAAATCAATAGACTCTATCAAACCGATCTTTTGATTATCGATGATTTAGGAACAGAAATCACGACGCGAAGCACGATTGCTTTTCTGTTTAATCTGTTAGATACACGCCTAAGGCATAACCGAAAAACGGTTATTAGCACCAATCAATCGATTTCCGAATTGGGCAAAACCTATTCACAGCGCTTTTCATCGCGTATATTTGAGTATTTTACGCAGCTAGAATTTTTAGGAAGCGATATTCGATTGCAAAAAATGCGTGAATCTTAAACAACGAAGATACATAAAAAAGGACGGCTGCAAATGCATCCGTCCTTTTTTTATCATAACGATCAATCTATTCTACCGGCTATTTCTCTTTCTCTTCTTCCACTTCCTTTTGAAGAAAAGGAATCGCATTAATCCCCAATGATACGAAAATTCCGATTAGGGTATCCACAATTCTATTGATAGCAAATAAATACGGCGAAGCATCTGCCCCATGCGATATGGTCACACTCAAAAATACGACACAGGTAATATAAGTGGCCTTGTGTTTTTTGAGCAGCACGGTGAGGTACATCAGAGGTAAAATGGCAATTGATACAACCGTGTATCGTACAAACACATTGTCGTATAAATTAAAATGTTTAAATAACAGCATTGCCACCATTCCGTAAAATCCACCGATAAGCGTACCAACGGTTCGGTTAAGTGCCACCTTCATACTGCCAGACACATCTGGCTGCATACACAAAATGGCGGCAATAGCCGAGTAAAACGGTACACTGCCGCTCCTGAAAATATCGATCATGAAACAAGCAAACACAGCTAAAACCGATTTTACCATACGAAGTCCTATTTTAGGAAAAACGACTTTTTGCATATCTCACTCTCTTTTCTAATTCATGCGTATATCAGAAAACGCGGCACCAATTAAATCGCCGAGTTCCTTTGCAGATAATTCCACCTGCATACCAATTTTTCCGGCACTCACAACGATGACTCCCTGTGCCTTTGTATCTATGACGGTTTGAAACTGCTTTTTCATGCCGATTGGCGAACAGCCACCTCGAATGTAACCCGTCACGTGGTTGATGTCCACTACCGGTATCATATGCACCGCTTTTTCTCCCACGCTGGCTGCCGCTTTTTTCAAATCCAGTTCATCTGCCACGCAGACGACGAACACAAAATAATCGCCGCTTTCACCTTTTGTGACCAAGGTCTTAAACAAAACGTCCGGTGACCGCCCCACTTTTTCGGCAACGCTCATTCCATCAATCTTGCCATCTGACGCTTCATAGGTGTGTATCTCGTAGGATATTTTATTCTTGTCCAAAATTCTCATGACGTTTGTCTTACTGATTTTTGCCACATTCATCATCCTTTTTCATTTTTTCGTAATTAGTATATCACCTTTTTGCCAATCGTTCAAATTTATTCGTGACATTTTTACTGTTTTGTGTTATAATAGAACAAACGTTCATTAAAGGGAGTTGTCCGCATGGATAGAGAAATTCTACACTGCGATTTAAACGGATTTTTTGCATCGGTAGAAGCCTTGTATTATCCTGAACTCAATCAGTACCCGATGGCGGTATGTGGCGACGTAAAAAATCGGCACGGCATTATTTTAGCCAAAAATGAATTGGCAAAGGCGTATCATATCGAAACAGCCGAACCCGTATGGCAGGCTATGCAAAAATGCCCTAGTTTAAAATTAGTCCCTCCTCATATTGACCGGTATCTCTATTTTTCAAGAAAAGTGCGAGAAATTTATATGCGCTATACTGACCAAGTTGAATCATTTGGCATAGATGAATGCTGGCTAGACGTCACCCATAGTTATCGTTTATTTGCCAATAGTGCTGAGGACCTTGCCTATCTTATCAAAGATACTGTAAAAAACGAACTTTCTCTTACCATATCGGTTGGCGTCTCTTTCAACAAAATATTTGCCAAATTGGGCAGTGATTATAAAAAACCCGATGCCGTTACGAACATTAACCGTGATAATTTTCATAAAATTGTTTATCCACAGGATATTTCTAGTCTCCTTTATGTAGGAAAATCAGCGCAAAAAACATTGCACCGTTTCGGCATCCATACCATCGGCGATTTAGCCAATTTCGATCGCCAGATTTTATTGACACATTTGGGGAAAACAGGCGGCATGATTCATGATTACGCCAATGGGCTAGATAACTCCCCTGTCAGGTATGCCTATGAACATGATGTTATGAAATCCATCGGGAAAGGAAAAACGTTTCCAATCGATATATGCGGCGAAGACAGCATCCACGATTCCATTAAAGATTTAGCAGGTCACATTGCCCAAAAGCTTCGCAGGAACAGGTTAAAATGTGATGTTCTCGCCGTTACCATCAAAAATCCGGATTTTAAAAGCATCGTGCGGCAAAAGCACTTGTCCTCTCCTACCTGCATTTCTTGTGATATATTAGAAGCGGCTATGAGCATTATTAAATCGAGCTGGAAAATGAGCTTGCCCATTCGCATGATTACCATAACGGCTTCTCATTTAGTTAGTCAAAACTGCGGTATGCAAACCTGCTTGTTCGACTTGGAAAATGATTATAAAAAGCAAAAGCAAGAACAGCTTGAATTCTTATTAGATGATTTAAGAGTCAAATATGGAGAAAAAATCTTCTCCTGTAAGAAGCCAGCTAAATAAAACTGTCTCATTCAGTTCTTCAAGATTCCACTCTCAAAACTATCCCTTTTTTCCACCTTAAAATTGCCTACCACTATCTTAAAAAGAAATCTGTATTTTCATTCCTCAAGGTGGAAATTCCAAAGGGGACTCTTCCCCTTTGGCTCACTTTTCTTCCTCTTCTTTTTCTGCGTGGGAAAAGAAGAGGTCACCGAAGGTAATGCATGAATAAAAAATTTCGCAATCTATTTGTGCACTTGTTTTAATTTCTCCATGCTAAATCTTTTCCTTTACCACCGGCATAGCAGGTAGTTTTTTGTTTCGTACGTTCCGTACGCAACTGTCTAAAGACATAATAAAAAAGGAACACTAATGTGTTCCTTTTTTCGTCTATTCTTTTGTTTCGCCAAAATCTATGGTCGTATAAGAAGAATCCATCCTTATCACAACATTCCAGCTATCGTCACGCTGTTTGATTTTTTCCTCTATCGCACGAACAATTTCCGGCTCTGGCATCGCAAATCCGATTGGTACTTTCACATCGAAAATCAAATTGCTGTGCGTCTCCCCCATCACCACGCGAAAATCATGCATGGAAAGCCTCTCATCAACAGAAAGAACCACTTGTTTTACAAAAGCACGAAGCTCATTGACCGTTTCGTTTTCCGTTTCAATTGGGTCCATATGAATGGTAAGCTGAACATTAACCTCTTCCATAACTTCCCGCTCTAAATTATCAATAGCGTCATGGCACTTCATAATATCATCAGATGAACACACTTCAGCATGTACTGATGCAAACCAATGACTGGGTCCATAATTATGAATAATTAAATCGTGAATTCCAAGCACTTTTTCTTCTCTTAGAACGATAGTTTCAATTTGAGAAATCATTTCTTCATCCGGTGCTTCGCCGATTAGCAAATCAAATGTCTCGCGGAAAATACCGATACCCGTCCATATAACCAAACAGGCTACTAAAACACCTATATAGCCGTCCAGTTGCCAGGATGTAAAATGGGAAATAAGCAGAGAAATGAGTACAGCTGTTGTGGCAATTGAATCATTAAAACTATCGGTTGCCGTCGCTTTAATAGCCGTTGAGTTTATGGTTTTACTAATCTTAAGGTAGAATGAACACATCCATATTTTTATAGCAATCGAAACAATTAAAACACCTATTGTCAGCAAGCTAAATTTAACTGGCTCAGGATTTAATATTTTAACAAATGACGACTTTACCAGTTGCAACCCCAAAAACAAAATAATAAAGGACACGATAAGAGCCGTAATATATTCCATGCGCGCATGACCAAATGGATGCTCTTTATCAGCCGGTCTGCCTGAAATTTTAAATCCGACCACGGTAACAAGCGATGATGCCGCATCCGTCAAGTTATTCACAGCATCTGCCACGATAGAGATACTGGAAAACAAAAGACCTACCACAAATTTTCCGGTGCAAATAAATAAATTCGTAACAATGCCCACCATACCAGAAAGTTCACCATATCGACTTCTTACCTGTGGTGAATTTGTGTTTTCATAATTTTTCACAAATGCCTTTACCAGCCAACTATTCATCATGATCCCCCTGCAAAACAATTGCCATCATATTTTCGCAGAAAAAGCAATTGTATATTCTTTCAAAATGTATTGGACTGATTGTATCACAAAACTTACCATTTGTAAATAAATTATACCAAAAAAAGGAATTTAATTTTATTGAGCATAAAAAGCATTTGAAGTTTTTTGTGAAAACGTGTATACTAACAATATATGCGTGTTTCTATTATGAAATTTAAAACAAATTGCAAAAAGGAGAGTAAATGATGAGTCAACAAGAAAGTCACTGCGCGGGATGCGACGAAGGAAATTGCAATCACTGCGAGAAAAAAAGCATGCTTGTCTCGCCACATGAAAAAAGTCATATTAAAAAAATAATTGGTATTATGAGCGGTAAAGGCGGCGTTGGAAAGTCTTCCGTTACAGCTACATTAGCCGTTCTATTAAAGAGAAAAGGGTATAGCGTTGGCATATTAGATGCCGATATTACTGGCCCTTCGATTCCTAGAATGTTTGGTATCAAGGAAAAGGCCTTGGGCAATTCTGAAGGCGTATTCCCCGTCACAACCAAAAGTGGTATTGATATCATGTCTATCAACCTGCTCTTAGAAAACGAAGATGCGCCGGTTATTTGGCGTGGTCCTGTCATCGGTGGTACAGTCAAACAATTCTGGACCGATGTTATGTGGGGTGATTTAGATTATCTGCTGATTGACATGCCACCCGGAACAGGTGATGTGCCACTGACTATTTTCCAGTCAATCCCGATGAATGGCATCGTCATCGTGACATCCCCTCAGGATTTGGTATCGATGATTGTCAAAAAAGCGTATCATATGGCTAAGAAAATGGACATTCCTGTTCTGGGACTCGTGGAAAATATGAGTTATGTCACATGCCCCGACTGTGGCAAAAAAATACCGGTTTTCGGCGAAAGCAAAATTGACACGGTAGCGTCCGAATTAAAGACGGATGTATTGGCTAAAATGCCGTTAGACCCCACGATTGCTCTTTTGTGCGATGGTGGACATATTGAAGAATTTTCAGCTGACTATTTGGATGAAGCAGCTTGTACTCTCGAAAATATCGACTAACAAATGCTTTCATCTCCATTTTAAAACCCCCATCGGTATTCGATGGGGGTTTTCGCTTTTATTCCGACTTATCTTCGCCCGAGCCTTTATTTTCGTCAGGATGGGATAACGGTTCTATAACGTCTCTATCCATTTTTTCACCGAGTAGATCCACTGCGTCATCGGTCGTTGCACTAGCCTGCGCATCGTCTTCAAAACGATTCTCATCTGCTTTATCCGCTACAAACATATCGTCATCATCATCGCTAGAATCAGGCAACAAAGCATCTTCGGAATCGTCATCAATACCAAGCAGTTTCTTCTTGCGAGATCTTTTTTTAAGCGAATGAATGAGTAACGCAATCAAAAAGATGAGCACGGCTAAAATGGCTGCTGCCGCCATAATAATGCGATTAATATTCCACGCATTAAAGCTTAACCTAATGGAATTCGTATCGCCGGCTTTTAAATTCCAGCTTAACTTCTTGCCATCCGCACTAACTTTCGTGGCATTATTAGATATGGTCTTAACCGGCAATTCTAGATTAAAATTAAAATCCATCTGCGCAATCACATTTTGCAGAAGGGCTGTTGTCATCTGGTCTGTATTAGAGCCAAGATTTAATTTATCAGCGGCTAAATCACTTAAGTTTAAACTCGTGTTGAATGTATAGACGTCCTTGAAAAATCCTTTTTTAACTTCATATAGTTTCGAATTATTCTTGGATTCAAAAGGCTGTGTGAAAATACTGGCTTTCCCGTTTGCCTTTGCAGTTGAATCCGTAGCAGATTTTGTATTTTTATTTGTGCCAGACTGCAAATTCTCTAGAGAAGCAAGATGTTTACTAAACTTATATCCTGTCATATCATTTTGCTTCACGTCTTTGGCAGAAAATCCTTGATTGATAGCTTCTTTTTTTATATCTTCCAGACCTGTTTTACCATCTCCAATGGATACCATCATATTGCTAACCATAAAAACAAAGTTCAAATCAGCGCTTTTATCCTGATTAATACGCAAATTGACATCAAATTGTGCACAACCCGTAACGATTATTAATGACAACACCAATAGTGCACATAGCGCAACTTTTTGAAATTTTTTCATAGACACTCTCCTTTTAAAACTCCAGTTATCTCTTCTATAAAAAAGCATAATTTTATTATACATGATTTTCTAATGATTACAAGTCTTATCCGTTTACCTATACAAAACAAATTTCTTTGAAACAATAAAAATCCCCCGGCTTAGCCGGGGATTTTTATATGATTCTTAAAGGCTTTAGTACTAGCTGCACCTTAGGGGCTATATAATCTGATACTTACAAAACTCACCAATTCTACCTGGAAAATTTATACTCGGATGCTTAGCTAAATAAAACTGTCTCTTCCGGTTCTTCAAGATTCCACTCTCAAAACTATCACTTTTTTCCACCTTAAAACTTCCGTACCACTATCTTAAAAAGAAATCTGTATGTCCATTCCTCAAAGTGGGAATTCCAAAGGGGACTCTTCCCCTTTGGCGCTCTTTTCTCTCCCATGTTTTCTGGCGACAGAACCTGCGAAACTGCCTACGGCATTTTAGCTCGTGATGGGGCCATCGGAGACAACTGTTGTTACAACGTTGGGTTGTATTTATTCTATTTTTTCATGCTATAGCTTGTCCTTTACCGCTGGCTAAGCCTGTGGTTTTTCTACAATAAAAAAACAGCAGGGATAATCCCCGCTGTTTTTTATAATATTTTGATTATTATTCTTCTACTTCTGTTGGAGCAGGCTCAATTACTTTATTTGAAACAATCTCGCCATCCACAACAATATCCACATCCTGATATTTAGACATACCAGTTCCGGCCGGTACTAAGTTACCTATGATAACATTTTCCTTAAGACCAATAAGCGGATCAACTTTTCCTTTGATAGCAGCTTCAGTCAAGACACGTGTTGTCTCCTGGAAAGAAGCAGCTGACAAGAACGATTCGGTTGCCAAAGATGCTTTGGTGATACCTAGTAACAAATCAGAAACTTCAGCCGTACGAAGCCCTTGTTTCTCCAGCTCCTTATTGGCGTCTTCTACTTCGATACGATCAACCATGCTTCCGATTAAGAAACCGCTATCTCCGGAATCTTCAATCTTAACTTTTTTCAGCATCTGACGAGCAATAACTTCCACGTGCTTATCATTGATATCAACACCCTGTTGACGGTATGTTCTCTGTACTTCAAGCGTGAGGTACTCTTGAACAGCTTGTGGACCCTTGATGCGCAAAATATCATGCGGATTGATTGGTCCCTCTGTTAACGAATCACCGGCTTCTACCTTATCGTTTTCACGTACTTTTAGACGCGAACCGAATGGAATAACATATGGTGAAGAAGCTTCATGCGTTTCGTCATTGACGATGATAACTTCACGACGTTTTTTGTTGTCACTAAATGTTACATGACCAGTAATGTCGGTTACGATAGCTAAACCTTTTGGCTTTCTTGCCTCAAACAATTCTTCTACACGCGGCAAACCTTGTGTGATATCGCCGCCGGCAACACCACCGGTATGGAATGTTCTCATGGTAAGCTGCGTACCTGGCTCACCAATAGACTGAGCCGCGATAATACCGACTGCCTCACCCAAATTGACCAAATTGCCATTTGAAAGGTTAGATCCATAACATTTACTACAAACACCAATCTTACTGTGACAAGCCAAAATACTACGCACTTTAATTTCTTTCAAGTTAAACTTCTTGATATAAGGTAAATATTCTAATGTAAACAATTGTCCTCTTTTTAATACCGCTTTACCGGTTTCAGGATCGACAATATCTTCTGCAAGCACACGTCCTAATACACGATCTTCGATTCCCTCGATTAATTCGTTGCCATCTTTAATATCGGATACGACGAGGTAACCTTCCGTACCGCAATCATCCTCACGGATAATAACATCCTGACTAACATCAACCAAACGTCTGGTCAAGTAACCTGAATCGGCAGTACGAAGTGCTGTATCGGCCAAACCTTTACGAGCACCATGTGCCGCTACGAAGAATTCCAAGACGGTTAATCCTTCACGGAAGTTTGCACGAATTGGTACTTCAATGGTACGACCGGCTGTATCAGCCATCAAACCACGCATACCAGCTAACTGACGGATCTGGTTGATACTACCACGAGCACCAGAACGTGCCATGATATTAATTGGATTAAATTCATCCAAATTATTTTTAAGTGCCGTTGTTACACGGTCATTTACTTTTGTCCAAACATCGATAACAGCATTGTATCGCTCTTCTTCAGTAAGCAAACCACGTCTGAACTGTTTGGTAACTTCATCAACCAGCACATCACCCTCATCTAGTAGCTGTTGTTTCTCAGGTGGAACCTGAATATCTGCTACACCGACAGTAATCGCACTGCGCGTTGAATATTTATAACCCATTGCCTTGATGTCATCAAGCAAAATGGCAGTTAATGTGAGACCATGAACACGAATACAACGTTCAATAATATCACCCAACATCTTTTTGTCAACCACAGTAGAAATTTCTAACTTGAATAGATCTTCATCCACACTTCTGTCGATAAAACCTAAATCCTGCGGAATTTTTTCATTGAAAATCAGTCGACCAACGGTTGCGTCTACAATTCTGGAGCTTTCAACGCCATTAATTTTTTTAGTTAAACGCACTTTAATAGGAGCATGTAAGCCAAGTGCGCGATTATCATAAGCTAAAATAGCTTCATCCGGATCGGCGAAAATTTTCCCTTCGCCTGGTTCACCCGGTTTTTGCATAGTCAAGTAAAAACTACCTAAAATCATATCCTGTGTCGGGACTGTTACCGGTTTTCCGTCCTGTGGTTTTAACAGGTTGTTAGCGGATAACATCAAGAATCTTGCTTCTGCCTGTGCTTCCGGTGACAGAGGTAAATGAATAGCCATCTGATCGCCATCGAAATCCGCATTATATGCCGTACAAACTAACGGATGAAGTTTTAAAGCTTTTCCTTCTACGAGCACAGGCTCAAATGCCTGAATACCCAATCTATGGAGGGTAGGAGCACGGTTTAAGAGCACGGGATGCCCTTTGATAACTTTTTCCAAAACGTCCCAAACTTCCGGACGTACACGCTCAACCATTTTTTTAGCAGTTTTGATATTATGTGCATATCCTTCTTGAACTAAGCATTTCATAACGAAAGGCTTGAACAATTCAAGCGCCATTTCCTTTGGCAGACCACACTGATATATTTTAAGATCCGGTCCTACAACGATAACGGAACGACCAGAGTAGTCAACACGTTTACCCAAAAGGTTCTGACGGAAACGTCCTTGCTTACCACGAAGCATGTCAGATAATGATTTTAATGGACGGTTACCCGGTCCCATAACAGGACGACCGCGTTTACCGTTATCAATCAGCGCATCAACTGCTTCTTGAAGCATTCTTTTTTCATTACGCACGATAATATCTGGTGCGCCAAGCTCGAGAAGTCTTTTCAAACGATTGTTACGATTGATGACACGTCTATATAAATCATTTAAGTCGGAAGTTGCAAAACGACCGCCATCTAGTTGTACCATTGGGCGAAGTTCAGGAGGAATGACGGGAACGACGTCCAAAATCATCCATTCTGGCTTGTTACCAGATTTGCGGAAAGCTTCAACAGCCTCTAAACGTTTAACGCTACGAATTCTTTTTTGACCCTGCACCGTTTCAAGTTCTTTAAAAAGTTCCTGAGACAGTTCATCTAGGTCAATCTGCTGCAACAATTCTTTGACAGCTTCTGCGCCCATACCCGCTCTAAAAGTATCGCCATATTTTTCTTGATACTCACGATACTCTTTTTCACTTAATATCTGCTTATACATAAGACCGGTATCACCCGGGTCAATAACGATATAGGAAGCAAAGTAAAGTACTCTCTCTAATACACGAGGCGAAATATCGAAGAGAAGTCCCATACGGCTCGGAATCCCTCTAAAATACCAAATATGTGATACAGGAGCGGCTAATTCGATGTGTCCCATACGCTCACGACGTACTTTTGCACGCGTTACTTCAACGCCGCATCGATCACAAATAACGCCTTTATAACGAACCTTTTTATATTTACCACAATGACATTCCCAGTCTTTCTGCGGTCCAAAAATTCTCTCACAAAATAATCCATCGCGTTCCGGTTTTAAAGTACGATAATTAATTGTTTCAGGTTTTTTTACTTCTCCGTAAGACCAACTTCTGATTTTTTCGGGAGATGCTAAGCCTATTTTTATGGCTTTTAAATGATCAAATTGCATACTTTTACTCCCTCCTATTTCTCTAAATCCGTATCGTCAATACCGTCCAGGTCAATGTCCAAATCCAGCAAATCGTCATCATCTTTAGGAACAAAATCATCTAATTCAATATCGCCCAAGAAATCGCCATCTAAAGATGGAGTAGAATCGGACTCAATATCCAAATCATCGTCTTCTGTTACTTCATAAAAACCGCTTTGCTCAATTGGTTCATCTTCGCCGACTGGTATCATGCTATCTTCTTGTCCGGCGATATTGATATTCAGATCTGCCTTTGGTACTTCTTCATCATCATCGGCATTAACGTCGATTTCCTCTTCATCTTTACCAATGACTTTGATATCCAAAGCCAAACTCTGTAATTCTTTAATAAGCACTTTAAATGCTTCTGGAGCACCTGGACGTGGGATATTTTCGCCACGGACAATCGCTTCATACGTTTTTACACGACCCACAACATCATCCGATTTAACCGTCAGAATTTCCTGCAAAGTATAAGCAGCACCATATGCTTCGAGTGCCCAAACTTCCATTTCTCCGAATCTCTGACCACCGAACTGGGCTTTACCACCTAGTGGCTGCTGCGTAACCAAAGAGTAAGGGCCTGTACTTCTAGCATGAATCTTATCATCAACCAAGTGAGAGAGCTTCATATAGTACATATAACCGACAGTAACACGATTATCGAACGGATCACCGGTACGACCATCATATAACGTACTCTTTCCATCCGGAGCGAGTCCTGCCATTTTCAAAGTTTCTTCAATATCTTCCTCGGTAGCACCATCGAAAACTGGAGTTTCAATCTTCCAGCCAAGTGCCTTAGCCGCATAACCCAAATGAACTTCAAGCACCTGTCCGATATTCATACGCGATGGTACGCCTAGCGGATTAAGTACAATCTGAAGGGGTGTCCCATCAGGTAAGAACGGCAAATCTTCTTCTGGCAAGATACGGGAGATAACACCCTTGTTACCATGTCGACCAGCCATTTTATCACCGACAGAAATCTTTCTCTTCTGGGCAATATAACAGCGGACTAATTTATTAACACCCGGTGGCAATTCATCGCCATTTTCACGGGTAAAGATCTTAACATCAACAATAATACCACTTTCACCATGCGGTACACGAAGTGACGTATCACGCACTTCCCTTGCTTTTTCGCCAAAAATAGCACGAAGAAGTCTTTCTTCAGCAGTCAGTTCAGTTTCACCCTTAGGTGTTACCTTACCAACCAATATATCACCGGCAGTAACTTCCGCACCGATTCGGATAATACCATTCTCGTCCAAATCTCTCAGAGAATCATCACCAACATGCGGAATGTCACGCGTAATTTCTTCTGGTCCTAATTTCGTATCACGAGATTCCGATTCATATTCTTCAATATGAATGGACGTATATACATCTTCTCTGACTAAACGTTCGCTGATTAAAACAGCATCCTCGTAGTTATAACCTTCCCAGGTCATGAATCCGATTAATATGTTTTTACCAAGCGCCATCTCGCCTTTATCAGTAGCTGGACCATCGGCAATAACATCGCCGGCAGAAACCGCTTCGCCCTTTTCAACAATGGGGCGCTGATTGATACAGGTTCCTTGGTTAGAACGCAAGAATTTTAACAATTTATGTTTTTCACGAGTACCATCATTACCACGAACGATGATTTCATCAGATGCTACTTTTTCAATAATACCATCTATTTTCGTTTTCACGACAACACCAGAGTCTTTTGCAGAACGGTATTCCATACCTGTTGCTACAATAGGCGAATCCGTTATGAGAAGCGGCACTGCCTGACGCTGCATGTTTGCACCCATCAGAGCACGGCTGGAGTCATCGTTCTCAAGAAATGGAATCATAGCCGTAGCGACCGATACAACCTGTTTAGGTGATACATCCATGAAACTAATTTGTTTCGTATCAACTTCTAAGACTTCATCACGGTAACGAGCAGCAACTTTTTTATTCACAAAACGGTTGTTTTCATCCAATATAGAATTGGCCTGCGCTACGATGAATTCATCTTCTTCATCAGCAGTCAAATAGACGATTTCGTCAGTAACAACTCCCTCCCCCTTCACCACTCTACGGTAAGGAGATTCGATGAAACCATACTCATTCACTTTTGCAAAAGTTGCCAATGAGTTGATAAGACCGATGTTCGCACCTTCAGGCGTTTCAATCGGGCACATACGACCATAATGGGAATGGTGAACGTCACGTACATCGAAACTGGCACGATCACGGGAAAGACCACCAGGGCCCAATGCGGACAATCTTCTTTTATGGGTCAGTTCTGCCAAAGGGTTTGGCTGATCCATGAACTGCGACAGCTGTGAACTACCAAAAAATTCTTTAATAGTGGCGACAACTGGGCGAATATTGATAAGAGCCTGTGGCGTTACCACATCAACATCCTGTACAGTCATTCTTTCACGAACGACACGTTCCATTCTGGCAAGACCAATTCTAAACTGATTCTGCAAAAGTTCACCAACTGAACGCAAACGACGGTTCCCTAAGTGATCGATATCATCAATTTCACCGATACCATACTGCAAATTGTTCATATAGTTGATACTGGCCAAAATATCATCAATGATAATGCAACGAGGAGAAAGCTCATCGATTCTGTCTTTCATCTCCTGCTTAATATCTTCTTCATCCACATATTCGGATAAAATATCTTTCAAAATAACATAGTTTACTTTTTCGCCTAATTCGAGATCTGTCAAATCAAAATCCACGAACTTAGTCGGATCGACCATCGCGTTAGAAAATACTTTGACGCTCTGACCTTCAATATCAAGAAATACCTCATTCGTACCGGAATTTTCAACTTCCATTGCTTTATCGCGGTTAATCAGTTCGCCTTTTTGTACCAGAACTTCTCCAGTATTGGCGCTTATGATATCTTCCGCTGCAATTTTGTCAGTAATACGCAAATGAAGTGCTAACTTTTTATTAAACTTATATCTACCTACTTTATATAAATCATAACGTTTGGGGTCGAACAAAAGGTTATTGACCAATGTTTGCGCGCTATCTAATGTCGGTGGCTCGCCTGGTCTTAATCTCTTATAAATCTCTAAAAGTGCTTCCTCTTTTGAATGCGTGACATCTTTTTCGATGGTAGCATTAAGACGCGGATCATCGCCAAATAAATCGCGAATCATTTGGTCACTGCTACAACCTAGCGCACGAATGAGTACCGTTACTGGCACTTTACGTGTTCGATCGATACGAACAGAAAAAACGTCGTTCGAATCAGTCTCATACTCAAGCCAGGCACCACGATATGGAATAACCTGTGATGAAAACAACTTTTTACCTGTTTTATCGTACTCTTCGCTAAAATATACGCCTGGTGAACGAACAAGCTGACTAACAACAACGCGCTCGGCACCGTTTACGATAAACGTTCCCTGCTCAGTCATCATATAAAAGTCACCCATGAAAATATCGCTCTCTTTGATTTCGATATTATCCTGATCGGCCATGCTCGTAAGACGCACTTTGACCCGAAGTGGCGCACAATATGTGGCATCTCTTTCTTTACACTCGGTTACCGGATATTTCGGATGATCCACATCAACAGAATAGTCGACAAATTCAAGCTTTAAATTGCCTGTATAGTCGGTGATGGGATTGACATAATCGAAAACTTCTTTTAACCCTTCTCTTAAAAACCATTCATAAGATTTTGATTGGATTTCAATAAGGTTAGGCATTTCGAGAACTTCTTTGATTCTTGAATAACTCTTTCTGGTGTTCTTGCCCATGTGAACGTCATGTACCTTCAATAAAATCACCTCATCTGATTATTAGTGCCATTTGCCGTTTTGATTGGATTAGAACGCTATGTATAAAACTACAATTTCCTACATAAATTATATATATAAATGACGTATAGGAATTGCTATGTGGGGACAAAAATATCAAACGGACTTTCCGATACAATATAGTTTTTTACATTATTTTGTCCAACTATTGATTTTTTTATACACTTATGCTAAAATACCTTTGAAGTAGTAGTTGCTTTATGTGCATACTACGCCCTATAATAAACTATAATGCAGTTTATAATTTTATCATGTTTTATTCTCTGTGTCAAGCAAATTTGACGCTTTTTTTTATGCTTTCTAAAAGGAGATGTTTTTCATGACGCGAATCGGACAAGGATATGACGTTCACAAATTCTGTGAAAATCGCCCACTTATCTTAGGTGGAGAGACAATTCCCTATGAAAAAGGTCTTTTAGGTCATTCAGATGCGGATGTGTTAACCCATGCATTAATGGATGCCATGTTAGGTGCCGCCGCTATGCGTGACATAGGCTATCATTTTCCCGATACCGACCCGGCTTTCGAAGGTGCGAATAGTTTGGATTTACTAAAAAAAGTTGGTGAGCTTTTACATACTTCCTCTTTTCGGTTAATTAACGTGGATATTACCGTCATTGCACAAAAACCTAAATTGTCACCTTATATAGAAAAAATGTGCAAAAACTTGCAAGATATTTTGCAAATTCCGCTCAATTGCATTAATGTAAAAGCCACGACCACCGAAGGTTTAGGTTTTACCGGCAGAGGCGAAGGCATAGCCGCCATGGCTATTTGTTTAATTGAAAGTACTAATTAATTAAAGTATAAAACCGAAGCCTCTATCTATTTTAAGATATAGGCTTCGGTTTGTTTTTTGCTATTGATACGTTAGTGCATTATAAAAGAATAAGACGAACAAAATTTTTTTCATACTCTTCGTATCGGGAAAAATATATACCCTTGTCCATCTTCAGGACAGTTATAATCGTGAACCGCACCCACAAGTTTGATATTGTTTTCTTTCAGATACTCTATGACTTCAGTAAACGTATTCTGACTTTCGTTCTTGACATAAACATACTCATAAGATGGAATTGTCCATTTCACCCAACCTTGTGGTGCTTGAGCGCTATCCATAACTTCAACACCCGCAAGGTAAAGTCCTTTTGTGAAATTATCCTCCCAAGGATTAAATGAGTGGGATAAATCGGACATTGCACCCCATATTCCAAGAAGATTACCACTATCATCCTTCTTCGCTAATGGTGCTACTTCTGTAAAATTAGAATTAGCATCAGCCCATAATTTTTGAATAAAACCTTCACCATCATTTGTAGAACCCTCTTTGCCTATGACCGAAAATGACTCTTTTACACACTTCTTTATTTCCATATTTCATCCTCCTATTATATAAAGTACTTTATGTTCGTATTTAATTACAATTGGGAACTATCATCATTATACCACATATTGGTTTATCATCAAGTATTTGTTTATTTCACCCAATAATCTTTACAATCTTTTGTTCTTTCCATAAATCCATATTCGATTAAATAACGGCGCAATGTCGCAAAATCTTCAAAAATCTCTTTTAATATTTGATTTACTTCTTTTTCGGCATATTTCTTCTCTTTTTCAAATTGATCAGCTATTTTTCTTAGTACAACAATCTTCTTTTTTTCTTTGGCAGGAAACACTTTTAATTTCAGCGGTGAAAAGCTCTCGAATGCCGCCATCATAATTTTTTCACTTTCTTCTTCGGTAGTGACGTACCTTTCATCCACCATTTTCGCGCCATTATGCACCGGTAGAATTCTATCTTTGTCTAATTGTCGTTTTTCGCTTGCAAGCTCGAAAACTGCCAGATACAATTTTGCTTGCTTGCTCTTTTCACGAAACATAAATTTCTGATGCCTTACTGTGGACGGGGAAATTCCCAGTTTGACAGCCATATCTTTATCAGACATTCCTGTATGAATAAGACGCAACAGTTCCTTTTGATTGTCCGTGAGCGTCATATACTTGCTATCCACTGTAAGCAGGCTGTCAAATAGATCGCCATGCTCTTTTTCCACATGAATCTGTACGGCACGTATAGCCTCGAAAAAGCGGTCATTATATGGATAAATCTCCCCTTCTTCAAATATAGCTCCACAAATATTACACACATATCGCTTCTCCTGCGAATGAAACGTATAACCGTTTTTTAGTGTTTCAACATTAAACGAATCAAAATCCAATTCCATTATTATCACTCCAAACAAATATTTATATATCACATAAATATATTATATGTTTGTTTATTAAATATGTCAACAGATTTAGATAAAGAATTTCAGTTACAATAAAAAGGCACCCATTAAGGGTGCTTTTCTATAAACAATCTATTTCGTTACAATGTTAGCCGTATTGGAAGAGGCGTCCCAAATAGTTGTAGCTCCTGCCCCATCAGCGACTGCGCGAAGTGGAATCATCGTGCGTCCATTGATAGACGTTGCTGGAACGTCGAGCGTGTACGTAATGGATTGACCATCTACCGTAAGCAACATCGTTTTGCTGCCTAATTGAAGACTAATCGTTTTTGAATCTTTAGAAATCGTTACCGTTTGGGTAGTTGCATCCCAACCAACCGTCATCCCCATCTTTTCAAAAAATCCACGAACAGGTACCAATGTACGCCCATCGGTGATAATAGGTTTCTGATCGGCAAATTCTACGGCACTGCCATTTAATTGTACATTTACCGCCTGATAAACCGTCATATCTATATTTTTTTCGATAGCAACGCCACCATTATTATCAATGGCACGAATATTGAGTGTCACCTTTCCTGTTCCCAAACCAGAAAGCGGTATCTGATAAGTCGATTCTGCGGTTTTTGTAGCATTCAGCCAATTCCCATTGGCACGAAACTCCAATTTAGCACGCGTGACTTTCGGTACATAAGTGGATGTATAGAGTGTCAAAGTATCGGCAGTGGTATAGGTTCCACCGGTTAGCGGCACAAAAGAAAAACCGCTTGTTTTGGAATAGGCATCAAGTAAATTGTCTGATGAATTCACAAGATCGTTAAACGTCTGCTTCATAACGCTAGCACCGCCAGATCCGTCTAAATCAAAATAAAATTTCTCATCCCTCGTTACATTAAAGTAATTAATCGCCTTAATCTGGGGATATTTAAAGAGTAAGTCCTTATAAAGATTCTTAAGCTGTGCTACACCAAAAACTGTTGTATTCTCATTTTTTGTCGTTACATAATAAGCACTTCCGCATTCACTAATCATGACGGGTTTTTTAATATGACGGCTCGTCATAAAGTCCATAATCGGTGTTATCTCCATCAGTGGATTTGAAAATTCACCTGTCATAAAGTAAGTGTTCGCCACTTCGCTTTCATCTGCACCATTAAAATAGGGCGTCATATACATACTAATGCCAACCCAATCCACATATCCGTCACCTGGATAATACATATCAAAATTACGATCCAGCGAACTAACATCATTTGGCGACCAAACCATCGCTATATTGCTTCTCTGTTTTGCCCTCTGGGCAACATACTGAAAACTTTTGATATAATCCGACGCATTATTCCCATTTTCCGACACATTCATTTCGCAGCCGAAACGCAAATAGATTGGAATACCGATATCCTGCAAATAATCCAGCGTACTGTCTATATACGTGTCATAATCTGCTATGTCACCCAAAGAAGAAGTGGTGTTCCACGCAAGTTCCACGGCACAATCCTGTTCTTTCAAAGCATTAAAAGCCTTGGCATAACGACCGAGAGTATTCATATCCTCCTTGCCAAACTCCAAATAAATCAAATAGGTAGAATGCTTTTTAGGAAAATCATATTGTTCCTGTTCTACATTCAATTCCGACATAGCCATACCAAAATATGTACCGCTCTTAGGCTCGAATTTTGCCCCATAATAATTGGATGTGTTCACAGCACCTTTGACATAAATATCTAAGGATGCCGTTAATAGTTTTGCCTTCTGTTTTGCAAATACGACGCCATCAGTAAATCCCATGCTTTCACCATAAGGTATATACTTATTATAATAATTAACCGCTAAAGAATTCTGTGAAAGCTTTTCAGCTGCTTGTGCCATGGCATAATATTTTCCAGATAAAAACTCGTTTTTTGTCGAAGATGCCGGCTGTCCCTCCATAATGTCTGTAATAATTTTGCCGTAATCCAAAATGCCCTGCCAATTACTACTATTAGCCGCCTCTGTAAAGGAATCAAGAGGCTGCCAAATTGAATTTGGCAAAGTCGCTGCCACTGCTGGCATGATAACCAAACAATTCATTCCTAACATCATTGCTAAAACAACAGTCAGTATTTTTTTCACAATATTCCCCCTAAATAGTTTATGTATTAATTAAATCGTGTAAAACAGTAAAAACCTTAAGCGAAATTATCACTTAAGGTTTTTTGTGTGTTACATCGTATAAATCAAAGCACAGCTAATCGTTATAGCGGGCTTATCAATGCCAGTTTTTGTCTATGTTGCTTTTAGTAAACTCTAATGAGGTTCTACAACAAGTTTAATTGCCGTTCTTGCTTCACCGTCAATTAATACATCTGTAAAAGAAGGAATGACCACAATATTATATCCCGATGGAGTTAAAAATCCACGAGCTATAGCAACTGCTTTGATTGCTTGATTAAGCGCTCCGGCCCCGACAGCCTGAATTTCCGCGTTGCCTTGTTCCCTGATAACCCCTGCCAAAGCCCCTGCTACAGAATTTGGATTAGACTTTGAAGAAACTTTTAGTGCGTCCATTATTTTTCCTCCTCACAAGTATGTTGTCATTAAAGTAAAAATGTTGTCAGACAAGTATTTATATTTAACTGTATTCGACAAATAAATGACAAAACCCTCTTTTTTAATATGCTTATTTTTTAATAAATATTCTAGAAATAGATTTTACGGTTTTTGTTTCGTCATCGACAGAAAACAGAGCGCCATTAATTTGAGCCGCACCATCAGCAAGCTGAAATTTACTTGGTAATTTCTTGACAAAACGGTCAATAACAATTTGGCGTTCCATCCCCAAAACTGAGTACATGGCGCCCGTCATACCAAGATCACTAATATAAGCGGTTCCCTTATTTGAAATGCGTTCATCAGCAGTTTGCACATGTGTATGCGTTCCAAATACAGCAGTAACCATCCCATCCAGAAACCAACCGAGAGCAATTTTTTCGCTCGTTGCTTCAGCATGCATATCCACAAAAATCAAATCACAATCTTTTTGCAAATCTATAACAGCATTTTTCGCCGCCACAAATGGGCAATCCAAAGGTTCCATATACACCCGACCCAACACATTAATCACGCCGATTGTCATCCCGTTTTTCTGATAACGATGAAATCCACGTCCTGGTGTTTCTTGTGGCAAATTGTTAGGGCGAACAATGCGGTCCTCAAATTGAAGCAAAGAAAAAACCTCTTTATTCCCAAACGTATGATTACCCATTGTAATGACATCAACACCGCTATCAAACAAAAGATTCGCATATGCTTCATTGATACCTTTTCCATGGGCAACATTCTCACCATTAGCGATGACAAAATCAATTTGATTTTCCTCAATAAATTCAGGGAGCCAAAATGACAGCGCATCCCGCCCGCATCGACCCACAATATCACCGATTGCTACTATATTCATAGAAAATCCTCCAAATAAAAAGTGGACAAAGAAAGTTCTTTGCCCACTAGACTTTTTAAATAATTCTTAACTATTCTGACGCATTTTATGCAACCGTTTTATTTTGCATAATCCACAGAACGCGTTTCTCTGATGACACTAATCTTGATTTGTCCCGGATACTCAAGTTCTTCTTCGATGCGTTTTACAACGTTTCGTGCAATTAAAGGCATCGTATCATCTTTTACGCTCTCTGGCTTTACCATAATACGAATCTCACGACCCGCCTGAATAGCATAAGATTTTTCTACGCCCTCGAAAGAACAAGCGATTTCTTCCAGTTTTTCTAATCGTTTGATATATGTGTCTATATTTTCACGACGTGCACCAGGTCTAGCGGCCGAAACAGCATCCGCAGCCTGTACTAAGGTTGCTACAACAGTTTCTGCTTCCACGTCACCATGATGGGCCATAATCGCATGAACCACATCTTTATTTTCTTTATATTTCTTAGCGATATCTGCACCAATGGTTACATGAGATCCTTCCATTTCATGATCGACTGATTTACCGATATCGTGCAATAAGCCCGCACGTTTTGCTAAGGTAATATCGACGCCCAACTCACCAGCCATAACACCGGCCAAATGTGATACTTCGATCGAATGCTTTAGCACATTCTGACCATAACTTGTTCGATATTTAAGTCTGCCCAAAAGTTTAACAAGCTCTGGGTGCAAACCATGTACACCTGTCTCAAAAGTGGCGCTTTCGCCTTCTTCTTTGATTTCATTTTCAATTTCGCGTTTAACCGATTCAACGGTTTCTTCAATTCTGGCAGGATGGATACGACCATCCACAATAAGCTTTTCTAATACACGACGTGCCACTTCACGGCGAATCGGGTCAAAACCCGATACAATGACAGCTTCTGGCGTATCGTCGATTATAAGTTCAATTCCTGTTAACGTTTCTAGTGTTCGGATGTTTCTGCCTTCACGACCAATTATGCGGCCCTTCATTTCATCATTAGGTAAGTTAACCACCGAAACAGTTGTTTCAGTCGCCTGATCTGCTGCTACCTTCTGAATAGCGAGTCCTACAATATTTTTCGCACGTTTCTGTGCCTCTTCTTTTGCTTCATCTTCGACTTCTTTGATGCGTTTGGCAGCTTCGTGTTTAATCTGACTCGTAATATTTTCGAGCAAATATGATTTGGCTTCTTCTGCTGTATATCCGGAGATTTTCTCTAATTCGTGTAGTTGTTCTTCTTTGATTTGATCGATTGTGTCTTCTTTGGATTCTAGTTGTTTCATTTTTTTGGTAAGAGCTTCTTCTTTACGATCAAGCGTCTCAACCTTTTTATCTAAATTCTCTTCTTTTTGCTGATTTCTACGTTCCTGTCTTGATAATTCATTCCGTCTATCCTTCATTTCCTTATCAAATTCCAAACGCACCTTGTGGTTTTCTTCTTTTGCCTCCAACATGAATTCACGTTTTTTATCTTCGGCATCTTTTCTTGCCTCTTCCAGAACACGCTTTGCTTCATCCTCTGCGCTTCCGATTTCCG